>Ga0157376_10000153_pt1 | contig 47409 bp, 69 predicted proteins | sample M45metaG_FD_121801 | JGI IMG/M metagenome (GOLD analysis project Ga0157376, IMG submission 121801) | Miscanthus rhizosphere microbial communities from Kellogg Biological Station, Michigan, USA - M4-5 metaG | ecosystem: Host-associated > Plants > Roots > Rhizosphere > Soil | place: USA: Michigan...
CCCCGGTCACACCCTCCCCACGCGCGCAAGGGACCCAAACATCGATCAGGGCTCCCGGCATCCTGGGAAGCCGGTTGCCTCTACGATACGCGCCGAGGGTCATCGTGTCCCCCACGCTCCTGGCAAGCTTATGTCCGAGATCGTTAGTCATGAAAACCCCCTAAGCTATAGCCCTATTTTGGCCAAGATGGCCTCCGCTATGTCCACCGCCACCGTGGCAACCTTCTCAGAGCTGCTTACCTTGGGACTCGGCGAAACAAGAAGGCCTGCTGCCACATGCCCCGCCACACGTGCAAGGAGCCGCTTACGCTTGGCCTCCCGCTTTTGAGTAAGATCCACATCCGCACTCTTTGGCTCGACATATCCATATTTCTTCGTCATTGATCATCCTTTCAGTTTGGCTGCTGCGTAATCCATGAGCCAGCGATCGATCCTAGGCTCCTGATCCCAAGGATCCAATGACGAAAAATATTCACGAACCGTGTGGCTCGGTATATCTCTCTGGAGAGAAACCTCATCGGCGCTCTTTAACTCCACCCGTTCATTCTTCGTCATTGATCGTCCTTTCAGTTCTCAGCGGCAAATCTTTGCGCGGCGTCCAAGTTCTCGCCATCCCCGCACGATTGAGATCGCAATCCCCAGTCGTCTGGCTACCGTCTCGTCCGAATCCGGCACCCCGGCGACACGTCTACAAAAGTCCAGAGACGGCACCGCCACAGGAGCCCTGAGGTAGTCTGTGACGAGCATATCGAGCGGCGTATGCTGTGCCGAGCGCGCGGCGTCAATCTCCATCATGAAAGACATTGGAGTTACTTCATCCGCCGTTTTTCGTCTCGGAGGTATCGCGCTGACGCGACAGACATGCCTTGAGAGCCGCGACATCTCCCTTGCCCATGCCTTTTAACTCGGCTGCCTCAACAATCCAAAGTCGTCTCTCGCCCATCAAGTCCTCCAAATAATCATGAGATCCGCTCGTCCCAATTATCAGTCGTCCCTTCCCAATCTTCTTGATCACTCGTAGTCGCCGTGCCTCGCCCCTACACGTCCAGCGCAGGGCCTCGATTCCGATCACAAGCACCAGAACCAGTCCGATGAAAAAGACGACCCCGATCACTTCTTTACCTCGGCCGCCCCCGCTACATGGTTGAACAAAAAGTCAAGATCAGCCTCAGACAGATCATGATCAACGCCGAAGCTATGAAGCATGTCGATATGAGGATCATCGCCTCTACACGCCCAACGCAGGGCCTCGATTCCGTCCACAATCAACAGCACCAATCCGATGAAAAAGACGACCCCGATCACTTCTTCACCTCAACCGCTCCACAATGCTCTTGCTTGACAACGTGCATGGAAACTCCTCTTAATTCGTTGGGGGTACCGCGTTTTTATCGATTTCGATTCGTACACTGCGCATGTGCGGATCATACTCAACAACAAGCTCCACCTCACGCTCAGAAGCTGTGCCCTTGACATAAGCGTACTGAAGCGATCCATCAAACCGCCGCCGCTGCCGCTCCCAACCCAATTCACGGATCGCACGACCAAAGCGCGCGATCTGGTCCTGGTTGACCTTGCCCGGCTCAATCCCGCAAATGAGATAGGCATCGGACACGCGAAGCTTACCCGTACGGTTGGAGAGCGCGCGATGAAGCATGTCGATAAGAGGATCATCGCCCGCAAGACGTGCTTCCTGCTCGACGGCAGCCGCCTCGTAAAGACGAGGATCAAGGCGAATCGACTCTCCAAGCGCCTCGGCTTCCGCCGCCTCCGCCCACAATTGATCGCGATCCGCACGAAGCTTTTCAAGGTTAAAGCGCTGCACGCGCACAGGCCAAAAGCGCCGATTTCCGGTGGAGTCCCGGAGATAGCCATCCGTTTCGTTTGTAGTTCCAATAATTATAAACTGCCGCAGTACACGAGAACTCTTATGCCCATAAGCCATGCGGGCCTCATCGCGCTGACGCGACAGACATGCCTTGAGAGCCGCGACATCTCCCTTGCCCATGCCTTTTAGCTCGCCTGCCTCCACAATCCACTTCCCTGCCGTTGCTTCCATGAGACGACGCGTGTCCCCATGAAGAGGAAGATCATCTGTGAACCAGTCGTCATTGAATGCAAGTGCCCGCAAGCCAGAACTTTTATCTGTTCCTTGAGGCGACTCAAGAATCAACATCTCATCGTACTTTGAACCCGGCTTCCGCACACGGCGGCACGCTGCCACTAAGGCGATGCGTGACACAGCACGGACGTACGGCGTGTCAGGAGCCCCGGCGTAATCAATTAGCCAGCGCTCTATTCTTGGCTCCTGGTCCCAGGCAAGAGAGGAAAGGTATTCACGAACAGGGTGAAAGCTTTGGCGGCGCGCCATATTGCTCGTGACATCTCGGAACAATTCACGCCCCGGCAAAAAGCGGAAGGCCGTATCAATCTTCAAGCGAAGGTTGATCGTAGCAGGATCATCGAAGCGGGGACCATAACCTTGTAAGTTCTCAACCACCTCATCACCAGAGAACTCATCAAAACGCAAACGCACCCGAAGCTTTCGGATCGCGACTTCAATGTTCCACTGATTGTTGTAAGGCTGCCCCTGTTTGTCACGAAGAAAGTCAGGCTCATCCTCTTCACTTCCAGCGCCACCGCCCCCACCACTCGCTCCATGCCCGTCACGCGGCCGTGTCGACATCGGCTGTTCGGAGGCCCAACGCGCAATCGCTTTGACCTCAGAATCCGATTTGGGGGGATTGCACCGTGCCTTGTTGGCCGCTAACAGCGCCGTCTCGATCTCACTGTACCCACTACCCCGGAAGCGCATCGCGCCCGCGAGACTCTTGAGCATCGCGTGGCGCTGACCTGGCTCGACAACGCCTGCTGGATCGACCCGCAAATTATCTGCGATCGAAGGCACATCTGGAGGTGCCATCGCGAGAATGGCCTCAACATCAAGGGCCTTCCCATCGTGCGACTCAAAGTAATAAGTCTCAGCGTCCTTTGGACGACTTGGCAGATAATACAATCTGTTCGAGTCGCAAGTCGAAGGGTCCGCCGGTTGCTTCAGAAACGCCATCGCCGTGGGCCAGAACCTGGGCCACTCGTCACGCGTTACCGATCGCGACAGCGGCACAATCGCGCGCACACACCGATCAACACGCGACGGGCAGTCCTTCCCGTGCAGCGCACCGGGCTCACTACCGCACGTACAAATCGAGCAACCCGCCGGACGGTCCGAGTGACTCGCATGAAGGATCCGCTGATAGGGGGCAAGCGGCGCGAGGGCTTCCGAGAGTTGTTCATCGGTCAGATGATCAAGATCGACAACAAGGAGCGAGACTTCCTCGACGAAATTTTTCTGCCTGGGCGTGCCAGGCGGGTAGACGGCCGGAGACCACGCCCTACCGTTCTTGTGCGCACACAGGTTGTGCTTGCAGTTCGCGATCGAGCATTCCGTGCGACGAATTTTGCGAAACGCGTCGACGAACGTCGACCATGACAACTTCGTCCGCCGAGGAGCGGAGTCATGCTTGTCCTTGAGCGCCGAGATGACGGCATGATCGATCACGGGCCGGGGGGCCTCCGTAAGGTACCCTCAAGCTCGGCAAGGATCTTTGGCAGCTTGGAGAGCTCCTGCTCGGTGAGTACTACGCGCGCCCCCGTACGATGCTCGCTCGTCGTTACTCTACCTACGATCTTGGCAGCCACGTTTCCATCAAACAAAAGCCATTCGCGCGCCCCGCTTACCTCCAGAAGCAGGAACGTGGAACCCGGCGCATATTTCCAGCGCCGGTACAGCCAAACCCTTTGCTGAGGCGTATAGTGATCAATCCGTAAGGGAGTCTTTTCCCGTACAGGCCAGCGATCCACACTCTTCAGCTCGATCCACACACCAGTCGCCAAATTTACGTCCGGGGTTCCCGGGTGAATCGGATTTTCAACACGCACCGGGTCAAGGCGGGCTGCGAGCAGCACGGGACGAACCTTCTTCCACATGGCCGACTCCGCGCGCATCGCTTAGATAGCCTCCACCTGATCTTCGACGGCTGGGGCAACCTGGAGAGCAAGGTCTTCAAGTCCATCAAGCACCGAGCTGATAAATACAACAGCTTGCGGGCGAACAATTGCGTTGCCATAGCATCTCAGCCGCTTGGCGCGAGTGCCTCCCACTCCGGGGGCAGCCCTATCAGCCAGCGGCTCAATGCCGGCGCGAGTTGGCCGCCAGCACCCGTCTTGGTACCCCGGACCTGGACGGCAGTAGATCCACTCGACATCTTCGGCCCAATATCCGCGGACAGCTCCTCCCCAGGAGGGATCCTCGGAGAGTCGGATTCGATCTCCGGGATGAAAGCCCGCGAATCCGACTGTACCGTCCCAGGTAACAACAGTTGTTCCTCGTACCAACCCGATCTTTCCACGGGCCGCACCTCCGTGAGTTGCGCCTGAAGTGCCAGGCTCGTCAGAGAAATCCCGAGCTTCGAGCCGTTCTCCTTCGCCAGCCGCTTGCGCTCGATAAACCTTTCCGGCGTCCCGCCCGCTTCGTGAGCCGCCGGTGTCGCCCAACTGCTCGGACCCGAAATCGTCGCCGATACCCCCTCCTCGATCAGATCCGATGCCGGAATGGCCTCTGGCTTCTCCGCCGTCAGCCTCGCAGCATCCAAGAGCGTCGTCCCCTGGTTGCCCTCGATCATGTAGCCCGCGCGCGCTGATGATCGTGCGGCCGCTCTCACGGGTGTCGGCCATGTTCCGAGCAGCGCCGTTTCGTTCTCGGAGCCAGGGGCCTCCAAGAATTTCGGCCGAACGCTCTCGGGCATACGCCGCGAAATAGAGCCGCTGCCGCCGGTGAGGCGCGCCACAGCTCGCAGCTGGAATATCAAGTACCCGAAGGGTGTAGTCCGCTCCTTCCAGGTCAACGCGTACAGCGTCGAGCCAAGCGAGGCCGTCCTTGCTTGAAACTTGCTCACCAAAGATCCAAGCAGGTCGACAGGCGGCGATGAGTCTGAACCACTCCGGCCAGAGGTGCCTCTCATCGTTAAAGCCCTGCCGCCTCCCCGCTTGCGACCACCCCTGGCATGGACAACTTCCACTCCACACGGAGACATCATCAGGCCATCCGGCATCTCGCAAGGCTCGGGACCAGACACCAATCCCGCTGAAGAAGTGGCACTGTCGATAGCTGGCAACATCTGCGGGCATGAGATCTCGGATGGATCTTTCATCTACGACTCCTGCCGCGATCTGTCCCGCGGCGATCAGGTTGCGCGTCCACGCCGCGGCGTACCCATCATTATCGTTATAGAGCGCCGTGGTGAGCGCCTCCTTGAGAACAAACGTGCCGCGACCCACACGAAGAAAACAAGAAGTTTTCCCCCGCTCCTTCACGGCCAGCGCGAGATCTCGCGAGACCACCGTCTCAGGAGTCTTCGACGAAGTGGGTAGTCGGCTACCTGCCAGCTCGACAATTTGCCGAGCTTTGAGCGCACGTGGCGCCACCTCGCGAAGGACTTCCGCGACCACAGCGAGAGTGCTCATGGGACAGCCTCCATACGACGACGAATGCCCTCGACAACACGCTGCGTGTTGATCGGAGCCTCTGCGAGCACCTGATCCTTGCATATGCGATCAAGGACCGCGCAGAGGTCCCCATGCCCAAGCAAGGGACTCACAGAAAAGATCGCGTCATAATCAAGAGTCCCCGTATCAAACCCAGCTAGCGCGCGCTCAACTAGCATCATCAGCTCTGGCTTGGACAGAGGCGGAAACGCGACCACTTCATCAAAGCGCCGAAAAATTGCGCGATCCAACACCTCCGGATGATTAGTTGCCGCAATAACAAATCCGTCCGATTTATCATCTTCGATAAACTGGAGAAGTGAATTGACGGTTCGTCGCATTTCTGCTCCTGCCGACGATCCGTCACTGATCGATGACCGCCCTGCTCCGAGCGCATCAAATTCGTCAAACAGATAAACCGCCGGCACCGCGCGCACATGTTCGAAAATCTTGGCAAGATTCACGGCAGTCTCCCCCAGGTGGCCTCCAATCACCGCGTGAAGCTCAACACGAAACAGCGGCAACTCTACAGCCCGCGCAATCGCGCCGGCTGTCATGGTCTTCCCAACACCAGGGGGCCCGGTAAACAGGAGCTTCCGCGCAGGACAAAGACTATGCACCATCAAAACCGCGCGCTTGGCGTGCTCGAGTAGCACCCGATTAAGCAAATCGCGTACGCTCGGCGAGAGCACCAGGTCCTCTAGGGAGGCCAATTCAGGAGAAGCCCTCAGTAAACCACTCGCGCTCGGTAGCGGCATGAGCGTGATAGCTTGCTGGCGATCCACAAGCTTGCGCAGTTGCTTAGCCCCTTGCTCAGATCGCGACGCAACATGCGCGGCGATCTGAAGCGTGACCGCGCGAAAACGCGCCAGATCACGGTTGACATGCGCATCGACAAGAGCTGTTACCTGAGCCAGGGAGGTCACTTGACGACCCTCCTCGCCACCTCGATGAAACGCCGCATCTCACGTGGTGACAACCACGCCCCACTTGGGGTCTCACCGCCCCCCGCGATCATCACAAGAGCCGGAGAGCGCCTTCCAAAACCTTCAATCACGACACGCCGCCCCCCAAGTGCCCGCAGTGTGCGCTTGATCGTAGGGTTAACCTTGGCTTCGCCACGCTTCGAGCTCACGTGCCAACCTCCATCTCGCAGTAACGATGAATTGCATAGAACGAATGGATCTTCAGCTCATGCATGAACCCCAATACAGAGCTGCGACGCTTCTGCCTCCACCATCCCGGGCGTTTAGGATCTTCCTGATCCCACAGCATGCGCCGTGCATCCGCGAAACTCATGCCGAGGCGGTGCTCCGCATATGTGCAACCACAAGTGCATCGCGCCGGTATTCTAGCCACGCCGCTCCCCCTTACTGGGTTCCCCATTCAAGCCCTCGTACGCCAAACCCGCCAAGCTTGCTCGAAACGCCGGTGCATTGACGATCGTAATCTTCAAGCGGTACGTCGAGTGCCGGGGCGAAGCATCATTCTCCGCACGTACGAGTACCTCGGTACCATTTCGGGGAAGAAAGCCCTTGCGAAATTGCCGCTCAGCCCATGCACGCCCCGCATCGAGCATCGAGGTACACGAAATCTTCTCCAGGCACTCTGGGGGAAGCGGGGACCAAACAAGCCATGTCGGGATCACAGTAACAACTCCTGTACCGATGAAGCCCCCGCCGCATCCTGCTCTGCCTCAGATGACCCCAAAGGTGCCTCAACCATCTTCGATGTGGGCCTTGGGTAGTAAGTCGAGATCCAAGCACTGAACTGAAAATTACGCTCCAGCGCTACCTGACAAATTTTCTTTACATGCGGCGGAAAGTCCTTGGAGAGCACCCACCTGAGGAATCCTGCATCTGCATGTGCGACCTGACAGCCCTTGTGCTTACCAAAGCCAAACACCACCGCACCACTCTCATCCCACTGGATGTGCTGCGAGGGCCCCAGCCAAGTCCCACGTTTGGTGAACGGATCGGAGATCGCAGCGATCTCAGACCACGGCTTGTCCGCAAGCCCAAACGTTGTAAGCATTGCGCCAAGTACGCGTGCAGTCGCTGCAACGTCCGCCTCGGCTTGGTGGGCATTTTCCAGCGGTGCCCCGCAAAACTTCTGATGGGCCGCCACAAGGGTACGAGGCTCCACGTGCTGCCAGAGCCGGAGCACATCGATGACCTGCTTACCGGCCAAATCAAGGGGTGATAATTGAGATCGCAACAATTCGGCCTGGAGCATGTCCAGATCGAAGGCCACGTTGTAGCCCACAATCACCACAGCTTCGGAAAGAATGGCCAAGAACTCGGGGGCAACGTCGGAGAATCGAGGGCAGTCGACAACAGCTTCCGCGGTGATGCCATGCACCGCCGTGGCCTCTGGATGGATCGGGATCGACGGTCGAATGCGCCACGTACGTGACTCCGCCGCGTCCTCAAGACCCATGCGAAGGCACAACTCAAGGATCTGATCCGTCGCGCGCTCCTTGCCCGTGGATTCGACATCTAATACCACCAGCCGCATCTCTTCCCTCATGGGGTCTCCTCATTATCCCGGGGGTCATTAACCCAATGCCCAAAAGCTCCGCAACACGGGCAGTAAGCTCGCCCAGTCTCCCAAAGATGTGCTTCCCAGAGATGATCGCAGCTCATCGGATGGATATCGAGCCTAGAGGAAGGCCGCACACGCAGCTCAATATCCTCAACCACCATCGTCGGAATAATACTCGCGCTCATGAAACACCCCCATCCGCCATCGGAGACCGCTGTGGGGTAGCCGACCGCGCAACTCCCAGCGCAATCTCGTAAAGATCCTCCCACGAATCTGTCGAATGTGCGCCTGAGGGAACAGTCTCACGGATATTATGAGGCGCGCTCCAAAGCACTGCAGTCCGATCCGGCCACCGCGAAAGCCACTCCTGCACACGCGAGGCCCTAGCATCAACGAATATGTCAGCCTCGCACCAAGCTTTAGCCGCCTCCACCACGTGATGAACACGATCAATGCCGAAATGCAACGCGAGCCATGACTCGCGCTCGGCGAGTCCCCAAGAAGAACTAGGCTCCCACGCCGTCGACACACAAAATACCTCACCCAACTTGCGGAGCCGGCGGATCCCCTGACGTGCTCCTGCATAGGGGCGCAACGCGAGGACAAAACCCCGACGTGCGCCAAGCTCCTCCTTGACTGCGATAACTTCGTCATCCGTCAAGTCAAGGATCTTGAAAAAATTGAGCGCTAGAGGCGAAAGAGTGTCAGGAAGGTTAAACTTCCTACCAGTCACCGCTTCAACGACTTGCAATACCCCTGCAGCAAAATCCGCCAGGACTCCATCACAACCCAGAGCTGTGGAAATTACACGCATGTATCTACTTCTCTCCGTTAATAGGGTTCAGGATCCCGCGTCCCAGATCACGAAACCCCGCGGTCACAACCTCCTGGAACTTGGGCATCCGCGTCTTGGCAAATGTCTCATAGGTAAGAAGCGAAGGCAGCGGCGGACGCGTGAGATCGATCCGCGGCCTACCAGACTGTCCAAACAGGTCCCACTCAATGCGTGTTGCCCGATTTAGCTGGCCGCCCACCGCGACTGCCACGTGACAGCTCGCCGCGAAGGCCCTCGCATCGCGGAGGCTGCGATCACAATCGACCATTGTCTCCGCATAGGGAAGCCACGGCGCCGCGATCGCGACGTCAGGTAAAAGATCAATGAGCGCGCGAAGCCACAGCTTGGCCGAGAGCACATTCATCGCGCTCGCCGCACCCGCACCCAAGGGGTGCAGGAGAAAAACGACCGGGAGCTTACTCACGACTCCCCAGGCTGCAACGTAGATGTGATCGGCAGCAGCGCGTCTACATCCAGCAACCGTCCCTCATTCACCTGAATGAAAAAACCCGCATCTCGCGGACAGCTCGGAAAAAAGTAAATACGCGCGGCGTCACGACAGATGGAATCCGCAATCGGTACAAGGCTCGAATGTGCCTGCCTCCACAAAGGTACCCACTCATCCAAGGCGACTGGACGCGACAGCGGAAAGATGATCCGTAGGCAGCGACTATTCGGCTGATCCGAGTGTGTGGAATGCGCCAAATAGCGAAGGTCTCCTAACCGAAGACGAAGCTCATCAAACTGATCGTCGGTTACCTGATCCAGGTCAAAAACAAACATCGTGATCGCCTCGACACGCTGAGGCCTCCGCTCTTCCCCGAGGTATAAGACGGGCGCCCAGCATGGCCCTCGCTTGTGCGGACAACTTGAGCGGGTACAAGACGCTCGAGAGCACGGAGAGATGCGCGGTTCGGAAAGATCAACTGCAAAATCCGACCAGGTTGTTGTCCAGCGCCAAGGGGCCCGATCTAGCGGAGACAAAAAGCGTGAAAGAGAAATCATCATCTAAGCACCCTCTTTCAAATCAAATCCTCTTGATGTCACGGTACAAAGCTTTTCCAATTGTCCATAGCTTGGACCCTTCTTCACATCCACACGCGATGGAACACGAAGCCGGTGCACCTCACACATGACCTCCGCCATGTGCCGTGCACGCTCGTCGTCATCTTCTGAGTAGTCGAATTCATCATGTACCGTCAACTGAAGCGGAAACCCCTCCGCGTCAAGTTGGACAAGGGCCTTCTTCGTCTGCCAGGCTGCGGCGTACTGGATGAGCTTATTCAAGGCCTTGTGTTCATCCTTCAAGGTCCCGTCATCCATCAGCTCAAAGCGCACACGGCGGTTATCCACACCAAGGATATAGCCTTTTGCTTGTGCGCTTTTGGTGCAGAGTCGCGCGAGAGCTCTGACATAGGGAACGCCTCGGTCAAAACGATCAATGATCGCCTGTGCCTCCTCGCCAGCCGCTTCGTATGTATAACCGGTACGATCATTTGTTCTCCATATCGTTGGCAATCGAAGCTTTTTTGCCAATTTACCTCCACCCATCCCGTAACACCTTCCGAGATAGACCTCCTTGAGCTCATCTCTAAGCTTACCAAGATCCGTGTCCTTCTCGCTCTTCACTAGTTCAACAAGCATCTGATAGCAGTCATAGAGCGGATCCGTCCTGAGGGTATTGCCCGCAGCATGGGACCCTGGCAGTCGACAAATTTCACTGTAATGAATTGTCCAGCGCGGCTCTTGTTGAGAGTTGCCCAAGATAACAGGACTGCCGTCTAGACGGGTCACGATCGCTCCTGACGGCACCGATACACAGAAGACTTCGCCATTGTAGGCATAATCTTCAACCTCAAGTCGCTCCACACCGGAATACCAGCGTGACGACAAGTGTGTAACACCAAGTAACTTTCGATCTTCCTTCCATTGATATGTATGGGTGTTACTCCGACGCCCTGTTACCACTGCAAGAGCCTGCACTGCTTCACAGTTCACGAGGTTAGTTGAGCAATACGTTACTTTGTCACGCTGTCCATCCCAGAACGGCAGTTCATCAAGAAAGATTTCGCGAGAGGCTATATCAAGCGCGAGGAAGGCCTCCAGCCTAAATGTTTTATCCTCACGCGAGAGATACCGATCAATTCGAGAATCGTGTCCAAACTGGAAAAAAGTTTGGGAGCCTTTTGCCTCTGAAAAACCTGTCGAAAAAGCGATTCCAAGGCGGTTCAGAAGATAAGGAACACGTGCGACCTTGTCTTCTCGCGAAAGCCAAAAACGCCACGCGGTGCCACGATCTGTCGCGTCTGCTTGAATTGCAGCAACAAGTCGGAGAAGATCAGGATCTTCTCCAACCCCGCCATGGAGCCTGCCCGCGCTAACAAATCGCCACTTGCTTGGGACTCCCTTCTTGAAGGCCTCTGCCTTCACCTTCCGCGATGTCCCTGTACCGTCCACAAACACAAGATCGTGATTAGGCGTCACCGCGAATTTCACAGCGCGCCCATCTACCTTCACAAGATTCCCAGCAAAGTGAGAACGCTGGTACGCCAGCGGCTTTACGAAGCTGATTATCCCATCTTGCCATTGAGCGACCTCCTCACCGAGGGCCGGATCCAATGCAGCAAAGCGCACCCAGCCGCGTCGGGTTAGAACTTCAGTATCTGCGCTGTAGCAGAAATCCCCAGAAATCCACTGTTTGCCTTCATCGGCAACAAGCACTTTACGCCAGCGCTTTTGTATTTCTTTGCTTCTTTTCAGCTGGGCTTGCGTATTGGGGTGCTTAGAAGCTACACGGCCAAAGCGGGCTCCACTCGAATCCCCATCCTCGGCACCCTCGCCTTCGTCCTCGTCCTCGTCAGAGGCCCCCACCAGCTGCTTAAACGTGGGGTGAAGACGATCCTTGACTAGATGCTTGCGAAAGCCTTCAACATACGTCCCCCGAAGCTTCGCAAATTCACGAGCTGAAATGATTGCCTTAGATACCTCATCTGTCTGCTGCTGGAGCCACAGCTTGGTGATCGTAGGTACCGTCTTACCAGTTCCCCCGTGTACTTTCGTCGGAACATCCAAACCGTGTTTTGACAAGGCTCGTGCCACTTCAGCACCCTTGTTGATTGAGCCAATCCGGACACCTGTCAGTTGATGGATCCGATCCAAATATTCGCTCAAACGCTCCTTGGCCCATTCATCGACACGGTCCATCTCATCGAGATCCACACGTAAACCCCGGCGTGTCATACGCACAAGAGCCGGCGTGACCGCAGATTCTAAGTCGTACGTCTCACGAAGATTCTGCTCCTCAAGCTCCTTCTCCTGCACACGCAAGAGCGGCAGGGGCGCGCGCACATCCCCGATCGCATAGAGTCCCACCGCTCCGGAATGCAGTCGCCAGAGCCCTGTTTTTGGGTCAATGCCCCACGCCTTAGCGTGCTCTCGCAACTTGTTTTCATCCTTACCCACCAGCCCCCGCCGAGCACAGATCGCGTCCAGCCCATACTTTTTCTGTAGTTCGTCAAGCAGCGGTTCCGCCACCTGCACATCACGATGGAAAAATGCCTTGGAAAACTCAACGCCGTTCTCCCACAAATAATCCAGATCGTAGGGCGCTGAATTGAACACTACCTCGCCACAGAACATTCGCCCCTGTTCTCGGAGATACGCCCAAACCTGCTCAGCCGGTAAGTTACCTCCACCCTCGTGCCGAATCGGAAGATAATGTGCCGGACCATCTTCGATGGCGAAAGCAACTCCACAAACATAGCCGCCCCGACGAACCCCCGGTCCCAACGCGTAGAGGTGATCATCACGACATTCCACATCGACGCACACGCGCTTGGCGACGGCCCACGTAGGTAATTGCGCGACCGGCGTGGGCTTCCACGTCAGCTCCGGCTCCCAGAGAGGGGCCTGTAGCCATCCAGCAGCCTTCTCAGCCTTGGAAGCACTCAAGAGCGCTCTCCGAGGGTTTGCATCGCCATTTCTCCCCGGCGGATCTGATCCCGTCTCACCGCCAAGTCTAGCCTGGCGCGCAGCTCCGTTACGACCACAGCATTCATCCTGGCATCACGCTTCATACGGGCGTGACACTTCAGGCATGCGCATTCATGTGAGTGCAGGATCATGCGCTCACCTCAGCCACCATGGTCCCCCAGGGCACTTCGGGCACCAGCTCACGAAGCATCTGACAGGCGCGGTCACGAGCCTTTGCATTCCACAATCCAGCATTTCGACCACTCGGATGGGGCAATGCAACAAGAGCCATTCCGGGACAGCACCGCCGCGTTGAGAACGCGACAAGCTCCGCACCATCAAGAGCGAGCTTCTCGAACACCTCCGTAACTTTGCGACCCAGGAGCACTATCACCTCCCAAGGTGCCTGCGGATTAAGCAACTCGAACGCGCGTTTATTAGCAGCCTTTACAGACCACGCGCCGTCGCACAGGTTCGCACGATGCAGCGCAAGATACTGAGGCTCCGACAAGCCCAAAATTCGACGCAAACGCCAACCTGAACAACCCGGCGGGTCGCAATAAAGTGCAAATTCTGGAGAGGGTCCGTAGGGGTTACTCTCGCCCAGCAGCAAGACACGCCCCTCACCTACGGTCATTGAACAACCGTGAGCGTGCGAATTGCCCGCGTGATTGAAGTGTACAAATGACGATGAGCGTCCTTGCCGAATTGACGGGACTCATCAAACACAAGCACATCGCCCCAAGCCGACCCTTGACTCTTGTGTGCGGTGATAGCCCACGAATACGCGAATTCTTCATGATCCCGACGAGGAAGATCCTCGAGCTCCCCCTCACGGGCCATGAAGGGATGGAGCCAGGTACTGCACTCGAGGCGATCTCGATCTTCGGTCGACTGGATCTCGATCTTTGCGGTCATCTTGTCGAGATCAGGCAAGCAGCTCTCGACAGTCCACGTTGAACCATTGAGCAGTCCTAGCTCGTGGTTATTACGGAGACAGATCGCGCGGTCACCGGGCACCGGAGCAGGCTCACCCGCACGACCCAACAGCCGCCGGATTTTCGCGTTACATGCGTGACGGGTGCGGTTTCGACCCACGATGATCATCTCTGCGGAGGTCGCCCGCTCCTCGAGTGAGGGATCTCCATAACGACGCACGTCGACGCCTTCGCCAATCTGTCCATAGGGAAGTGAACGCCCACGCCGAGCAAGATCCGCCAACTGGAGGATGGGACTATCTAGCGCTTGACGATGAATTTCATCCAAAAAAGCGTCCGGATCTCGAGAGGTAAAGTACCCCGCGCCATAGACCGGAGGCAGCTGCGCAGGATCCGCGATGACCAAGAGCTTTGTGCCGAACGATTCCAGGTCCTCGCCCATGCGAGCATCCACCATGCTCGCCTCGTCAATAACTCCAAGCTTGGAATGTCGTAGATCCGATTCTAAATTGAGAGAAAATCGGGGTCCCCTACGCTTGTTGACTTCTTCACGCCGGAGCTGCTCGACAAGCCGATCGGCTGTTGCACGAGCCCCTGGTTCATTCGCAGCGTAAAGTCGCTTGATCTCTTCGCGAAGCTTCTCGATCTGTTCTTTCGAGGGTGGATCTCCAGCCGGAACATAGATCGCTCTGTGTACCGTCGTGGCGGTGGGACAGCCCTTGCGGCGCATCACGAGCGCCGCTTTTCCCGTCGGCGCCGCATAGAGAATCTTGCCCTGAAGATCACGGACGATGTGCTCGACAAGTGTCGACTTCCCTGAGCCCGCAACCCCTGCGAGGTAGAACGTTTGCTTGGCGTGCGGATCCGCAAGCCAAGCCGCAATGGAGTCGAGAGCCTGGGCCTGCTTCGGCGAAAATTTCACGCAACACCCCACTCCCGAGCAGCCGCGACCCGCTCCGCATGCACACCGTCGATCGGAACCCCCACCGCCCCCACACCAAGCGTGGGGACTGTCGAGACACAGGACTTGCCGACGCGCGCCCCGCAACCCGGGCATACGACACCCACCGATGGATGAAAACCTTCCGACATTTTTTGCGCAGACGTGGACTTCACAAGCACCCCAAAAGACAAAGAATGCAGACAGATAAAACGAAAGGTCCCGTGCCCATCTGTCAAGAGCAACGTTCCCAGCAGCTGCCGTACTGAAGTGCCGCAGCCCCGGCAACTTGCCAGGCATCGGTCCTCAACAACAGCTGACGGATAGCTGGAAGAGAGCTACGCCGCGAGCTGCTCGATGAGGTCAGCCGTGCAGCCGACCTCGACAAGCTTCTTCTTCAAGCGCTCGATCACAGCGTTACGCTGTGAGAGCTTGATCTCGAGCTTGGCGCGCTCTTCAGCGGCGCGGCGCTGAAGCTCACGATACGCCAGCGAGCGCTGGCCAAGCTTCATATCTCTACGCGTTTGCGAGTCGTACTTGGACGTGTCCATCCGTTCCTCCCAACAGCCACGTGATGACCACGTGACTTCTGCGTTACCCTACACGATGTGACGAGAAGGTAGAAGCCCGAAGACCACTCAGAAGGGGACGCCACTCTCCGGATCGATCCCAGCGTCTTGCTGGGAGGTCTCGTAGGCAGCCTTCGCGTGCCCCGCGAGCACGTCATCGTGAAGCTTCTTGGCTGCGACGTAACGGACATCGTTCTTGGGCAGGAGCGAGCCCTTGAGATCGTCTCCCCCCTCGGCAGGGGAAAGCACCGGAATCATGTACGTGTTCTGGCCCTTGGTCTCAGACTCCGAAGTCATCTTCACGCGGTGCGCAAAGATCGGAACATTCCCGGGGGCAAGCTTCCTCCCATTGATCGTAGGAGCAAAATTACCGATCGCCGAGTTCCAGGCCCGGTAAACTTTGATCTTCGTCGAGGTGAACGGAATCATCGCAAATCCCAGCACCTCGTTCTGCTTGACATCGTAGAGGATGCCGTAGATTTCGAAGCTTTCCACCAACTCGTGATCCGGCTGCGGCTTCTGGGTCTTGGGGTCTGGCGCCTGCGGAACCTTGAGCTTGCCAATCGCTCGACCCCCATTGCGCGCCACGGCATCTGCAACGATCTTGGCGTTCTTTGGGTGGCGCCCACGAAAACCGCCCCCATCATCGCGGCCGATCCATTCCGTCCAGCAGTGATCGGTTATCGCCGGCACGAAGCAAACCTCGTCGTAAACTTCACCCGTCACTGAATTACGGAACTGTCCCGCGTAGATCTTGCCCTTGGAGGACACAACATCCGGCGAGTTCGACTGAAGCAGCTCGATGATCGGCAGCTTCCGGTCGGACATGTCCTGATTTTCGAAGCCCTGACCAGAATCTTCACCATAGTCAAAGGCTTCTTGCTCATCCGCGCCTGCCGGCGTCAAGGCGGTCGACGCGGTCGACGCGGTCGACGCGGCAGCAGAGGCCGCTGCGGCGGCTGCCGGAGCTGCGGCTACCGGGGCTGCTGCTGCAGCCGCCGTTGCAGCTGCCGGAGCTGCGCCATTGTTCTTATCCTTCGAGGTCGTTTCTTTTGCCATTAGCGTTCGTTCCTTCCAAAGTTCGTTGATTCATGGCAGCCCCGAAGAGCTGCCTTCGTTGGTTCGTGGCGGCACCGAGGCGCCGCCTAAGTCGAGCTTAGTCAGGGCAGCCCTGTTCACTTACGCGAAAGCTTGGCGATCCTCAGATCGAAGAGGTTGAACAGATCTCGCGGCACGACCTTTCCATCCGCCACCAACTCACGGACGAGCGCGCCAAGCGTCGACGCGTGCACGTCTTTCTTGGCCTCGACCGCATAGCCCCTGGTGGTCAGCTCAACAACCAACTCATCCGCGCGAACGTCTTCCCCACGATCAAGTGCGACGGACACTTGGTTCTTGATCACGCCCCCATGTCCCTGATCGACAAGCCAGCGAAGGGCCCCCATACGGGCCTCGACACGCTCGTGACCCGGCAAGGACGCCTTGATCTCCCGCTTGAGCTTGACCTCAATACCCGAAGCAGTTGTGCACGCATCGAGCCGCATCTTTGCTAGGAGCTCAGGGATGTCCTTGTTGAGGAGCTGCTCCTCCACCTGCTTACACCTCTGGAGGACCGCCTCGGCTTTCTTGCGATCCTCGATGCAGCGCTCCGCCTGCAGAGTCAAACGATCCAGGTCAGCGAACGCACGAGCCACTGCGGCAGCATCTGGAATTGCATCCGCCCCATAATCAAACGGGTCATCTACCGCCAAGACCGGAGCCGAAACAGGATCGATTGGCATGAGGACCACCTGTAGCGAATCAACGATCCCCCCGTCAAGCAAGAGCGTACATCATCGACTTCGAAGTTCCTTCAGTGGCGTTAAACTATTGTAATTAAAGAACAGATCCCTCGACTCTAGCGACTGTCCCACATGCTGCAAAACACGGCACCCACATGCAGCAAAACGTCGCACATGCGCGCCAAGGTCAAGGCACAAAATGCACGCGCTAAAAAATCCATCTCACATGGGCGCACTCGCAACGAGCGGAACTGCGTGTGTGCATAGGTGTGAACATAAGTAATGCAATCACCCAGTCACACAATCACTGAGTAGCCAATATCCCTACCACAGCGCGAGATGGTCAATAAGAGGCGGTGCTTCCCGCCGAGTAGTAGCGTCGTTCTAATGACCGACTCGCAGACACTGACTTCCGCCATCCTTGGAGCAGCCCTAGTGATCGCAGCCGCCGTCAAAGCCGCGTCCCGCCAGTTGACCAAGACGCAGGACCGTGGCATCGCAGCCTTGATTCGAAGCGCTGAAAGCAACGCCACCCTGGCCGCGAAGTTTGACGCGCTGACAACGCGCTTCGAGGCGCTCACCGCGCGCTTCGATCACTTTGTCGAAATCTTGCTGGCGAACGGAATTGGGGTAGGGCTGGCCACCGTCGCGAGGCTGGGCAGGGCCCCAACAGCGCCCATACCTGTACTTTCGAAGCTTGACCACGACGACGAAGAATAATTTTAAGGCGGCTCAAGTCAGATCATAAACAACAACCGAAAACCCCCTATTACTGGGAGAGCCCGTAGAGTCGGACGTGAGTACGTCAAAGCCCCCGGCGAAGCTGATGAAGGTGATCTGACCGCCACCCCCTGCAGCCACAATAGTCGTGTTGACAACTTGGTTATTGGGATCAGCCGGGGGTGCGGCTAATAGCAGGGTAAATTGGCCCGCCACTGGATTCGTCACAGACGTAAATCCAAACTGCGAGACGAAGGTTGAACCAACATTCACGATAGCCGCTGCGATGACCGGGGGGAACCCCGCAGCACCTGTGGCTCCTGTGGCCCCCGTGGCCCCCGTGGCCCCCGTGGCCCCCGTGGCTCCATCATCGCCGTCATCTCCATCATGCCCCCGATGCCCACGGTGCCCGCGATGCCCACGGCGCCCCCGCTCACCATGCTCGTCGTCATCGTCACAGATGGGGGTGTTGATCTTGATGTCAACCATGCCATGAGGCTAGGCTTCACAACGGCATAGGGCAAGAAAATGGCCACCCTGCAGGCTGCCCATGCCAAAAAGATGGCGGGAAGGTCACCGCTCAAGGTAGCCTAGCCCTTCAAGAGCGCGCACTGGAGCTTCGTGGGTCTTATGCACGACGTCCGTGGGCCCACTGCAACTCACGATTGGCGGCGGTCACAAGATACCTCCCCAAGGAGCAACGTTGACCGCCGTACCTATGATCTACAAGGTTACAACTCTTGCAGAGCTTTTGATGCTGCAGATATTGCTGCTTTTTTGACAGTTTCACTTGACATCTTCCAGATGTCCCGCAGTCCGCAAATCTCGGGTGCTCTGAAATGCCACCGTACCGGCATCCATGATCGCAGGTCTAAAACACGTTCGCCCGATCCTACGAGCAATCACAACAGGCAGCGGGGAGCAAGACGCACGCAGATACCTCGGTGTCACTCGCGGCAACTTCAAGCCCCCACTACACACACAGTAAGGGTCAGCACGGCACGTGCACGGCCACTCCCAGTGCAGGAAGCGCAGCACGCTGAATAAAGGCCTCATCGCGCAGGATCCTGCGTATCCACATGCACAAAACAGTGTTCAGGATCACACCCCGTGTGCGGAGGCCAGGACACAAGCGGTTGCAAATCCGCAGGAGCTACGTCCAGCATTAACGTGTATCCACACATGCGCGCATGGGCCTCTGCAATGGAGCGATTCGCAAACGCCCCGCAGGATCCAGCATCGGGACACGCGTCGACCGTATAATACCAGCCCGGTCCGTCATGCCAGGTCGCATCGCCCAGATGGAGAATGACAGCCCCAGCGGTGTCTAGACCATGGGGCACGCTCAACACCTTCTGAGAGAAGGCGCTCACCGCATTCGAGCCCTTCGAAGCGGCCATAAGCAACGATTCAACGCCGGCCCCTCCAGCGGCCTCCAGCAGTTGTGCTGCTGGGCCCTCGTTCACAATAGCAGGAGACTCGGCGGAGCAGCCTCCTAGATCCACGGCATCCACCGCAACAATGAGATCAAGCAGCGCAGGTGCATGACCACAGACCGCGCACGCTACGCCAGTCTCTGACACGTTGCCGCAGACCGCGCATGGCGCGCTGGTCGCGAGCTGGCTGGACGCGTTAAGTCGCGCGATCCATTCTTCGTACTGCCCTGCCACCGGCCGAGTAGGATCCCAGGACCAACCACCCGGCGAGTCATGATGGCGGCCCCTCTCCGGTAACGTATGGAATGGCAGCGGTTCGCCCCCCACAGCTTCACCAAAGGGCCGCACCTCGTCACAATATAAGCAGTGTTGTCGCACGGCCTGTGTGTCATCGGCCCACGTTGCTGTGCCATCATGACGCCGCCAAAAATGCGCTTTGTGCCGACAAGTTGTCATTTTGTTTTCTCCACTTCACTCGGTTTATTTAGGAGCCCTCCACGTCAGTAACTGCGTGGTATCAAGACCGACGATTCCATCTGCGGTGATCTTGTTTTGCACTTGGAACATCTTCACGGCGCTAGACGTCGCAGGCCCAAATATCCCATCCACACTCAGACCGGGCAGTCGCTTCTGGATCCACTTGACACTGTCCCCCTGGTCGCCCTGCTTCTGCACATGAAGTCGATCCATGTCGACAGTGCTGCGAAACCCCGAATATCCAAGTGCATCTCCCTGATACTGCTGAATCCCAAACTGAGTGCCCCAGGGAGGAGGCGCCGGAGGAGGTACAAGCTGATCGACAAGCGCCGGATCATAAATCGCAGGAGAGCGAACGGGGTAGGGCCAATATTTCCACCAACCTAGACAATCCGCTAACTCGGGGGCTGGTAGATTCGCCATACCGTCAGGATCGATCCAGTACGTGCGCGAAGTGTAGAGCAATGGGGGCACACCCAACGCATCACGAATCTCCCGATACGCACGAATAACCCAGTTGAGCCATTCAACTGCCGAGAGCCCGCGACGATCACCCTCCACATCAAGGGCGATGGGAAAATAATGATCGTTGAGCGTGCCTACCACATCAAGCACCTTCGCTGCCTGACCTTCTGGTGTAGCGATACCCGGAGTCATGATGAGATAAGGAAAATTCGGGACCCCAAGAGCGTCGAGCTGTCGACGATAGGTCGGATACCAAGAATCCGGCGTTATGCCTTCGACTGCACGCAGTCCCACGAAGCGTAGATGCCCGAGCTTCTGCGCGAGACCCCAGTCTGGGGTTCCATTCTGATCTACGCTCGCGATGTCGATACCAATGGCACTCATGGTTTTACCTTTGTTTGAAAGTCGGAAGAAGCCAAGGCTCTAGCCTATGTGTGTCACGCTGGATGCACAGATAGGACGCGCGGTCATGGTCGACACCTCGGCTGCGACGACCAACCACCAGCACCCCATTCAGTATCGTCGGCTGCGCTCGCCGCGCAGTCACAGTACAGACCACCGGCATGGAGCCGGCACACTGCCTCGTGGTGCTGCGGCGGCCCATACGGCCAGCGCTCTGGCGGAACGGCGCGGAGCAAGATCTCGCTGTCGGGCTTGAGGTCGCTGTCGAGCGGACCGGTCCAGTCGAATTCAGCGCCAAAGCTCACGCGTCCTCCAGATCTGGCCAGCGCCGCTGATGCACTTCATCCGGGCTGCTCTCGCAGATCTCCGCCGCGACCTCGGGCGCGATCGCCCGCAGCGCGTCCATGATACATCCGAGCGGGCCACGCGCGTCGACGCGGTAATTTGGGTAGATGTACAGCGCGAACACGAGACGCTCCGCGGCTACGTCGCGATCAAGATCTGAAACCGGCATGGGCGGCTGCGGCGCTAAACGCCGAGCAACCGCCTCGGCGATCGCGGTGATATCGACGGGGTGCAGACGGATCCTCATTTCCTTGGCCTCCGGTTCGGCGCACGGCTGCCCTCCGGCAACACCGTCCGGATCGTGCCATCGAACGACACGACCAACAGCCGACCGCTCGCGGTGCGCCAGATTGGTTCCTCGCCTGGAGGCCGCTCGTGTACGACGGCGCCGACCGACTCGCGAAGCAACTCCTTCCGCGCTTCGTCATACATCCAACCCGGCCGATGACGCTCGATGTAGCGTTCAACGGCGTGGCGAGATGCACGCATCGGACGACCGCTCACGCCTCCAACGCCTCGCTGGCCGCTTCGCGTACACCAGGGCTTGGATCATGGGACGCGATCACCTCTAGATAAACCCGAACGAACGGCATCGCAACATGCGGCGCCAACCCATAAACCGCGCCCTCACGAACCGCGGCCGATGGGTGACGTGCGAGCGAGGCTAGCCACCGCAACGGAGGAGGTTCGCGCTTGCCAAGCGCCTCGGCAATGCACGTTAGGTTGTGGGGCTGCAGCTTCGCGCGCAGCCCCGCGGTCGGCGCGCTCACAGCTTCACCTTGATCTCTCCTTGATGTTCGCCCTGCACGAAGCTTCGCGATCTCCTCCTGCGCGTGCTCGCTCATCGCCCACGCAGACCGTGACAGCGCTCGCCGCTCGACATCATCGATGATTGCCCGAAGCCAGTTCCGTTCGCTCATGGTTTCTCGCTCGGATTGCAGACACTGACCACGCTCGCGGCAATGTCATGGCGCGTCTGCATGCCGATGCGTAGACAGGCGTCGCAGCCCGTCGTGCCATGCGCTTCGCACCATGCGGGAGCGCGCTGCACGTCCTCGCTGGGAGAGTGGGCCCTGATCTCATGGACCACTCCAGCGTGAATGAGCTTCACCTTTGCACCGGGACGAAAAAATTTTCCCCGAGCGGCACCTCTGAAGTCGTACTCGTCCTTCATAGCAGTGTTCTCTCCATGCGAAACGATTGCCCTAGCCAGCCAGCCAGCACGCCACGCGATACCGACCCAAGGCGGCGGGTCGGAATCGTCAGCGAACGCGTCCCAGCCGGATGCGTGGGGACTGAACGCCTGCATGTAATGCGAGGCCGGAGCGGAGATCGCTGCAGCCTCGATCTCCTCCTGCACCACGCTCGGCTCATCGTTGCTCTTGCCGAGCGACAGCCAGCCCTTGCATCCGTCGCACACGAGACGGAACGCCAACGGGTCGCTGTGGCCTACCGGATCTCCGGCGAGAGTAGTCCAGTACGCCGCGATAGTCCAGTACGCCGCGATATGTCTGCACTCCTTCGTCGCCATCAGTTATCTCCTCACGCGCAGAGCGTCCGCGTCAAAATATCAACGGACCCCCATTACACTTCCAACCAAGCTCTAAATTCATCCCCAACCACGCGGCTCGCGACCTCATTGCTCTCCCGAAGCGACTGCAAGATCTTCAGGTCTACTGTTTTGTCAGCCACGAGATCGACATAGGTCACCGGATTGTGCTGCCCTGGTCGATGCTGCCGATCCTCGCTCTGAAGCCTCTCGAGCAGGGAGAAAGTATTACTGTAGTAGAAGCTGATTGCACTGTTCACGAGGGTCAAACCCATGCCCATGCTCGCCGCCTTCGCCACGCATATCTGTCGCTTACCGCTCGTAAATAGCTCAAGCGCTTTGGATTTTTCCTTCTCGTTAACCTGGCCATCATAACGCACACAGCGCGGAGGTCCGAGCACCCTAGTGATCAGATCGACATCTCGCGTGAAACGACACCAGACGATACCCTGCTGGGATCCAATATCTTCCAGCCAGTCTGTAAAGGCGGCGAGCCGGGGATTCTCACCCTTCGGCACAAGGAGCGGCTCCCCCTCAGGATCATCCGGGTTCGGCAAGTACCCACACGTCACCTGCTGAAGACGCAGGATCCGCACCATCGCGAGCGACGCAGTGATGAGCACACCGCTGTCTAGCTCCACCATGTACTCCTTGCGTAACTGATCATAAACCCGCCGCTGCTCAGGTGCGAGCTCGAACACAAGCCGCTGGTAAAGCTTGGGAGGAAGATTGAGCCCTGCCTGCTCCTTCGTTAGCCTCGTCGACATGGGCTGGATCATCTCGTGAAGCTTGTCCAGCTCTCGATAGCCGACCACAACTTCGATCGTGCGCCCCGTTGTAGCCGACGCACCAGGCGCTTTCTTCACACCCTGGACCCTACGCGACGGGGCTGCCTCACCGATAATTTCGCTCAGGTCCAACTGCTCGTAGGCCGCGACGCCCTCAGGATCCGCATCGTGCGGCACGATCGCCTCACGACCCCTGGAACCCTTCAACTCATTTGCTTCGCGATCATCCTCGCCACCGATCACAATCCTTCGGAACACGCAAAAACGCGCCTTGAACGACGTAAACGATCCGATACCGTGTCGCACCCAGTACATGTCGTCGAGCAATTTCAGCTGGGCGTAAATTTCGGTCGGCGCCTGCGTCGTGGGAGTCCCATTCAAAAGACGCACGTAGGCCGAGAGCTTGCGCAAGGCCGCAACCTTCTTCGTTCTCACAGCCTCTGGATTTTTGATGCGCGACCCCTCGTCCGCAACGAGCATCACACGCGGAAAACGAGCCAAAAAATCAAGGACCGCCTTGCGACCCCGCGCAGTAATGAGCCCGTCATACGTGATCGCCAGCCAGGGCAATACGCCCTTCGGAGTCTCTAGCAAGTGCGCTAAAGCGCGATCCTGGGCCTTTCCCCGCGAGCTGTGCCAATCAAGACCGCGCCAGGCGGTCGGAGAATGCCTCGGAATCTCATCGGTGATCCAATTGCGATGCACCATGTTTGGTGCGACAACGATCGCTCCATCAAGCTTCTGAGCCTGCTGCAGACGCGAAGCTGTGTGAATCGTCGGCGCGCTCTTCCCACAACCGGTCTGAAAAAATATTGCCCACGCGGGTAGTTCCCACGTGCGCTCCAGGAGCTCCTGCTGATGCGCGAAGAGCGGAGGCGGGGTCTTGTCGTACGAATTCACGTCTAACCTGTCGTTGTCACCGTCAATGCGACGATAGACTCACCGACACTTTTAAGCACTTCCTTCTTCGCGTTGTCATCCCCACGGGCAGACGCCAACACCGCATAGACAAGGGCCTCCTTCAGGAAGAGGATCACCTGACCCGCGGCCTCGCGGAGGTTCCCCTGGACCTGGGGAAGCGCCGCATCAAACAACTGATCCGCGAGATCCTTTGGACTGAGAGGCTTGGGTTCATTCTGGCTTGGGCTCATCTTTTAACCTTTTTCGTCAGTTTGTACGCGCGCTTGTCGTGGCACTGCCACGCAAAGGTAATGGAGAGCGCAATGATCATGGTGCAGCTTTGTCGACATGGATTCGTGAGGGCCCTGGATGCCCGTATGCGCGACCGCAGTCCGGACACTCGTCACGCCCTTCGGAGTCCCGATCATCGGGTCAGCGCCGCGGAGCCCTGAGCCGCATAAGTCGCAGTCGAGGAGCGGGAATCCGGCAATCATGGGGCGGTCTCGCTGTATAGTTGCCCGTCGGGCGCGGGCTCTGAGACAACGGGAGTGACCGCGGCGGTTAGCGATTCTCGTTCTAGGACGAGACCGCAAAGCTCATCCTCAGTACTGTTCAGCAACACATATGCGCCGCCGAACCGCGCGTCAGCGGTCAACGTGGTCAAAAGCTTCTCCATGATCACGCCTCCGCCTTCGGGACAGTCGGAACAAGAGGCTGCTCCGCGGCACCACACAACACCCCCCAGAGCACCGCGGCGAGCGAACGGTAAGGCTGGGGCATATCGCCAATCGGATCCACGTCAATCGGTGGGGAGAGTTGAACGACGCGCCGACCAAGATCCGTCATAACCTCCATGGTATAGATCTTCACCTGTCGATCCTTTCTTTGATCTTCGACTGCACCACCGCGAGTGCGGACCTCGCATCCGTTAAAGCCCTGCGAATGTCCGCGTCTAGGCAGCCATAATCCAGCCGCCTGAGTACCGCCATGGCACTTCCCACAGTCTCGACTGTAGCGACCTGTCTGTCACGGAGTGCACTTCCTAACGAGCTTCCAGCGACCTTTCCATCACGGCGTATAAGCAAAATGCTACGGAACGATCTAGGAGCACCGTCCAAAATACGCTGTCCCACGAGGACAGGTCCATTATCGAGCATTGGTGGAGGATCGCTTACCTTCTCCACTTTGATGGAATAATAAAAAGGATCAAGGACCGGCCCATCAATCGCTACAATCGTTCCCTCAAACCAACTGCCATCCGCATGAGGGCACCGGACATAATCGCCTTTGAGCTTTTCAACCACATCAAGCGTCTCAGTGCCCCTTGCCTGGCTGAGCGCCTCCTCAGACACATCCAGCGCGGCTATCAGCTTCAGCACAATGTTCGGCTGCGCGGCAACGATATAATCCAGCACCCCTGGCGAGGCATGAAGATCTGGCTGCCCATCGGATCGCTGCACGACCCCACAAAGAACATCCCCATCACCAAGGGCGCCGATACGGCGAAACGAGTTAGATGTCTGAAGCGTCCAGGGGCGCGACGCAGCTTGATCAATCGCCCTTAGGGCAGCTTCCCGCAAGGTCTCTCGTTCCACACGGTTCACTCGCGAACTCCCGGGACACAGAACTTGATGTCACCTACAACCACCACATCCGCATGTGCCCCCGGATCTGAGCAGTCCTTGACTGCAATCCTACCCGTGCACTTAATGCGCAGCAGGGTGCCTCCAGAGGAGCCATGGATCCAGATCGTGTTGCCACCCTCCTCAAACTCCAAGCCAATCGCCTCCAGTTGAATACGCGCCATCAGATTGTCCTCTTGGTGTGCCGAGACTCGAATGCCTTGAACTTCAAGCCGAACCTCTTGATGTGCTGCAACTTGAGCGCATTGAACTCCAAGCCGATCCTCTTGGTGTGCCGAGACTCGAACGCGCTGAACTCCAAACCGCTCATCAGGCCGCTTTCTTGGTGTGCCGAGACTCGATGTCCAAAGGACCCAGTGCCTCGAACCTATAGAATAGGGACTTTTTATCCCCGCGCTGCTCCACCAGAAATTGTCGGGCCGCATTCATTTGCGCTCGTCGCGTGGAGCGCACACCAGACCATAAGATGGTTATATAGCTCGCATGGGAAGGAGCCCCTCCCACGATTGGGGAATCATCCGAACGGCCCATCAGCCGCACAATGGATCGCTGTTCAGCACGCCATTGAGGGCTCCGTTTATCACGCTTGGAATGCTTCTTTCGAAGAATCTCGAGGTATCGCTCAGGATGCAGCAAATACCGAACGCGCCTGCTTGGCACCAGCGTGGTGATAAGATCATCCACGCCTGTCGAAAGAGGATTTCGACATCCAATACCCTGCAAGGACGCGAACTGCTCCAAACTGAACCCCGGCCAGAATCCTGACCCCAGCTTATTCACGCGGTGATCTTTTTCAAAAACTTCCCAGCACCGCTGGACCATCTCACCACCGCCAAGACCAGGAGCGTTCAGGAATCCCGCTCCTCGATCTAGGCACACAGCGTCACGGTCCTCGTCAACAAGAACATCTTTCCCAGGACTGCCGTCTAAATAAGCCCCAGGCTGCATACCTTCAGGCCACCACGTCTGCCAGTAGGCAGACGTCGCATAGTCAAGATCGATCGAATATCTTCCCCGCGCCGCGGGCCGGAGCACGAGAGCGGCGAGGTGGCGAAGCAGCCTGGGTGTCCCCCAGTCAGGACTCGCAGCACTGTGCAGAGCCTGCGGCGTTGATCCCTCCACCCGCTTAGAGATTCGCTTGGGTGCCACCAGATTCCCACGCCGGGGCGACCCCCGATTAGTCACAAGACCAATCACTCTTCCACCTTTTTCAAGACAACTTGACCATCCGCGAGCCGCTCGATCTCCAAAATGTTTTCACGCTGGAGTCGAGTTCCGCGCCCGTACCCATATCCAAGGGTCCCATCAAACCTGTAGCGCGAGCGCTTCCAGCCAAGGTGCCTCAGAGCACGAGCAATGAGGCTCATTCGGTAATAGCTCGGGCGCTCAAGAGCCGCGAGGGCCTGCACGTCCGCTACGCGGATCTTCCCGCGGGCGTCGCCAAGAGCAGCTCTGAGCCGCGACAAGACCACCAGGAAGTCGGAGACGTCCGCCGATAAGCAGTCCTCATTGGAGCAGCCTTCAGCCACCGAAACTCTTCTACCGTTGCGAGATGCAGGGCACAAGAGAGATCGTGCGAGAACTTAGTGGTGAGTTGTGTTCAATGCGGACAGTTCAACGTGAGGACTTCCTAACTAAGAAGCCTAGGAAGGAGGACCCATTCCGTTAGGACTTTCTCACAAAAGCCGCAGAGGGGGGCACAGTTGATCAGGAGAACGCCCAGCTTTTTGGGCCAAATTTCGGGTGGGGATGAAATGCCCAAGCAGCTAAAATTCTGACGTTTTCTACCTTACAGCGATGTTGCGTTCTAGGGCTAGGTGTTCCCCCTTGTACAACTGATCCTCCTAGCCGCCTATAGGGCGCTTTGGCTATCCCAGAGGGGCTGCTAGTAGCCTCTTTACAGATCCTTGTTTATATAGGGGGAGAACAGGGAGATCATACAGCAATTGCCATGGGCTATCAGCAGGTTGTCTTGATCCCCCGGGTGTACTCAATTTCCTCACAATGGGAGGATCGCTAATCTGAAACTGGCTCCCACCCCAACTCCCGGTGTATCCTGCTGTGGTGCAGCGGTTTTGTAACGGCTGTCGGCGCTACCACGAGCTGGACGCGTTCGACCTGGACAGCGAGGGTGGGCGAGGTTTCTGCCGTGCCTTCGCACTCTCGCGAGCGCGGACCTTCAAGGCAGGCGAACGCCGTGCCCGGAGGTCGAAGATCGAGGCGCTTGAGCAGCAACGCCGCAAGCTGATCGCGTCCCTTGTTAAAATTGATCAGGAAATCGACAAGGAGCGGACCTTCCAGGCCATTCAGGCGCCGTCAAAGGGCGCTGGCGATGTGGATGAGGCCTTCAGTCCTGAGAGTGATCTTGACCCTGGGGACTAGTGCCATGGCGTTTGATCCGACGTCTCTCGATCTCAGGGGACTGTTCCGAGATTCGGACATGTTTGATTCTCCGCGTCGTTGGGCAGCGGCGGGATTCAAGATTTTAAACAGATCCGGTAAGATCATGGTTGCTCGACATCCCGCGGTACGGGGCCTTTTGTTCAAAAGGTACGCGGGGGAGATTTCTCAAAAAGAGCAACTTACGAATTTTGAGCGCCGTCTTGAGGGGGCGCGCCGGCTCCGAACGCTGGTGGATCGTCTAGGTCTCACCCGTATCATTGTGCCTCACAAGTGGATCGTGGAGCTCCCTACCCATCGGCGCTCTCACGTGCTTATTGTTGAGCGCCTCGAGATTCTGGGAGACTTACAGACGAGCGCGGCCTATCGCCGTATTGAGCCGGATACTCTCACGCAGCTCTGCTGCGTGCTTTTTCATTTTCGGGGCATGGATTCCAACACCAAGAACCTGCCGTTCACAGAGGATGGCAGGATTGCACTCGTCGACACCGAACACTGGGACCGCCATAGCCGAAAGCCGTACCTGCACCATATTGGTAAGCACCTGGGATCAAGCTCCTGGAAACTTGCCAGGAAGATCTTTCATCAACTGGAAGATGGGAAGGTTCCTGATTTTCTTGTGAACGATCGCTTGGATTCAGCGGGTCTCGCGGACTTTGGTGGCGATACCAGTAGCTCGTCTTCGTCTTTGTCCTCGTCCTCGTAGGTTAAGGTGATGAAAGGTAGAGGCGGAAGCGTCTGAAGGGGGCCGGGGGTGCGCGCCCCGAAGCTCACCTCGACTGTGCGGCACGTGGTAATTCTATCTCTCATGGTAGACGCTAAGAACAACCGCGCCGGACGCGGGCAGGCCATCGCGATTCTTGAGCAGAAGCTTGATCCGCAAACGCTGGCGATCGTGCGGGCCGCGCTTGATGATAGCGATCGGCTCGCGGTGATTCGCGACGCGTTTTTGGAGGGTCGCGACGTTCAGGCGGTGCAGATGATCAGGGACCTTGATCCGGTCGGGATCCGTAAGGTTCTGGGCATCAGCTCGGGAGTTATGCGCTCCCATGTCGACGGGCAGATTGCGGTGCGACCGCAACTCCCGTTTCGAGCGACTCACCTGGTCGTCAGCCCGCGCTGCGCAATGTACTTCGATGTCCAAGACATCCGGATCGGGAACCAGTCGCAGTACGTGAACTCAAGTGCGATCGCGGCCGATCTGTTTGCCACCGGTGACGTGCTGCACGGAGCGGTCGATGAGTTCGGTTTCCACACGGTCAAGATCGGCAAGCGTGCCGAGGCTTGGCTGCCGCTGCGAATCGACATGCCAGAGTGTCAGATTGGTCAGGAATTTATCGTGACCGTTACTAACGTTGACGGGGAGCCCCACGAGTTCCGCGGGGCCTTGCTGGGACAAGTAAGTAGTTACTAGGTGACGCGATCTGCTCGTGCCTCCTAGTTGCTTGAGGATTTCCTCGTCGAGGAGACGCTCGTTGGGCAAGCGAAGGTAACAAATTGGTCGGCATTTAACTACTTCGTTACCCGTGATAGCCTGGAAGGCGAACGGGTTCTCCTACCCTAGGCAATCACCATGAACACCTCTTATCGCTCACGCATCGCCGAGAACGCCCTCCTCCACGACGGGCGTTTCCCCAACCGCGTAATATTGCCGATGGGCTCGGGAATAAGCATTCTCCCGAACAAGTCGGTACGGATCACAGCGCACCCACAGTGCTTCAGCGCCAAGCCTGATCGCCTACTGATCAAGCATGCGGAGCGCTGGCATATCAATCGAGCAGAGATCATGCGTTTTCCCTGGCTTCCGGCGGGACCTGCTGGCGCTTACGCACCCGGTGAACGCACGACCCTGCCCGAGCGCCGGATCCCCTCCGCAGGAAACGTCGCCCTGGACGTGACGTATCTTGGACCTCGCGAGAAGGGAGAACCGTTCGAGGGTTGCCTGTTCGTGTATGAGGATGGTGACCCAGTAACCCGATCGGCGTCGTCGACGGTATCGACGGGGATCGTGAGAGCGAAGATCCGATCCGACGTCCAGGTCCGAGCGCGCGTAGCCAGACCCCTCCAAGGCCAGACCTTCCAGGCGACGATACAGCCTCGCGAGCCCTTCTGGCCCCAGCGCTTAGCCATCTCCGATGCGGAGCACTGGGTTATCCATGACCTGCGGATCAACGGCGTCTCTTTGCTCGCCCAGGACGGCGACCTGCCCGGGATCCTGTTCTCCGACGCAACACCGGTGCTTCCGCAGCTTCGGTTTGGAAAGCTGTCGGTGAATGAGGGCCTCGAGATCACGGCGACCTATACAGGCTCTGAGTCGTCGCCCGTTCTCGCATGCGAGTTGTCAGGGTCTGCGACCGCGCCGGATCCCGAAGAGGCCCTAGGGGGCGTGTCGTCGTTCTTGCCGATGTCGTCTGAGGTAAAGATCCTACCTACACTAACGGCACAGATCAAGTCGAGCCTTTGCATCCCGAGTGACGGAGACGACCACCATGGGATGGCCTTCCAGGCGAGTCAGATCGTCATTGCCGACGCGGACGACTGGATCGTGCACGACGTCCGGATCGGCAATATATCGCAGTTTTGTCAATTCGGTGACGTTCCCGGGGTCGCGTTCTCGGTTGCAGCTGCCGAGTCTGTAAGGATGTCGACCATCCAGAGCCTCATGGACTGCGTGATCATGGCCACGTATATCGGGGGACGCGAGGAGGGGGCGCCATTCCTCTGTGGCATCGCGGGGAACGCGCTTCGTTCCGCCTGATTCTCCACCCAGTACCCAGTAGCCAGTGTTCCGCCTGATTCTCCACCCAGTACCCAGTAGCCAGTGACTTCGACGCTCTCTGCACAACGAGATGATGAGAAGAGGGGGAGGATTCGAAGGATGGCTCAACAAATTGCCAAGGCCGCGGAAGACGCGGCCGGAGCGGCAGCTGAGTCATCAATCGACGACGCCGTAGTGGAGCGGTGGGCACGCAGTGTCGTCGCGCAGGTCGCCGAGGTCGCCGAAGCGCTGGAAATCTTGATGCTTCGTCCGAGTATGCGATCGGTAGAGGAATACGCGCGGCAGCTCGACGAAGCGATAGAGACTGGCGGTATCTTCGGCCGCGTCCAAATTGCTGGGGAGCGCATCGCGCGGGCGACGAACGGGATCAATGGTCGCGTGACCGCGCTGCGTGAGCTGTGGTCGATCATCGAGACGCTCGAAGTCTATGGATGGATGGGATCTCTACCCAGGCACTTACCGTAGGTACCTACGCACGGGGTACCAGGTAATCTCCGCCTGCGCACTCTCAGCGCTCATGCCCCTCGTTAACGCCGGTGTTACGTAAGCTGGCGAGCCTTCCGCGTCCCCTGTCCTCGAACGCGATCCGGGACTATCACGCTAGTTTCAGCGCTGGCAGGTGGCGTAGCTGCTATGGCCTTGGCCTGCTCTCGTGCAGTTCGTGCTTTCAGGGCCTTGCTTGCAACCTGAGCGGCTCGGGTGTTTAGTGTTTTGACAGCCCAAGCGCTCAGAGTTGAACAGCCTTCCGCGCGCGCGGCTTGTGCCCAGGCCAGGCGCTCTGCATCGGTGATGCGAAACGCCCAGGGCTTACTGGTCTCAGCGGCTCGACGTTGACGGCTCATGGAAGGTCCTTGAGAGCCACCTTAAGCGTGATGTCGCTGGCGGTCACGGCATCTCCTTGGCAAGGTCCTTTGCCGTGCCGGGTGCCGGGTGCCGGGTGCCGGGTGCTGGGCGCTGCGGGTGCTGGGCGCTGTGGTGGGCATCTCTCGCTCACGCTTCCGTGCTCTCTCGTTGGTTGTCCTCGTCCTCGATTCGTTTGGACCACACGCGGATCTGCGTGAGGGGCACCCCGGCCTCCATCATGGAGATCACGGGAAGGTGGCGGATCTGCCACGTGTGTAGGGAGTTGATGGCTTCAAGGCCCCGGTTCTTGTACAGGCAAACCGGGTGAGCGTAGTGCCGGACGGCGTAGTGTACTAGTTCAGCATGTGTGGCGTTGGTTTTGCAGAAGCGGCATCGCCCGTATTCGTAGCTCATGATTTGGCCTTGCGGGCCGCGCGGGCGAAGGTCAATTCTTCAAGTGTGCGCTCGTTAGCACAGGCTGGGCACATGCCGGGCTGCCCTGATTTGTATCGGACGACACAAGCTTTGCACTCATGTTTAGTGCACAATTTGGCGCTGGCGCCGTCCGGCAGGTGCTCGCAGAGTGGACAGATGGTGAAGCCGTGTTTCATGGCTAATTCATCTTGTTACGGTTTGGCTCTATGTGCACCGGGGCCCGTGATATTCATACCCGCACCGTTGCAGTCGAGGCACTTCCGCAGGTCTCGCGTCGTGCCGTCACGGATCTTACCCACACCCAGGCACGTACTGCATTCCTCACAGCGGCACCCGCCGTCCTTGTCGATGGGTCCTTGGCAGGCAGTGCATTGGGTTTCTGCGACGATTCGGCGCTCGATGAGCCCTCGATTGGTCACATGGTAGGAACGCTTGTCTGCAAGCTTGAGTGCCGCTTGGGCAGCGGCGGCCCACGAATCGTAGGATGCGCGTGTTTTGCCTAGAATTGAGAAGTTCCGGGCGTCCTCAAGCACAGCACCGTAGGCTCCTTCGCGGAAGGGGACGCGGGATGTTGTTGACCGTACAACGATCCTGACGTTTTTCATTTTAGCGCGCCCCTGCGGCAGGCTTACGTGGCGGGGTCCCGAGGCCGTGGACGGTACCCCCGCCGAGGCTGTCAAGCGCAGCCATGTCCTCCAGGGTGAGGTTACTGTTGCGGGTAGGTTCGTCGAAACGGTCTTGGAGCAAGTTGCTCAACTGTTCGTTACGAAGCTGTTCAGCGGCGAGCGAGGCCCGCAGCTGCTCGTTAAGGGCGCCTTTGATCGCGACTTCCTGCTCCAGGTCGCGCATTTTCCGAAGGAGCCCGGCGATCTGCTCTTCGCGCGCCTCCAGTTGGACGAGGGTCCCGGTCAACTCCTCACACAGCGCGGGGACGTCCACTTCGGAGAGGGGCGCCAGGGCCGTGAGGGCTTGATCGAGGCCCTGGCAGACCCTGACGATGAGCCGTGTTGGACGTGAGGTGTCATGCTGAAGGAGTTTCATGCCGCGCTGTGCGAGATCCTGCAATTCAGCAGCATCGTTTGGAATGAGCGTCGCGGCTCGTCGAGTAGCACGCGCGCCGATCATCGCGGCCTGGTGCAGGCGTCCCCGTGGGGTATCGGCAGGGGCTCGGGTCAAACGGAGGTCAGTACGGGTGTGTCCTTTGATGGACATGGGGGTCGGCATGTGCGGACGTTTCCTCTCGTAGGCATACTGCGCGCGTACATAGGCGGGATTGGGGTGCAGGTGCGATCCTGCATGTCCGTAGCGTACCCATTCGTTATACGCTCGGCAAGCTAAATCGTATAACGTTTCAAGGTTTTCGTTTTGAAAGATCCTGGGTAACCCAATACCCCCACAAGCTTGAAGCCTCTAACTAAGCGGGATACCCAACGTCTTGAAGCCCCGGCGCTTTTCGCCGGGGACTGTTCCGCTCCATATGGGGGTCACAGTCCTCCGGCGGGTTGCCTAGATCGCTTGGGTCACAGATCGCCATGTCGGGTCTGGAACCGCGCGCCTGATGGGGCTACCTGAGACCACATATCACGAAGAGCCTCAGGAGACAGTAGGCCGCTGCGCGCAGGGGCAAACGCTGCAGTGCCTTGTGGGGCCTTGGCTGGTTGAGAGAGCAGCGTTGTAACGGCAGTCGCCATGGCGCATTCAAGTACCACGCCCGTCTCGGTCTCGAGGTTGGCCGTGGATGTCGCAGCCTTGATCTTGTTGGTGTCGATTAGCTTGCCATCAGCCGAGGCTGCGGTCAGGATGACGGACTCGGCAAATGGCGTGAGGGCGTCGACAGCTTCCGCGCGCTCTGGGGCTACGCAGTTCCACAACCCGGCGGCGAGCGCCGATCGGACACCTGGCGTGCAGGATACCTGGCTCGTTCCCAAGGTCAGGGCGACGAGGACGAGTAGGGAGACTTTCGAGGCGTTTACCACCGTGGCGGTTGGCAGGGTCGGTGGCGGGGCCACGGTTGGCGTGAGCAGCTTGAACGCCATGGCGACCGCAGCGGCCAGGACCACGGTCCATGGAGCTCCTGCGATCTGCGATTGCAGGGCAGCACCGAGGACACCCAGGACTCCGGTTGCGACTGCGAGGCGTCTTCCTCGCGAGAACCAGCTCGCGGAGCGGTAGCGCGCGAGGAGGGTCTGGGCGATCGCGAACAGCAGGTACGTTCCACCGATCACGGGGCCATAGGTGCTCAAGATGTCGATCGCGCTCGTGGCGGATCCGCCTGCGGTGGTGAGTGGATCTGCCACGGGGGTGCCAGCGAGGGCGGTTCCACAGCAAATGGCCGTTACGAGGATCGCGGTAACGGCGTAGATTGTGAGTCGCAAAGTAATAGTTGTCTTGGTGGTTGGCATTTTCCTTAAAGTGGACTTTGGCACGGTGGACTAGTGCGAGTGAAATTTGATGCAATTGCGGGACTTATGTGCGAGGAGCACGCATACACTTAAGTGGGTATCTGCATGACGCTTGACTACTGTTTTGGACATGTCGCAGACTGTGTCATCTGAAAGCGCTAATTTGCTTTGCGCGACGGTAAGATCTAGCCTTCTCAAGAATGGCCGACATCAAAATCAATAATTTTGGCGCCGCGATGGAGTATGCGCGGCAGGACGATCACAATGGCGCTATTGGAGCTACAGGAGCTACGGGCGCTACGGGTGCTACCGGGGCTCCAGGGGGGTCAGGGTTTCCTCCGGCTCTCGCTGCAGGCCTTGTGAACACGGACGGTACGTTTCTTTCCCAGAGCGGCTTTTCGGCACTCAGCCATCCAGCAGTCGGACAATACAGCTTCCAATTGGCAAACCCGACAGCTGATGTAAATAACACGATTCCAATAGGGATGATTCTGTCGGGTTCTGCTGGAGGACAGATCACCTTTATTCTCGCAGGTGGTGGCTTCGACGTGATCACGTTCGACGCGGCGGGAGTGCAAGCAGACAGGCTTTTTGCTGTGGTGGTTTTCGATCTGACTTGAGGGACGCGACCCTTGGGTAGACCGTTCCAAAAAACGTGGAGGCTCCCAAGCCTACCTGTTTTCCCACGAGACAAAGGACCCGGCGGGCTGCTAACCTCTACTGAGCCGACATGACGATGACGAACCGACAACGCGAGCGAGAAATCGAAGAAATATCGAAATTCTACAACGAGGATGCGTCGTCGACGAAGGTGCGCGAGGTGAGCGATTTCCTGTCTCGTACCGATCGGGCGATCGCCGCAGCACGTACTCGCGGAGGCGACTACACCGGAGAGTCCGGAGAATACGATCCGTCTCTATACGAAGCCGCGAATCGAGCCGCCGCGCTTCGAAGGAAAATGAAAAGCGCCGCCAAGCAGCTCGCCACCCGCAAGAGAGCCTATGCCCTGCGCGCCAAGCGCCCAACGCGCGGCAACCTCGGCGCCCGCATCGCCGACCTCGAAACGCTGCGATCCTCGACGAGAGGAGACGAGCGTGCACGGTATGAGCAAGATCTCAAGGCCGCCCGTCTCGAGTGGAGCAGGCGAGACCGGTAGTCTTCATTTTGGTAGCCTTTCAGCACTCCCGCGCTCCCGCGCGGCATCCTCCGCGCTGTGGGCAAGCTTCTCGTCGCGGGTCAGTTCCTCCCACTCGTGTCCCGCGCGGCATCCTCCGCGCTGTGGGCAAGCTTCTCGTCGCGGGTCAGTTCCTTCCACTCGTGGTCACCGCGACGACCGCAGATCGGGCATTCTTCGGCAGCCCAGGCGAGCGCTGCCACCTCCAGCGCATCGCGCGCATGCACCCGGAACTGGGGACCCGTGCCCGCAGTGTCGACCAGTTCTCGCGCAGCATCAAGAAGCGCGACGAGCCTCCGATCTCGCCGCGGGGGATCCGCAACGTTAACGTCAACGAGATCGTCACGGCGTGCCTTTTCAGTGATCCGGGGGAGCTGACCACCGTGCGCCTCTGGCCAATTAGTGTCGATCGCCTCCCCGTTGGTGCCGAACAACTTCATGACGTCGCAAAGCGAAAGATCCTGGAGAGCTGCGCGCGTCTCCGGTGTGTCGTCGATCCCGGCGACGTAGCGGATCAGCCCGTGCGGGTCCTGATCGCCATCCGGACCGTACACCTTGACGATGTCCTGCAGCAGATTCGTCGGACACTGATGCGAGTGGTAAAAGTAGTCAACGTAATCAGACTCGATGCGGCCATACAGTTCCCTGCCCACGAAGTACAGGTCTCGCAGCCTGAGCAAGGCAAATCCCCGCCTCTGCTTCTGGTTAATCTTGGACTCGAAGCTGATCGTGCCATCCGAGTGCACCGTTCCCGAGATCTCAGTCAGGCAGTCCTCTCCCTGGCACGGCCACGGCCCGAACGAGCACTCCTTCGCGCGCTCAGCGCTGTCGAACAAATTCTCGATATCGTGGGCGTACACGTTGCATCCCGGACAGACGATGAACCGCTTCGTAATGATCGTCGACCCGCCCCCGGTGCTGACACGGGCGGTGTTCGATTCAAGCTCTCGTCCTGTCTTCTCGGATGTCATCGCGGCGTAAACCTACCACGATGGCGGGTTCACGCGGCATCCTTCGCTTGCCATAGGGCCGTCAGTTCTCGTGCCCGGTGGGCGGCCCGTGCCGATGTTATCTGAGCTTCACACGCGAGGGCGCGTAGCTCCTCTCGGGAAGGAGCTACGCGTCTAGGTTGTCTGTAGCTTTGGTCCGTGCTTTGGGCCAGGCCGACCAAAGCTCCGAGGCCAAAGCCGAGCAGTATGATGGTCCCGGTCGTCACGTGCATGATCTTACCTGAAGCGCCCCCGCGCATCGAGCACTTGGCGGTCAGCTGTGAAGGGCTTGGATGCCTCCACGGTGCGCAGAGCTTTAGCAGCAGTGCCTGCGGCTTCTGCGGCCATGGCACTTGGTGAGCACGTTCGTGTGGCGGCAGCCACAGATCGCGTCGCGGGTGCGGCGGGCGCGCTGCTTACGACCCTTGTTCAGCAGGTGGAGCGAGTTGTGGATCTGGCAGCAGACGCACAGGGCAGAGACACCATCCACATTGAGAAGCGTGCAGGTGTCGTTGTTCGCGAAGGTAGCGTTGAAGTCAGCCATGGCGTGACGGTAGCAGCGTCGTCAGGCGGATCGCGAATTTTTGACCTCTTCCAAGAAACTCGCGGCCTTTAAGGCCGTCTGATACGCTTGGTGCCCATGAAACGCTGTTGTTGGGGCGGTCATTTATTTGCAAGTAACGTCGGTGTCCTCCCGACGGAGCCTGCGAGCTGTACCCTTGATCCCAGGCTCATCCTCTCGGTTCCGGCCAGAGAGCTCGGGATCAAGCGCAGGCGGAGAAGGCGAAGATTGCTGCGAGAGCTTCGTCGTTGTGACTGTGATGTCACCAGCCTTGAGCCAACGACCGACATCTGCCCGCAAAGGAGATGACCAAAAAATCGACCTTCTGGGTCGTTGTGGTAGGCTGTCCTCCATGTCGTGTTGCAATCGCCATCATCGCCGTCGCCGCCACTGCTCTAGCCACCGCTCTTGCAAGGACTTCCGCAAGCGCGCCAAAAAGTCACACGTGGCAGGGGCGGGCTGCTGCTCGAGTCACAAGAACATCTTCAGCTGCTGATCGGGATCTTCGTAGCGCCGGTCGTGTTTGACGGCCGAAAAATTTACCATGTCCTCCAGTTGGCTATAATGTAGGCATGGCAGACCTCAGAAAAATTACCGGTATTCCCAGGGATTGCAGCCGGGAGGGTGCCCGAGGTGAACGCGGGCGTCGCGGTCATCACGGCCATGACGGCGCGACCGGGCTGAGGGGGGAAACAGGCCCGCCGGGACCGCCTGGCACGGGTCGATCTTCCATCCTGTGGTCGCCGACCGGCGGCGGTGACGCCACAACGTTCGCTGAAGTGATGGCGTTCGTCGCAGCGAACGCACCACCACTGGACATTTACGTGGAAGGTAACGTCGTGATTCCGGTGGGCGTCTTCGCGATGAAAGGGTCCGGTTTCATTGCCAGCCCGGACGCTGGAGGTTTCACGGTCACGATGGCTGACGGAGCACAGCTCGAGAACCTTGGTTTTATTGAGGGTTCACTGGCGCTGGTGGCAAACTCAACTGTCCTGACTCCGCTGGTGTTCAATGCTGCGACTGGGGGCTCTCCGGACGTGTTGTTTCTACGGTTCAACGCAGCGCTCCAGAACGATGGCTCAGTTCCGATGATTGAGGTCCCGAATAACATCATCTTTGTGCTGAGTATGATCTTCAATGGGGCTCTCTTGGTAGGAGGCCCAGCGCCGGTCGTCAATGGCGGTGTGGGCTCGGTGATCATCATCGGTGCCCTAGGTGCTGCTACTATCAGTGACAACTGGCTGACAGGTCCTGGCGGCTGCACGCTGATCTATCAAAATGTCGGTGGTGTCCCGTCGCCACTTCCGACGAACGTGGGCTTTGTAGGATCGACGGTTCAAAATGTTTTGACAGGTGTCTCGTGTACGGGTCCTGCGACCCGGCCTACCAATCCGTTCGGCGCGCAGCCGATTGGTACCCCGGTTTTCGATCAGTCTCTTGGGGTAAGTGGTCTCCCTATCTGGTGGGATGGCACGCAATGGATTGATGCGACGGGGGCACCGGCCTAGCGTTCCACTTTATTCTAGCGGCGGATGCGCGCGTGGGCCTTGAGGGGCCTTGAAATCATCCTTGGCGCCCCGCCCCGTAAATAACACGGCCCTCGTGCTCAATCCAGCCGTTGATTCGATCCGCTACCTGTCGTGCTTCACCCTCGTTGGGGTAGCGGCCAAAGAGCGCGCGATGGCCGTCCTCCAAGCGTTTCACTACGAAGGGCCTTGTGGCGAGGGCTGTTCCAGTCGTCTCGGAGGTCTGTTTCTTCTGGAGTTCATGTCGCATTTCACGCGCGAATACCTTTGCCGTTACCGGATCTGCTAAGAGGTTCGCAAACTGTGATTTTGCTGGATTGGCCGTCGCAAGGCTTTGCTCAATCTCTCGATCAAGTTGGCGCTTGCGCGCGTGACTTGAGAGGCATGCTTTAGGAATGGAAGCAAGGTACTCGCTACCTAGTGCTGTTGTAGCAAGGGTGTCGGATCGGAAAGGAGTTGTTGATTTTCGAGACCTTTGGGCGCTGTGCGATGGGCGTACCTCTACGTAATGCAGGCGCTGGAGACCGCTGAGCATGTCCTGCATGTCGTGGTCCCAGTCCATCACGATGGACGCTGGCTGTGGTCGTTGAAGCGTCCTGAGCACTCGGAGGGCGGCATCCAGTTCCCGCTTTGTAAGGATATGTCCGCTGCGTGATGGAGGATCTGCCAGCAAGCGCGTCACGGGTGATCCTCTATTCCAGGGTCCTGAGTTGTTTCAGCGACGTTCATGCCGAACATCGTGTTTTGAGTTAGTGCCGTTGTCAACGAAAACGAGGCCTGAGGCGAGGGCCCTGAAGCCTTAGCGGATTCCATGGGGCTTGAACCCATCGTCCCGAAGTCATCATCCTCGGTGCTGCGCCCGGCAGCTCGGAATCCAAATGTCTTATACTTGATGCTGCGCCCGGCAGCTCGAAATCCAGATCCAGATGTCTTATACTGTGCCTTCGCACGGAGTTGAACCGCGGATCGCCAGATTTTACAGGCTGGTGCTCTGCCGTTGAGCTACGAAGGCATGGTGGAGCCGCAAGGAGACAAGCGCGCTGCTAGCAGCGGTTATCTCTGCCCTTGCGGCTCCATGAGCTACTTGACGAGGGGCAATGCGCTCGTGACCTTTCTAATCGCTGCGCGACTATTGGATGGGCAGATGCCCAGGGCCATGGCCTGTCCTGCGAAGGGGCCGCTGTCTTCGACGACCAGCTTGTGCGGCAAGGACGCGTTACCGAGAGCTTCGGCGAGGCGACGAAGTGAGGCTTCATCAGGAACCGCGAGCGCAACGACGATCGTTGGCGGGTAACCTGAAGCCTCGGACGCGGCATGGGCTGTTTGAGCGACCTGCGTACCGTGCGGGAGGTCAGCTCGGACCAGCGTGTAGAGGACTTGAGATGGAGTAGGAAGGATGTCGGGCTTTCCCGACGAGCTTTCGCGATCACGCTCGATGCATGGGAGCCATTCTAGGCTCTGAGGGACCTGCTGTCAAGGGTTCGTAATATTCAGCAGTTTGTCGAGGGTTGGGCGTACCAAGCTGAAGATCTTTTGGGCAGAGCGCCCCGTACGGGGCAGGGGATGCAACGAGCTATGCTCGTCGTAGTAGCGACCTTCGCTGTCTTGTACTGAGATTGGGAGTGTCCCGTTCCCTACATAATCCGGGGTGAAGAATATGGAGAAGGGGCTGTCCGGGTGACTGTAGTGAAAGAGCCCCGGGTACTCGTAGGAGAATTGCCAGCCCCGATATTCGGGGAGCGCGTGCATTTGGGGAACAAGACGAGAGGAAATTTTCTTCATGGCTTTTCCGTGCTTATTTTGTTAGAGGGATGTCGTTCTGATCGATGTCTTCGCCCCGTTCCATTGCCTGGGTCGCCTTGGCGAAGGCCCCTGCCCGTCTGCACATTTCGTCGGGCATGACCACGTGCCACGTGTCGTGACCCCGTAGGATTGGCCTGCCTGTCTTGAAGGCTGCATCGATTTCGTGGACTGGTAGGTGGGTGCTACGAGAGACACCTGAGACTGCCAGGGCTATGGAGTCATACCTATGGATGTTGGGCAGCTGGTGCGGGTTTCGGTGCTCGATGTAGATCATTGGATGTATTTACGAAAGGAGGGTCTCCGAAACGATTTCGGCATCGAGGGTATCCGTCAATTTCCACCGGGGTCCCACGACCATGTCCTGGGGGGTGCTGGAGGGCTGGTGGGGCGCAGGCGAGGGGCTGCTCTTACCGGCACTTCGGCTACGTGCCCGTGTAGCGGCGCCACGGGCCATGCTATCTTGCTGCTTGCGGGTTGCGTCGCGGGCAAGCGCGATCACCGATCCGTTCGAGACTGCGTTGATCAAAATCAGAAGGCCAAGGGCGACCGCGCTCGTGAGGCCCTGTGCAACCAGCATGACGCCTTCCAGGGCAAGAACGAAGCCGAGGGCCTTGCTCTTGTCCCTGAAGGCTGCCTGCCCGAACTTGTAGACGGAGCGGCCACTAAAGGCGGCGCAGCCCAGGGCAACCACACCCATTGCCAGCGCAAGGTTGTGGTGTCCAGCCGTCCACGCTGTCGGGATCTCGGAATGTGCGAGCGTTCGCCCGAACGAGGGGACGAGCCCGCCGATCACGGCACCGATCGCCGCCGCATGGGGGTTGCGTGCCGCGATCTCGAGCTGGGTCACGATGTCCACCGTGGCGGAGCGGTCGGTGGCGGAGCGGTCGGTGGTGGTGCGGCGCGTCTTGCGGGATCTGCTCATGGGATAGGGTAGAGCAGCTGGCGTGCCGAGCTAAGAACATGGGTAAGTACGCATTATGACGTACCTGGGTAGATTTTAACTCAGTCTCCGTGGGAGTACATGCCGTGTCGTTTAGTATACGCTATCCGAAGCATGTCTCTTACAAACGTAAAATTCTACCGGAGGCGTTGAGAGTGCGTGAGATCCGCACGCTGCCAGTATGGCGACCTTTGGAGGGCGTCGGGGTTCCAAAAAGCTGTATGTCACAGATGGCAATCATCGGGCATACGCTGCGTTCTTGCGCGGTAGTCCCACGGCGCGGTTCTTCGTGCCGCAGGTGGACTGGCGACGGTTTCAGAAAGTTATTTTGGATATGGGATGACAGCTCAGGTCCCGTATCCGTGCTCAGCTAGCCATGTGTCCAGCTCTCGATCGAGCTGGCTCTTGGGCTTGGCTTCCTTGGTACGTTGACCGACGGCGTAGATCGAGACAGGCCCGTGCTTGCCCTCTTCGCGCTCGGCCCTGGGGTGCAGTAGCTTGTCCTCGTGGTGGGAGATACGACGAAACGCCCCGGCTGTGTTTGCTGCGGAGGCAACGCGCTGGGGCTTCCGCGCGCGGCGGGATGTGAAGTAGACGCCAAGTGTATTGGCCCCCTCATCTTCGATGTGATAGATCCCAAGCGGGTGCTGGGCAGCGAAGATCACCTTCGCTTTGTACGCGCCAGGGAATGCGGGCGCCGTGATGCTCTCTGGGTACTCTCCTGGAGAGAGGATGCGTGCTTCAGCAGGGGGTTTCTTGCTCATGGGGGCTCTGGAGTGCCGCATAGGCCTAGGTGAAGCAGGAGGCGTGCCCACGAGGCGTGCCCCTAAGTCTAGTCTGGCTGGCACGTGAGGTCAAGCGTGCCCGTGATGCGCAGCGCGCGGCTGTCACCTCGGCCCGCCTCGGCCTCCATGACGATGTTCGTAGTGTCGCGATTCGTGCTCTTGATCGGCACCTCGTTGGAACCGCAGCGCTCGGTGTGGTGATACGTAACCGGATCGCAGAGTCGGTCGCCGAGGAGATCGTGAGTCTCGTACGCGTGGAGTCTCAGGCGCTGCCAGAGTTCTTTCCATTCGTCACGTGTATGCATCGTGAGGTGGTGCTCCGGCCAAAGGATGGTGTGTCGCAGGACGTCGAGATGACACCCGACGAGGCTGACCGTGTCGCCTACGTGCTCCGGGCGGCTGCCCGGGGGCTATGGAGACGGGGGATCCAGGTGCGTCACAGCATTCAGCTCTCTGGCAACGCACCTCTCGAGATCTTTCTCCGCGCTACGTCCCTGCACCGTCAGGTGGTGCTCCAGCACAAGGACGGTGAGTCACAGGATCTTGTGCTATCGCCCGATGAGGCCGGTCGCTGCGCAGATCAGCTCTGTGCTGCAGCTGCTGCCGCCCGCGTAGCGGAGATCGCGACCTAGTTGTGCTCTAGCTACACCAGCTTCTCGATGATCAACTTCTGAGCGTAGGCATGGGTCAGTGATCCGTCTGCTGGCGTGACCGTGAGGGCGGTCGAGTTGCCAACGGGGTTGATCACCGCGAGTACCTGATCCGGTCCGGCAGGCACTGTGACGATGGCATCCACGATGATCGGATGTCCTCCTGAGGTGGGGTTCGCGTTGCCGAAGCAGGAGTTATCGACAGCCGCTCCATTGAGCTCCAACTCCAGTTGTCCGGGCTCTGTGGTATGCACGGTGGCCGTCACGCGGTAGCTGCCAGGGGCAAGGGTGAATGAGGAACCGTCTACGCGAACACCGGCTCCGGTGTCCGCGCCATCGCGGGGGAACGGAACTCTTCCAGTTCCGGCCGCCGTCTTGACCGCGACTGTTGCAGCGTAATCGGTCGCGCCTCCGTTACCTGTTCCGGCCGTGAGGCCGAAAAACATGCTGAAGAGACCGCTTCCTGCGGCTCCGGTGGCTCCGGTGGCTCCAGTAGCTCCGGTAGCTCCGGTAGCTCCAGCAGCTCCTCCGGTAGGCCCGGTAGCTCCGGTGGCTCCGGCAGGACCCGTGGGTCCAGTATGCCCTCGGTGCCCACGTTCCCCTCGTTTGCCATGCTTCCCGCGATCGCAGTCGTTGTGCCGACAGCAACTATTAGGGCAACAGTCACAGCAGTTGGGTACCCGGATTTTTACGTCAGCCATGCGCTCACGCTACAGGGCTGCTGGATAGAGAGCAAAAAAACGGCTTACACTCTCCTACGTTTTCCTCTCCTGTGATCCGAGTGTTCACACAGGGGTGGCAAGAACGGCGCTTTTTAGGAAGCCCCTAGTTTGCTTCTGACGCGCTCTAGAAGCTCCGTTACGTCATTGAACGGTCCGACAAGTTGCTCGAAGGCGGTTTTTGTTTCTGACGAAATTACATGGCGTGCATGGGTCAACTCAAGCCAGCGCTCGTTCAGATAATTGATTCTATCGGGCGTCTCCCTCAGCTCTATCACGATCTCGTCGAGGGGCATGCCTTGACGAAGCAGCTCAAAGGCTCGCGCGGCCTGCTCTCCAGGTTCCCGGACTTGGATGCCTGGCTGCCCTCCGCCATTTCTGATTGGAAGGGCTGCAAGCTCCTTGGGATTGTAGACGAGCATTGTGCGCTCGCCGTCTCTTCTGTCTTTTCTGATGGCATGCCGTGGATGAAGTTTGCCCCGATCCTCGTAGTTTTTTAGTGTTTGTGGGGAGCACCTGAGTACATCGCAGGCTTCGTTTCGGGTCAACCAGCCATCGGTATCTGGCAGTCGTATATCTGGTTCTTTCGCGATTCGTGAAGTCCCCGCATTTTTTTCTGCAGGGAATGCTTGAGCCTTTTGAAGCGGTCTTCTTTGCGTTGAACCCATGGTAATTGCTTAGGTTGATGCAGGATGCTGATCTATAGCACAAAAAACAGTGCAAATATTCAGTCCAGGGCGTTCTTCGTCAAAATCGTGATCTTACGGCCGCAGATCAGTTACCTCTGTGGAAGTGGCAGCTTCGACACCAGACGCGACGATGAACGCCATCGACCGCTTCTTCGACCTCGTTGATAGAGGCGTCGATCGTGCAGACCACCTCCTTAGCTTTGGTAAGAAGCCTGTGGGAAAGGCGCGCACTCACAAAGCTCGGGGCGCCGAAGCTGTAGTTGCAGAGGTCGTACCTAATTCTTCAAACCCAAAGCCATTGGGGGCTCGGGGGACCTTAGGTACTGGAAATGGATTGGTCCGCAGATCGCGGTTCTACATTGTGGAGGCGGTTGTGTCAGGAACGACCCAGTTTGTCGTGACTGATGGGGGTAAGGCGAGGACTGTGTGCCCGACCCGACCGTTTGCCGAGCAGCTTCTGATAGCGTTGGAGAAGGCCCCGTGAACAGCAAGATTGACACGGCACATCTTCGTCGGGTTGCCCTGACGGCGTTCGACATCAAGTTGCTTGGGCTACTCATGCGCAGCGGTGGGGAATACCCGATGCCCGAGACGGAGGAAGCTCGCGCGCTCCTCAAGGTGACACAGGACAAGGGTCTTGTTGAAGTTGTCGAGAGATATGGAGAGCGGTCGTCTGTACGGCTCACGAGTGAGGGTCGTGTGGTGTGTGGACAACTCGAGGTGATGGCCGTGCAGCCGAAGCTGGAGGTTGCTCCTAGGTAGATCGAGGTAGAAGACGAAGAGCGGTGAGTTTTCTCACCGTTGGCCCGTCCCGCGAAGTCCGCGGTCGGGCCTTAGCTGATCAAAGAACATGACGAACATCACAGAGGAACATCTCCGCCACATGGCGCAACGCCACCACGCGACGATGAAGAAGCTCGATGGTCTCCGCGAGAAGATCACGGGGGCGGCGGGGCACGTCGCCAGTACCCTCGAGACTGCGGCCGGCGCTTGGTTCGGCGGCGCGATCGAGGGCAAGACTGCGGGGGCGGCGATTGGGCCCCTTCCGGTCAACCTTCTTGCGGGCATCGCTCTGGTTGGGGCGAGTCACCTCAAACAGGTGGAGAGCTGGGGGCGAAGTGATGACCTGAACAACCTCGGAAACGGCTTCATCGGAAGCTACTTCGCGGCGACCGGCTACGCCTTCGGCAAGCGGTGGAAGGAGACTGGCAAGGTGCTCGGTGGTGGCGGCCATCCGTGGACCCAGCCGTATGCGGATGGCTGGTCCCCTGGAGCTCCGGGCGCACTGACCCCTCCGGGGCAGTAGTCTCCAACTCACGGGTTCCAAGTAGCGTCATGTAGCTCAACGGCGATCCGTAGCGTTTGACCCTTTCGATATAATCGTGGCTTGGCCACGGATGTTTCAATCTGAAAACGACAGTTCCAAGGAGAAGCTAAGTGGCTAACATCACGACAGAACACCTACACCACATGGCACGTCGCCACCATGCGACGATGAAGAAGCTTGATGGTATTCAGGAGAGGTACTCGGGGATCGCCGGGCGCCTCATCGGTACGGCCGAGACCGGAGCCGGCGCGTGGCTCGGCGGCGCGATCGAGGGGCGTACCGGCGGCGGTACGGTGCTCAGGCTGCCCATCAACCTTGGTGTTGGGGCTCTTCTGCTCGGTGCAGGTTTTCTCAAGCTTGCAGGCCCGTGGAGCAGCCACCTGAGCAACCTCGGAAACGGCTTCATCGGATCCTATGTCGCCGCGACGGGTTACTCCTTCGGCAAGCGCTGGCGCGAGACCGGGAAGATCCTCGGCGGCGGCGGGCAGCCGTGGAGTCATCCGTACGATACGGGCTGGTCCCAGGCGGAGGCTCCGGCACCGGCGGTGCACGGGGACCTTTCCGAGGCACAGATGGCGGCCATCGTGCATCGGATGCAGGCGGCGGCTGCTGCTCCGGCTCATCCGTAGTTCCTGCTTTGCTGGGTCTCACGATCCAGCGCTGAGCGCGCCGTCGTTTCTGATATCTGGCGTCGCGTTGAGCGCTTGACCGCGAGTTTTACGTGCCCTCGAGCGCGAGGGGATGTCTTTCTCTCTGTCTAAGCCGACCTCGAGTGCGAGGCTCGACCCCACACCTTGTTTCTTTTGTTCTCTCTTTGCGGCGCGAGCGCGCGACCGCGCAGCGGCAGTTATGCCGTGAAAGGTCCTGTTATGCATCGTCCTCCTCAGCTCTCTCCCAACCAGGTGCACGCGCTTCTCGCCGGCTGGTACGACATCGTGGGTCCCCAGGTCGGCAACTGGCATGGTCATGGCGCGTATGGCCCCTACCGCGGGCAGCAGTACGCGGGTGTCAACCCCTACGCCATGATGGGCGCGGCGGCTCCGGGCCCGGTTGCCCCTCCGATGGCTCCCCCGATGGCTCCCCCGATGCAGATGCCGCCGATGCAGATGTCGGAGCCGCCCCCGTTCCCGTTCCCGCCTCGCGCTGCGGTGGTGGACGCGCCGCTGCCGACGCAGGCAAACCGGGACATTCTGCCGATGTCCACGGGCGTGCCAATCCTTCCGACGCAGTCGGCGCAGATCACGGGTCGTCCTCAGACCCTGGTGTACAAGATCGGTCGCTTCGTGATCTCGAACGCGGGTACCGCGGGCGGGGCGGCGGACTGGATCGTCAACGACATCAAGATCGGCAACGTGTCGCAGTTCGTGCAGTCCGGCGATGTGCCGGGTGACATGTTCGCGACCAACGCGATCGACACGTTCGTCAGGTTCGCGCCCGCGCAGACCGCGATGGATGTCGTCGTCGTGGTGACGTACATCGGCCTCAACGAGAGCGGCTGTCCGTTTTTCGGGGCGATGGTCGGTACGGCGGCGGTCTAG
>Ga0157376_10000154_pt1 | contig 47198 bp, 42 predicted proteins | sample M45metaG_FD_121801 | JGI IMG/M metagenome (GOLD analysis project Ga0157376, IMG submission 121801) | Miscanthus rhizosphere microbial communities from Kellogg Biological Station, Michigan, USA - M4-5 metaG | ecosystem: Host-associated > Plants > Roots > Rhizosphere > Soil | place: USA: Michigan...
GCCTTTCGACAGTTCACGCGGTTGCGTCCGGCAAACCTCAGGCTCACTGCCAAATCGAAAGAACGGCTTGGGCACGCCCATACTTTAGACTAGTCATCCTGGTATTCGCGCTGAATGTGATTTCAGCAGCTCTATTTATTGGCCTGGTTGATCGTCCCGTCTACGACGATCAGTACAATCTGCGCGATGTTCAACTTTATGCGCACAACGGATTGTCTGTCGAAACGGTACTTGCTCACCGGAACCCGCCAGGTCCGACCAGTTTCCTATGGATGGCGGCTGGAGTTCGTCTGCTTCGTGGCGGAGAGCTGCGCGATGCACGAATTGCCAATCTTATAAGCTGGGTGCTCCTTTTCGTGGGGATTTTGGTTGGCGCTCGTTATGGCAGATTTCCGCAAATCTGGTACGGTGCCCTATTGGCAGCATTGGTTTTTCCGCACGCAGTTATGTCCGCCGCGACTACACTCACCGAAGGTCCAGCATTGCTTTTTGCGACACTGGGAGCTCTAGTCTGGATCGAATCGGCTTCGCGACCGACAATCACTGCATCCTCGTTTTCACTGCTGATCCTGGCAGGATTTCTTATGGGCGTCGCAATCTCATGCCGACAGTACTATCTGGCACTGTTCCCGGCCGCTGCCTTGTTCCGTCTATTCCGATCATCAGGGCCAGGAAGCAAACAGAAATTCCACGGGCTGCTTGGGACTGCCCTGTCCCTGGCCGTCGCATCGGTCCCGATAATTTTATTGATCGTGGTCTGGGGAGGCATTACCAGTCCTGGGACGGCCACCGGCCAGTCGTCGCCGGACTGGAGCGCTTACGCGGATTTGAACCTCTTCAGGCCGGTTGTTGCGGCCTTTTATTCCTGTTTCTATCTAGTCCCACTGACCTTTCCGGCGGTGTGGCGTTACCGGCCTCGATATCGTTGGCTGGCGCTCCTAGTTGCCTCGATCGCTGGGATCGTGGCTGGATGTTTTGGACCTTCGCTGCTTCAGCCTGGCCCGATCCTGGCTTTTGTTTCGATGGGCTCACGATGGCCGGCCGGCAAGTTCATTCTTCTCGCGTGCATTGCCGCTCTGACCGTCTACAATGCGATCGTGATTGGCCTGCTTCTCTGGGAGAGCCGACAGACCGCAATGTCGCGCCCGCCTGTGATATTTGCATCGCTGACAGTGCTTTTCTTTATCGTGGAGCAGTTGGGAGTCGGGGGCAATGTAGCGTTCTACGATCGATATTTACTGCAAATTGCGCCCTTCCTGGGCATCATCGCCGTCTCGCTCACACCGCGGCTCGGTTTTGCGCGATTGCTGAGTTTGGCGGGCGTAAACCTGTTTGGTCACGTCATGCTGTGGAGCCATGCCTACAACCGTTGAAGACCTTTTTATTAGGAACGGCGCACACGCATCTAGTACCCTTAGTACTCGAAGAAACCTGGCAAGCCACAGAAAGTAAAAGACTTTCCACTGCAGACCTCAGAGCTTCTTTATCGAGCAGCTGCGTCGATTGGATGTTTCCTGATAAACCTATTAGAATGTGTTAGAAGACTTCAAGCCGCGAACTTTTCATGTTGGAAAGCTACGTGCTTGTGAGTATAATGTTGTTTCAACGGGTTCTAATCCAAAGTACAGCCCGCAGCTGGACTAAAGTGGGGTGTCTTGTGAGACTTTTGATTTCTGGCGTCTGCGCCTTGGCGTTTTGCATGTTGACTACTGGAGCCTGGGCCGACAGCATTTCAGTACAAAACTCCTCGTTCGATCTCGTTGGGAACCAGGGCCTCAATTCATCGTGCGCCGGAACGGATTGCTCGTTCAATGACGTCGCGCAAGGTTTTATACCGGATTGGACGCCTAGTTTTAACGCGTCAGCGGGATCGTTTCATCCCGGCTCTAGTATGACGTACTTCAGTACTGACGTTGGTACCGTCGCCTACATCAATAATGGCAGCCTCTCGCAGACGTTGGGAGTTTCCGTGCTGCCCGACTCCACCTACACCTTGTCTGTTGATGTTGGGCGGCGCTTCGACATCGCCGGTGTCAATTATTCGCTGAGTCTGCTGGATGGCTCGAACGTTTTGGGTACTTGTACCCAAAGCGGTTCCAACGCCTCGATCGCGGCAGGCACATTTGCCGACATCACCCTTACGTGCACAACGGGTGCCAGTGTTCCCGCAGGACTCCTCGGCATCGAACTCGCTGGGTCCGGAACCCAAGTAGATTTCGATAACGTGCACCTAAGTGTCGAGAGTGTGGTATCCACACCAGAGCCGGGCGCTTTGGCTCTCACGCTTGTTGGTTTGCTTATGGGCGGATTGCTTTTCGTGCATTCTCGCCGTAGTCGATACTTGCAAAGCGCGTCTTCGTAGCGCCAGAAGCGAATCCTAAACAGGTTGTTCCTCTGCCCCAAGAGGTAAACTACCCCTACGGGCTATTTTTTCCAGCCCTTAGTTCCAGCACGATGGAGTCTCTGGCTGTCGACTCGATGTTCGGTCGACTGGCCGAGAGCCCGAGCCATAGCACCAAATCGACTCCACTCGATTAGCTTGCGGCATTTCAAGCATACGATACGCGCTACACAATCAGCGTACTAACGTCTTAGTTTTCGAATCCTTCCGCCCCAGCCAAATTTCTTGTCTCAAATTGCTGATTTCAGCGTGTTAGACTTAGTGGCCATGCGGAGATTTCTAATTGCCGTCTTGCTTCTGGCTTGGCAATCGTCCCGCCCCGTGGTTCCTGAGAAGGTCGCCGCTCCCGCCAATGAACTAGTCGTTCTGGAAGCTCACGCTAGTGGTTCGCAGATCTACGTTTGCCAGGCTGGCTCGGATCAGAAACTTGCGTGGACCTTGATGGCGCCCGAAGCAGAGCTCTTCGATACGAAAGGCTCCGCAATCGGCAAACATTTTGCGGGACCTACCTGGAAACATAGTGATGGCAGCGAAGTTAGCGGAAAAGTGGTGGCGAAGGCAGATTCGCCAGATGCCGGCGCCATTCCGTGGCTACTGCTCGCTGCAGCAAGTCATTCAGGCAATGGAGTCTTTGCCTCAGTCACGTCGATTCAACGCATTCACACCCAGGGTGGTCAAGCACCTTCAACCGGGTGCGATGATGCGCATCGCGGCGCAAAAACAAAGTCCGCCTATTCCGCCGACTATTTCTTTTACGCACCCGCTCACTAAACTGTAGCGGCAGATTTATCCTTTGACGGTAGGTAATCCTGCTGTCGTCCATCCACGCCAACCGCCGTCCATGGACTCCACATTCGTGTAGCCCATCTTCTGCAGATTGTCCGCGACCAGCGCCGAACGAAATCCACCACCGCAATACAGAATTATTTTGGCGGAAGTTTCCGGTACGGCCCCTTCAATGTCGCGTTCGATCACTCCGCGTCCCATATGCACAGCACCTGGCAAGTGGCCATTTGCCCATTCATTGTCTTCCCGCACATCCACCAGCAGAAATTTCTCGCCGGCATCGATTTGCTTTTTTACCTCGGCGACGTTGGTTTCCTTCACTCTGGTCTTGGCGTCGTTGACGAGTTTCAAGAATTGCGGCGAATGCACCATGGCCTAGTTCTCCAGACTAGATATCGCGCGGCAGACTGGCGTCAAAACCTATAATGCGTTCAGAAGCACAAGCTGCACAAGGGCGGGTTGAATGCCTGCGATTCGCACTGCAGCTTTCCAATCAATTCGAACTTGCCGATTCCTTCTTCTTCGCCAGCGTGCGGACATAATGTACCAGTCCCCACACTTTTGCGGGCGGCAGGCGATCGCCTTCACCGACCATTTTTCCTTTGCCTTTGACGATCAGATCGTAAATTTCGCCGTCCGAAACATTGCTCAGCGCCGCCGGATCGCGCAAATCCAACATGGTCAGTTGCATCGATTCCACCATCTCGCCTTTGCCATCTCCCGTCGCGCCGTGGCACATCGCACAATCATATCCAAAGATCTTTTTCGAAGCGGCCAGCACTTCCGGCGTGGATTTCACCGGATTCTTTTTTTCTACTGCTGGTTCAGGCGCGGCTGCTTCCTTCGGCTTTTCTTGCGTTGCCGCCTGTTGTAGCCACCACGCTCCCGCGCTCACCACTAACGACAGGCCCAGGACCCGGAGAAATCCAAACATGGTCTCCTCCTTAGGAAAACCCGGGATGCGGCCAGCGACCAGCCACATCTCGCGTCGAACACGCAGGTTCGAGACTTTACGTGACGGAGTCTACACCCGCGGAGCACATCCGGCCTATTTTCATGTTGTCTATGTGCTTGTAGCGGTAACCTTGAGGTTGCCCTCCTGGCATGCCGCTTCGTGTTTCAATCCAAGTCGCGCCAGTTCGGCCCCACGCCAATCTCCACCACCAGTGGTACCGCCAGTTTGCGGACGCCTTCCATCTCTTCGCGTACCAATTTTTCCAGCACTTTCTGTTCTTTGGGCGGCGCTTCAAACAACAATTCGTCATGCACCTGCAAAATCATCTGTGCTTTCAGTTTTTCTTCTTTGAGACGTTTAGCAATGGCGATCATTGCCAGCTTGATTAGATCTGCGGCAGTTCCCTGCAGGGGCGAATTCAAGGCGGTCCGCTCCGCAAAATTTCGCAGCTGCACCTGCGGCGAACCGATTTCCGGAATCGGACGCACTCTGCCAAACAATGTCCGCGTCTCGGCGCTCTTCCGAGTCTCTACCAACACTTGATCCAAATATTCCTTCACTCCGCGGTAGCGCGAAAAGTAGGCGTTGATAAACTTCGCCGCTTCTTTTTGGTCGATTCCCAATTGCTGCGCCAGGCCGTAAGCCGATAGTCCGTAAATAATTCCGAAGTTGATGGCCTTGGCCGCACGGCGATGTTCGGCGGTCTGCGCCATCGGCCCCACGCCGAAAACTTCCTGCGCGGTGCGGGCATGAATGTCTTCGCCATTGCGGAATGCGTCCACCAGAACTGAATCTTTCGAGAAGTGAGCCATCACGCGCAATTCGATCTGCGAATAGTCCGCCGACAACAGAATTTTCCCTTTTTCCGCGACGAATGCCGCGCGAATCTCTCGACCGAGCTCGGTTCGAATCGGAATATTTTGCAAATTAGGATCGCTCGAACTCAGCCGGCCGGTAGCCGTTCCAGTTTGATTGAAGCTGGTGTGCAGTCTTCCCGTTTCCGGATGAATCAGTTTCGGCAGTGCGTCCACATACGTGGATTTAAGTTTGGCGAATTCGCGATACTCGATCACTTTGCCGGGCAGTGGATGACGTGCGCCTAGTTCTTCCAAGACATCTGCGGCGGTCGAACGCGACTTTGCCTTGCCGCGCTTTGCCCCGGGCTGCAGATCTAATTTGTCGAAAAGAATTTCCGCCAACTGCGCTGGGGAGTTGACGTTGAACTCGACTCCCGCCAGCTTCCAGATCTCTTTCTCCAGCCGCCGCACTTCCTTTTCCATCGACGTGGACATCGCTTCCAGCACTTGCGGATTGACGCGCACTCCCGCGCGTTCCATCTCGGCAAGGACTCCGGCCACCGGCAAATCAATTTTTTCGTAAACTTCTTCCAGCTTTTGCTCTTCCAGCTGCTTGCGCAGCACCGTTGCCAGACGTTGCAGACCGTCCGCGCGTTCGCCGGAGCCCCCGCCGACCGGTTCGTTGAATTGCCGGAACATCACGTCGGTAAAATCGTGCTTCGATGTCGTCGGCCTTAGCAAATACGAATAAAGCTGTGTAGCGTGCTCGATCTTTTCGGTCGACCCCATCATCAGCTGGAATAATTTCGGGTCGTGGACAATTTTGGCGCGTTTGACATCCCGTAACACCGGCGTCAGCGCCTCTAGCACTTCGTTTTTTTCGTCGGCCCACAGGGAACGGCCTTCTCCTGACGCGGTCGACACTTCGATGCCAGTCACCTTAGTTCCGAAGCCTTCGCTCTCCCGCCCAGCCAAATCCAGATTCAGCCAGATCGACAGCGGCTTTTTTGCCGGCGCTTTTTTCAGCCATTCGCGAAATTCTGCGGCGTTCGCCAGCTGCGCATAATCCTTTTTCGCAGATTTGCTCTCTTCGGAAGCGCTGGCGGTAATCGCCTCGGTACCCAATTCTTTTAGCAACGAATTAAAACCCAATTCGCGATACAGCGCCGCCAATGCCGCGATATCTGGCGGCTTTATTTCCAGCGCCTGCAAATCCAGATCGATGGGAACCTCCGTGGCAATCGTTGCTAGCTGCTTGGACATCATCACTTGTTCGCGCTGTTGTTGTAGCGCTTCGCGATAGCGCTTGTTCGGAACTTCGTCTGCATGCTCCAGCGCCTTTTCCACGCTGCCGTATCTCTGAATCAGCTCGGTGGCACCTTTCTCGCCAATACCCTTCGCTCCGGGAATGTTGTCCACGGTATCGCCCATTAACGCCATGATGTCGATCACTCGTTCTGGCGGCACTCCCAGAATTTCCTCAACTCGCTTTTCGTCGACGATGATGTCGGCTTTCGCTCCGCCCGATCCGGTGCGCAGCGTCCGGACGTTCTTCCCCACCAGCTGCATCATGTCTTTGTCGTTTGAAACGATCAGCACTTCCAGATCTTTCTTTGCCCCCTTTACCGCCAGCGTGCCGATCACGTCGTCGGCTTCAAAACCCTGCATTTCCAGTACCGGCAGATGCATCGCCAAACACAGCTTCTTTACGTAAGGCAGTTGCACGCGCATTTCATCCGGCATCGGCTCGCGCTGTGCTTTGTATTTTTCGAAAAGTTTGTCGCGAAACGTAGGCCCCGATGGATCGAACACAATGCCTAGATACTGCGGCTGATAATCCTTGATGATGCGCCGTAAGATATTGGCGAACAGAAATGGCACTTTGGTAGGCAGGCCGCCGGGCCCGTTCATGCGCATCATCGGCGCATAGAATGCGCGGTAAATGTGCGCCATCGCGTCTATCAGAAATAACTTTTTTGCAGGTGTGGTCATCCGCGCGAGTATAGCAAACGGGCGTTCGCGGAGCGTCGCACTCGGCTATTGCGCATCCGCTCAGAGAAGGCACCGCGCATACCGCGGGCAAAATCGGCAGAGGGGTCGCCCCGGCCACGCCACCGCAGATGCGGGTCTGTCTACGGCGGTTCAGCCATCGCCTTCGAAGACGAAGAGCAAGCGAATCGAACTAAGCGATGGACATTGCCGTTACTGCTGCACGGAGGCGGAGCTAGGCGCTTGGGTTACCAGTAGCAGTCTGGTCCCACTATCGAGATGTACGTTTTTTCCGGTCGAGGTAATCAACGATCCTTCAGTGGAATTTGCTCCCGCAGCATTCAAGCTTAAGCCGTTCAATCCAATCACTCCGTGGCTGCTAGCCCTCAATTCTCCCGAAGGGGCCACGGCAGCGGCGGCGCGGCCCGCTGCATCCACCGTTTGGCCAGAAGCCGATTCCACTCCGCTGACCGCTGTTCCCGCCGTTCGCGGTACGGTGCTAGCCGCACCACTTGCGGCTCCTCCCACCGTATTCGCAGAAGCGCGCCCGCCCGATGCCGCGCCACTCGGCATGCCGGTCATCGGTTGCAGCTCATCGCCGCTTACGGCGGCGTTTTCTGACGATGCCAAAGCCTGAATCGTCACTTGCACTGGCATTTCGCGGCCGTCTTTCAGGATCATTCGATCGAACTGCATTGCCAGCGTCGAATCCGCGTCGCCCTTGGACTTCGCCGTAGCTCGTGTGATGTGTCCAACGAGCTTCGTTCCTTTCTGAACGACCACCTTGCCATCAGACCGCACGGCCTCGGTGGTATGCGCTTCCACCGCATCGCCCCGATTGACCTTCTTGGAATCGATGGGCTTACTGAGCTGAGCATTTACCGCCGTGCCTGCCGCCAGTGACTCTGGAGCCTCAGTCGGCTTCGTCGTCGCATTGGAAGAAGTGTTGCCCGTGGCTTGCGCACCGTCCTGAGTGCTTGGGCTCGTAGTCTGAGCGGTACTGATCGAGCAATCGGTCGCCAGCGCTGCGGCAGCCAAAATTGTAATGATGGGTTTCATGACTCTTGCCTCCTGATCCCTCCAAAAGCGATGCTTTCGGTAACCTCTTCGAGAACATCACTGTAAAAAGCACCTCACGGGCCAGCGAGTTAACTAGTTTTTTATGAAGTACTTACGAAGAACGGAAGAGCCTCTGCCGGGGCCATCGTCGTGTACGATTGACCGGCTAGACGAACGATTTACCACATAAGGTGCTGCGGGAAGTAATAGAACGAGCTTTAGGGGGCATCCGTCGACGTCGATGAAGTCGGTGGTTGAATAACGATCAGAAGCCGTGTTCCATTTTCAAGACGCACATTCTGTTTGCTGCCGACAATCACTGTTCCGTGTGAACCTTCCGAGACCGGGGTAAATACCTTCAAATTCGGTTCGCTAAAGGCGCCCTTGCTGTCCGGAGTAAACATACCTTTACGATCCAAGCCGCCTTCGAGTCTTTTGATGGGTGCATCGGGTATCACGCGGCGCGGCAAAGTGTAAGTCGATGGCAACACCATAGTTCCAGGAATTTCGGCGCCAGAGTCCAGGCGTCCAGTCCCTGCCATCCGGTTCTCTTCATACTTTTCGCGCGACGGAATCGTAAACTGCGCGGACACAGGCGCCAATGCCTGAATCCCGGCGTTTAGCACAGCCTCTTGTCCATTTTTTAGAATGACTCGATCAAACTCGACAAACAGGGCCGAAGTCTCTTCTCCGTCGGCGCCGGTACGGACCACTCGCCCCAAGATTCGGCTACCTCTGGGTAGCAGCACGCTGCGCTGGTAAACCACGGATTCGGTAACCATTGCGGTGACCGGATCGCCGGGTTTGTTCCTGCTGGAGTCGAGCGTGCCGACGAGCGAAGCATTAATAGGAGTTCCCGTGCTGAGGGGGATGGTAGTTGCCGGTCCCTGCGGAGCCTGTTTCAGTTGTGCGTTATTTTGTCCCATGGTGGCGCACGAGAGAGCAAAAGCCAGGAGTGCCGCGCTAATAACGTGAATTCTCATCGGGCCTCCTTCTGTCAGGGCAGGGGGACTTCTGCAGTTGCTAGAGACAATACCACCGTAGCGAGGTGCAATGCCATCGCCAAATTGTAACTCCTTTGTTATGTTGCTAATCCATTTTTCACAGGGATGTATGAATAGCGCACTTTGTGGTTCTGGTACCCGATTCTTACCGAAGGCGCGTGGCCTTTACACCATTTTCGGAGGTTAGGAAGGGAGGACTCCGAGCGGCTTGGCTACTGCGGCCAAAATGTCTGCGGCCTTAACCAACTGCTCTTTCTTGTGCGCTGCGCTGACAATCGCCCGCAACCTGGCTTTCCCTTCTCGCACGGTCGGGTAACCTACTGCCGGAGCAAATACTCCCGCTTCGAACAATTTCTTGGAGAACTCAAATGCCTTGGCCGCGTCGCCCACATGAATCGGGATAATCGGCGTCTCGCTGACCTTGAACTGAAAGCCGCGCTTCCGTAACTCACGCTTGAAAACTTTGGTGTTGGCCCAAAGTCTTTTCACCAATCTTTCGCCTTCGGGAGAATCCAGCAGCGAAAACGCAGCCATGCACGCCGCAGCACTAGCCGGTGTGTGCGAAGTCGAAAACAGGAACGGCCTCGCCCGCAGGTACAGAAAATCAATCAGGTCGCGCGAGCCGCACACGTACCCACCCATCACGCCAATGGCTTTACTTAGCGTGCCCACCTGAATGTGGACGCGTCCATGACAATTCAAATGGTCCACCGTGCCCCGTCCGCTACGTCCCAGAACGCCGCTGGAGTGCGCGTCGTCCACCATCATGATGCAGTTGTATTTTTCCGCCAGCGCACAAAGTTCCGGCAAAGGCGCGATGTCTCCGTCCATGGAAAACACGCCGTCAGTGATAATTAATTTTTTGCCGGGAAATTCCGCGTGTTCCTGCAAAATCCGTTCGCAGTCCTGCACATCCTTGTGTTTGAAAACTTTGATCGTCGCCCGCGACAGTCGTGCTCCATCAATAATCGAAGCATGATTCAGCTCATCGGAAATAATCAAATCTTCCTTGCCCAGTACCGCAGATACCGTTCCGGCATTCGCCGTAAATCCTGACTGAAACACCACGCAAGCTTCCACGTTCTTGAATTTTGCAATCTGCTCTTCCAGTTGCATGTGCAGTTGCATGGTCCCAGCAATGGTTCGAACCGCTCCGGCCCCCGCACCCAACTTTTTTGTAGCCTCCACCGCGGCTTTTCTTAGTGCTTTGTGCGTCGTCAGCCCCAAATAATTGTTCGACGCCAGATTGATCACTTCCTGCCCGTCAAACGTGCAGACCGGCTTCTGCTCGCCCTCCAGCACCCGCAACTTCGGCGCAACGCCTTTATCGCGCAGCTCTTTTAGCTGATCGCTCACGTATTGCAACGGATTCTGACTCATCGACTCGTCCATTTCTTCAGCTGCGCATTTCTTCAGCTGCGCATTCCATCCGGGTATAACAAGATTTTCCCGGCCAGGCCGCCCTGCAATTTCGCAAACGCTTCTTCAAACTGTTCCAGGTCCACGCGTTCGCCAAACAGCGGCTCCAGGTTCAATCGCCCGGCTTTGAGCAGCGCGGTCATCTGTACCCAGGTCTCGTACATCCGCCGCCCGTAAATTCCCTGCACCGTCGCGCCCTTGAAAATCACATCGTTCACCAAATCTAGCGGCACACTTTCCGTTGGAATTCCCAGCAACGAAGCGCGCCCACCCGCACGCAGCGCCTTAAATCCCTGTTGAATCGCCGTCGGATTGCCGCTCATCTCCAGCAGCACATCCACGCCAGTCTTATTGGTTTCGCTCAAAATGCGCGCCACCGCGTCTTCCCCAGCTGGGTTCAGCACCACATCCGCTCCCATCTGCTTGGCTAGCGCACGCCGGTGCTCATTCGTCTCCGTCGCAAACACCGTCGAACTTCCGCAAGCCTTGGCTACGGCGATGGACATCAGTCCAATCGGCCCACATCCAGTGACCAACGCCGTCCGACCTGCAATCGGCCCCGCCAGCACCGTGTGCACCGCATTCCCCAGGGGATCCAAAATTGCCCCATATCGCTCCGGAATCGCCGCGTCTAACTTAATAATGTTCGCCGCGGGAATCTTCACGAATTCCGCGAACGCGCCATCCTGATCGATTCCAATAATCTTCACGTTCGGGCAAATATGCGCTTCGCCCACTCGGCATTGGTGGCAATGCCCGCAGTTCACATGCATTTCCGCGCTGACAAAATCGCCGAACCTAACCGCGTCCACTTCGTTGCCGACCTTTTCCACCACTCCGCAAAATTCGTGCCCTAGCGTCACCGGAGGCTTGATGCGTCCCTGCGACCAGCGGTCCCAGCCATAAATATGCAAATCCGTCCCGCAGATCGACGCTGCTCTTACCCGCACCAGTACGTCGCTCGCTCCAATCGCGGGAGTCGGCGCCGACTCAATCGACAGTCCTCGCGCCGCCTGCATTTTCCGCAACGCCTTCATCGCGCCTCTTTTAATTCCCGCCCAGCAATTTCTCGCTACACGCTCTCATGCAATAACGCTGCGACAGCGCAGTTTGCCGATGTTAGCACACGCGCAAAGCGGCTTCAGCCCGCGCCGCATTCGCGCGAAACATTCACTTTGCCGCCAGTTCGGCTCCCAGTTCCTTCACCCGCCGCAAATCCAATTTCCCTGTACCTAGGTATGGCATGGCCTCAATGTGATGAAACTGATCCGCGCGCGGCTTCCACAGCGCCGGCAAATCCGTTTCCACAAATCGCGTCAGCACATCTTTCAACCCATCTTCCGGCAGTGTATGCAGCACAATCAATCTCTCGCCTTTGCGTTCATCCGGTACCGCCGTAACCACAAATACCTGTTCAGGCGCGCCGGCAATTTCCTGCAATTTATCTTCGATCTTGATGTGCGGCACCATCTCGCCGCCAATCTTGCTGAACCGGCTCAGCCGGTCGGTGATTCGCACAAATCCATCTTCATCCATGGTGGCGATGTCACCAGTGTTGTACCAACCGTCTTTCAAAACATCGGCGGTCTTCTCCGGATTATTCAAATATCCTTGCATCACATTCGGCCCGCGCACCAGCAACAATCCAGGTTCATTCACCGCCTGCACCGCGTTCGTTTCCGGATTTACCGTTCGCAGCACGATCCCCGGCAACGGATGTCCAATACTCCCGCGCTTTGCGCCCACTTGCCGAAACGCCGCCGCGCGAAAATCCACCGTATTCACCGCCACTACTGGCGAACACTCTGTGCATCCATAGCCTTCTAGCGGCCGAATTCCGAAGTGATCCTCAAACGCTTCCGAAACGCGGGCCGGCAATTTTTCCGCTCCGGCGATCACATAACGCAAACTGCCAAAATCTTCAGGCGCGCATCGCCTCGTATACGCCTGCAAAAACGTCGGCGTCGCCAGCAACAGCGTCACCCGATATTTGCTTACCAGCGCGCCGATGGTCCTTGAATCCAGCGGACTCGGATGATAAACAACTCCAATTCCCACCGCGCTGCTCAGGCACAGCGTTCCAGTAAATCCGAACGAATGAAAAAACGGCAGAATGCCCAGAATGCGATCGTCCTTATGCAACATGAAAACTTGATTCAGTTGGTCCACGTTCGAAGCAACGTTGAAGTGCGTCAGCAGCACACCTTTGGGATTTCCCGTCGATCCGCTGGAAAAAATAATCGTTGCCAGATCGTCCAGCTTCGTCTTTCTCTTGCTCCCGCAAAGCCATTCAATCGCGCCCACGGGAAAAAATACCGCCGCAAACAACGAAATAATCTTTTCCCCGAAACCCGGCTTCTCCGCCAAATCTTCCAGATACACTGGCGTCCCCGGCGGGCGCACCTTGATTTTTTCCAAAAACGCTCGCGAAGTGACCGTCGTTTTCAACTCGCTCTGTTCCGCGCACCCGTCCACCACCGGTTGCGACGCCGTGTAATTCAAATTGACCGGAACTTTCCCCGCGAACATCACCGCGAGATTCACCAGTGCACCGCCAATCGACGGCGGCAGCAGTACGCCAATTTTTTTATCGTCTTTCCAAATCCCTTGCAACCTCCGCGCCAGAAAAATCGTCTTGGTCAGCGCTGCAAAGAATTTCAGCTTCGGAGTGCGAAAGTCGGCCATCGCGAAGCGCAGCGGATGCCGCCGCGCCGTCTGCACAAATGATTCCGGAATCGTCTTCATTTCGCGCTTGCGGCGCGCAAAAGCATCGGCGCTTAGCTCCAGCACCGCCTGCCGCGCTTCCGCTGCCGTAACCGTCGCCGGCAGCGCCTTCCCGAAAGTAACTCGCACTGGATACGGAATTTTGCGTGGACGTTTCCAAAAAAATTTCCCGCCGGCAAAACTGAAGATCGACCCCCAAATTCCGTCAATGTTCATGGGGACGACCGGAACGTCCACACCCTTCAGAATTCGCTCCATTCCGCGCCGGAACGGCATCATCTGTCCGATGCGCGTCATCTGGCCCTCCGGAAATATGCAGACCAGTTCGCCTTCCTGCAGCGCGCGCGTCGCTTCGCGCAGCGAATGAATCATTTCGCGTGGGCGCTGCTGCCCTGAAATCGGGATCACTCCCATAGCCTTGGCGAACGGCTTGATCAGCGGATGTTCGTAAATATCCTTGAACATCAGAAATCGCACTGGACGGTCGGTCGCCGCAATCACCAGCGCCGCATCGACAATCGAAGCGTGATTGGGCACCAGCAGAGCCCCGCCGCGCCCCGGAACATGCTTTCTCCCGCTGATATCCATTCGATAAAGCGTGTGCGTCGCAAACCACAGCAACAACCGCAGCAAAGAATCTGGCAAAATCCACACGGTGTAGATCGCCGTGGCCAGCGAAGCCAGTGCGGTCGCCGCAAAAAATGTTCGCAGCCTTATATGCATGTAGTGCGTAAATCCCGAATAGATCGCCGACGCCAGCATCACTCCGGCAAATGAAAGCCAGTTTGCGAACGCGATGACTCCGCCTTTTTTGGCCTCATCAGGCTGGTGCTGGATCAGCGCGTTGATTGGAACCACGAAAAATCCGCCGGAAAATCCCAGCGCCGCGAGCAGAATCAGAACCTGCACGAACGACAGGCCGGGAATCGCCAAGACGCACGCGAACCCGGCCATTCCGACTGCGCCCAGTGGAATCAGGCCATATTCAATTTTTCCGCCGGAGAGATATCCCGCTGCAAAACTTCCCACGCCGATCCCAATCGCCAGCGCTGCTTGCAGATAGCTCCCGCGTGTTTCGTCGAGATGCAGAACCTCGCGGCCGTAAAACACGATCACGAACTGCAGCAGCGCTCCCAGCGCCCAGAAATAGGTATTGCCGATCACCGCCAGCTTCAGCGCGCGATCCGGCCGCACCAACCGCCATTGGGCACCCAAATCCGCGAACAGATTCAAACGGAATTTCTTTAAGGGATCTCCCACCGGCACTCTCGTAATAAGAAAGCTGGCCGCGAGCCCGAAGAGTGAACACGCGCCGAAAATCAACGCCGCGACAGCCGGATGCGCCGAAAACTTTTGCGCCAGCACTGAACCAAACACCGTTCCGGAAATAATCGCGATAAAAGTCGTCAGCTCCAGAATCCCGTTTCCCCAGGACAACAGTTCCGCGGGAAGCAATTCCGGAAGCAGTCCGTATTTCGAAGGACCGAAAAGAGCCGCCTGGGTGCTGGCCAGAAAAATGACCGCGTACGCCATATACGGATTCCCGCGCGAAAACGCCAGAATCGCGAATAGCATCGCCACGATCTCGAAAACTTTGGTGCCGATAGTGACGGCGCGTTTGCTGTGCCGGTCGGCCAGATAGCCGCCGGTCATGGAGAACAACAGAAATGGCACGGCGAACAAATTGCCAATCAGGAAAACGCCAAGGTCCTGATCCGCTTGCGAAGGGTTCCGTCCCAGAATCAGGAAAATTACGAAAAACTTCAGGCCGTTGTCGTTAAACGCGCCCTGAAACTGGGTAACGATCAAGCTCCAGAACCCGCGACGCCAATTTGCCGCGCTGCTGGAAACGTTTTCGGACATTCCGTTTTCTCCGCGGGACCAGGCCATCGCGCTGCGAAGTTTTATGCGTTGTGAAAATGAAGTTGGGTTGTGCAATTTCCGCTTAGAAAGCTATACATCACAAAGGTCGGCGGCTTCCTTCAACGAAATCAGCGGATCGCGCGTCGGCACAAATTCGTGCGCCACGTAGCCTTTGTAGCTTGTTTTGGCGATGCCGCGCATCACGCCGTCCCACTGTACTTCCTGCGAACCGTCCAGTTCGTGCCGGCCCGGCACGCCCCCGGTGTGGAAATGACCCAGCCACTCAATATTTTTCTGAATGGTGGCCACCAGATCACCTTCCATGATCTGCATGTGATAAATGTCGTACAACAATTTCACCCGCCGCGAGTCTACCGCCTGCACCACTTCCAGCCCCCACTTCGAGCTGTCGCACATATAGTCGTGGTGATCCACTTTGCTGTTCAGCAATTCAATGCAAATCGTCACGCCGTGGTCTTCGCCGATTTTCTTCACGCGATTCAGGCCGATGATGGTGTTTTTCGCGCCTTCCGCGTCGGACATTCCCATTCGATTCCCGGAAAATGTGATCACGTTCGGCACGCCAGCCTTTGCGGCCAGCGGAATGTTCTTGCGAAACTCTTCTTCAATCTTGGCGTGATTCTCCACGCGGTTCATCGAGCTGGCAATCGTTCCCCCGCCCGCGTAGCCCATGCTGCAGATTAGTCCGTAGCGTCGCGGCACTTCCCATTCGCTCACTTCCAGCAGATCGACGGCCTTCAACCCAATCTTTGCCGAGTACTCGCAAAGCTGCTCCAGCGGAATCTTCTGATAACACCAGCGCGACACCGATTGCTTGATGTTGCCCTTGCGCTTGATCGGTTCGTCGCCCACACCACCTGCGGACCAGCTGACAGTTGAAAGTGAAGCCATGGTGGCCCCTGAAATTACGGTTTTCAGCGCGTTACGGCGCGTTAGTTTTGTCATGGTTAACCCCGCAGAGTGTACCGAAGTTTGAGCGCCCCGCGCAAAAATTCTGCGCTATGTAATGTTGCGCTACCCTAACTAAATTTCCGGACCCATGGCCGACTTGCCATTCCCATCTCCACCAATTCAAACTGCACCACCCGTAGCAGGGACTTTTGGTCTCCTGCCCGGTGTACCACGAATAGTCCGACCTAGACACTATCATCCATCTAAATATGATTCCCAAATTCAACTACCTGGACTCCACAATCCCGATCTTCTCTAGCGCCCGCAAATACTCCACAATCAATTCCAGCGGCACCGGACCATACTCCGCCGACACTGCATCGCGAATCTCCTGCGCATTGCGTTTCCCGTTCGCAAAATTCAACACTTCATACGCGTACTCTTGGCCACCACCCCACAAACCTTCGTAACTCAGCAGCTTCGGCGTCGCGATTCCCACCGCTTTCGCATGAACCGCCAAATAGTCGTAGCCAAACACGGCCAGCGGACCTTTAGCGTTGGCCATTCTCTTGTAGACCAGTTTTCCCGTGCCCGTCGGCACAACTTTATCGGGTATGCCAGAATTGATGATCCTCAATGGGAGAATCGTCTGAAACTTGAATTCGCCCCAGCCGATCGCCTTTCCTCCTCCATTTGGCAAGGATTCGATTATTTCACTCTCGCCATCCAGAAACGCTCGCTTCAAGACCGCCGCTTCCGCTTCCGGAATCTGTCGCAAGCGGCGTTGTAGCTCCGTTGAGCGATAGAGTTGCCCCTGGTTCACTTCCTCCAGCGGGAATCCTTGAGGCATCGTCGCCAGAAAATACCCACTCGCCGCGCCAATAAACGCCGCCCTCTTCAACTTTGTGGGATCAATGTTCGCCGCGGAATCAAAATTGGTGTGAATGTAGCGGTCCGGCCAGTCATTTAAGTAGATCGCCGGTATTCCAAACGACGAATCCTGATAGACATCATGGTCGCTACCCATCGTGTACGCCGAATACTCCGCGCGCAGCGGTTCCTTGCCGCCCTCCGGCGCAATCATTGGATACGCCGCTTCGCCGGTCGCCGCGAATTCATACGACTCCTCATTCACCCATTCGGCGAACGACCACGCCACATCATGCACAAAACTGGGCAAACTCATCGGCCCCCGCGTCACGTGAAATACCGCTTTGGTCTCCGGCCCTCCGCCCACCATGTCCATGTGAATGACGGTCTTGATTCGCTTGGCAAATTCCGGTTTGCCGTTCAACAGCGCCATCGTGCCCTCAATTTCCGGCGGAAAGATAAATCGGATCGTGCGCGCGGGCTGCGCCATTCGTTTCTCGTCAATCAGCTTCTGCAGTGTTCGCGCCACCTCTAGAATCGTCGCGCATCCGCTGGCGTTGTCGTTGGCTCCCGGACGCTGATGATCCAGATGGCAGGAGAAAGCAATCTCTTCGTCTTTGAGCTTCGCGTCGCTGCCGGGAATCGTCGCGGTCACAACTTTATAGTTCCCCGGATGCTGGCCAGCCTTGACGATAGCGTGCAACGTGATTTTTTCGTTTCGCGCCAATCGCTCCGTCAGCAAACGTGCCGTGTTGATTGAAATCATGAACGCAAACGTCTTATTCGGCGAAAAGGTCTCCAAGTGTCCCCACCGGATCAAGTTCTGATTCTCGTCGCTCCATGCGGTCTTCTGGTTCTGGGCATAGCTGATCAAGCCGACCACCCCGAATTTTCCCGCCAAGTCCTGGGCCGCGCCGGGCGGTCCGCTCATCAATGCGATTTTCCCCTTTACGTCACTCAGCGCGTAATTGCTGGCCTTCGTTCCGTCTCCAACATCGATTAAATCGGCTACAAGATCCGCGCTCTCGCTGTCTTCCGCGAGTGCCACGGGAATTGCCGCGTACGTTGCCAAAGTCTTTTCATCGAACCACGCTGCGTCGCAAGCGACTCCGCCCGTTTCCGTTTTCCGAGTCCCGCAATTTGCAAAATGTGGCTCCCCTACAACTTCCCGGAGTTCCCCCACTTCCGCGTCCCAAGCCGGCCGCGAACGCTGCGTGCCATAAAAAATCTTCCCATCCGCAGGAAACTGCAGAATCGCCACATCGCTCAGTCCGTACGCGCGCAGTCTCTCAGCGACCAACTCCGCGGCAGAATGAAATCCCTGCGAACCGCGCTGTCGGTGGAATCGCGCAATCCCTTCCAGATTCCGTTTGTCCGTTTCGCCGCTCAGTTCATTCGCCAGTGCCGCCACGTCTTTTTCCGGCAGCAGCGGCGGCTTCTGCGCCCGCGCTCCCGCACCGAGGGCGAACGCCGCCCAGCACGCTACTCCCACAGCCACAGTTTTTTTCCTGTTCACAATTCCCCTCGCCGCCGCATCCGAGATTCCGAGTTAATTCCTATTTGCGCGCATTGGTATAAAAGTTTCTCTGAGATCCCCTCGTTTCCTCCCCAAGCTTTCGCTCCCTCGCCTCCACTCCACAACTGCCATGACTCGGCTTCTAACCCCATTAAAATCAATAGTTACAAGGATTTTTCCCATAACTCCTTTAGAATGAATAAGTACGAGAATTCACTCCGGTAAGCCCTTCAAACGGCATCCGCTGCCGCGAAATCCCTCCCCGCGCGTAGACGTAGTACTCTATGGATTCCCCATTCACCCAAATGCCCATAGCTTCCACGACCACCACCGCCCCAGCCGCCATCCAGATCAATAACGTCTCCCGGCATTACGCCATGGGCGAAGCCTCCATCCGCGCCGTGGACGATGTCTCCCTCACCGTGCCCACCGGCGAATTCCTCGCGCTCCTCGGCAGCTCCGGCTCCGGCAAATCTACGCTGCTCAACTTGATGGCCGGGCTAGACCGCCCCACCTCTGGCTCCATCCTCTCCAGCGGCCGCAATCTCGCCGAACTTTCGCCGCTCGATCTGGCGCGCTACCGCCGCGAAACCATCGGCATGGTTTTTCAGTCCTTCAATCTGCTGCCGCGCATGACGCTCGAAGAAAATGTTGAGCTGCCGCTGCGCTTGGCCGAAGTGGATCGCGCCGAACGCGGTGCCCGCGTGCAGGAAGCGCTTGAACGTGTTCGCCTCTGCAAACGTTCCCACCACCACCCCAGCGAACTCTCCGGCGGCGAACAGCAGCGTACCGCCATCGCGCGGGCGCTGGTGAATCGTCCGAAAATTCTGTTGGCCGATGAGCCCACCGGAAATCTGGATTCGGTCACCGGCGAAGCCATCCTCACGCTGCTTCGCGAAATTCAATCCGGCATGGGCATGACCATCGTGATGGTCACTCACGAACGGCATCTCGCCGAAGAATTCGCCGATCGCCTGGCCACCATGGGCGACGGAAAGCTTTTGTCGACCGCAGCGAGCACCAGTGCGCAATCCGCGAATGCATCCACGGGAGCGGCGCAATGAAACTGCGCGACATGACCGAACTCGCCGTTCGCAATTTGCGCGAAGCGATTTTGCGGAATTCTCTCACCACTCTGGGCGTAGCCGTCGGCGTCGCGTCGCTGGTCGCCATGCTTTCGCTCGGTGTGGGATTGCAGCAACTCGCCACCAGTCGTCTGAGCAAAAGCGGCCTCTTCGATTCGATTTTTGTTACCGCCAAAACCAATTTGCGCGGACCAGGTGCCGGCCCGCCCGCCACTCGCGCGGCCTCCCCCAAAGGCCGCCCGCTAGATGAGAACGCGCGCGTCGAAATCACCAAGCTGCCGAATGTGATTGAGGTTTATCCGCAAATTCGTTTTTTCACCGAAGTGCGTTTCGACGGAAAACCGTTCGCTACCATGGTTGCGGGAATGCCGGAATCGTCGAAGCTGAGCGGCTCGTTTGACGGAATGCAAGGCAGTTTTTTTTCTTCGCCGAATGCCGACGAAGCGATTTTGCAAATTGAATTTGCAAAAGAGCTAAATCCGCAAGCTTCCCAGCTGATTGGCAAAGACCTGATTCTTCGTTACGCCGAGCGGCAATCCCTCGTGGCAGATTCCAGCGACTCCGCGCAAACTTCCGGCGGTTTCTCCGTTGTCCCCAAAGAAAAGCATATGCGAATTATTGGCGTGGTGGAAACCGAACCCGCTTCCGGATTTGGCGGCTTCGGCAGCGGCCGCTTGCTGATTCCGCTTCCCGTTGCGGAAACTCTGCGCGCTGCGCAAGTCAACGATTTGCGCGATGTACTGCGCGGCTCGTCGCCAGCGGACAAACCTGCCTACGCCAGCCTGACTGTTCGCGTAAAGCGCCCATCACTGGTTGACGCCACTGAAGCAAAAATCAAAGACATGGGCTTCGGCGCATTTTCATTGCTCGATGCTTCCAAAAGTTTGCGCATCTTTTTTTCGGTGTTTGATCTTTTGCTGGGAATTTTTGGTAGCCTCGCTCTGGCCGTCGCTACCCTCGGTATCATCAACACTCTGGTGATGGCAATTCTGGAGCGCCGCCGCGAAATCGGTGTATTGAAAGCCCTCGGCGCAGCCGACAGCGATGTGAAGCAATTATTCTTCGTCGAAGCTGGAGTGATGGGACTGGCCGGCGGAGTGCTCGGAGTCTTCTTCGGATGGCTGATCGGTCAGGCGCTTACTTTCGGTACCAACATCTATTTGAAGCGGCAGGATCTACCCGGCGTGCAAATCTCATCAGTGCCCTGGTGGCTGGTTGCCAGCGCCATCAGCTTTGCGGTTCTGGTCAGCTTGGTCGCAGGTCTCTATCCGGCATCACGCGCGGCGAAACTCAATCCGGTGGATGCGCTGCGGTACGAGTAAACTAATTCCGTGAAATTTCGAACATTCTTACTGACAAGTTTGCTGGCTTTTTTTCTGGCGCCGCCCGGCTCTGCCGCCACCGGGCGTGTCGAATGCAATTCACTCCCAAGTAAGATCCTGGCGCACGCAGTCAATTACTGCGTGATTCTTCCGCCCAGTTATGAGCTGGACCAAGCGCGGAAATTTCCGGTCCTCTATTTTTTCCACGGACTGGGCGACAACGAGCAGATGTTCATTCACACCGGCGGATTCAATCTGGTGGAGGATTTGTGGGAGCGCGGGCAGCTCAGCGAATTTCTAATTGCCACGCCAAGTGCCGGCGCAAGTTTTTACATTAATGCGCGCGACGGCAAGGCGCGCTACGAAGATTTTCTGGTGCAGGAATTCTTGCCAGCTATTGAAGCGCGCTATCGCGCCCGCACAGGCCGCGCCAATCGTGGCGTTTCCGGAGTTTCCATGGGCGGCTACGGCGCTCTGCATCTGGCCCTTCGCCATCCCGAACTTTTCTCCGCGGTCAGCGCGCACAGCCCTGCCATCATCGACAAATTGCCGGCGTTCGTTGCGCCGACGCAAGGCGGCAGCATCCGCGCGCGGGTGCTCGGCGGAGTTTTCGGCTCCCCACCCGATCCCGTGTTCTGGGAGAAAAACAGTCCGCTGACACTCGCCAAGACCGTGAATCTTGCCGGTTTGAAAATTTATTTCGATTGCGGCGATCAGGACGACTTTGGATTCGAGACCGGCGCCACTGCACTGGACAAAATTCTTACTTCGCGCCACGTTCTCCACGAAGCGCACATCTACCCCGGCCGCCATGATTGGCCGTACTTTGCCGAACACCTGCCAGCGTCACTGCAATTTCATTCAAGAATTTTTCATCCCTAATTTTTTGGTGACTGGAATTTGTTGTTGCTGTCGCGCACACCGGCAATCACCACGCCGCCCGCAAAAAGAGCCAGCACTTGCAGGTTTTGGCTCGAAACAGAGTTCATCAGTAGATTGGGAAGTATACACAGGCCGCCGCCAGCAAAATCATGATCAGCTACGAAATAACGGTCATCGCCACCGTCGCAAGCGCAAACAGCGGTGCTGAGCGACTGGGAGCAATATTCAGTTTGAACGCTGCCGTCAACCGTTTCTCCCTTGCGAATGGGAACCGGCATGGTAGGCGAATCGACGTGCAAGTAGCAACACCTGCAGAAATGGAGCGCGCCTATCTTGTTGGCTGGCGACGAGCCACTTATTTTTTTTTCGATTTCCGCACGACGATCCCGCCATCCGTGCCAATCTCAAACAGGTAGTGTTGCGTGGCGACCATTTCCGGAACCGGTGGCTCCTGTTGCAGCACATGGAGCACGTCGGTGTCTTCCGGCTCGTCACTCAGCACATGAGTGTGAAAGCCAGCCGCCACTTTTTTCCCTTTGGCGGGGGGATTCTCAAGCACGGTCTTGTGCATTTGCCGCTTCGCCAGAATTTTCGAGCCATCCGCGGAGAGCAGATAGCGTACATCACCGCCCAGAGGATAAATCCCCGCCTTGCTTTGCGCGGGATAGAGATACACATAAAACAGTCCCGGTTCGGCGCCCAGATCCGTCGCCGGCAACACTGCCGCATTGTAGGGACGCGCCGCGCCGCCGAATTCCGCCATGGCCAATTCCATCCCCCGCGCTGCAATAAGATAAAATCCAGAGTCTTCTCGCGCCGGCTCATTCTTTTTCACCGAGAACTGCTGCGGCTTTCCCAGTTGGTTCGCCTCATAGCCAATCATAAATTTGCTCTTGTCAGTGTTCAACGCGCCAAATACCACCATCCACCGGCCATTTTCTTTTTTCGCGATGTAGTGTTGCCCCTCCACCGTCTTTGGGTTCGCGGTCTGCACTGTATCCGTCGCGTGCCAGGCCACCTGGTCGTACTCCGCCAGTGCACGCCCGCGTTCGGCAATCGCCGCCAGCTCCGTGTCGCCCGGCCTCTGATCGCAGTGGGTGCTCCGCGTCACGCAAAGTATGAGCAGCACCAGTGATCCCCCACACCCAACAAATCTCCTCACAATTCCCTCACTCGAATACGACTTCATGCTCAACTAATCTACACACAAATCTTTCCGGGCACAGCTCTGCTAAAATCAACGCAAAAGTGGCGAAGCCGGAGCAGTTGCGATTTGACGTCGAAGGCGCGGGCCAAGTGTCAGCCCTGTTCATGCGCCCGAAAAATGGGCGTTGGCTGATGACTCTCGCCCACGGGGCCGGAGCGGGAATGGCTCACCCATTCATGGAAAGTCTCTCCGAAGAGTTGCGGATAGCCGGCATCGCCACTTTTCGCTTCCAGTTTCCGTACATGGAGCAACGCCGCCACATGCCAGACAAGCCCGCGGTGCTTATGGCAACCGCCATTGCAGCAGCTGACGCTGCGAGAAAAGTGGCGCCGGACTTGCCCTCTTTGGCGGGAGGCAAATCCATGGGCGGACGAATGACTTCGCACGCCGCTGCTCAAGATTTGCCGACGGGCACAACATTCAGCGACGTTCGAGGTTTGGTCTTCTTCGGATTCCCACTTCATCCACCCGATCGCCCAGGAACGAACCGTGCTGACCACCTGGCGAAGGTCACCATTCCAATGCTCTTTTTGCAAGGAACGCGTGACTCCTTCGCCGACCTCCAGCTGCTTCGTCCCATCTGTACAGGGCTAGGCCCCCGCGCAAGGCTGCACATTATCGAATCCGCCGATCATTCTTTTCACGTTCTCAAAAGTTCAAAACGAACCGACGCCGAAGTCCTTCGCGAACTCGCCGAAACCACTTCCTCTTGGGCCGACGCTCTGCCAACAAAATGAAACCGGGTTTCTCACACAAAGGAGGCTCATAGATAGCCGAAACCGCCGAACAATACCGGCAAAGATTCGCCGGATACGTTGAAGGAAAAGATCATCTCGCGATGCAGCATTCGGCTCCCGCTACATTGCACGGCTCATCGATGGCGTGTCCGAAGAAAAACTCAAGCGCAAACTGTCTCCACAAAAATGGTCGGTGCTGGAAATTCTCGCGCATCTTGCGGAAGACGAACTGACCTCCACTTAGCGTTATCGCCAGATGATCGAAAATAGCGGCGTAACCCTGATGGCCTTCGATCAAAATCAATGGGCCACGCTTGGCGACCGTAACTCCCTGGAATGTGCACGACGCGCTCTGAATTGTTTCGCCTGTTGCGCGAAGCCAGGCTCCGCATGCTGACTCGCTCGAACGCCGGAGCAATGGGGCACGACATCAATCAACACTCTACAGATCGAACTCCTGCTTCGCGACAATCGACCCGCGTGAATCCTGGCGCGTTTGTTTCCATTTCCTCAGCACGATCCAGCCAATTCAGTCCATTTGACCGGTACGCACGTTAGCTTAGCAATTCGCTAAGACACGAAATAAATATACAAAGATGATCCGGCCTCAATGGGAGCAATGGATTTGCTAGAGCAGTATCGCTCGTATGAGCGTGAGAGCAAAACGACTTCAACTGATCGCCTGTGGGCCGAGCCCATGCAAGCCATACACCCTGCGGCAAAAAGTGATCGCTGCCGTATTACTCCTGTGCGCCTGGTTTTCGCCGAGCGAATCCAACGCGGCGCTGCAAATCATCAATGATGAGGACTGCGTAGCCATGGAGTTGTCGGCCATGGGTAAGCCAGGTGACACCGTGGCCCGAGCGCGGCAGCAGGTCCTGGCGATCTTGGAACCGCAAAACGCGTGCAGCGCCTGGTTCCAGCAGTCGGATACGAAACCCGCCGAAGTGTTCCGCTCATTGCACTTCGAGCTGGAACGTGACGGACCGTCTCGCGTCTACGGCATGAGAAATCCTCAAGGCCAGCTTTTTTTCAAACATCCTTGGGCTGCACGGGCGATAGAGAACGCCGGTCGGGACTCCGTGATCCGGCTGAACGCCAACGGGCCATTCTTCAACCGTAGTTCTCCGGTGGTACAACGGGACTCCGGGGCGGAGATCGATTGGCCTAGCGGCAATCGTGTGTTGACCATCGCGGATTTCAACGGGGACACTCCGGAAGCGCAGATCACCATCTTACTTCACGAGCTCGGCCACATTATCGGGCGACTGCCGGCGGATGATGGCTCCTGGGATGGGCGATCCGTACAGAACACCGCCGAGGTCTTGCGGCATTGCAAGTCGCAAACCAGCGCGGCTGCTCACCTCCCGGTGCGCGCAAATGGCTAAGAGCCGCGCATCTTTGGTGAAGGAGTTACGTATGCTCATTGGAGACCGCCTCCGAATCGTCCGGGAGGACAAGAAATTCCCGCAATAGACCTGGAACGCGAGGGTGGAATTTCCAGAACCCGCATTTCACGCATCGAAAATGGTGACTTGGTGTCGCCTCGCTCGATGAACTGGAAGAGATTGCAATCGCACCGGGCGTGCCCATCCACGAATTTACGATTTCCGGAAAGCCTGCAGCCTGCTTCATTTGCTTCGCGTGTGGGTAGTCAAACCTGCACTAGCCTTACCAATAGACTGTGGCTCGCGAAGTCTTCACGCGAAATGTCGAAACTCGCGAGAAGTCGTTAACCGTTGACGGGCGCGCTTGTGATGTAACTCATTGAAACAAAAGCGCTAATACGGCTCCTGCCCTGGCAAAAGCCGTGCACTTGCCGGTTCATAGGCATATGAGTTCGAATTTAAACAGGTTCGGAAGAACGCCGGAGATGTTCATAACGTGCGCGCTGCGACAGGGAGTGATCCTGATCGCTGCGCTCTGGTGCGCCTTGCTTGCGTCCAGTCAATCCACTTCAGCGGCCCAACTTGATGATGATGGCGACGTAAGCGCAGAGCTAGCCTCGAAGGGCAAGCAAGGACAGGCCGTCGCACGAGCTCGCCAGCAGGTTCTGGCCATGCTGCGACAACCAAACGGGTGCCTCGCCTGGTTCCAGGAATCGGATCCGGACCCTGCCGGGGTGTTTCGCTCACTGCACTTCGAGTTGGAAAGCACTGGGTCCGCGGTCATCTACAGCATGAGAAACGCCCAGGATCACCAAATCTTTCAACATCCCTGGGCCGCTCGGGCGGAGGAATCTGACGGACGCGGCTCCACCATCCACCTGAACGGCAACGGGCCATTCTTCAACCGTACTTCACAGATCATGCGACTGGACCCGAGCGGAACGATTGCCTGGCCCGGCGGCAACCATCTGCTGACCATCTCCGGTTACGCCGGCGACACGCCAGAGGCACAAATCATCATCTTGCTTCACGAACTGGGCCACATTATTGGCCGCCTTCCCGAAGATAACGGTTCCTGGGACGGTCGCTCGGCACAAAACACTGCCGAAGTCGTGCGCCATTGCAAATCCGCAACCAGCGCCGCCGCCCGCCAGACTTTGCGCTCCGCTCTCAGCACATCGCATTGATCGGAATAGCTTTCGCTTATTTCAGCAAATGCTTGTAAATCTTCCCGCGAGATTTCTTGCCGGATCTTCGATCAACTTGATATTCGCCAACGGTTCCCCATCCACTAGCAGCAAGTCCGCCAGCGCGCCTTCTTCCACCAAGCCGAGTCGTCAGGGATACGGATTGCGCGGGCCCGATACGCTCCCACGGACACCACGTCGCTCTTCAGGCCTCATAAAGCTGGACTCAATCGCGCCGATGCCTACGCAATCGACGATGGGCGCTGAGTTCGGGATCCAAACGATTCTCGACCTGCCAGCGCCGAGGGATGACACCTGGCCCCTGTCAAAACTAGCAGTGTCACCAGGTCGGGATCAACATTATGCTCAGTCCGCTCGCCCGTTATTCGGCGGCGTTGTCGGTGGAGCAAGACCGGAGCTCATATGACTAGAACAAGTGCGGCCAGCGCGGTAATAGTGTGCGGACTTCTCTTTGTTGGTGAGGCGTTATTAGCTCAGAATAGCGGTGCCCAAACCGCGCAGCCGGTGGCCAGTCGTGCGAACGCAGCTTCCATCGACGAAGAGATCGCCATGCTGCGGTCTGACCTGCGGTCCAACCGCAAGCAAGTCGTCGCCGCAAATATGAAGTTGAGCGACACCGAAGCGGAGAAGTTTTGGCCAACTTACGAACAATACGTCAGTGAGTTGGTGAAGATAAACGACGCAAAATACGCTCTCATCAAAGAGTATCTGCAAAGCTCGAACCTGACAGAAGAGCAAGCCGACGGCATGTCCAAGAGGTGGGTCGAAATAGACGCATCCGTTGTCCAGCTCCGGCTCAAATACATTCCCATTTTCCGCAAAGCGCTTTCCGCCAAAGGCACGGCGATGTTCTTTCAGATCGATCGGCGAGTCCAAATGATGATCGACCTGCAACTGGCCAGCAGCATTCCGCTGATTCAACCCGAGCAGCCCTAAGTTAGGTCCGCGTAACCAATTGTTGACATATTTCGAATTCCCCGAAAAGCGCTGTGCGTAAATCCCAGTAAACAATGGGCTTAGGTTCCGTCTTGATTGGCGACCGAAATGCATCTATCGGGCGGGCCGTGACCTTGTGCCCTTCCCTATGGAAATTGATCAAGCAAAATGGCTTTTGCGAATCTTCGCGAACGGTAAGAAGCTCGACAATATCGCTGTCAGAGAGTTGTACCTCTCGGGCTACATCGGAATCCAATTGCATTCGGTCGGAAAAGAGCCGCTTCCGACTACCATAACCGAAAAAGGGAAGAGGGTCTTGGAAGGCCAAAAACTTAGTTAGTCTGAATCTATTCGCCCGAAATGGCGGCGTTATCTCTAACGACGCCGGCCGCGGCAAGCCATGTTTCCTACGCCCATTGCTTGAATTGGTAGCCTAATCAATCCCCCGGTTGCATGCCGTAGGTCGCAATGGCCTTTCCCTCCCGGCCTTGTTCACAACCATTTTCCCAACGCAAGTTCGAGCCAGGTCCAGTGTTTTACACACCTATACTTACCGCGAGAGTAATCTATTCCCTCTTTTCTTTTCACCAACGCTCCTTCGTTCTTTGCTGACTTTTTTCACTCTTGGACAAATAAGTCCTTTCGTTGCCGCTACAGGGGTACAACCCTCCCCGCAAGAAATGGACCAGCCGTAGATTCCCGAGACAGAACGCGCCCCCACATTTCTTCCCTCCTCTGCTATCATCCCCACCTTCCCGGAGGTTTCATGACCCTGCTGTACTTGACCCTGATTTCCGTGACGCTGGTGTCGCAATGAGTTTCGCTCAGCGCCTGCAGGACGTTCGCACCGGCTTCGCTCGCCCTTTCTGGGTGGCCAACATCAGCGAAATCTTTGAGCGCATCTCCTACTACGGAGCTTTCGCCTCCCTTGCCGTCTACCTCCAGGAAAAGCTCAACTTTTCCACGCAGCAAACCGGCACGCTCACCGGACTCTTCGGAGGCATGGTCTGGTTCTTGGCAATTTTTGGCGGAGCCATCGCCGATCGCCTCGGTTTCCGCCGGGCTCTTTCCCTCGCTTACTTGATCCTTGCCGCGGCCTATTTTCTGATCGGATCCATCGGAGCGCCGTGGCTCGCACCGGTGCGCAACTCCGTTCCGCTGATTATTTTTGTCGGATTTGTGCTGATGCTGCCCGCACTTGGAATTTCCATGGTCAAGCCCTGCGTGGTCGGCACCACCGCCCGGGCTTCTAAAGAAAATGTGCGCTCGCTCGGCTACTCCATTTACTACACCATGGTGAATATCGGAAGCGCTTCCGGCCCCTACATCGCTTCCTGGGCTCACCGTCATTTTGGAGTTGAGACCGTTTTCCGTGTTTGCGCCGCCAGCGTTTTCCTGATGTTTTTCGCCGTGCTGATTTTCTTCCGCGAACCGGCGCGCGATCCTTCCGCCCCCGCACAGTCCATCGCCAACACTCTGAAAAACTTCGCCGTGGTCGCCGGCAATCCGCGCTTCATGCTTTTCCTGTTGATTTTTACCGGCTACTGGATCGTCTTCTGGCAGCAGTTCATTACTCTGCCCGGATACGTCCACGGCTTCATTGATGCCAACGCCGACGTCGAAATGATTCTGATCACCGACGGTCTTTCGGTAATCGCCCTGACGCTTTTGCTGAATCATTTGACCCGCAAGATTCCGGCGTTCACCGCCATCATTCTGGGGACGTTGATCACTTCGCTGGCGTGGGTTGTGCTGGCCGTCTATCCGCGCGTGTGGACTTGTTACCTGGCGATTTTCGTTTTAGCCATCGGTGAAATCATTCACCAGCCTCGTTACTACGAATATATTTCGCGCTTGGCGCCTCCCGAACAGCAAGGCACCTACATGGGTTTCGCATTCTTACCTTTGGGAATTGGTTCACTGCTAGGAGGCTGGTTCGGCGGCCGGGTCATTCATCATTTCGCCGAAGTCACCAAACAGCCGCAAGTCGCCTGGTGGATTTTCACCAGCGTCGGGCTGCTCACTGCCCTGCTCCTCTGGATCTACGACCGCACCGTAAAGCCCAGCGAAGCCAGAGCTTCATGAGCAAACGCAGCAAAATTCAGCAGCAGGAGAGTCTTTGTTCGATTACTGCTTACGATCACTATTGCCGATGACTGAGCTGCGTTCGCTTCGTTCAGTTCAGCATCCGCCGCAGGGATTCCAGCGCCTGCCGAGCAAGGGCATACCGTGGCTCAATCTCCAGGGCTTCCTGGAAGCAACGAATCGCCTGCGAATACATCTCTTTGCCGAGATATGCGCGGCCCAGATTGTAGTGCGGAAAATGGCGAGGTTCGTAGCGCTTGGCATCAATCGCCTGCTGCAGCCAAGGAATGGCCTGATCGAAACTGCCCTGCTCGATCATGTAAGCGCCGATATCATTGTATGGATTGCCGAAGTCCGGATCGATTTCGATGGCGCGCTTGCATTCCAGGATGGCGTCTTCCAGCCTGCCTTGGAAATGATACGTCCAGCCAAGAAAAGTATGCGCTTCGGCCGTGGGATGCAGTTCCAGCGATGAATGATAAAGTTCGACCGCGCGATCGTAGTCGCCCTCCATCTGTGCCTGATAAGCGTCCTGCAGAACTTCCCACGCCTGAGTAAGGGTCTCCTGATCCATGGCCCATTGTTACCATTCGGGACCTGCCCTGCCTACGGTACGGAAGTCCCATAGGTTCGCAAAGCATACCTGTACTCTCTGACGGGAGAATAGCTGGGATTTCGCGGGAAAATGGAAGATGGCTGCAGAAAAATTGGAATTTTGGGCATCAAATAGGGAGAATAAAGGGAGCCCTAAAAAGTGACTGCCTGCGGTACAGGAGAGCAATCGTGAATTTCACCGTTTCCAAGAATTCGGCCACTTCCGCGGCCAAGACTGGCGCGTTGCTGGGAGTCGCGGCGCTGGGAATTTCGCTGGCAGTGGCCGGTGCGGCGTTTGCGCAAACCAAGTCCACGAAGAAAGCTGCACCGGCCGGTAAGGACGCCGCGGCGGTGGCACGCGGGAAAGAACTGTTCCAGGAAAAATGCTCCACCTGCCACTACGACACCAGCGACGCCAAAAAAATCGGACCGGGATTAAAGGGAATCGGCAAGCGCGGAACGTTCACGGTGAACAACAACAAAGTGACCGATGAAACTTTGAAAACCTGGATTGAAAATGGCGACTCGCTGATGCCACCGTTCAAGGACGTAATCGAAGACGCCCAAATCAAGGATGTGATCGCCTACGTCAAGACGCTTTAAGAATTTTCCCGGCAGTATTTTCGGTCAAAAACATTTTTTGGAAGAAGAAAAAACCTCCGAAGTTTTCGCAAACTTCGGAGGCAAATTTTTTCTGACTAACCCGTGAACTCCCTTGCGGGAGCCGCAGTTACTTCAGAATGGCATCCTTGAGAGCCTTCGACGGGCGCAGCCGCACCACGGTCTTGGCCTTGATCTTGATCGCTTCGCCGGTCTGGGGATTGCGGCCCATGCGCGCCTTGCGGTGCGCTTTCACTACGCGGCCGATTCCCGGAATGACGAACTTTCCTGCGGAGCCCTTGGCCTCTTTCACCGCAAGCTTGTGCAACTCTTCAAAAAAGAGAGCCGCCTGCTTTTTGGCTGTGCCGAGCTTTTCGGCGATGTGCGCAACAATCTTCGTCTTGCTGAGTGGCTTAGCTGCCATCTAGTTTGCCTATCCTCCTGTAGAGTTCTTACCGTCCCGTGGAATGCGGGGCGAGCTGCGGAATTTCTTCGTCTACCCCTGAAAATGGGCGAAAAAACTCGAGCCGAGGGGACTATAGCGAACACAGTGGGAGAACGCAAGGGCGTCCAGGCAAAAAATGCAGGAAAAACGCAGTTTTTCATGAACGGGTGTGGAAATCGCCGCGATTTTCGCGGTAATTCGACGAGAAGCGGTTGGAAACAGGCGGCATGGTATTCTTCCGGGACGAATGCGCCGCGGAAAAATTGGAGATGGAAAGATGGCGACGGGAACGAATTGGAAAGAAGTGGAAGCAAAAATATCGGCGGCCGTGAAATTGCCGCGGCGAGCGGTGGCCGTGGGATTTCTGGATGCCGTGCCGGCAGGATTGGAAAAATTTGAAGGAACCGAGCCGTCGGGGTGCAGTTTCTGGCGGCTGGCCGCGGCCGGAAAGAGTTTTTACACCTTGCCGGAAAATCATTTTAACTGCGCGGTAGGCGCCTATACCCACAATATTCCGCTGTCGGCGGCTCGGGAGCAAGAGACTGAACAAACCTTGAAAATGATGTTTGATCTCGGATATGTAAAGCCGGAAGAGGTGCCACGAATTCCGCGGCTGGCGAAGACGCCGGTGGCGATTGTGTACGCGCCATTGGGAGATGCGGCGTTCGAACCGGATGCGGTGTTGTTTGCGTGCAAGCCTGCTGGAGCAATGTTGCTTAATGAGGCAGCGGGACGCGCGGGAATCTGTAGCGGGGCTCCCACACTGGGGCGGCCGACGTGCATGGCGCTGCCGGCAACCGTGCAGGCGGGGTCGATTTTGAGTTTGGGCTGCACGGGAAATCGCGTGTACACAGGACTTGGCGAGGATGAAATGTATTTTTTCGTACCCGGAAAAGACTTAGCGGTCCTGGCGAATGCGTTGGACGTGATTACCGGCGCGAACAATGCCTTGCAGCAGTATGCGCAAGGACGACGATCAGAATTGGCGAGCGCCTAAGAGATCAAGCCAGCGACGTGCGTATTGTCCCGGCGCAGGAGCTTTGACATGTGCCAGAACCTTAGCGATTAAACCAATTTCCGGACACAAAAAGCGAACCAAGGATAACTGGACGATCTTGTGGACGTCGGCGTAATTTCAAGGCGTAAGTGGAAAAAGATGGGCATGGCGGAACGGGCGGCGAGACGAGAGCACTGGCGGTGCTGATCCATTGGCGGCTGCCCCTACCTCGCAAGGCCACCTAAAGGCGGCCGCTAGAGTTGCAAAGAAGTGCCCCGCCTCGAAAGGCGACCGCTACAACCGCAAAGACCAAGAACAAAGATGGCTATACTGCTAGAGAGTGGCCAGGTCTTGATAGAAATGCGCTATGGCCTTGATGCCGCTGAAATAATTCTCGAGAAAGAGATGTTCGTCCGGGGCGTGAGCGTTTTCATCGGGCAGACCGAAGCCGATGAGCACGCAGGGAACCTTGAAAGTGTCAGACATTTGAGTGACGAAGGGGATGGAGACGCCTTCGCGGATGAACACCGCTTTTTTCTTGAAGCCTCTTTGCAAAGCGGACTGGGCTTTCTGAAAAATCGGCGCGTGGTAGGGAGCGGACCAGGGCTTGCCGGTGCTGAGCACTTCAAATTTGCAATGGACGGCCTTAGGCAAGAGTTTGCGAACGTGTTTTTCGACGAGTTTGGCGATGCGCTGGGGGTCTTGTCCGGGAACCAGGCGGGTAGAGAATTTTGCGTAAGCCTTGGAAGGGATGACAGTCTTGGCGCCTTCGCCTTGATAGCCGCCCCAGATACCGTTGAGTTCAAGAGTGGGGCGAATCCAGAGCTGTTCGACGGTGGTAAACCCTTTTTCCCCGCAGTAGCCTGGAGCGCCGACGGCGTCCCTGAAGGCTTGGCGGTTCCAGGGCAAGCCGTTAAGCGCTTTGCGTTCGGCTTTGGAAACTTTTTCCACGTGGTCGTAGAAGCCAGGAACGGTGACCCGAAACTTCTTGTCGTGCAGCTTGGCGAAAAGTTCGGAGAGGACAGTGAGAGGGTTAGGAACAGCACCACCGTACACGCCGGAGTGGAGATCTCGTTCGGGTCCAGTGAGTTCGATTTGATAGTAGTTGAGGCCGCGCAAGCCGTAGGTGATTGAAGGAACACCTTTGCCGAGCATGGAGGTGTCAGAAACGAGCAGAGCGTCGGCTTGGAGCTTTTGCTGATTTTTCTGAACAAAATTCCAAAGGCTGACGCTGCCAACTTCCTCTTCGCCTTCGATCAGAATTTTAATGTTTATGGGGAAATTGCCATTGGCGTCGTGCACAGATTGCAATGCTTTGAGATGGATGTGAACCTGGCCCTTGTCGTCGGCAGTGCCGCGGGCATAGAGATTGCCATTGCGCACGGTGGGTTCGAAGGCCGGCGAAGTCCAAAGATGGAGCGGTTCGGCGGGCTGCACGTCATAGTGGCCGTAGAAAAGCACGGTGGGCTTGCCGGGAGCGTTGAGCGATTCGGCATAGACGAGTGGATGCAACGCGGTCGGAACGATTTCGACGGTTTTGAATCCAGCGGAGCGGAGATTGTTGGCAACCCAGTGGGCGGCGTGCTCGACGTCCGGCTTGTGTTCGGACTTGGCACTGACGCTGGGGATGCGAAGAAATTCGTTCAGTTCGGCAAGATGCTGGTCACGGCGTGAATCTATAAGTTCGGCCAGGGTCATGGGGACGGACTTGCGTATGAGTCCTTTCAGAAAGTAGTACGTATAAATGCGAAAGAAAGTTTGCGGGCGAGGGATAAACTGGGACTGGACTAGGAGCCTCACCAGCGCTTGTTTTCATTGTAAGACTGGGCCAAGGCAAAGAACAAGCAAAGCGGGGCACCCGTTCCCGATGAGAAACACCTGTAAACAAGGGCAATTGACGGGCCGCGCGGCAGGCGCGGAAGATGAAGGCACTATGACGACCACTGTGGAATTCTCGGCTCCGCGGCGCAGCGCACGCATTTTTCGGAAGATGAAGATGCAGGCTGCAGGGCGTGGCCACAACGGCAAGAAGTTCCGCGAAGTGTGCGAAACGCTGGTGGTGAGCGCGCACGGTGGACTGCTGATGTTGAAACATGAAGTGGACGACGGAGAAATGCTGGTGATCACGAATCCCGAGACACAGGAAGAGATAGAATGCCGGATCGTATACCTGGGCGAGTTGTGCGACCAGGGACAACGGGTGGGAGTGGAGTTCTTGACGCCGGCTCCGCACTTCTGGGGGCTGGAGTTTGCTGAGCAGGTAGTAACGCGCGACATTCCGACGGTTCACTAGTTCCGTTCTTCCTAAGCGCAATAGAAAAGAAAAATTAGACCGTAGGGACGGCGCTGGTGCGTACGGCGGCCGAGGCCTTGCGTTTGTTGAGCCAGGTGATGAGCCGCCAAGCGAGAAGAATGGCTACCAACAGGCCATAGAAAAGTGGTTTGCGAACGTCTGATTTAACTAACCAATAATAATGAATCACGCCTAGAATCGCGCACACGTAAATGCTGCGATGAAGAGCTTGCCAACGTTGGCCGCCAAGACGGCGAATCCAACCAGCGGTGGAAGTGACCGCTAGAGGAATCAAAAGAACGAACGCGGCAAAACCGACGGTGATGAACGGGCGTTTGGCGACGTCTTTCAGCATACCAGCAACGTTGAAGGATTGGTCGGGGCCGAGATAGGTGAGCAAGTGAAGGCATACGTAGAAGAAGGCGAAAAGGCCGAGCATGCGTCGAAAGCGGACGAGCTCGGGGAGATTGAAAAGTTTACGGAACGGAGTGATGCAGAGAGTGAAGACAAGGAAGCGAAGAGTCCAATCGCCAGTCTGATGCTGGAAGAATTCGACAGGATTGGCAGTGAGATCGCCGCGAATAGCGCGCCAAACGAGAAACAAAAATGGAAGCGAAGAGAGTACGAAGAGTAGAAATTTCGACCATTTGGTTGAAAGAAATTTTCTCCCGGCGGACGACATTAGTGGAACTTCTTCAGGTCCATGCCAGCGTAGAGCGAGGCAACCTGATCGGCGTAACCGTTGAACATCAAAGTTTTGTGCATGAACACTTCGCCGAGACGGCGTTCGGTGGCCTGGCTCCAGCGGGGATGATCGACGTTGGGATTTACGTTGGAATAAAAACCATATTCCTGAGAGGACTGGAGATTCCAAGTGGTCGGCGGCTCGGAAGATTGCAGACGAATTTTTACGATGGATTTGATGCTCTTGTAACCGTACTTCCAGGGAATGACCATGCGGACGGGCGCACCGTCCTGATTGGGAAGCGTTTCGCCGTACATGCCGACACAGAGCAGAGCGAGCGGGTGCATGGCTTCATCTAAGCGGAGACCTTCGACGTAAGGATAGTCGAGGCCGGTGTGAGCTGAGTAAGGCATCTGTTTGGGGTCAAAGAAACTTTGGAACGCGACGTACTTGGCTTTGGCTGTGGGCTCAACGAGTTTGAGAATGGTGCTGAGTGAGTAGCCAATCCAGGGAACGACGATAGACCAGCGCTCTACGCAGCGATGGCGGTAGATGCGCTCCTCGAGTGGAGCAAGCTTCAGAATTTCGTCCATGGAAAACTTGCGAGGAGTCTTGACGTCGCCTTCTACGGAGACAGTCCAGGGAGAGGTGCGGAAATTTTGCGCGTTCTTGGCGGGGTCGGTCTTGTCGGTGCCGAATTCGTAGAAATTGTTGTAGTGAGTGACGTCGTTGAAGGAAGAGAGCTTTTCGTCAACGGTGTAGGCGCTTTTTACTGTGGTGAGCTTGCTGCCGGCGAAAGCTCGCGTTGAGGGAGAGAGGAGGGAAGCGAAGCGTTCCCCGACGATCGCGGCGGCTCCGGCGATGCCCAGTCCGCGGAGCAAATTGCGGCGGTTAGAATAGATGGATTTCGGAGTGACGTCTTCATAGGAGAGTTGAGTTGGTTTCTTTATTAGCATGTGTCTTGTTTAGATGTAGTTACGAGCGAACTGCGCTGCCCCTTCTTGAATAATACGCCAGCCCCAAATCATTGGATGATGACAAAGCGAGAAGGTTTCCGGTAGATGGCTACATTTTGCCGGACATTTCTCCTAATCTGAGCGGGTGATGGCGCGGATGAAGTCCGCCTCCGGTTGAAGATATGGAGTGCCATCGGTGCGAAAAATTTCGTGGAACCAGATGGCGGGCTGGCGATCGGTGTACGGGCGTTTCCAGGAATCCCAGGGGAGATAGGTTTGCGTTTTGCCAGCGACGAGGCCCCAGTTGATTGCGGCGACATGATATTTCTTGGCGATGGGCAAGGAACCCTCGAAAGTGCTGCCGTTGCCACGAGCCATGTATTCGGTGCAAAGAATCGGGCGATGGTAGGGCTGAAGCCAAACGATGCGCTTCTCGAATTCTTCCGACTTGTCGTAGCTGTGAAAGGAGATGACGTCGGACATTTCGATTTGAATTTTTTCCATGGCATCGAGTTTTTCCGGAGAGGACCAGCCACCTTTCCAGACGCCGCTGGTAAGGGGCTGAGTGGGATGAGCGTTGCGAGCCCAGGTGAAAACTTTTGGAAGCAGCGCGAGGACTAACTCCACTTTATTCTTGGGTTCGAGATCGCCGTAGCTGCCTTGATTGGTGTTGTCGGGCTCGTTCCAGACGTCCCAGCCGAGAACGCGCTTGTCTTTCGCAAAGGTGCCAACCACTCCTCTTACGTAGGCCTCAAGTCGGGGATACTGCGCAGGATCGGTGAGAGCTTTAGCGCCGGGACTTTGTACCCATCCGGAATTGTGGACACCGGGGCGCGGATCGCGCTGTTTGCCAAGCTGAGGATTGGGATCCCAGCAGGAATCGAAGAGAACGAGGAGCGGTTTGATGTGATGCTTGTCGGCAATCTGCAGAAATGTTTCGAGGCGCTTCTGAAAGCCCTTGGAATCTTGTTGCCAGGGAAGGTCGTGCAGGAAAACGCGCATGGTATTGAGGCCGATGGACTCGGCCCAGCCGAGCTCAAGATCGATACGCTTGGGATCGAAGCTGTCGGCTTGCCACATTTCGAGCTCATTGATGGCGGAAGCGGGATTGTAATTGCTGCCGACGAGCCAGGGTTGGTGAGCGTACCAGTCGTTGGCGGTTTTTTCGGTCCAGCGTTCGGCCTGGGAAGCCCAAGTGCGATCGCAAACCGCGAAGGCGAAGGCCAGCAGCAGCGCGAACTGGATTTTATGAATCGAACCGATAGACATTGATAACTCCCTGAGAACAGATGAAACCGCCGTCGCACTCGGAAGGGATTACATCAGGAATCGGAGCACCCTACCATTGAAAAATAAGCTGGGCGTTCGAGAACTCCTCGATGAAACGGTGAGCTGTAGTCGCAGGAACTTGCGCGAACCACCCAGCAGTTATATAGGCTCGCCACCAGCGGAAAAGATTGTCGAGCGCCGATGCTGCAAATCAACTAGCACAAGCCGACCAGCCATCAAAATAACTTTCTTGTTCCGTTCGATGGCCCTACCGCCGCCGGCGGACGCGGAATCTTTCGAGAAGATTCCACTACTTGGTGATGTTGATCGCCAAAACTTTTGCTGCTGACGAAAATCGGTAACTCGGAACCAAGTTTCGTTGCCCTCCCGCCACTCCATTTTGACGCCCCGGGACCACATTGCGCTTGACAGACCTCTGGTAAGCTGGCTTACACTCGCGCTAGTTCACTGGGACCTGGGCTGGCCGTTTGGCGGACTCAGGATACTGCAGCTTTGCTGTGATATTTCGCGCTTTAACGTCCAACTCTCCCTGGTCGCCCAATCGGTTTGGGCCCACTTTTTTCACATCTCAACTTCATGCCTTGGGCTGCGCATCTGGCCCGGTCGGCCGAGCAAGTGAGCACTAGAACAGGAGCTTCTCATGGAAACCGCCGTGGGAGTATTCGCTGCGCGCGAGCGTGCCGAAGCCGCCGTGAAGAGTCTGCTGGAGCATCAAGTCCCCCAGGAACGGATCATCTATCTCACGCGCTCGGAGAGCGAAGCCAAGCGCATCGAAGAACAAATAGAAGCATACGCTGGCGGTTTTGTTGGAGCTACCGCGGGCAGGTCTGCCGGTGTTCCCGCCGCAACCCTCGCGATTCCAGGCGTCGGTCCGGTCTTTGCACTGGGTTTCGGCGCTGCCACGTTGTTTGGGTTGGCTGGGGCGGGTACAGGTGCCGCAATCGGAGGGAGTGCCGCCGATGATCGCGATGCCCCCGTACCTTCGCACGGGACCGGTTCTTCGGAAGACTCGGCCTTTTTCAGGCGAGTCCTCTGCCAAGGCCACTCTGTCGTCGTTGTCCGCGCGGAGTCGTTCCAAATTGCCGCCAGTGCTTGCGAAATCCTCGACCGACTTGGGATAAGTATGAAAAGAGGCGCTGCCCCAAAGAGTTCCGTCTCTATGCGGCTAGTAAATGGTGCCGTGGTTGCTGATCTTGTTGGTAAGATCGCGCTCGCTGAGGGCACTGGCTTGCTACGCGAAACGGTTCGGAATTTTCTGGAGCACGGACACAATCGCATCCTCCTGAATCTGGAAGGCGTCTCCTTCATCGATAGCGCAGGGCTGGGCGAACTCGTGCGAGCTCATGCGTCCATTCGCAGCCATGAAGGTCAGCTCAAGCTTGTGAAACCGAGCGCCAACGTCCACAATTTGCTGCGGACGACAAAGCTGGATCTCGTGTTTGACATTGAGGTAGACGAATTCACCGCCCTTAACTCGCTCCGACAGGCCGCAGCTGCGAAATCGGCAGGCTGAATCTCCGCGTGTGAGTTTGCCTAACCAAGCAAGGGAATCTCGCGCGGGTTTCCGACCTTCGCCCTGACGTAACAACGTAGTGGGCGTGGGTGTGGGCGTGCTGCTCAGACTAGCTCCCGACTTCTCCTGTGCCCGTTCCACGCCGCGTCATTTCTATTGTCTTCATGGACGAGTACGGCCCACTATCATCACGTGAGTAAGCTTAGAAATGAATCTTGATTCCGATCAAAAACAGAATGAGCAACAGCCAAATCCGCACTCGCCTGACAAGTGATTTAGAATTACAGACAGAGGAGTGGGTGAGCGGTTGAAAACGGCGGTCTTGAAAAATAAAAACGCCGATTCGCTATCTAAACAGAAAATTCAACTAAATTTTCTTGCAGCCGCAAGATAGCGACAATTTTTCTTTCTGTATTTGCTCTTTTTTTGTCTGTTTTGCGCGAGCCCTAGCTACAATTTTGCTGCATCCTCCAGTCGAAACGTCATGCGCGCGTGAGTGTCACACACTCAATCTACTCTCCGGGAGCGCTTAGTTGTACCCTTCAACCGTGCTGCGGGTCGGTTTTGAAACCTGCCAAAGAATTTGGGAATCCGGGGCTTGATTGGGATACAACCGCAGCGACTCTGTGTTGGTAGGCAAGAGAACGATGTCAACGCGGCGATTGTAAGCCAGCCAAGTCGCACGGGACTCGCGCACCCACTTTTCAGGAGGCTGGTTGGGATTGCGAGTCTGCAGCTCGCTAATCGTGGCTTTGTCTAGCGGTTTCTGCTTGCCGTACGCTGAGGTATCGATCTGCTCTGCGGCGATTCCCTGCGAAACCAGGAAATCCTTAACGCGTTGCACCCGAAGTTCGGATAAAGAGTCGTTGTACTTATCCGCCCCGCGCTCGTCCGTGTTTCCGCCAAGTGACAATTTCGCGTCAGGGTCGTATTCGAGATACTGTTTGAATCCGATGGCGAGAGCTGTCAATACTTCCTGCTGACTGCGAACGAGTCCCAACGTCGGGTCCTCCTTGGTAGGATAGGCGGTCGGGAAGAAAACGCTGTGCAGCAGCACGGCTGGAATGGGTTCAATGGAGCCCTTTAGGTGTACCTCGACCGTCTTGGTATCCGAGCCACCACATGCGTTGGTCGCGTTCAGAGTGTATTTGAACTCTTCGTCCACGGGACCAGTGCCGCTCTGCGTTGGGCTGAGCGTAATGGACTTCGTGCCGCTGGCACCAACGGAGTCACCCGGATTTAGCGAGGCCGCGTCGGAGTTGGACGACGACCAGTTCAGCGTAGTGCTCCCTTGTTCGATGATCTTGTCGCCGATGCGACGGTACCTTACCTCCGCGGGTGAAGCGTTCAGCGATGATTGCACGACAGGGTTGACTTCCACCGTCGTGCTCGGCGTTACCACGCCACCTGGTCCTGAAGCTGTAAGCTGATACACGGTGGTTTGCCGAGGCGATATGGTTTTCTCGCCCGATGTCGGAACGGGGCTCATTCCGCTCATTTCTGCTTCGACAGTTTCTTTGGAAACCCAGGCTAGCTGCGTATTTTGGTTGCAATCGATTTTCGGCGGATTGGCAGAGACAGATCCGCTGACAGGAGCCACAACGACGGAGGCGCTTGCAATACCGGCCCTAAAGCGTGGCGCCAATTCAGGTAGCTGGCATTGGGGGCGATAGGTTGGGCAGGGCAAGCCACGATCCCACGGCTTGGTCTTTTCTTTTCCATTCGAGATATTAACAATCACGCGCTGATCTGCCGTGACCGTAACCGGGCCGGACCACAGTTCCTTGCCATCCCGAGTGACCGTAACTTGGTGCGTTCCCGGTGGCACAACCAATTCCTGGTGCCAATTAATGTCGTGATCGAACTCATCCACATGACCTACGAAGTACTGGGGTTTCTTGCCGTTCAGAAGAACGGCGGCGGCTGTTGCCCCATGGAGCCTTCCTGCTTCAATCTGGATGCGACCACGCGGGCCTGGCACGGTTGCGCCAACGGGTTCCAGCTTTATGTCCACAGGCACCGTCTGGTCCGAATCGAGCGAGACATCTTGCTCTGCGAACTTGTACCCGTAGTTGGCCACAACCACATGATGGGTGCCGACATCGAGCTTGATGACCCGATTGCCGGGACCAATGGCCTTGCCGTCGACAAACGTGTAGGCCTGCTTTGGGCTTACCAACATCTTCAATTTTCCTGGTTTAGGGTTTTGCGCAAAACTGACTGAGCTTGCTAAAACCGTGGCACCTACCACCAGACAAAAGGTTTTGATTCTTTGAACGTTCATAAAATTGTCTCCCGCACACCGCTCCAACAAATTGCGGTGGCTGCGGGACAGCTTGGACGTCCAGCGGCGGCCGCGCAACTGGCGATTCAGACAGGGTCCGCAAACCCGAACTAGTCGCAATTAGCCGCGCGATTAGCGAAGACTGAGTCCAAACACCCTCGATCAATTTGGAGTCCCTGCATGCGGACAACGACAAAATCGCGGGCCGCCGTTAATCGTTTATGAAACATCCCGGGGATTGAGCTATTGCGGAGTCGGGAGACACTGTATATATGATCCTAGTAGTTCTAGGACCTATAAATGCTCCGCAAGCACTCTCGAAATACGATCGCTGGGCTCCTGGCCCTGGTCTTTGCGGCCTCTCTGTTCGCCCGGGGACAATTTTGGGATTTCCTGGGCTACACTCAGATCGATGGCCGTCAGGATCATAGCCGGATCCAGATCACCCGTCGTGATGTTCATTCCCGCGCGATTCAGTTACGGGTCAGCGGCGACGCTATTTTTTTTGACCGCCTCGTTGTGCACATCGATGATGGCACCTCGCAGGAACGGATCGTCAGCGAACGGATTTCACCCGGGACAAGGAACTACGTCATCGACCTCCAAGGCGAAGGTTCTCTCGAAAGCGTCGAGTTTTGGTACTACAAAGAGCCTTGGGGTCACAATCCAAGAGTGAGTCTGTACGGTGAGCGTTCGCCAGAAGGAGGCGTGGGCGAGCGGTTGAAATCGGCGGAGTTGAAAAATCAAATCGCCGATTCGGTATCTATCAGAGAATTCAACTAAATCCCTTTGCCAGCCGTAAGATAGCGACAATTTGTGTTTTCTAGATTTTCTTTGTTTTTGTCCATTTTGCGCCTCTTTCGGTGACAATTTGGTGACTGTCGAGGTTTCAAACCTTCGCGCACTTGACGGTTACACACTCACGTTTCCGCGGCCTGCCTCTAGGACTCCACGGCAGAATTCAAGATTGCGAATCGCCCAAGCGCCCGACAGTGGTCGTCATAAACAGCGCTTCCAGAGATTAACTCGACCTTTGATTACTTAACTGCTGATTCAAGTGTGCAGTACTTGACAAGAGCTACCCCGAGAGTATCGTTTTTGAGGGCGCCCCCAACATCGCAGAAGTAATTACATGTATAAATCACAACTTTTTCCGATTTCCAAGCTTACATACTGGTCTTCTTTGGCGCTGCTAGCAACGGCGTTGGTCGCCCCGTTGGCGAGAGCTGACACGGTTTATACCTACACCGGCAATCCTTTCGAGAATTTTGGTCCTTCCCTATCGGGGACCATCGCGACATGCCCGCCGATCTGACTATTAGCCTGGAGCGAAATGCCAGGCTCGACAAGTCTGTTCAACAGAAAAAGGAGGACGACATGCAGTTCTTTCCTGTCCGGGCTCGTTCTACAACGCTACTTGCTGTACTCCTTGCTCTGGTAGCTTGCGGATGCAAGGAAGCGTCGGTTGATGGCGGGCACCAAGTCCATGAGTGTGCGTGCGGTGATATCAATATCAAAGTGAATCACGGGTTGGCAAAAGGAGTGGATAAGAAAGTGGTTTATCTATGCAAAAGTTATAAAATTACCTGGGAAGCTGTACCGAGCGTTAAATCATTTAGGGTCGAGTTCGAAGGACCTGACTTCCCGTTTGGGCCTGGCCCCAGCAATACGAAATTTGATAGCAACAGCAACGGCCAAGCCAGCACACCGCCTCTGCCGACTCTAAGCGAGACCACCATATTCAAATACAAGATCACGATAACTGACAGTTCGGGCAACGAACATCCATTTGACCCGCACGTGATTGGCGGTGGCTGAGTGGTCGAATGCGACGGTCTTGAAAAATTAAATCGCCGATTCGCCGTCTCGTAGAAAATTCAACTGAATCCCTTTGCCAGCCGAAAGATAGCGATAATCTCTGTTTCTTGGATTTGCTCCGTTTTTGCTCGTTTTGCGCGATTTTTAGTGACAATTTGGTGACTATAGACCAATTCCGCTGTTCACGCTCATGACTGTCACATGCTCAAGGTGCCTTGCCCGGCTTGATGGTGGTTTCCTTGTTGTTAAGTCGAAGTGCGTTGAAATGGTTAGGGAAGTTATTGCCGCCATGATTGCTGAATCATTCGGTTGTGATATACCTCGCGCCTACCATTCCCAGCAGTCGGTCTCTGATCGAAGAATGGGTGCTCTCACAGAAATCGGCTAAAATGGCTGCAGTATGGCTAGGCTTAGAACCGACGCAAACCGCTCTGAGAGATTTAATCGCGAACCGACCGTATCCTAGGTTGATCGTTGTGCTTGTGGGCGGGACTAAGAAGAGCGACTACTTGAGCGAGAACGCCTATGTGTGTTTTCTGCCGCATTCGGATGACTTTTTGCCAGGCTACAGCGGGTACAGGAATGCCGGACAGTGCTGCGAAACATGAACATAACTAAAACCCCTTTAATTACAGTCATCGTTGATACCTTTAACCATGAAAAATATATCGAGAAAGCGCTAAAAAGCGTCTTTGAACAAGAGTATCCAAGAGATAACTTTGAGGTTATCGTCGTAGATGATGGCTCAAGCGATAACACGCCGATCCTACTTCGGCAATATGAAGGTCAAGTTCAGATTGTCGAGAAGCAAAACGGGGGACAGGCGTCAGCGTTCAACGCTGCCATACCTTTAGCCAGAGGAGAAATTGTCGCTTTCCTAGACGGGGATGATTGGTGGGCGAAAGACAAACTGCATAGCATAACTACAGCATTCGCCGCCGATCCCCTAATGGGGGTGGTGGGCCACGGATTCTACGAATTCGACGAGAACGAAAGACACCTTAAGGCTGTCGTGCCGGAATTTGGCAGCTGCGTGACAATCCAAGATAAGTCTGATGGAATCGAGTTTTCGCAGAAGATGTGTTTTTTTGGCACAAGCAGAGTGGCAATCCGTAAACGTGTTTTGAATATGGTGGGGCAAATTCCAGAAGCATTGGTTGTCGAAGCTGACGAATATCTGTCAACGGTAGCAATCGCAAAATCGCGGGGCATCATGCTCCAACAACCGTTGACGTTTTATCGACTACATGCCGACAATCTGTATTACTTTAGAAATGGCGATGAGACAAAAATGCGTCGCAAGATGTCCGTCCTGATGACTTTGGGTAAAGCTTTGGCCGAAGCATTATTTCCTGTATGCCCTAACTGCGAGATTGTGGAAGCCCTTGTTGCACCGATTAATCTTGAGGCGCACAGACTTAAGCTCCAATTGGAAAACGGATGGCCTTGGGAAACGTTTCGAGTTGAGCGTGCAAGTAGGCGGCTTGCCTACAGTCACACGACTTGGAAATATCAAGTTTTCAGTTTAATGTCACTCGCTTTGACATTGCTTTTGTCCTCGAAGATGTACTATCGACTGCAGAACTTCTACAGCACAATGAACCTGAAGCGCCTGAGGAGATTTACTGGCGAGCCTGTTCCGATGGCTAAAATAAAGCACTACTCAGAGGACAAAAATGACGGACAAAGCTGAAGGTCGTCCGGATTTTGCCTCAAAACTTCTGCATTCAGTGGGCCATTTTAGAGGCAAGGCTAGACTGGCTGATTATCTTGGTCGGGCCGCGCTTAAACTTGACCATCGGGCTGGGACCTTTGCGCTTGCGAGCGGAAACGTGGTCAAGATCGATTTGGAAGATCGAATACAACGATTGATGTGGGGTGCAGCGTATGAGCCGCATGTAAAACGATGCCTTTCAGTTTTGCTGCGGCCTGGCGATACTTTTGTGGATGTAGGAGCCCACATCGGGTACTTCAGCTTATTGGCAGGCTGTTTAGTAGGCCCTACGGGAAAAGTGTTTGCGTTCGAAGCGGACTCCGAAGTATTTCAGAGATTGCGGTCAAGTGGATCACAGTTCTCTTGGCTGATATCGTATCCGAAAGTGGTCTGGCAACGAACCAAACAGGTGTCGTTTTCGAATCCACATCGGCCGGGAGAATCGGGCTGGGGGAAAGTTGCCGAGGTGCAGAATGACGGTAACGTGGTTATGGTTGAATCTATTTCTTTGGATGACTGGCACGAAAGCGTCGATCACGTGCCCGTGAGACTGCTAAAGATTGATGCAGAAGGCTCGGAGCCCTCTATTCTTGATGGTGCACGGAAGCTGCTGTCCGGAGCGCGGCCGTACATTATTGCTGAGCTTAACGATGAATTGTTACGCGGCACAGGACACTCGCAGATGAGCGTATTCGGAATGCTAGGGTGTTTGGGATACGCGGCGTTTACCATGACATCGAAGGGCATAATCGAACTTCCTACGGGTGACATGCCATTGCGGCCGGAAGTTCTTTTCGTACCCTCTGAGCGCCTACAAGAAGCAGAACAACTTTTTCGGTCTTGATGCGGTCTGTTTTTAGTTCCGCGACAGATTAGCTTTCCGTGGTGTTTGATTTAGAGTTTTAGCGACGAATGGTGACCTACTGTCTTGAAAATGATCGACACAGTGTGCCGCGAATCGTGAACGCCTCGGGGCCATCGTTGCTTTGGTCGATGCGGATGATCAGTTTCACAAGAAGTGCGTCGCCACGCTGAAAGTGCTGCGAGAACCCTTGGTCACGGTTTGGCCTGCAGTGACGGAAACGATGTTACTCGCTAGGTGACTTGCCCGCGGCCCAGGAAGCTCTTTGGGAAATGCTCGCGCGAGGAGTGTTCGAGTTCTTAACGCTCGATCTCACCCGACGTCCTCGAATGCGCGAGCTGTTGAGCAAGTACGCCCTCCGGCTGATGGACCTTGCCGATGCAACACTCGTCAGGGTTGCCGAGCGTGAGGCGATCCGAGAAGTCTTGACCGTCAACCGCAGGGATTTAGTCTCTACCGTTTGCACGGACGAGTGCGGCCCAATATCATCCCGTGAGCTGCTTAGAATGGACCCGGGGACGCTTTCTGAGCAGGGGCCTCGTTTACAGTAGCGGGGCCGATTTCTTCTGTGATAAACCCGCAGTGTAGCGGCAGCCAATAGCAAGCTGCGGTTGGAGGGGCGGTGAAGAATCGAGTGAGGTCTCGCAGCGTCATAAAGGGTGTCATGTCGCGGCGTAAGTTCCTGGGCCAAACTGCCAGAGCAGCGATTGGTTTCTCGATCGTTCCACGCCGGGTGTTGGGCGGAACAGGGAACGTTCCGCCGAGCGATCGGGTCAATATTGCCTTTATCGGCGTTGGCGCCCAGGGTTTGCGAGTGATGCTTCGCTTTTTGAACCAGCCGGACGTGCAGGGCGTGGCGGTCTGCGATGCAAATGCCAGCGCCGCGAACTACCCGCAATGGGACACCCATGAGTTCTGCAAATCCGTCCGCAAATTACTAGGTGTTGATAGCGGATGGGACTGGCTCAGCCCAGACGAACCTATTCAATTGACTCATGCACTGAAAGTGACCGGCGGTGTGGCCGGGCGCGAACCCTGCCAGAAGATCGTGGACGGATATTACGGCGCGCAACAGCGCTCTGGTCACTATAGTGGCTGCGGCGCTTACAGCGATTTTCGCGAACTGCTCGAAAAGCAAAGAGATGTCGATGCCGTTGTGGTGTGCACCACGGACAACTTGCATGCGGCCGTTTCGGCTGCGGCGATGAAAAGAGGCAAACACGTCTTTTGCCAGAAACCATTGACGCACACGGTCTACGAGGCGCGGCGCATAGCCGAGATTGCCCGTGAAACTGGCGTAGCAACGCAGATTGCGGTTGCTAATCAGGCATCCGAGGACACCCGCCGGTTGTGCGAATGGATTTGGAGTGGCGTCGTTGGGCCGGTGCGAGAAGTACACAACTGGTCTAGCCGTCCTTATTGGGAGCAGGGAATCGAGCGCCCGAAGATCGAGGAGCCTGTGCCCAAGGGTCTGGATTGGGATTTGTGGCTGGGGCCCGCACCGACACGCCCGTTCAATAGCGCGTATGTGCCGTTTGCATGGCGAGGGTGGGCGGACTTCGGCTGTGGCGCTCTGGGCGATATGGGCTCGTACAGTTTCGACACAATTTTCCGAGCGCTGAAGCTGGAAGCGCCGGTAAGTGTGGAAGCCAGTTCCACGGAACGTTATGAAGAGACCTACCCGTTGGCCACGATCATCCAATACAACTTCGCGAGCCGCGGTGAGATGCCACCAGTGAAATTAACGTGGTATGACGGTGGTCTAAAGCCGCCGCGGCCGGAGGAGTTGGAGGAAAATCGCCCGTTCAAGGGCGAGGGTGAAGACGAGGACGAAGGACTTCTTTTCGTGGGAGATCGTGGGAAAATTCTTTGCGGATTTAACGGCGCTCATCCGAAGCTCATTCCCGAAGCGAAAATGAATAGCTACCAGCAGCCGCCAAAGACCCTACCAAGATCGCCGGGCAATGAACGCGAATGGCTAGATGCCTGTAAGGGTGGCAAA
>Ga0157376_10000158_pt1 | contig 47028 bp, 42 predicted proteins | sample M45metaG_FD_121801 | JGI IMG/M metagenome (GOLD analysis project Ga0157376, IMG submission 121801) | Miscanthus rhizosphere microbial communities from Kellogg Biological Station, Michigan, USA - M4-5 metaG | ecosystem: Host-associated > Plants > Roots > Rhizosphere > Soil | place: USA: Michigan...
CTATTCTAACCCGCCTCGCGCCAACGTTGATCGTAACATTGCACCTTTCAATTCGCGCTTAGTGATGATGCGCCGCTCCCGAATTTGGTTTTGCCGGCGCGCCATTCAGGAAATCTTCTTCTTCCTGTTCTTCCTTGCGGTCGTCGGGCCCTTTGGGATTGTACTTTTCCATCTCCAGCCGCTCTTCCGTGGTAAGCGCCGGCAAATGACGAATGAAGTACACCAATTTCCAGCTGGTCTCGGTTCCGTGATCTACAGCGCTGCCGGCGAACGCGGGCATGCCGGTCAAGCGAATTCCGTTTTCGATGACCCAGAATAGCCTTCCGTCGGAAAGGTTTTGCGTATCGGCGGCTCGCAGATCCGGTGGCTTCGGGTAAAGGCCGCGGCCAATCATCGTGTCGCCGCTGCCATCGTTGCCATGGCAGATAGCACAGTGGTCCGCGAAATGAAGCCGTGCTTGCTGTTGCACTTCGGGCGAATCGACAATCGGGTTTTTGGCGGACTCCGCCTTGGCCGGCGTAGCCATTCTTCTTGCCGACCTCGCAATGGCCATTTCCAGCGCGCTGGGTTTGGCACGCGCGCTCAGCCCGTCGTGCAACACGCTTAGGGCCACCGCAATCACCACGGCCAGCGCCACCACCGCAATCAATAGAAAGAAGTAGCCGTATTTCATCCACGAACGATTCTACTCCGCTGTAACCACCAGCGCGCTGCAAGATTTCGTCCCTGGACGCCTGTACCCATGAGGCAACCGCGAATCGAAATAGAGCGAATCACCGGCATCCAGAAATTCAATCTCCCAGCCAACCTTTAGAGCCAATCGGCCCTTAAGTACAAAAATGAATTCGAAGCGTTGGTGCTGATGTGGCGCACCTTCTCCAGCGGAACATTCCGAAAGTCAGCCAGGTAGGAATTAAATTTGCGCTCGGTGCTAGGATAATCCAGCGATTCGAATTCAGACGCCAGCTTGCCGATGCCCCGGCGCCTCGTCGCAAAAAAATATTCCAGGCCCACGCTGAATCCCAGCGCAACCCGCGAAAGAGTGGGACAAAAGCTTGCCGTGCTCGAGCTCGGAGAGCAACGCCGGAGACAGCCCGGTGTGTTTGCTGGGATCCACCCATTTGCGGCGCAACCGTAGGCTGCGCAGCTTTTCGCCGACGTGATATGTGTCGAGCGTTCCTCCAGCTCTTTGGAAACCATGGAAACGGTCCTTTCTGCCCCGACGGAATAGGAGTAACCGAAACGCACCGATCGTGTACGAGCAGGCTGGCGATGAGCATGTCCGATGAAATTTCCTGTGGTGCCAGCATACGTGAAGTCGTGATCCGTCCTTTTTTAGCGTCAGCTTGGAGGATTTGGCAAGAAGTTTAGCGAACTAGGCAAGCGAGGTGAGCTCCAGCGGACTACACTCTACTCTTCGTTGAACCAGCGCACATCAACGCGACTCCGCTCTTCAGCCCCTTCGAGGAGGAACAATGCAGAAACGCAAACTTGGCAAAAGCAATTTGGAAGTCTCGGCCCTTGGCTTCGGCTGCATGGGGCTGAGTTTTGGCTACGGCCCGGCTAGCGACAAAAAGGAAGCCATTGCACTGATCCGCTCAGCCGTGGAACGCGGCGTCACTTTCTTTGATACCGCTGAAGTATACGGCCCGTTCACCAACGAAGAACTCGTAGGTGAAGCCCTTGCACCCTTTCGAAACAAAGTAGTAATCGCGACCAAGTTCGGATTCAAGCTTGATCCGGAAACGGGCAAGCAAGCCGGGCTTGACAGTCGGCCAGAACACATCAAGGAAGTCGCAGAAGCCTCGCTCAAGCGCCTCAGGACCGAGGTCATCGACCTGTTCTATCAGCATCGGGTTGATCCGGAAGTGCCGATCGAAGAAGTGGCAGGAGCGGTCAAGGATTTGATTCAGCAAGGCAAAGTCAAACACTTCGGTCTTTCGGAAGCGGCCGCTAAAACTATCCGTCGCGCGCACGTAGTCCAACCGGTCGCGGCACTGCAAAGCGAATATTCACTCTGGTGGAGAGAGCCTGAAGCCGAAGCACTGCCGACGCTCGAAGAACTCGGCATCGGATTCGTTCCATTCAGCCCTCTTGGCAAGGGCTTCCTGACGGGTAAGATTACGGAAGACACCAAGTTCGACAAGAACGATTTCAGGAACATCGTCCCTCGCTTCACCACCGAATCCAGGAAAGCGAATCAGGCAGTCGTTGATCTTCTCGATAAGCTCGCAGAGGAGAAAAAGGCGGCGCCTGCTCAAATCGCGCTTGCCTGGCTGCTGGCCCAAAAGCCGTGGATCGTTCCGATCCCCGGCACTACCAAGCTCCATCGTCTCGATGAAAATGTCGGCGCCGTCGCCGTCGAACTGACAACGGAAGATCTGCGCCAAATCGATAGCAGCTTTTCAAAGATTACTGTGCAAGGCGCCCGCTATCCGGAGAATTTGCAGAAACTGGTCGGACGTTAAAGCGATCCATTCCGGGCAGTTTTAAGCGAGGAAACATCGCCATGAAAATCAAGAGAGTTGGCTTGCAACCTTCAGGGAAGGGTCCATCGGAGTGTTTCATTGGCACCGTACGCATCGTTCCACTTATCCTGGCGCCGATCCGGCGTTCGTTCAGGCCGCCAGCGCCACTTTCAAGCCCTGCGCGCGCACCGCATGGCATAACCGTTCGCTCGGTCAAACCCTCATCGTCACCGCCGGTTGCGGATGGGCGCGACGCGAGGCGGACCCACGGAGGAGATCCGGCCCGGTGATGTGGTCTGGTTCTCGCCCGGCGAAATGCACTGGCACGGTGCTACGCCGACCACCACCGCATCGCGACTGGAGGCAACAGGTCAGTTCCGAGCCATACCGGCGATAACAGTTCTAGGGCTTCGGGGAGTAGAATCGCTCGGGTAAGACTTTTTACACGAAAGAGTCCGCCGAATTTGAATTTGTTCTTGGAGGGAATTCGCTATGCTAGCCATCATCGTCAACGGGCAGCGGCACGAGGTCGAGTCGCCTGACGACACCCCGCTGCTCTACGTTTTACGCAACGATCTTCAGCTCAGTGGTCCGCAGTTCGGCTGCGGCCTAGCCCAGTGCGGAGCCTGTTCGGTTCTGATTGACGGCAAAGAGGTCCGTTCCTGCGTCACTCCGCTATCCACCGTCGCCAACCAGGAAATCACCACTCTTGAAGGTTTGCCCGCAAGGTGGGCCAAACAAAAAAGCCTTCCCGCCGAGGAAGCGCACACCACGCTCCACCCTGTTCAGCAAGCATGGATCGAAGAGCAAACACCTCTGTGCGGCTTCTGCCAAAGCGGTATGATGATCGTTGCCACCGAACTTCTCGAGCACAATCCAACTCCGACCACTGCACAAATCAAGGCGGCCTTCACCACCTCTGGACCCTCAGCGCATCTGTGCCGCTGCGGAAGTTACAACGCCATTATTGATGGCGTAAAACGCGCCGCCACCATCATGGCTAAGGGGAAATAACATGGCCGCCATTACTGAAAATCCTTGCAATGTTTGCGGTGCGACTCTTTCCCGTCGTCAATTCGTTAAAACTGGTGGAGCTCTCTTCGTGGGAGTCACTTTGGTTGGCTCGGAACTCTTGAAAACCAGTCCAGCCGGGGCCGCTGCGTTCAAGAACTCGCTCGATCCCACTCTCCCCAACTCCTGGATTGAAATTCATCCGGACAGCACCATTCTGATCCGCACTGGGAAGAGCGATTTCGGCCAAGGCACTACCTTCACCGCCTACCGCCAGATTGTGGCCGATGAGCTGAGTGTGCCTTTCGAAGCGATTACCACGGTCATCGCGGGAGACACCGACCGCACGCCAGACGGCAGCGGCGCGTTCGATTTCCTTGGCCGCGGGACCCCGAACATTCGCAAAGCGGCCGCCTACACCTATCAAGCCTTGCTTGATCTCGCCGCCGAACGTCTCAGCGTTCCCAAAGACAAACTTTCCGTGAAAGAGGGCGTCGTGTCCGGTGGCGGCAAAACCATTTCCTACGGCGACCTTGTCAAAGACCAGCAACTGAAGCTCACCATTCCCGTTAGCGGAGACCTTACTAGCATCTTTGGTTTAACGGTTCAGGGAAATCCGCCGATGAAGCCCGTCAGCGAGTACACAGTCATCGGCAAGTCCCTTCCGAACTCCATCATTCGCTCGAAAGTGGCCGCAAAAGAAACTTGGGCCACCGACGTCCGCCTCCCGGGCATGCTCCACGCGCGCATGGTTCATCCCAAATCGCTCGGCTCCACCCTGGTATCCGTCGGTCAACTGGACAAATCGAAGTTCCCGAATTCGCAAGTCATCGTGAAGGGGAATCTCGTAGGAGTCGTCGCGTCCACTGAATGGGAAGCTATCCAAGCGTCTCAATCGATCGCCGCCTCTACGAAATGGACGGACTGGAAAGGTCTGCCCGGCAGCGAGAAACTTTACTCTTACCTCCGAAAAGAAGCCGATTGGACTTCCGCTCCCGTCCAGAAAAGCAAGGCCACTAAAGGTGATGCGAGCCCTTTACTCGCATCGGCCCACAAGAAACTTTCGGCCACCTACCAGTTCTCCTACATGAAGCATGCGCCGATCGGCCCAACCATTGCAGTCGCCGATGTCAAGTCTGACGGTACCGTGCACATCTATACCCATAGCCAAAATCCCCAGGCGCTGCGTGGTGAAATTGCGATGATGCTCGGGAAAACGCCCGATCAGGTGATTGTTCATTCCTATCCCGGAGCAGGCCACTACGGTAGATCGAACGGCGGAAACGCTGGCGGCGAAGACGAAGCCGTGATCTTGTCGCAAGCCGTTGGCAAACCCGTTCGCGTGCAATGGATGCGCGCCGAAGATTTGCAGTGGTCCACGCAATCTTCCGCTGCCTTTTCCGATGTCGAACTCGGCCTGGACGAAAACGGCAAAATCTCTGGCTACCAAATCGACCACTACATGCCGGCCATGCAAGATGATCGACCCATAGGTGCCGTCATTGCCGGACTTCCCACCATGCCTGCTCCAGAAGTTGAGTCAAAATCCGTAACTTCCACGGTCAACGGACTTTCCGATCCCTGGATCTACGATCACGTCTCCAATCTGATCGAACGCGGCCATGGCACTTTCCAGATCGGTCAAAAAGCTTCTCCGCTCGCCGTCGGCATTCGCGATCACAGCATGCGCACTCCCGGCCAGTTTCAACAGAATTATCCTCGCGAACTGGCGCTGAGCGAGGCCGCAGCCCTGGCGAAAGCGGACGCCATCCAGTTCCGAATCGATCACGCAAAGGAAGAGCGCGTCATTGGTGTGCTCAACGCCGTCCGCGATGCTTCCGGCTGGGACACTCGGCCATCGCCACGACCCGGTGCGGTTTCCACTGGATCAACGCCGGTCCAAGGTCGCGGCGTTTCAGTCATGTTCCGCTCGGGAACTTACTGGGCCTGCGTTTGCCAGATTGCCGTTACTCCCCGAACCGGCGCCATCGCGATTGAGAAGTACACCATCGCTGTCGATCCCGGTATCGTCGTGAACCCAATGCAATTGAAGCGGCAGGTCGAAGGCGGCGCCGTGATGGGCATCAGCCAAGCGCTTCTCGAAGAAGCAATGTTCGACGAAAGCGGCATCACTTCGCGCGACTGGAATACCTATCCCATCCTAAAGATGGCAGACCTTCCGGAAATCAAAGTCGTGCTGCTCAACAATCCGAAAGTCGGTAGTTACGGCGGAGGTTCGGAAGCAGCCAACGCGCTTGCTGCTCCTGCGATTGCAGCCGCTCTTCATGACGCCACCGGAAAAGTCTCTCGTCGCCTTCCGTTGAGGCCCACATACGTCCAGGCACTTTTGAAAACTTAGCCCAAACAAGGAAGGAGCCGTTCGTGAAACCGTGAAGACCAACGGCAAAATCGCGGCGCTGCGGCGCCCAGACTCACACAAGGTTGGCGTCTCAAGCGAACTAGACACCGCGAAGCTGGCCCGGCGCATCGCCGCCTACGCCCCGCACGATGGCACCTTTGAGCTTCGCATCCCCGGTGTGCACGCCAGTCGCTTTTCGCGAACCAACAAAGAGTGCGTACATGCGCTCCGCTTGCCCTGCTTGTCCATCCTCGCGCAGGGAGCCAAAACCGTCATCGTCGGGCAAGACGTCTACCGGTATGACCCGTCGCGTATGCTCGTTTATTCCGTCGCGCTTCCCGTCGCTGCTCAGGTCACCCAAGCCAGCCCTTCCCTCCCTTACCTCGCTCTAAGGCTGGATCTTGACCCGCTCAAGATCGGCGAACTGGTTCTCAAGGTATATCCTAACGGTCTGCCTCCGGTGCAAGAGCGAAAAGCTGTTTACATGGCTCCGCTCGAAGCAAGCATGATCAACGCCGCGAACCGGCTCATGGAATGCCTCGCACAACCTGGTGACGTGGAACTTCTTGCTCCCCTGGTTGTCGACGAGATTTTGATCCGGCTGCTGCGTAGCCCGATTGGTCTTCGCGTCGCTCAAATGGGATTTGCAGAATCCAGCGTGCAGCGTCTGGGCAAAGCCATTTCCTGGTTGCGCGCCAATTTTTCTCAACCAATGAAAGTCGAAGAACTGGCCGGATTGGTGCACATGAGCGTTTCCTCTTTCCATGAGCATTTCAGGTCGGTCACTTCTATGAGCCCCCTAAACTATCAAAAAGTCTTGCGGTTGCAGGAAGCAAGACGCCTGATGTTGTCGACGATGGTGGACGCCAGCACTGCTTGCCAGCGGGTAGGCTATCTGAGTGCTTCGCAGTTCAGCCGAGAATACAGTCGCTTTTTTGGAAATGCCCCAAGTAGGGACATCGCCAGGCTGCGCCAAGACTCGCAACTTTCGGCCTGATCAATTGCCACAACTCTACTCACAGCCGCGCCGCAGTACGCGCTGCAATCTTGTGATCTTCGTCCTCGATCACGAACACCAGATCGTTGCTCAGCGGCACTCCTCCGCTTTCAATGGTGAACCCGTAGTTCCACTCAAATCGCGGAGCAACTTCGTTCGCAGCCGCCGGCACAAAGGGCGATAAGCGCTTGACGCTTGCCGCGGTTCGTTTGCTCGATTCCACCGGCCGCATCGCGAGGCCTTCTTTCCAATAAAAGTTCAGTCGCAGCCCGCTGATGATTTCCCGGGTAATCGGCGGCCGCACCGCCGTATCTTTCAAATCCTGTGAGCAGGGATAGTCCAGCAGATGCAGCGTTACAAAAAGCTGCTCCGGAAATTCCGTAACTACCTTCTCGCGCAAAAAATAACTGGTTCCTTCGCCGGTATCCACGCGGCGCAACCCATCAAAAAAATCCGGAGCCGTCATCTGGCCGGATAGGCGGAAACACGATCCGTTCGGCAGATGCCCATCCGTCGCGAAGAACACCCCGCCATCCAGATTCCACACCGTCGGCTTAACGTTTTTCAGTTCTTTGCTTCTGGATTTTGTGGTCCGATCTTCAATTCGCGATTGTGGCGCGCCGCTGTGCGCCGCCGAAAATAGCAGCAGTGCGGCGAAGGTCATCGGCTTGGCGAGAACTGCAAACATCAATTGGTCCCGGAAGATGATTTTAGCGCAGGCAGCGGATTCCGGAGCCGAAAAGAGATTTCCCCAACTTTGTAGTGCCCCTGATCTCCGGACAGCGAGGCGGGCGGGACTTTTCCGTCTAGAACCGCATGAATCGCAGCATCCACCGCCGGCAGCACCGTCGGCTGTGCCACCGGAACATTGTGTGCGCCCAGCACCATCTTTACATCAGGCGAAAGTAGGGAAAGTTTCTTGATCGAAGCCAAATATGAGGGCAAATCGGTCTCCGGCCGGTATAGCCAAATCTCGCCGGGATAATAGGTATCTCCCGTGAACAGCAGCCCATTCGCGCGATCGATCAACGAAATCGCGTCCGGAGTATGCCCCGGCGTCGCCGTCACTTGCAGGGTGCGTCCGCCAAGATTCACCTTGAATCCGTCGCGAATCGTCAGCGAAATCTTCCACGGTCTGGTCGCATACTTCGTGGGTTCAAAACCTTTCGGTAGCGCGCCGCAAATCTGGTCCTTACCGATCTCTTCCTGCGCATCTTCTCGCGAACCTTTCGCATTCGCCCGGGTGAACGCCGTGTCCATCCCGAAAATAAAAGGGAATTGCCAGTTGCCCCCAACGTGATCATCGTGCGTATGCGAATTCAGCACCACCACCGGCCGCGAAGTCAGCCGCGCCACGATGGCATGAAGATTCCCGATGCCCATGCCGGTATCAAACAGCAGCGCCTGCTTGGTGCCCACAATCAAATAGGAAATCGTCTCTTCCGACTGGTGCGGTTCGTAAATCGCGAACGTGCCCGGCGCCACTTTGTAAACCTCAAACCACGGATCGCTGAGCTCGACCTTTTCGAGCGACTTATATTCGGGGCGCGGAAGATTTTTGCACCATTCTGGTTTTTCGGTTTGCGCCATGCAAACCAGGGAAATAAACAAGAAACCAAAGGAAACACCCAGGGCACCCAGAAGAAGTTTTTTCATCGCGAAGAAAGTCTCTCGCGTTTCAGGCAAACGGTCAAAATTTCTAAGTTTCGATTTGCCCAAAGCGATGATGCCAAACTGCTGCCGCGCCAATCAGATTTGCGTCATAGCCCAGCGAAGCCAACGCCAGCTCGGTCCGTTCGAACGGCACAAACCGGCAGCCCCGCGACACCACTTTTGCAATGTCTCCGATGCGTATGCTTTTCATAATGCTGCCGCCCAGCACAATCATGTCCGGCATAAACAAGTTGATCAGATTCGCGATACCCAGTCCCAGATAATAATTCTCCCGTTCCACTGCCTTCTGCGCCAGTGCATCACCCGTCTGAGCCAACTGAAAAATTTCCTTGGCACTCAGGCTCACCCCATTTCTCCCAGCAGCCGACGCTTCGCTGTTGAACCACGCCGCCATTGCCGTACCCGTAGCCAGCGCTTCCCAGCAGCCGCGAAATCCACAAGTACATTGCGGCCCCGAAGCGTCAATCACATGATGACCAACTTCCGGGTGCGCCCGCTCCGCCCCGCGGTACAACTTGCCATCCAGAATAATTCCGCCGCCAATCCCGGTTCCCACTGTCACGTAGATCAGCCGCGATTTGCCCCTGCCCGCGCCCCAGTCCGCTTCGCCTAACGCTGAAGCATCTCCATCATTTTCCAGCGCCACCTGCACGCCAAATTCGCGCCCTAGATCCTTTACCGGATTGCAACCCTTCCATCCCGGAAAAAAATCCACATCGCCAAATTCTCCGGTGAAGGGGAATAACCATCCGGTCGATCCAATCCCGATGCCCGTCAACTCCGCTTCGGCCATTCGCACAACTTCACGCAGCATCCGCGCAATGTGCGCAATCCCATCGGCGTACACGCTCAGGAGCGACGTCGGCGTTTCCACCCGCGCCGCAACTTTCCCCAGGTCATCGACAATACCAACGGCAATCTTCGTTCCGCCGATATCCACCGCGCCAATCACGATTTCCCCGGAACGCTTGAATTCGGTAGCAATCCGCCATCATCCTCTACTACAAACGAACACCATCGAAACATGTCGCAGTCCACTCCCGAAAGCGCCGCCAGCCTATCCGCTGCCAGCTGCGCCGGAATAATATCGATCACAAATTGCCATTCGAACGGAATCCCCGGCAACTGTAGCACCAGATCGACTGCATCCTCAGGAAGCTCTTGCCCGATCAGCAGCACCATCGCGCCCAACTTCCGCAGATCGCGCGCCATCGCCAGATCGTTTTCGCGCTGCGCACCGTCAATCCACACGCCGAAACGGCAGCCCTTGGCAATCATCTCCTGCGGACCGTGCCGAAAACTCGCGCTGCCCATCGCCGTCGCCGGCGACTTCGCTCCTTCTTCCCACATCAGCCGCGCTTCGTGCGCGCTGCCCAGGCTCGCGCCGCGCGCCAAAAAATAAGTCGTCGCGCTCGGCATTAGCCACGCCGATTCGGCGATTTGCTGTTGCCACCCGGGAATTGCTCGCCCTGCCGCTGCAATTCCTCCGCGCAGCGCGCCAATCATTGGTTCTGTAAATGATCCGGTAACGCTCGCACCCAAAATCCCCGCCGCCAACGCCAGCGTCGTGTACGTCACCACCGAAATCGCGTGATCCAACGTCGACGGAATCACGATGGGAACTTGCGCCAACTTCGCCAGCGGCCCGTCTGCCACATTGGTAATCGCCACGATCGTCGCACCCGCCGAACGAACTTTTTCCGCCAGCTGCACAATCTCAATGCTTCGCCCGCTACGAGAAATGGTCACTACCACCGATCCAGCTGGAAACCTGGCGTATTGCAGCAACTCCGCCGCGTCCTGCAGGTAGACCGGCTGCCCGCCGGCATAAAAAAACGTTGCCGCGTTCAGCGCCGCATGCCAACTGCTGCCAATTCCAGTTAGAAAAACGTGTCGAGCTCCGCGAATCGTCGCCACCGCCGCATCCAGCGATCGTTTTCCTTCGCTTCCAAGCCACAGGTGTTCAATCGTCCGCCGCAGCTCCTCCGGCTGCCGCAGGATGTCATTCAGGAAATGTGTAGTCACAAGATTTGCCACCCCACACTGTCCCCAGAAAGCAAGCCAGCTCCCTTTGCAAAAAACCCGGTCGATGTTTCTCCTGGTTTATACTTTGCCGCCCGGCCGTATGTTTGCTTGGGCACTCCCGCAATAGCCACCCTCAGTGTCGCCGAACACCCGGCGAACCATCGGGCTCACCTGGGGAATGTCCTGTCCACCCATTGGCGATGAGCACTCGAAGTCCACGATGTCCGCACACCACGACACCCGCGGCATAGAACATCAGTAGCCCCCGAGCAGCTGCGCCAGGCGCACGCCGTCTCTTTTCACGGACGAACCTTGTCTCCGGCGGCGCTTGCGCCAGTAAAAATCTTCTTGGGCAGCATCATGTGCACGCCCTTATTCCCGTCCACCAGCTGCGTAATGTGCAGATCCGCAGCCACGCTGGCCAGCATGTACGCATCGTCGGGCGATAAATGTTTTTCGCTCACCAGGAAATCGATCATTTCGCGCACCGCCAGCGTAGCGCACGCATTCAAATCGTCGTTCAATCCCATGGTGATATAGTGCGTCGGCGTTTCCGCCCGCGGCCATTTCAGGTGCATGTCTATGCGCACCACAAATTGAAACGTGCCGACCAAAGAAGTTTCCAGCGCCGTGATGTCCACTTCGCCGTCGCCCTGTCCGGCGTGTCCGTCGCCCACTTCAAACAGCGCTCCCGGTGCGTGCACCGGAATGTACAGCGTCGATCCCGCCACCAGGTCCTTGTTATCCAGATTGCCCGCCATCACCCACGGCGGTGCGCTGTTGAAGCGGCCCGCGCTTTCCGGCGGCGCGTCGCCCATGCTCCCAAAAAAAGGATGCAGTGAAATCTCGATCCCCGGCGCGAATTTCGCCACCATCCGTTTTTCATCCAGCGGAATAATTTTTGTTTTCGAATAGGGATAATCGTCTGGCAGGAATCCGCGGCCCGCCCCGAACGCGTTGTACGCGTAAGGAATCGCCAGCTGGATCGCCAGAATTTTCACTTCCAGCACGTCGCCCGGTTCCGCGCCTTCGATAAAGATCGGTCCAGTCAGGATGTGCCCGCCGGGCCCCTTGTCTTTCACCTGGTCCGTAATGTCGCGCAACGATCGCTCCACCTGATCCGGCGGCACGCCTGCTTCTTCCAGTCGCTTCGGGCTATTCGTAATCAGGGTCTCAATCTCCACCGTGTCGCCCGACTTGATGCGCAGCGCCGGCGCTGCCTTCGCATCGTAGTAGCCCCACGCCACCGTCTTCGGCGTCGCCTTCAGCGTAACTTTTTCTTGAGTGTCAGCATGCACAGCGGGGGAAACGCAGCTAATTGTAAGCAGTACAATCGGGCATAGCCAATTGCGAGCCGCAGTTCGGGATATCGGACTTTCTGATTCTCGCGTCATTTTGTATGGCACGTTCCTCTTAAATCGCTAGTCGAAAACGGCCCGCCGTAGCTCCGGCTTTTCCATTCCGGCCCTTCATTCTTGAAGATGTTACTCAGCCCCGCCTATTGTTATCGACAACTCGGGCGAGACATAAACGACCCAATCTGCCCGATCCGACGTGGAGTACTTTGCTCGCCACCCGAAGCATAAGATGGATCCCAAATCGATAGTTCGATTTCGTAATCTGGGTCCGGCGGAACCCATTTCGTGGACCTCTAAGCACCCTAGAAATCCCCTAGAACTCAAGACCTCCCGCAGTAGTTGAAATTCATTCATATGAACAAGAAAATCGGTATGAAAGGCGATGGCGTGCTCTGGCCTCGAACCTTCCGCACGTGGATACCAATGCATTTCGCGTCGGACGCCGAGGAGTCGCTCACGGATGCGTCATATCCTCCGGCTTTACCAGCGCGTCAAACTCTTCCCCACTCAGGAACCCCAGCTTCAATGCCGCTTGCCGCAACGAAGTGTGCTCATGATGCGCGGTATGCGCCACCTTCGCTGCATTGTCGTATCCAATCTTGGGAGCCAGCGCCGTCACGAGCATCAGCGAATCTTTCACATAGTGATCGATAATGTCGCGATTCACTTCAATGCCATGCACGCAGTGTTCGACAAACGAATTACACGAATCCGCCAGCAGTTCCACCGAGTGCAGGTAGTTGAAAATCATCACCGGCTTGAAAACGTTCAGTTCAAAATTTCCTTGTGAACCGGCAAATCCAATCGCTGCATCATTGCCCATCACTTGAATCGCCACCATGGTGATCGCCTCGCACTGCGTGGGATTCACCTTTCCCGGCATGATCGACGACCCCGGCTCGTTTTCCGGAAGCGTCAGTTCGCCCAATCCGCACCTCGGCCCGGAGGCCAGCCATCGAATATCGTTGGCCACTTTCATTAAAGAAGATGCCAGCGTTTTCAGCGCGCCCGACGCAAACACAATCTCATCGTGCGCCGAAAGCGAAGCAAATTTGTTGGGATGTGAGCGAAACGGCAGTCCACTCAACTCGCTGATTTTTCGCGCCGCGCGTTCCGCAAACTCCGGATGCGCATTTAATCCCGTCCCAACGGCAGTCCCGCCAATCGCCAGATCATAGAGTCCATCCAACGCTTGTGAAATGCGCACCATGTCGCGGTCCAGCAGTGAAACCCATCCAGAAAATTCCTGACCAACGGTAAGCGGTGTTGCGTCCTGCAAATGCGTTCGCCCAATCTTCACAATCGGACCAAACTCTTTGGCCTTGGCATCCAACGCATCCCGCATTTTCTTTACCGCCGGCAGCAGCGTGCGCGAAGTCTCGGTCGCCGCCGCAATGTGCATAGCGGTAGGGAAGGTATCGTTTGACGACTGCGACATATTCACATCGTCATTCGGATGGATCGGCTTCTTGCTGCCCATCGCTCCGCCTGCAATTTCTATCGCGCGGTTGCCGATCACTTCGTTCACGTTCATGTTGGTCTGCGTGCCGCTGCCGGTTTGCCAGATTCGCAGCGGGAAATGTTCGTTCAACTTGCCGGAGATCACCTCATCCGCCGATTGGGTGATCAGCTTGGCCTTTTCCGCGGACAACTTGCCCAGATCTTGATTCACCAGCGCTGCCGCTTTTTTCAATATCCCAAACGCTCGAATCAGCTCCGGCGGCATAGTGTCTTTGCCAATCGCAAAATGAATCAAAGACCGCGCCGTCTGCGCGCCGTAATAACGGTCCGCCGGCACCTCCATCTTGCCCATCGAGTCCGATTCACTGCGGCTGAGTCCACCGGTCGCAAGAACGTTCGTTCGAGGAAGATTGCTGATGGAAGTTGATGCAGGCTTTGCGGCGTCAGACACGGTCTGCTCCTCGGGTTCCGGGAAGAGTATAAAAGTGAAAGAGTTGAAATGTAAAAGATTGCTCGGTTGGCCGCCAGTAGGCCGGATTCCTCCATTTGCAAAATATTATATTTCTGATGCTGGCTACTTGCCATTAGAACTTGAGTGCCGCCATGACCAGACAAGAGCTTAAAGAATCGCACTCCTTGGTTTCGCTCCCATGCGTCGCGGGGTTCGCAGGAATACGGCGGAGGTTCTGCTCCAAGCGCTGAACGATGACGATCTGGAGAGCAAGGCCTTGGACGGCCTGGGCATCATGAATCCCTCTATGGGATAAGGGTATTCTGGCTGGCCACACAGCGCCATACGCCGACCTGTTTGATCCAGGTATCCGTAAACCGTACCCGGTGCGTGTAGGCCTTGCCCTTGTTGGTGCCCGTCTCCCGATACACGCCCACGGCCACCGCCGCGTTGTCGTAAACATTCACCTTCAAACCTTCATCGTAAAGGTGATCCGCTTGGTAGGAAGTCTTGGTCACGTCCTCCAGGTATTCGGCCTTATTCATAATGCTTCCGTCAAAATCGATGTAGCTCAGCGTATCGCCCACGATGGATTTCAACGCGCCCACGTCGTGCTTGGCTTCCGCCTGGTTCCAGGCCCGCTCCAGCTGTTTGATCTGGATCTCTCCGTCGCTTGCAAGCTTGGTCTGCGCTAACAACACCGCCGTGCAAGCCAGAGCCATTGACCCGAGCGCGAGCAATGTTTTCATGGAGTTATCCTCATCCGCCTCAACCGACTGAATCAAACGTGGCGCAACCGCACTGCGCTCGAGCAAAGTTGGCTCATGCTAACAAACCAGAGCCAAGGCAAGCACCGCCGAAATTCCACGCCGGTGACCAAGCCAACAAGACCCTTCTTCCCGAGTTAGTTCCGATTTATCACCTTCTGGGGTTCCGAACTCCGGCCAGTACAAGCGCTGGGCAATAAAGCGCCAGAGGCCGGCACATCTTCGAACGGGCAATTTCACCCGCCTCTCGTAATTGACGATAACAATCTGTTCTCAAAACTCCCAAGGGTGCTGTCTCGCCGTGACCACTCCGCCGGCCCCGCTCCTAACCGCGACGGCAGACGCTCGTCCGAAAATGGGAAGAGTCAAAATTCTCTTCTGCGCCATCCGCCCTAACTCCAACCCTTCTCTACCCAATTTCTGCGCGCATCCTTCCCATCATTCCAAGCTCTTTGTTTTCAACATTTTTCTACTAGCCATTCCGCAACCCCTGCATTTTGAGCATTTTGTACCTACACCCGGGGTGCACATGCCCCCCTTTTTCGCAACAGCGCCCATCCCGCATGCAAAGCCTCCAGCCACCGTCATGTATAATTTAGAGAGAACGCAGTGGTGAATTTCTTGTCCAACAACACTCAACTCGTCCCGGCGACCGCCAAGGTCAAACGACGGCGCAAACTGCGCTTTCTGCGGACCCGCGCCCGCGAACTCAAAATGATCGGCAAGGCACTGCTCTCGACCAAGCACCCGGTCTTGGTCCACATCATCCCCATGCGCCGCTGCAATCTCGATTGCGGCTATTGCAACGAATACGACCAGGTTTCCAAGCCCGTCCCGCTCGAAGAAATGAAACTCCGTCTGGACTACCTCGCGGCAATGGGAACTTCCATCATCACCATCAGCGGCGGCGAACCGCTGCTCCATCCTGAGCTTGAAGAAATCATCCGCCACATCCGCAAACACGGCATGATCGCTGGAATGATCACCAATGGATTTTTGCTCAGCCGAGAGCGCATCAACAGCCTCAACGATGCCGGCCTCGAACATCTCCAGATCAGCATCGATAACGTCAGCCCCGACGAAGTTTCCAAAAAAAGTTTGAAGACGCTGGACAGCCGCCTGGAATGGCTTTCGCAGTTCGCGGTTTTTCAAGTAAACATCAACTCCGTGCTTGGCAGTGGCGTAAAAAATCCGGAAGATGCGCTGTCCATCGCACATCATGCCATCGAACTCGGCTTCACCAGCACTGTGGGCATCATCCACGATGGGATGGGGCAGCTAAAGGCGCTGAACGATCGGCAAATCCAGATTTTTGAAGAGATCATGAATCTCGGCAAGCGCTCCTTTTCGCGCTTCAACGAATTCCAGCACAATGTCGCGCGCGGAAAAGAACACCACTGGCGCTGCCGCTCCGGTTCCCGCTATCTCTATATTTGCGAAGACGGTTTGGTGCACTGGTGCTCGCAGCAGCGCGGCTACCCCGGAATTCCGCTCTCCAAATACACGCCGGAAATGCGCCATCGCGAATATTTCACAGACAAATTCTGCGGCCCGCGCTGCACCGTTTCCTGCGTGCAGCAAATCGGTATTCTTGACAACTGGCGCGATCCACAAAATCTGAAACCGACACCCATGTCGCCGCCTGCGGATCTGGTGCAGATTGGAAAATAGACGCAACAGTCCAGTTCCCCCAAGAAGTTTTTAGAAATATGAAAAAGCGCATCGCGGATGCGCTTTTTTATTTTCGAGTTTACGTTTTTGCACCACAAACCGCATGGGCCATTGACGACGCCAAGCGCATTTCAAAAAATGAAACTATGACTGCTCCGGCCATCGAAACCCAAAATCTAAGCAAGCAATACCCGCACGGGTTTCTGCACCTGAAGAAAAAAACCTCGCTCCAAGGGCTGACCATGCAGGTACAGTCCGGCGAAGTGTTTGGATTTCTCGGACCCAACGGCGCGGGCAAAAGCACCACCATCAAATTGCTGATGGGGATTATTTTTCCGACCGCCGGCACTGCGCAGATTCTCGGCAAACCGGTCAGCGATGTCAGCATGCACCGCGACATCGGCTATCTCCCCGAGCAGCCATACTTTTATGATTACCTGACTGCTGCCGAAGTGCTCGATTATTTTGGGCGATTCCACGGATTCAGCGCGGCGGAACGCGGCGAACGCGTGCAGAAAGTGCTGAAAACAGTGGCATTGGAGACTGCCGGGAAAATTCAGCTGCGAAAATATTCCAAGGGAATGTTGCAGCGTGTCGGCCTGGCGCAAGCGATCTTGCACGATCCAAAATTAGTCATCTTGGATGAACCGATGTCCGGGCTCGATCCGGTGGGCCGCAGGGAAGTGCGCGACATTATTCTGGAACTGAAAAATGCCGGCAAAACGATCTTATTTTCAACGCATATTTTGTCGGATGCGGAAACGCTGTGCGATCGTGTGGGGGTAATTGCCGGCGGAAAATTGCGTGGTGTCGGAGCGCCGGGTTCCATCGTCGGAGTGCAAGCCACCGGAATGGAAATTGTTTTTGAGCTGGCAGAAAGCGCCGTGAACGCCCAACAGATTCTCGCGAAGGCCACCAGGTCCGGTATGAATTTCCGAATAAGTGTGATTGAAGGCGAACTGTACGCAGCGCTGGGAGAGCTGCGCGCGGCGGGCGCCAAAATAATTTCCGTCACGCAGATCAAGCCTACGCTGGAAGATTATTTCCTGGAGCTGGTTGGCCAAGACCGCGCGCAAGCCGCAGCGATCGAGGTCAGCGGAAAATGAGCCGAATTCTGATCGTCGCCAGAAATACTTTTCGCGAGGCGGTGCGCGACCGCGTGCTCTATAACCTGGTGTTTTTCGCGCTGCTGATGATTGCTTGTGCAGTGCTGGTCGGCCAGATCTCCATGGACATCGAGTCGGTGGTCATGGTCAGCCTCGGGCTGAGCGCGATTTCCCTGATCGGTTTGCTGATCGCTATCTTCACCGGCGTCGGAATGGTTTCCAAAGAGATCGACAAACGCACGCTGCACGCGGTGCTGGCCAAACCATTGCACCGTTGGGAATTTTTGCTCGGCAAATTTTCCGGACTGGTGCTTACGCTTACCGTGAATACCGCGGCCATGGCTGCCGGGCTCTTCCTGGCAATGCTTTTTGTGAAGCACGCCATTGTTGGCTCCGACACGGTCGTGCTTGTAGCGATTTATTTTATTTTACTCAAATTGTCGCTGGTGGTTGCGCTCGCAATGTTGTTCTCGTGCTTCACGTCGCCACTGCTGGCGATTCTGTTCACCGGCGGTTTGTACCTCGCGGGCCTGTTTCTCGCGGAGCTCCGCAATCTGCAAACCACCCAGCTGAATCCGCAAACGCAGAAGTTCCTGGCATTTCTTTCCTACCTTCTGCCGAACTTCGGAAATTACGATGTGATGGGCGCCGCGGCACACGGGCGCAGCATTCCGGCGAGTTTGATCCTGCACAACACACTGTACACGATTCTCTACTGCGCCATGGTTCTTAGCGTGGCAGCCCTAGTTTTCTCCCGCAAGGATCTCAAGTAATGCCCGCAAAGTCCGCAGCGTGGGCGCTTTTACTGGTTCTGCCGGTAGGATTTGCCGGCGTGTGGAGGCTGCAACGGCACGTAAATATCGAGCGTGAAGCCATGCACCAGGAACAGGACGAAGTGCTGGTGCGTTCGCCGAGATTAATGAAAATGATGACGCTGGAATACTCTCCGCTGATTGCGGATATTTACTGGACGCGTGCAGTGCAATACTACGGCGGTAAACGTCTCGGGCAGGACACCAATCTGGAAAGCTTGTGGCCACTGCTGGATGTGGCTACTACGCTCGATCCGAATTTATTACCGGCCTATCGTTTTGGCGCGACATTTCTAGGAGAGCCAGAACCGCGTGGTGCCGGCCGCCCGGACCTTGCAGTGAAGCTGCTCGAACGCGGAATGCAAGCGAATCCCGATGCCTGGCGGCTCAATCAGGATCTGGGAAATATTTATTATCTGGAACTGAAAGATTTTCCCAAAGCCGGTCAAGCGTATCTGGATGGCAGCAAGAAGCCCGGGGCAGCCTCGTGGATGAAAATCATGGCCGCTCGGTTTCTGGAAAAGGGCGATTCACGCGAAATTGCGTCACTGTTGTGGGCCGAAGTGCTGGAGTCCAGTAACGACCAAACCATCAAGGAAAATGCCCGTATCAATCTTGAGTTGCTGAAAAGCGACGAAGATATCGATCAGCTCAACGAGATTACGGTACGGTTTTCGCGAAAAGTTGGACGTCCGCCCAGAAGCATTCGCGAAATGATTCAAGCGGGCTTTATCGGTGGTGAGCCACAGGATCCCGCGGGCCACCCGTATGTCATCGGCGCTGACGGCACAGCAGCCATTTCCGAGAAGAGTCCGCTGTTTAAAGAAAAAAGCGTGTACCGCAAGCCGCTCTAGGTATGTGCTGCGCAGCGAACTTCACAGCAACCATTTTTCGCGCCGTTTGTGTTTGTCAACAATCAATTGCGGTCGACAAGGCACAGCAAAGTCATTTGCGGATCGATCTGAAGTTTTCCTGGTTCCCGCGCAGAAACAAAATTGAAGTGAGTCTCTGGCCCGCCAGCGATTACGCGGCCAAGATAGCCACCGTTGCTGGAATAGATGGGCACCGGCGCCACAAAAGATTCCGCGACGCCGCTCTGTAGCAGCTTTCCTTTCACCACATATCCTCTATCAGTGCGCTTGGTCGAATATTCCACGCGATAGTGCGGGATGCCGGTGCCGCGCACCCAATCCGCAAAAAACCATTCCATCGAGTGCCGGCCCTCAATATTCATCGCCGGTGTCATTACCGCTTCGATTTCACGCTGCAGCTCATCGGTAGAAAGCGCGCGATACCCATACTTGGTTTGCAGCGTGTGAAGCAAGGCAATAAAACGTGCATCGGGGTTTTTCACCGCAGGATCGCGCAGCATTTCGCGGATCATGTGGACTACCCATGCGCCTTTTCCGTAGACCAACTGGTCAAATCCTTCCGGATCTTTTGATGAACTGAGCCGCGAGCCAAGAATCAAACTTCCAATTTCGACCGGCACGGCATCGTTGGCGCCTTTTTCAACCAGACGTTTTCGGAAACGATCGAGCCACACATGCAACCGATGATTCGGAGTTCGCTGGCTGTCAGCAAATAGCAACGACAAATAAGTGGCCAGCGCTTCATCAATCCACTGATCGTGATAGCTGGACCACCCGACTGCGTTGCCCCACCATTGATGCGCGACTTCGTGAAATGGCACCAGATCGTGGAAATGTTCCTGGCTGCTGGTGGAAAGTCCGGCGCGCTCCTGCGCTTCCGCGGGAAGAAAGGAATAGGTGGAAAGGTAGAGCAAGCCCGGCCACCCTTGGCCAAAAGTTCCCGGTATCTGCGAGACGCTGAGCTGGTGAACGGGAAACGGGCCGGAGTATATTTCGTAGAATCGCACCGAGGAATCGATATCTTTCGCCAGTTGTTTAAGCGCGTCAGCGGGTCGCGGTTCCGGCATGGGCAAACTCAGCCGTTCGGAGTGCGAACCGCCGACCCGCGGGATCACGTTCATGGTATCGAGGTTGGTCGACCGCAAGCGGTCCAGCAGAGCTTGTTCCAATTGTCGATTCGCGTAGACATCAATGTTGTAGCCGTTGCCGGCCATCGAGCCGATTATGTATTCACCAAGATTAAACCCCGCCACACTCGCAGGTTTTTCGGTATGCCAGTGCCCGGTACGCGTCTCGCCTTCTTCGTGTTCCTCGAGTTTGTTTCCGGTAGCCGCTAGCCGCAGCTTGTGCGGCCAATGGAAGGTGAGATCGTAATCGGAATATTCTGCGGTATCGCCCAGATGTGGATACCAGTTGTCGCGAGCTCCGACAAACAACACGCCGTTGCCCGCGCCGCGGATTACATTGCCGTGATATTTCAGGCTAAGCTCGACGGTGTCTCCAGCACGCAGTGCCTGCGGCAGCACAACGTAGAGAAATCCGTTGGCGCGGATGGCGCGTTCTTCCGCAGAAAGTTCGCCGTCCGGATAGGTGAAAAGGGTTTCGCCGGAAGTGCTGGCGGAATCCATGGCCAGCAGGCTGGAAAATTCGAATCCCAGCAGCCGCTCGCCACTGCGGCTCGCTTGAATTTTCACCAGCGCTTCTCCGGCGATGCTGTTGTCCGGACGAATGGTGGTTTCGATTTTGTAGTTCAGGGCATGAAAAGCGGCCTGTGGTGGTGACGTTCCGGGCAAGCCATAGGACATCCAAATGTCATAAAACTCGCCAGCGGCGGTTTTCCTACCTTGTCCGAGCAGCTGAGGCTCCGCTCGCACCTGATCGTAAACAAAATCAAATGCACCTGAGGAGACGCTGCCGAGCGTTGCAGCAAAATACGGATGCGGAGCGTCGGAGAATATTTCCGACATGATGCGAAACGAATGGGCGGGATTGCGCTGCGCAACGGTAGCTTGCCAGGCGTCGGCGAAGGCGGAGTTCGCTGCCGCCGGAACCAGTGCAGTTTTAAGATCGCGGAGTAATTCGGTATCCGTATCGTCTGTAAACCGGATGTAAGCCGTGGTGAAATCCTGGTCGAGCACTGGAGCGCCTAAAAATCTCGCCAACTGCTGTTTCTCGACCGGATCCCGGGGAGCGGCCAGAATGTGGCCGTGGCCTGAAAACACAATACCGGTAACCTTTCCGTCTAGCGGAGCAAAAAACGCCAAATTACCTTCGTCGAAACTCAGTTTGCCGTCGCCGCGGCGCAATTCGATGCGGTTGGTCGGACCAATTTTGTAAGTGGCGCCAGGATCCGGTTGTACCCGGTTGAGCAGGTCCAGCATTTCGCGTGGCGGGCGAGGCGGTGGCTGTTGAGCCGTGGCAAGAGCAACACGGGCGAACGCAATCAGCGAAAAACTGAGGGCGCGGAAAAACATGCTGGCAGTGTATTCAGATAAGGCATGGCACAGCAAGGTTGCCTGCCCGGCGGTTCCTCGGTGGAGTAAATTCAGAGGATGCTATGCATTTGGCGAAGTCGCCGTGGGATTGTGCTCGTTCTGGGCTGCCTGACGGTTTGCGCGAGCGCTTTCGCCGACACCATCGTTCTTAAGAATGGAAGACGCATCGCCGCGCTAAGCGTGACCCAGGCCGGCAACAAGATTTCCTATGAAACGCCCTCGGGCACTCTGACACTGCCACGTTCGATTGTGGACCATATTGAGCGAGGCGGCGTTCCTACGGTGGAAGCCTCGGCTGGCGTGGCGAGACTGTCCCTAAAGCCGCCGGAAACCGAACCTGCAGCGGCGGACCTGCCACCGAACAGGTCCGAAATAGAAAAGCGTGTCGTTCAGGGCAGCGAAGTCGATCGAAATTACCTGGCCGACCTGGAAACCGAAGCGCGCTCCGGCAAAGCCGTTGCCAACCAGAACGCCGCGCTTGCGCACCACGCGGCTTCGCAATTTGAGCTGGCCCATGGCGATATGGAATTGGCGCTGGCCGACGAACGCTCGGCTCTTGCTTATGCTCCGGAACAGCCGGTGTTCCTGATGAATACGGCTTATATCCATTTGCGCCGAAGCGAATTCACGCAATCGCTGGAGTATTTGGAGCACGCGCGAAGGTTGGTTCCCGAAGATCCGGAAGTTTCGAAGCTGTTCGGTTGGGCGTACTACGGTTTGAACAAGCTCGATCAGGCCGTAGTGGAATGGAAACACGCCGCATCGCTTCGTCAGGATGCGGAAGTGGAAGCGGCTTTGAAAAAAGCGGAGCGCGACAAACTTGAGGAAGCTAAGTACAAGGAGAACGAGAGTGTCCACTTCATGCTCAGGTATAGCGGGGCCGCGGAGCCGGCGATGGCCCGCGATATTTTGCGTACCTTGGAACGGCACTATGAAACGATCGAAACGGAATTGAGCTATTCGCCGCCGGATTCGATTGGGGTCATCTTGTACACCCATCAGGCTTTCGCGGATATTACCCAAGCGCCGAATTGGGTGGGCGCGTTGAACGACGGGCGGATCCGGGTGCCGGTACAAGGATTGTCGGAGGTGACGCCGGAACTTTCCCGGGTTCTGCGGCACGAGCTAACTCATAGCTTTATTCAACAAAAAACATTGGGCCACGCGCCGACCTGGATCCATGAGGGACTGGCGCAATGGATGGAGGGCAAACGCAGCGATGCCATGGCGCAAATGTTGGAACGAATGTACGCGGCCGATCCCCAACTCAGTGTGACTCACTATGAAGGTGAGTGGATGAAATTTTCGCCGGAAGCCGCGGCCGCTGCTTATGCGTGGGCACTGGCGAACGTCGAATACCTAGTGCGATCCGGTGGAATGGCTGACATCGACCGGATACTAGACCGCATCGCGGCCGGCGAGTCAGCGGAATCGGCATTGCGAGCGGTCATGCACTGTGACTATGCGGACTTCTCACATGACACGGTCGGCTATCTGCAAAAAACTTATAGGAACTAGCCATACCGGGGCGAAACGCGCATGGTGTTGATCAAACAATTTGGGCTGCACTGGCCGCGCAATCAGGAAAATCTGGAAGAGATTGAGGATGTTGCCGGTCACAAATCGGGCATTTACGTTTTGTATCACGGAGCGATGCCCGTCTATATCGGGCGCGGAGCGATCAGCTCGCGGCTGCGAAGCCATTCCAAGGAAGGTTCCAAGAAGGATCAGTTTTGGGACCGATTTTCGTGGTTTGTAATTGGAAAGTCGGAATCGGAGCGCGAACTGGAATCGCTGCTTTTGGAAGCGTTGCCGTTTTATGTGCGGAGCTTGAATAAGCAGGGTGGAAAGCTTTCGAAGAAGCGGCAGGTTGCGGCGCCTAGCAAGGAACTGAGCGAAGTGGCGTTGCCGAGGCTGGCTCCGCTGCGAGGCAAACGTTAGACAAAAATAGTTTCCGAATTGATTTCAGCAGTTGAGCAGCATCGCCGCCAGTAATGCTGCACGCTCTGGCATGGCGCGGGCAATGATATGTTCGCCTAAAGAATGCGCGCCGTCGCCTACCGCGCCCATTCCGTCCAGTGTGGGAATACCCAGAGCGGCAGTCAGATTGCCATCGGAGCCGCCGCCAGCGGTGGCTTCTCCAATCGTTAAACCCATCTCTTTGCCAAGCTGCGCTGCGCGTTTGAAAAGCGCGGTGCTGTATTTTCGTTCCATGGGTGGGCGATTAAATCCGCCGTGTACTTCCACCTTGGCGCCGCGCGAAATCGGCTTCAAGGCGTGGAGCTTTTTTTCGATGCGCTGCATGTCACTGGTGCGCAGCGCTCGCAAGTCGAGAACTGATTTTGCGAATTCAGGAATTACGTTGCTGCGGGTGCCGCCTTCGATCGTGCCGGCATTGACGGAAATGCCGCGCGGCAGATCGTTCCAATTTCTTACGCGCGCAAGCTGCATGGCTAGTTCGTGAATGGCATTGACACCTTTTTCCGGAGCCAGACCTGCGTGTGATGCGCGTCCATGAACGATTATTTCGGCTTCGCCAACGCCTTTGCGGGCCGTTTTCAGCAAGCCTTTTGCGCCAAGCGACGGCTCCAGCACGAATACTGCTTGGCTTCTTTTAGCTTCGGACTCAATCAGTTTGCGGGAGGATTCGCTGCCGATCTCTTCGTCAGAGGTCCACAGGAATACGATCGTTTTTGATAGCGCAACGCCAAAATTTTGCAGCGCCTCCAGAGCGTAAAGCGCTTGTACAATCCCGGCCTTCATATCGAAGACCCCGGGACCAAAGATGCAACCGGCGGCGCTGCGGAAGGGCATTTTGACCAGAGTGCCCGTGGCGTAGACCGTGTCGTAGTGTCCAAGCACCAGGAGCTGGCCCTTCGATTTTCCAGTGGCTGATGGGTGCGTGATGCGGATATGCGCGCCGCGATGCTTCTGTTTGAACAGATCGAGTTTGCCGCCACGCCTTCTCCATTCGTCGGCAACGACAAGTGCACCGGCGTCAGCGGCGGTTTTGTCAGTGCTGGGCGATTCGGTGCAGACCAACGTCTGCAGCGTCTCAATCATTTCTGGCAACTTGCCAGTCAGCCACGTCAGAATCTCTCTGGGTTTCGGCGTCGGGTTCATGGCCCGCAAATGCTAACAATCCCGGGAACGCGAGGCAAATCACGGGCCGATTTGCAAACTGGGCATCGGGAGCGGACCGGTATCCGTTATAATAACAGTTTTGGCGGAGACTCGGAGAAGCCGCAATCTGGGCGCCGTGACGGAGAACTTGGATGATTATGGACGTGATGGAAATCCAGAAATATTTGCCCCATCGCTATCCCTTTTTGATGGTCGATGGGATTCTGGAAATTGAGCGGTTGAAGCGCATCGTCGGGATCAAGAACGTCAGCGTCAACGAGAGTCATTTTCAGGGCCATTTTCCGGGCAGGCCGGTGATGCCCGGCGTTTTGATTATTGAGGCGATGGCGCAGACCGGCGGTTTGTTGCTGCTGCTGGAGGTTCCGGACCGTCAAAACAAGCTGCTGTTTTTTGCGGCGGTGGATGGTGCGAGGTTTCGCCGTCCGGTGGTGCCTGGCGATCAATTGAAAATTGAAGTGATGGTGCTGGCGTGGCGCGGCGATTTTTGCAAACTGCAAGGTAGGGCGCTGGTGGACGGTCAGTTGGCTGCGGAAGCAACGCTGATGTGCAAGATGGTGGACCGCGATATGGCGCCTCCGGCCAAAGAACCGGCCACGCAGGTAGAGCCCGCGAAGTAAATGGAAAGAGCATTTTAGGTAATGACCGCACCCGCTATTCATCTCAACGCTTCGGTTTCAGCGTCCGCGAAGCTCGCCTCCGGCCTGAAGGTCGGCGCGTTTGCAGTGGTGGGCGCTGGCGTGGAGCTTGGCGAAGATTGCGTGTTGCATCCCCACGCGGTGGTGTATGGCCCTTCGAAATTCGGCGCGGCGAATGTGTTTCATCCTTTTTGCGTGGTTGGCGGCGATCCGCAGGACTACACCTTTGCTGGCGAACACACGCAGCTGATTGCCGGCGACAAAAATGTTTTTCGCGAATATGTGACGGTCAGCCGGGGAACTACCAAGGGCGGCGGCGTCACCCGCATGGGCAACGAGAATTTTCTGCTGGCGTACACGCACATCGGCCACGATTGCCAGATCGGGAGCAATAATCTTTTTGTGAATGCGGCGACGCTCGCAGGTCATGTCACCATTGAAGATTTCGCGACGATTGGAGCACTGTCGCCGGTCCATCAATTTTGCCGCATCGGACGGTATGCTTATGTGGGGGCTTCCACGGTGATCACCCAGGACGTTCCGCCGTTTTCGCGCATTGTCACCGAACGGGAGACCAGATCTTTCGGTGCGAATTCCATTGGTCTGGAACGTCGCGGTTTTTCGCCAGAACGAGTTAAAACCTTGCAGAGCGCATTTCGTACGCTGCTGCGATCCAAACTGAATACTTCGCAAGCGCTTGAGCGATTACGCTCCGATTTTTCCGATTCCGAAGACGTCCTTGAACTGGTCAAATTTATTGCCGCCGCCGAGCGCGGCATCGTGAAATAGGCTGACCCTTTTCTAAATGACTACCAGCGTTTCCATCGGCCACGGTTGGGGACTCATCGCAGGTAACGGGCGATTTCCGTTTCTGGTGCTGGAAGGCGCGCGCAGCCAAGGTATTGATATGGCGGTCATCGCGATCAAGGAAGAAGCCGACCCGGAACTTTCCAAGCAGACGCAACGACTGCACTGGGTAAGCCTCGGCGAATTATCCAAGACTATCGACCTGCTGCATCAGGAAGGCGTCACACAAGCGGTGATGGCCGGTCAGGTGAAGCACAATAAGATTTTCAGTGCGATTCGGCCGGATTGGAAATTGGCGAAATTGCTTTTTGCACTTCCCAAAAAAAATACCGACTCGCTGATCGGCGCGGTGGCAAGAGTTCTGGAAGACGAAGGCATCCGTCTGGTGAACTCCACATTGTTTCTCAAGCCATTGCTAGCTGGCGTTGGAGTTCTCACGCGCCGCTCGCCGTTCACTGAAGAGTCGGCGGACATGGCCTACGGTCTCGGAGTCGCGCGGCAAATCGCCGCGATGGATATCGGCCAAACGATTGTCGTGTCGAGCCAGGCGTGCGTCGCGGTCGAAGCCATGGAAGGCACCGACGAAACCATCACGCGCGCAGCGCGCATCGCTGCCGGAAAACCGCTGGTGGTCATCAAAGTCAGCAAACCAAATCAGGATATGCGCTTTGACGTTCCGGTGGTCGGCTTGCCCACCATCGCTGCCATGAAGTCCGCAGGCGCAACCGCATTGGCCATCGACGCCGAGCGCACGCTGCTGTTCGATCGTGAAGCGCTTATCTCCGCCGCCAACGAATCAGGAATCGCCATACAAGCTTTTGCCCCCGCCGCAGGGGAACCAATCGCGCCGTCCGAGGGAAGAAGCAAGCAATGACGGCCTCCGCCGAAAGCAAGCGCATTTCTGTGGCGGTAGCCGGTTGCGGAGAGTTCGGCCGCAATCACGCCCGGGTGTATCGCCAAATGGAGTCGGCCGAACTGCTCGGCGTCTTTGACACGGATCCGGCGCGAGCCGCCGCTTTCGCGCAAGAATTTCAGACCAAGCAGTTCTCTACCTTGGAAGCGATGAAAGGCCAGGTCGACGCCGCCAGCGTCGCGGTCCCGACCGTCGCGCACGCCGAAGTCGGCTGCCGCCTTATGGATCTCGGCATTGATGTGCTGGTCGAAAAACCGATGGCCCAGAATCTTGCCGACGCCGATGCGCTACTTGCTGCTGCCAAGAAAAATTCGCGCATTCTGCAAGTCGGTCACGTGGAACGCTTTAATCCCGCGGTGCTGGCGGTTGAACCAATCATCAACCGTCCGCTCTTTTTCGAAGTGCATCGCTTGGGAATTTTCACGCCGCGCAGTCTCGACGTGGACGTGATCTACGATCTGATGATTCATGATCTGGACATTTTGCTGGCTCTGGTCGGCGAGCCGGTCACCGAAGTGAAAGCCGTCGGCATTCCGGTGCTCAGCGACAAAGTGGACATCGCTCATGCAAGGCTGGAATTTTCCGGCGGCGCAGTCGCCAACGTCACCGCCAGCCGGGTCTCCACCGAACGCGTTCGCAAAGTTCGTTTTTTCCAGCAGCACGAATATATTTCGCTCGATTACGCTCGGCGCGACGCATTGCGCGTCGGGGTCAAGCGGCCCGGCCCGCAGCCGGAATTCGCATTTGAAAAATTGCCCTCGGCAGGAGTCGAACCGCTGCTTGCCGAGCTGGAAGCCTTTTTAGACGCTGTGCGCACGCGCAAAGAACCCAAAACCAGCGGCACGGCGGGGCGTGCCGCGCTTGAATTGGCCACCCGTGTAACCGCATGCATCCAGGAACACGCCGCGCGCGTCCAACTGACAGGCGGCCATCCGGCGGCGGATTTGCCTGCGTTTCACCATCCGAGAAAAGACGAGAAATGATTCCACGGTCCCTGGTACCGTTCGACGCCCGACCATCCACGCTGGAACCGACTGCGCGTCGGCGCCCTACCACTTTGGATGATCGCACCCTGGTGCCTTCCGGCCTGCCGGTGAATGCGCTGGAGACGAAATCGAGCATCCCCGCAAATTTGCCGCTGGAGGCGATCGCTGAGCGTTTCGTCGTGCCGCGCGATATCAATCCCGAAGCTTATCAGGTTGAAGAAAAATTCGGACTGCCGCCGCAGCCATCGGAGATGGACGAACGGGTCATCATTCCGCTTGGCGCTGCTTCGCCTGAAATTATTCCGCCACCTGCGCCCGTCTCTCCCGAGCTGGTCGAAAAAGATATTTTCACTACTGGCGAAGTCAATTTTCTCGGCGATGAAGAGCTGGTCAAAAAACAGACCCGGCAAAATCGCTTGGACCGAATCTATTCGGTCGTGGTTCACGTGGCCATCATCCTGTTACTGGTTTTTCCGCCAAAGTTTTTGCGTCGTCGGCCGCCATCGGCTGAAGACCAGGAAATTGCGCGCAAGCAGATGACTTTGCTGCTTCCTCCAGGAGCGTTCGAATTGTCTCGTCCGGAGCCACGCAGTGTCCCGCCTCCGCCCGCGGTGAAAGTTGATCCGCGAATCTTACGCAAAATTGCGCCGCCGGAGCCCGAGCCCCTTCCGGCGCCTCAGCCAACGGTGCAGCCGAAATTGGAGGCCCGGGAATTGCCGGCGGCTCCGTTGCCGAAGCCGAATGCCGAGGCTCCGCCATCCTCGCCCGCCCCAAAAACGGATGCTCCGCCGAATTCCGCACCCAAATTGGAAACTCCCGACGCGCCAAAAACCCAGCCGAACCTGGTGCTGCCGAAAAGTTCCGGCAATCCTTTGCGCGACACTCTGCACGATATGTCCCGCAATTCCGCCTCGGGTGGGAAGAGCGGAGGTTTTTCCGCTCCCACATCGCGGGCGCCGGTTGGCAGTGGTGGCCGCATGGGAGGAGGCGATACGCCCGGCGGCGGCATGAATGGCGCGTATCAGATCCTCACGCCCACAGAAGGCGTGGATTTCAGCGATTACATGGCGCGGGTGCTGGCCAGTGTTCGTCGCAACTGGTATGCGGTGATGCCAGAGTCCGCACAATTAGGCGACCGCGGCCGCGTGGTGCTCGAATTCAGCATCCGCCGGGACGGCAGCGTGCCCAACGACGATCCGCAGCGGCTCCTCGGTTCGGGCAAGGAACCGCTCGACCGCGCCGCGGTTTCCGCGATTCGCTCGTCGAATCCCTTCGACCATTTGCCGCCGGCGTTCTCCGGCCCGGAAATTCGTTTGCGCTTTATTTTCCTGTACAATTTGCCTCTCGACGCCGCCAATCAGCAATAGCGTTTGAACGCTGCCGGTAAATTTCGTGAAAATTGTCCGCCAACAACTTGTCGGCTCCATTCTGCTGGCCACCATTGTTCTGGTCATTCAGGTCATCCGCGGTTGGCACATTCTTTTCCGATGAAGGCGCCCGCCGTGAATCCGCCACTGGTCGCCATTGTTGGTCCCACCGCTTCGGGAAAATCGGCACTCGGCATTTTTCTGGCTCGGCAATTTGGCGGCGAAGTCATCGCTTGCGATTCCACCCAGCTCTATCGCGGCTTTGACATTGGGACGGCTAAACCCACGCTCGACGAGCGCGCCAATGTTAAACACCACCTGCTCGATATTCTCGAACCGACGGAAGAATCGACGGCCGGCGGCTATCGTGAACGCGCTATCGCGATTCTCGATGAGCTGCGCGGGCGTTCGTGTTTGCCGATTTTCACCGTGGGCACTGGCTTGTATCTGCGCGCGCTTCTCGATGGACTCGCCGATCTCCCCCTGCGCTCCGAAGAAATTCGCGAATCCCTCCGCGCTTCTGCCGCCGAGAGGGGCCACGGCCACTTGCACAAAATGTTGGAGCACCTCGATCCGCACTCCGCGAAACAAATTTCAGCCTCCGATGAGCAAAAATTGATCCGGGCCATCGAGATTTGCATGCTTACAAGGAAGCCGCTTTCCGACCTCCATCGCGCCGGTCGCAATCCGCTGACTGGTTGGCGGACCATCAGAATCGGTCTGCAGCCTGACCGCGAAGCGCTCAACCAGCGCATTCGCGCGCGTACCGACAAAATGTTAGAAGACGGCTGGCTCAACGAAGTCTCGCGGCTCCTGGCCAGCGGCTTGCCGGACACCGCCAAGCCCTTTCAATTTATCGGCTATCGCGAATTGCGCAGCTACCTGCGCGGCGAAATCAGGCTCGACGCCGCACGCATCGCCATCCAGCAGGGCACTCGCCAATACGCCAAGCGCCAGCTCACTTGGTTTCGCCGCGAAGCCAACGTCCACTGGCTAACGGGTTTCGGCGATGAACGCTCTTTGCAAGCAAACGCTCGCGGATTCTTGTCAGAGCAACTATCCTCAGTCCGCCCCCTCTGAAGTGCTTCTCTTCACTAGCCCTTGTGTTACTCTCCGGCCCGGGAGCGCAGGAATATGTCCAACTTCATCCAGATCACCCCGTTCATGCACGTGCCACACCTCGAAACCGCACTGAAATTCTTCAACGACATTCTGGGCTTTGAAACCCAGTTTCGCGCGCGCGATTATGCCTACGTCCATCGTGAAACCGCGGGCATGCGCATTCTGGAACAAAGCGGCGAAGCTGCCGCGCCTCCCGGTACTCGCCGCTTCGCTTACTACATTGACGTACGCGATGTTGACGCACTCTACGCCGAGCTCAAGACCAAACTCGATACCCTGCCACCGTCCGACGTCTACGGCCCGGTCAATCAGACTTATGGCCAGCGCGAATTGCTGGTTCTGGCGCCGGACGGAAATCTTATCGCTTTCGGACAGGCCATCAAATCCAGCTAGCTGGCCGCGCGCGATTCGCCGGCACTGCCATGGTTTCCCGCCCTGCGCCTCGGCAGCGTATACTCGGCGAGCAGGGACTCTCTGGCCGCTCTTCGTAATATAGGCATGGGATTCCCGATGATCGATCATGAAAACCCCGCAAGCCGTACCAAATTCTGAGCGAGCACTCCTCGTCGGCGTCGCCTGGAAGCGTTCTCCGCGCGTTCGCGGGATGCAAGCAGGCGTGCCGGAACGCGAATCGCTTCTGGAGCTGGTCGAACTCGCCCGCAGCGCCGGCGCCTCCATCGCCGGCACCGTTTTTCAGCTTCGCGATAAGGCTGACCCCGCAACGCTGGTCGGCCGTGGCAAGCTCGACGAAATCCGCGCCGAAGCCATTGTCCGAGATGCGCCGCTGATTATTTTCGACAGCGACCTTTCTCCGGTGCAGCAGCGCAACATTGAAGAACACACCGAACGCCGGGTCATCGATCGCACCCAGCTGATCCTGGATATTTTTGCCCGCCATGCGCGCAGCCGCGAAGGCCAACTGCAGGTCGAACTGGCGCAATTGAATTACATGTTGCCGCGGCTCACTGGCAAAGGTACCTCTATGTCCCGGCAGGGTGGCAAAGGCGCTGGCGGAGCCGGTGGCGCCGGTGGTGGAGGCGGCCGCATCGGCGTTCGTGGACCTGGTGAAAAGAAACTGGAAACCGACCGCCGTCGCATTCGCGATCGCGTCCGCAAAATTGAAAACAGTATTGACGACGTTCGCAAGCAGCGGGCGCTGCGCCGCCAGGCGCGCAATTCCGTTCCGCTGGGAACCATCGCGCTGGTCGGCTACACCAACGCCGGAAAATCTACACTCTTCAATGCCCTCTGCCGCTCCGAAGTGTTGGTCTCTTCGCGGATGTTTGCCACGCTGGATCCCACCATCCGTGCATTGCGGCTGCCTTCCGGGCGCCGGGTTCTGCTTTCCGATACCGTTGGGTTCATCCGCGATCTCCCCAAGGGGCTGATGAGCGCTTTTCGCGCCACTCTTGAAGAGGTGCGGGAAGCCGCGTTAATCCTGCACGTCAGCGACGTTTCCAGCCCGCATCATCAGGAGCTGGACGGCGCGGTAAGCAAAATTCTGGACGAACTCGGCGTCGCCGGGCGTCTTACCCTTCGGGTCTGGAATAAAATGGATTTGCTTCCTCCGGAAGAAAAAGCCGAACTTCAGAAATCGATCGTCCATCCGACCGATGGTGCAGCTCCGCCAGTGCTTGTTTCCGCGTTTAAGAGCGAAGGGCTTGACGCCTTATTGAAACGCATGGATCAAGAGCTGCCGGCCGATCCTGTGGTAAAACTTTTCCTTCGCTTGCCGTTGGTTGAAGGTCGCACGCTGGCGCTGGTACATGCGCTCGGCCATGTTTTCCATTCAGAGTTGGAAGATTCGCATATGCTGCTCGATGCCGAAGTGCCGGTTTCCATGGCTCGCCGCTTGAAGCTGCAGGACTACGCGGTCAGCGGAACTTTTTAGCTTTGGCTCCGTATATTCAGTTGAGAGGTGTTCCGTGGCCGGATTCTTACTCTGGTGCATCTTGCTGGTAATCTGCTGGCCGCTCGCTTTGCTGGCGCTCATCGCTTATCCCTTCGTTTGGCTGATCAGTTTGCCGTTTCGCATCGTTGGAATTACGCTGCACGGGGTGTTCGCGCTGCTCACTTCGATTTTCATGTTGCCAGTGCGCTTGCTGCGTGGACCGCGCTCCATCTGAAAATACTCACATTCACCGGCGCCTTTAGCCTCTGATGACGTCCGAGTAAACAACGAAAAATGCGCCAAAAATCGGCCTTTTGCTCGCTCCTCTAGATCGCTCCCCGGGCAGATGGGCCCTCGCCGAAGCGGTGGAAAACGTTGTGGAAATCCCCGCCACACGGTTTGCTGAATCGTTAATCCAATTGGTTAAGTCGCGAAGGCTGTCAAAAATGACGTTAGATAAGTTGTTGATAATAGATAGGTTGTTGGAAGTTACGGGGGTGTGAACGAATTTTTTTGGCCCCCTTGTGCCCCCACTGTGATCCACGAATTTGCACAGCTCTGGGGCACCTTTGTTACGAAAAGGTATATGTCACCCTTCGATTTTTCCGCGTTTCGTTGTTAATCCCAAAGTACCTCTTTCTGCCCCGAATTATCGTTTCGACCGCCGTTGACGCCCACTAACTCGCAGCTTATAGTCAATTTGCTGCTGCATGCGTTCCCATTTCTGGCTGCAGTCGCTGCGCGCTCATGAACCTTCCCAATGCACTCACGCTGCTGCGTATCTTCTTCGTGCCGCTGCTCATCGCGGTGCTCTTGACCCGCAGTCCGAACATCGAATTGTGGGGGTTGCACATGCGCTTCGAATTCTGGGGCGTTTTGATTCTGCTGGCCGCAGCGGCCACCGATTGGGCCGACGGATATTTTGCGCGACGCCGTTTGCAAGTCACCACTTTAGGAATTCTGCTGGACCCCATTGCGGATAAATTATTAATTTCCGCGGCGTTCATTGCGCTGGTCGATATGCACCTGGTCGAAGCATGGATGGTGGTCATCATCATCGGTAGGGAATTTACCGTTCTGGGTCTGCGTAATATTGCTTCCGCCGAAGGCATGACCATTGCCGCCTCCGCGCTCGGAAAAACGAAAATGGTGCTGCAAGTCTGCGCCGTTGCGGTGTTGATTGCCGGCGCCACTCACCCGTCGCTCAAGCTGATCGGCCGGGTGTTGCTGTGGCTGGTGGTGGTCAGCGCTCTGGTTTCCGCGGCGCAATATTTTTTCCGCTTCTGGAGCCAGCTTGACGGCCGCATCAAGCAGCGCAAGAAACTGCGCATGATGGAAGCTCACGCAAAGTCCGAGGATGTCGTCCCTTCCTGATTCGCAATTCTCTCCGGCAGACGCGCTTGCCATGTTGGCGCTGGCGCGCGCCGCGATCGTCAGTGTCTTCGAAGGAAAGACTCCCGAAGTCCCCAAGCCCGAGCCTCCTTGCTTTTCGCAACCTCGCGGCGTTTTCGTGACCGTGCAGGTCTTCGGAAAATTACGTGGATGTATCGGCGTTACCGAAGCTCGCAGCCCTTTGCGCGAAGCCATCGTGCACTGCGCGAAAAGCGCGGCATTTCGCGATCCGCGTTTTCCACCGCTTCGCCCGGAAGAAGTTCCTGGCATGTCGATTGAAATTTCGCTGCTCTCGCCTCTTTTTCCGATTGACGCTAAAGACATTGAAATCGGGAAACATGGGTTAGTGGTTGAATCCGGGAGTCGCAGGGGATTGTTGCTACCGCAGGTGGGGACGGAGCACCGGCTCAGCGCAGTGCGGTTTCTCGAAGAAACCTGTCGCAAGGCCGGACTTGCGCCGGCGGCCTGGACCGACCCGTTAACTCAAATCTACGCGTTTACCTGCGAAATTTTTCACGATGAAAGGCCACCCGCAGCGCCTGTCTGAGCAGAAAAAAGCCCGCGAAGTGTTTGCCTCGCGGGCCGCTGCCTCCCTGTAAATTGTTTCGCGACTATTCCAGTTCCGCGTAGTCGCCGGCGAAAACCCCATTGCGGGTGACGGTGATCAGCACGGTGGCTGAATTTTGGCTGACGTTCAATACGATGCCTTCGCCAACGATTTCGCGCGGCAAGTCGTTCCATTCGTAACGCTTTGGATTGCTTCCGAACCCGTACATCCGGTCCTGATATCCTTTTTCGATTGGCACCGTTTCGGCGCGCGTACCCTGGTACCGGAAGATACGGAAATAGTCGCCAACCTTGACGCCTTGGGTGCTTCCCAGATTTACGTAAACGGTGTCCCAGCGGCCAGTCATCTGCGCGGTGTCCCTTCCGCGCACCACCATCGCCACCGGCTTGCCGCTTACCGGCGCCAATACATCGAAGGCAGTTGCGTCCTTGTACGGTCCAGCGGGCCGTTCCTCATAGGGGCGTACGATGTCGCCGCGCTGCATATAATCGCAACTCATGGAAACTTTTGCGATGGCGACGTTTGGCTGGGCCTTGATAACTTCCACAGTTCCGAGGTCCGCGTAATGAGTGCCCATGGCATTGGTCAGTTTTTCCTGCCATTTGAACCATCCCACCTTCAGAGCGTCACTGTCCGCCCTAACCACCGAGAAGCGGTCGCCTTCTTTCACGCCTTGACTACTACCCTTGCTCAAATAGACGATGTCGGCGGTCGCAAAGGTTACCTTGTATTCAGACTGCTCGCCGCTGACCAGGCGAAGGTCATCGGAAACTTTTTGATTGGTGTAAAAGCCGGCGCAGTACACCGAGCTTCGCCAGGCATGATTCGGGGGAACAACGGCCTGGGTGCTCGATACGGGCGCATCCTGCGCCAGGCAGGCACCGGCACTGAAAATCAGCGAAAGGCAGAATCCTGCGACATTTGCGCGCATTACAAGACTCCTTCAATGCACGCCCTGGCTTTCAGGATTCCTACTTGCAACCCTGATCTGAAGAGGGCCGTGCGGGGACTATCCAACCCGAAAATAGCAACGCGTTCCAGTACCGTCAAGAAATTGGCTCTCGCCGCTTTACACGTTTGATACGGCCATGCTATATCTTTTGTTTTCAATCATATGCCGACCCATCGCCAGCGCCTGGTTGCCTTCGAGCAACGGCTTTGTGCCGTAGTAGCCACCCCCACGGCCGGAGAAGCAATGATTCAACTTCGGCTGGCCACCCGTTACACCCGGACGGTGGAGCTTCGGTTGGACTGGCTGCGGTCTGATCGGGAGCGCACGGCGTTTCTGGCCGCGCTCGGCAAATTCCAGAAAAAGGGACTGACTCTGGTGGCGACTTGCCGGCGAATTCTGGGCGGCGGGAAACTGGCCGGGGGTGCGCAGGCGGAACTCTACTGGCTGAGCCAGGCGCGCGAAGCCGGTTGCCAGTGGTGCGATCTGGAAATCGAAACATTGCGGGAACTGCCGGGGCAGTCGGCGCGGGAGTTGCCGGTGCCGCCGAAGATCTTGCTGTCCATCCATGATTTTGAGAAGACGCCACCGCTGCCGCGAACTCTGCAGCATGCGCGGCGCGGCGAAGCCGACGCGGTGAAAATTGCAGTTCGCGCGCGGTCGATTTCAGACAGTTTGGAATTGCTTCGGCTGGCTGAGGATTCGTCGGATTTGGTGGCGGTGCCGATGGGGGAGATTGGGCTTCCGGCGCGATTGTTGGCGCTGAGCCGGGGTAGCGCGATGGCTTACGCTCCGGTGGGCGAAGCAACGGCGCCGGGTCAAGTGAGTTTGCGCGAAGTCAAAACCTTGTATCGCACGGATACCATTACCCGCGAGACGGAAATTTATGGAGTGATTGGAAATCCGATCAGCCATTCGCTTTCGCCGCTGTTGCACAACACTGCGTTTGTTGCCGCGAAACGGGATGCGGTGTATCTGCCATTCCTGGTCGAAAATTTGAAAGAATTTGTGAGGGCCGTTCCGGAATTCCCTCTGCGCGGATTCAGCATCACCATTCCACACAAAGAAGCCATCACGAAATATCTGGCCGAATGCGAGCCGATGGCTGAAAAAATCGGCGCGGTGAATACGGTGAGCGTTGGAAAAAACGGGAAATTGCACGGTTCGAATTCGGACTATTTGGGTGTGCTGCGGGCGCTGGATGGAAAAATAAATTTGCAGGACAGCCGAGTGCTGATTCTTGGTGCTGGTGGGTCGGCGCGCGCGGCTGCCTTTGCGATGGCGGCTGCGGGAGCGGAAGTGCTGATTTGCGCGCGGCGCGAATCGGCGGCGCGCGAACTGGCTCGCGCCTGCGGCGGCCAGGCAATTCCTAGGAAATATCTGGCAGTGGCGCACTTTGAGGTGATTATCAATGCTACTCCAGTGGGAATGTATCCGCAGGCGGACCAATCGCCGTTGCTCGCCAAAGAAATCAACTGCGAGCTGGTGATGGATCTGATCTACCGGCCGCTGCAAACGCAGCTTCTGCGGATTGCGGCAGACCATGGAATCAAGACTGTTTCCGGAGTGGAAATGTTTTTGGCGCAGGGATTTCTACAGCAGGTATTGTGGATGAACAAAGCTGCTCCGGAAACGGCCATGCGCCGCGCGGTGATGGCGCAACTGCGGGCGGACGAAAAGCGGCGGAAATAGGAAACTTCTTACCATTGCCGGCGGCGGCAAGCGCGATTTTTGGTTTTAGTGGATAATTGCTCAGCCGTTGTGATTCCCGAATTTCAAGGTTTGGATTTAACTCAGAACTGATTACTGAAACTGATTACTGTGTCCACGATCCAGCCCAGCTTTGCCGAATTTTCCCGCCTCGCCAAACAGGGAAACCTAATTCCTGTCTATGATGTTTTTTCCGCAGACTTGCTAACGCCAGTGAGCGCGTATTTGCGCATCGCGCAGGGCTCGAGGTATTCGTTTCTGTTGGAATCGGTCGAGGGCGGCGAAAAAATTGCGCGGTACACTTTCGCCGGGTCGCATCCGGAGGAGGTGTTTCGCTATGCCAACGGCGCGTGCGTGATGGAAAGCCGCGACAAAGTGGTGTGGGAAGAAAACGACCCGGTATCGTTTCTGCGCGCGCAGATTGAACGGTTCGAACCGGTTCGTTTGCCAGGATTGCCGCCGCTGATCGCCGGAGCGATCGGCTATTTCAGCTACGACATGGTACGGCTGATCGAACGGCTGCCGAAAAAGCTGCGAGACGAGATCGGATTGTTCGATGCGGTGCTGATGTTTTATCACGGGTTGATTGCGTTCGACCACGTGCAGCATCGGTTGTGGATCGTGCGCAACGTGTTCACTGAGAACAAAGGCACGCTGCGAGAAAAGTACGATGTGGCGGTTGCCGAAATTCAACGCACCCGAAAGCTGCTGGACCAGCCGGCGGCGGAGGAGCAACTGGCGAAGAAATCGAAGGCAAAAAAAACCGCGCCGCCTCAGGTGAAATCGAATGTCAGCAAACCGGCGTATCTGCAAGCAGTGCGGAGGGCCAAAGAATATATTCGCGCGGGCGACATTTTTCAGTGCGTGATCAGTCAAAGATTTTCGGCGAAGACGCAGGCCGAACCGTTTCAGATTTATCGCGAACTGCGGGCTCTGAATCCTTCGCCATATCTTTTTTATCTACAATTGAACGATGTGGCCGTGGTGGGTAGTTCGCCGGAAATGCTGGTGAAGGTGCAGGGGCGCGACGTTTTCTACCGGCCGATTGCGGGAACGCGGTGGCGCGGAAAAGGCGAAGCAGAAGATTTGCGGCTGGAACGGGAAATGCTCGCGGACGAAAAAGAGCGCGCTGAGCACATCATGCTGGTGGATTTGGGACGCAACGATCTGGGCCGGGTGTGCGAGTACGGAAGCGTGCGCGTGGAAAAATTGATGACCGTGGAGCGCTATTCGCACGTGATGCATCTGGTTTCCAGTTTGCGCGGGCAACTGCGGCCGGACGTGGATTGTTTCGATGCGCTGATGGCGTGTTTTCCGGCGGGTACGGTATCCGGCGCGCCGAAAGTTCGTGCGATGGAAATTATCGAAGAACTGGAAAAAACGCGGCGGGGAATTTATGCCGGCGGGATTTTGTACCTGGATTTTGCGGGCAATCTGGATTCGTGCATCGCGCTGCGTACCATGGTCATCAAAAATGGTGTGGCCTACATCCAGGCCGGCGGAGGAATTGTGGCCGACTCGAGTCCGCAACGGGAATACCAAGAATCGGTGAACAAATCGAAAGCGTTACAGCGCGCACTGGAAGCCGCGCATCAATCGTGAATGAAACGGTGAATGAAATGCGCGGGAGTGACTCAGAGACGAAACAATGATTCTGCTTTTGGACAACTACGACTCGTTTACGTACAACCTGGCCCAGTATTTGGGGGAGCTAGGTTGCGAAGTGGAAGTGCATCGCAACGACAAGATTTCGGTGGAAGAGATCACCAGGCGCAAGCCGGAGCGGATTGTGATTTCGCCAGGGCCGTGTACTCCGCAAGAGGCGGGCATTTCAATTGAGCTGATTCAGCGACTGGCGGGACGGTTCCCGATCCTGGGGGTATGCCTCGGGCATCAGGCGCTGGGTGCGGCGTATGGCGGAAAGATTGTGCGTGCACCGCGACTGTTTCATGGCAAGACCAGTGAGATTCATCATGACGGCCAAGGCGTATTTCAGGATTTGCCGAAGCCGTTTATCGCCACGCGCTACCACTCGTTGATCGTGGAGAAGAGATCGCTGCCGAAAGAGCTGACCATTACGGCGGAGACCAAAGACGGGATCATCATGGGAGTACGGCACCGGAGGCATAAGCTCGAAGGTGTGCAGTTCCATCCGGAGTCGGTGTTAACGGAATCCGGGAAGCAGTTGTTGAAGAATTTTCTTTCCTTGTAGTTGCCGCCTTTCTTTTCTAACCCCCTCCGCCTACCCTGCCGTCCGTAAACCTCCGAAAGCAAGGACCGAGAGAACTATGAAAAAGTGAAGAGTGCTAAAAAGAAGAGAGTTGCCTAGGCGAAATGGATAAGGGTGTGAAAAGACAGCGGTTAGTTTGTTTTCGGTAGCCATGGCTGGATCGCGAGTTTCAGGGGAATGATAGTATGAAAACAATACCATATGACTATTTAGTTTTATGGTAAAAAAGAGGCGACTGCGGGTAGCGCAAACCGGTCGGAATCCGAGCACGGCTGAAGCCGTTTACTAGAGGACGAGAACCACCACAGCGCGGGAGCGCCGTTCAACCTTATACACATTCTGGAATCCGTGAAGCAATATTCGGCGCTCAGCTGGAAGAGCATTGCCGTTAGTTGGACTTACCAGTCCAAGTCGGCTAGGAGAATGGCGTAGGTTTCGATGCCGGACCAGAGTTGTCCGAGGCGGAGATTTTCGTCCGAGGAGTGCTGGTGGTTGTCGTAGTTGACGATGGGGACGCCGATCCAGGGTAGTCCGAGGTCTTCGAAGATGTACATGGGAACGCTGCCGCCCAGTGTGGGAGCGACGACGGTCTGATGATTGGTGGCGTCTTGCAGGATGCGGACTAGAGCTTTGGAGACCGGCAGGTCCATGCGAGTGCGGGAGGCACGGTAGCCGCCGCCGTCAATAACTTTGGCGACTAGCGGGTGGGCGCGGCGTTCCTCTAGCGTGGGTTCGTGTTCAACGACGAAGAAACCTTGTTTGCGGATGAAGCCGGATATCTGCTGGAATTTTTGGTGCGGGTCTTCTCCTTTGACGAGGCGGGCTTCGAGAGAGGCTTCGGCTTTGTCTGGGACGATGTTGGTGGCTTGCTCGCCCACGCTGCCGCTGCGAATGCCGCGAATGTTGAGGGATGGTTGCTGCAGGAGCTCCATTAATTTTTGGCCGCTGCCATCGGGCTTGGCCAAGGCGAGTTCGTGTTGAAGTTCGGAATCGTTGACGGGCATGGCGTTCAGTGTGGCTTGTTCGACGGGGCCGAGAGCTTCGACGTCATTGTAGTAGCCCGGAATGAGGACGCGGCCGTTTTCGTCTTTCATTGACGCGAGGAGGCGGGAGAGAGTTAGCGCGGGGTTGGGTGCCCAGTTTCCGTAATGGCCGCTGTGGAGCGATCGCACCGGGCCGTATACCGTGATGTCTAGACCGATGTCGCCGCGATTGCCGAAGAAAAGCAGCGGGCGGCCGGATTGATGGACGGGGCCGTCACCGGTTATCAAGAGATCGGCGGCGAGAAGATTTTTGTGGAGCTGCAGAGTTTGCAGCAGGTGAGTGGAGCCGGCTTCTTCTTCGCCTTCGAGAATGAATTTGAGATTGATGGCTAGCGGAATATTTTTGGCGCGCAGGGCATCGAGAGCGGCGAGGATGGCCACGATAGGGGATTTGTCGTCGGAGGCGGAGCGAGCGTAGATGCGATAGTCGTCTTTGTAAGAGTTTGGCGCTGTCACCGAATCGGGGTAGGAAATCGTTTTGCCGCCGGCTTCGATTGCGTTGTCGCGGAGGACCGGAGTGAAGGGAGATTTATCGGTCCAGGCGGATAAATCGACGGGCTGGCCGTCGTAGTGCGCGTAGAAAATCATGGTGCGGGCTGCGCCGAGGGTATCCAGTTTGCCGAAGACGACGGGACCGCGGTCTTCGATGGAGAGCAGATGGGTTTCGATGCCGCGGGCTTCGAGCATTTCTTTGAGGCGCGTGGCGTTTCTTTTGATGTTGGGAGTGTCGCTGGCGACGTTGGGAATGGCCAGAAATTCTCGGAGTTCGCGCATGATGCGATCTTCATTGGCCAGGCGGTAGGCTCGGACTTGTTCGACGACGTGCTTGGGCGGAGCGAGGGTGCGTTTGGTTTCCACATTACCGCCGACGGAGAGTTGGGCGGCTGCGGGGAAGGCGCAGGAGTACACGCTGATGACAAATGTTGCGAGGATTCGGAGGTTCACGGATTCACCTGAATTGAGTTTACCGTATGACGCAATACAGACGGAACGCACGTCCATCGTAGCTCACCGTAAACAAGAATACGTACGTTAGTTCAGTGCGGAGGGAATGGCGCACCAGAATTGGAATGCAAAAGATACGAGCCCGGTCCGGAAACTCCATGGAGTCACCGGTGCGCGTGAATTGCAGAAGCTAGAAGACTACCAAGCACGAGGGCCTAGGCTAGTTAAAGGCGCACCGGCGCTTCGCAGCTCGTGATAAATCCTCGCTACTCAGCGTAAACGAGATTGCCTGTGCTACTGTCTAATTTCAACAGCCTGCGAGCGAGGATACTCTCGTCCAGGATTTGGAACGCGAAAATAAATGGGTCAACTTACATTTAATTTGCAGCCGGACCGGAGGGCGCTGACAGTCAGCGAATTGACGGCGCGGATTCGGGACTTGCTGGCGAAGAATTTGACGGACTTGACGGTGGAAGGCGAAATTTCGAATTGCCGGCCGGCGCAATCGGGACATTTATATTTCACCCTGAAGGATGAGAAGGCGCAGGTGCGCTGCGTGTGGTTCAAACAGCAGATGCGCGGGCTGAAATTTCGTGCGGAAGACGGGTTGAAGGTGAGCGTGCGCGGTTCGGTAGGTGTGTATGAGGCGCGCGGCGAATATCAGATTTACGTGGAGTCCATGGAGCCGGTGGGGCGTGGGGCGCTGCAACTGGCATTTGAGCAGCTGAAGAAACGGCTGGAGGCGGAAGGGCTGTTCGATGCGCGGCGAAAAAAACCGCTGCCGGTGCTGCCGAGCCGAATTGGATTGATCACTTCGCCGACCGGAGCGGCCGTGCGCGACGTGCTGCGAATATTGCGGCGGCGATTTCCGAATGTGCATTTGACGCTGTTTCCGGTGCGGGTGCAGGGAGACGGATCGGCTAACGAGATTGTGAAAGCGATCAAATATTTTAATCAGCAGGAACTGGTGGAGGTGCTGATTGTGGGGCGCGGCGGCGGGTCGATGGAAGATTTGTGGGCGTTCAACGAAGAGATTGTGGCCCGGGCGATATTTGAATCGAAAGTTCCGGTGATTTCCTGCGTGGGACACGAAACGGATTTTACGATCGCGGATTTTGTAGCGGACGTGAGGGCTTCGACGCCATCGGCGGCGGCCGAAATTGTGGTGCAGACACGGCGGGAGTTCGACAAACACATTGCCCGGATGCTGGAGACGTTGGGAGAGCAGATACGCTACCGGATTTTGGTGCGCAGCCGGCGGGTACACGAGTTGGCGGGGCGGCGAGGATTCCGGCGGCCGCTGGATTTGCTGCGGCAGCAACGGCAGCGAGCCGATGAGTTGACTGCACGCGTAGCGCTGGGACTAAAGGCGCGGCTGGAACAATCGCGGAAGCGATTTACGGCCGCGCATTTGCGGATTGCGAGTTTTGATTTTCGAGTGGAGCTTGCGACGCTGCGGCTACGGTTGGAGAGCCGGAGCGCGGAGTTGGGAGTGCGCGCGGAGCGGTGGTTACAGAAGAAGCGCGAGCGGCTGGATCGGTTGGGATTGCAGCTGCAGGAGCGCGGGCCATTGAAGGTGTTAGAGCGGGGTTATGCGATTGCGACAGATGCGGCGGGGAATGTGTTGCGAGATTCGAATCAGGTCGAAATCGGAGACTCGATTTCGATACAGCTGCACCGCGGGCGGCTCTCGTCCGAAGTAAAGAACAAGGGCTAACCTAGCGGTTGATTCGGCCCGTGAGTCGCGAGGGCGGCGATGAGCTTAGCAATCGTAATGCCACGGAGCAGCAGCAAACTCGTACGCCGCTGTCAGTAAGCGACCTTTAAGAGGAGGCTAGAAAATTTCGGTAGCCCTGGAATGCCTGCGCAACCTCTCCCCGGCGTATTTGTTCGCGAGCGCACTTCTATAAAGTGAGCCCATATACCAGGTCAATCCTCTTCTTCCGAAGAGGAAGAGACTTTTAAGACAGCTAGGAAGGCTTCCTGCGGAATGTCGACCTGGCCGACGCGCTTCATGCGGCGTTTGCCTTCTTTTTGTTTTTCCAACAATTTGCGCTTGCGGGAAATGTCACCGCCATAACACTTGGCGAGCACGTTTTTGCGCATGGCGGCCACGGTTTCTCGGGCGATGACCCGGCTGCCGATGGCGGCTTGAATGGGAACTTCGAACATCTGGCGCGGGATGAGTTTGCGGAGGCGGGAGACGAGTTCGCGGCCGCGTTCATAGGCGGTGTCGCGATGGGTGATCATGGCGAGAGCGTCGACCGGTTCGCCACCGACGAGCACGTCGAGTTTGACGAGGTCGGATTCCTTGTAGCCTTCGAGATGGTAGTCGAGCGACGCATAGCCACGCGAAACGGATTTGAGGCGATCGTAGAAATCGAGAACGATTTCGTTGAGCGGCAATTCGTACGTGAGCATCACGCGAGTGGGAGAAAGATATTCGAAATTCCGCTGGATGCCGCGCTTGTCCTGACAGAGCTGGAGAATTCCGCCGACCGAATCGTCGTTGGTGATGATCATGGCCTTGATGATGGGCTCTTCGATCATTTCGATATCACTGGGATTGGGGAATTTTGCGGGGCTATCTACTTCGATGGCCTGACCCCCGACGCGCGTGATGCGATAACGCACGCTGGGCGCGGTGGTGATGAGGTTCAAGCCGAATTCGCGTTCGAGGCGCTCTTGGACGATTTCCATGTGCAGCAAGCCGAGGAAGCCGCAACGAAAACCGAAACCCAGAGCGACGGAGTTTTCTGGTTCGTAGAAAAATGCGGCGTCATTGAGTTGGAGCTTGCCGAGTGCGTCGCGGAGCGGTTCGTATTCGTCGGCGAGAACGGGAAAGAGGCCAGCGAAGACCATCGGCTTGGTGGCTTCAAAACCGGGAAGCGGCGGCGCAGTGCTGCCAGCTTCGATGACGGTATCACCCATGCGGGCGTCGGCGACGCGCTTGATGTTGGCGACAATAAAGCCCACGTCGCCGGCTTCCAGTTCATCGAGAGCGATAGGTTTGGGAGTGAGTGTGCCGAGTTGCTCGACTTCGTAGACGTCGTTGCCGGCGCAAAGGCGAACCTTCATGTGATTGGCGATGCGACCTTCCATCACACGGACTAGGACCACAGCTCCGCGGTATGGATCGAACCAGGAATCGAAGATCAATGCTTGCAACGGACTTGTGGCGCTGCCTTTGGGTGCAGGAATGCGCTTGATGATGGCTTCGAGAACGTCGTCGACACCCAGGCCGCTTTTGGCGCTGATGGGAAGAGCGTCGTGGGCGTCAATGGCCAGAACGTTTTCAATTTGCTCTTTGACGAAATCCACTTGTGCGGCTGGGAGATCGATTTTGTTGATGACCGGAAGAATGGTGAGATTGTGGCCTGCAGCGAGAAAAGTGTTGGCGACCGTTTGCGCTTCGACGCCTTGGGAGGCATCGACGACAAGCAGAGCGCCTTCACAAGCGGAGAGTGCGCGCGAGACTTCGTAAGAGAAATCTACGTGGCCCGGCGTGTCGATCAGATTGAGGCGGTAAGTGTGGCCATCTTTCGCTTGGTAGTGGAGACGAATGCTTTTGGCTTTGATGGTGATCCCACGTTCTCTCTCAAGATCCATGGAGTCGAGAACCTGCGCGGACATTTCGCGCTCGGAAAGACCGCCGGTCATTTCAATGAGGCGATCGGCAAGTGTGGACTTGCCGTGGTCAATGTGCGCAATGATGCAGAAATTTCGCTCGAACTTAGGGTCCATGTACCTGTTTTGCCGGCAGCGGCGGAAAGGGAAAGCCGACTGCCCTCGATTTTCCTAGAATCCCGCGACGGGAGCACAGACGGACTGCGCAAAATCGCTGTCTTGGAAGAACTAGTTTGCCATAAATTGGGGATGGCGTCAGCCGGATGCGGGATTCCAAGCGATTTAGAGGGTTTAGCGACGGAAATTGTTGATGAGCCAGACGACCAGGCTGGCCACAACGCTGATAACGATGCAGGAGGCCAACGGAAAGTAGAAAGTGCCGTGTTGGCCGCGATGGACGATATCACCGGGCAGGCGTCCGATGCGGAAGGGAAGTTTTGGGCCGAAGTAGAAGAGCGCGCCGAGGACGAGCAGGATGGCTCCGGCGAGAAGGAGGAGGCGGCCGAGTTGTTGCATGGAGTCCATAGGGAGAGTTTAGCGTGAGCCGTTAGCAATTGAGTTTTTGCGGTCTCTTCCGTTGAGATCCTTCGGCGGATTTCATGGTTCGCCTCAGGATAACGACGTGATTTGGCACGGCCAGGACGGTCCTTAGGCTGCGGCGGCGATGCGCGCACGGAGGTCGTTTTGCTCGGCGATGGATTCTGCGCCGATGGTGAAGGCGTCAAGGACATTGAGACCGAGGGCGAAGCGGATGGCTTCGTCCTGGCGATCGCGGAGTGCGCCCTGGCCGAGAATCTTCATACCGAGGACGGCTTTGCCGGAAGCTTTCATTTCGCGAAGAACGCCGATGACCGTGTCGGGTTCGGCGTCCATGTGTGCGCCAACGGGATTGACGCGGGCGAGGTCGACCTCAACCCAGGGTGATTTTGCGGCTGCGCGAAGAGCTTCTATCGAATGGCAAGAGCAGCCGTGGGCGCGGATGACGCCTTTTTGTTTGGCTTCGGAGAGGACGTCCATCACCGGTTCGTAGCGGGTGGTCCAGTCGCCTTCGGTGAGGCAATGCATCAGGACGATGTCGAGTTGGTCGGTGCCGAGTTCCTTGCGGAAGCGATCGAGGTCGGCGCGCATTTCCGGAGCGGACCGGGCCCATGATTTGGTGAGCACGGTGACTTTGGTACGATCGACGTGCTTGAGCGCTTCGGCGACGTGCGGATGACTGCCATAAGAATCAGCGGCGTCGAAAAAGCGGAGGCCGTGGTCATAACCGTTGAGGAGTAGGCGCGGTAGGCCGTCCATGCCGAGTGCGGTTTGGTGCGAGTGGTGGCCGGCACCGACAGTGCCCGTGCCCATGGCGAGTCGGGAAGTCTTGATGCCGGATTTGCCGAGGGTGACGGTGTCGGTTGCCGAAAATTTACCTGCGAGTGGCGGGATGGCCAGGAGGCCATTGGCTACGGCGGAGGAACTCAGCAAGGCGCCAGCCGCTGCGCGGGAAGTGCGATGAAGGAAGTCGCGACGAAGCATGGGAACCTCCGAACGGGTGTAGGAGAAAAGCGTACTCCTGATTGGGACGCGGGGGAGCGGGAATTTGTTAGCTAGGCTGGGAGAAGAAGCGGAGAAAAGAAAGGGCGCAGCACGGCGCTGCGCCCTACGCGACCTGACCGATCGAACCGATGCGTGTTAGATGAGTTCCAGGCCGGCGAAGAAGTAGCCGATTTCGAATCGGGCGGTTTCCGGAGCGTCGGAGCCGTGCGTGCAGTTCGTGCCGATGCTGGTGCCGAGGTCGTGGCGAATGCTGCCGGGAACAGCTTTCTTGGGGTCGGTGGCGCCCATGGCGTCGCGCCATTTGAGGATTGCGCCATCGGCTTCGAGTACCAGAGCGATGATTTTTCCAGAGGACATGAATTCGGTGAGTTCGCCGAAGAACGGGCGCTCTTTGTGAACGGCGTAGAAGCCGCCGGCTTCTTCTTTGGTCAGGCGCATGGATTTGACGGCGACGATCCTGAAGCCCGCTTTACTGATGCGGGACAGAATTTCGCCCTGTTGTCCGGCAGCGACGGCGTCCGGTTTGATGATTGCGAAAGTACGTTCGATGGCCACAAAAACGCTCCTTGAATTTATTACGCGAAATTCGCCGGCTAGAAGCCGGCGTTACCAAATGGGCCGCTTGAGAAG
>Ga0157376_10000160_pt1 | contig 46966 bp, 48 predicted proteins | sample M45metaG_FD_121801 | JGI IMG/M metagenome (GOLD analysis project Ga0157376, IMG submission 121801) | Miscanthus rhizosphere microbial communities from Kellogg Biological Station, Michigan, USA - M4-5 metaG | ecosystem: Host-associated > Plants > Roots > Rhizosphere > Soil | place: USA: Michigan...
TGGCTCGCCGGGGCATGGAAGTCCCAGTCCCTCAACAATCTGCACTGCTGCTTCTTTGGGCGATTTCTGGCTGGTATCCACGCGCAATTTGGGCGGCGGCATTACCGGCCTAGTGAACACGCCCTGCCGCAATAGCTCGCGAAACTTCTCGATGGATGATAGCTTTTTGTAGTTGCGCCTTTGCGGCGTGTCCAGGCGCTGTTCTATCGCTGTTGTATCGCAACAAATCTCCACGTAATCGAGCTCCCCACTATAACGCCCAACGACCTGTTCGACGGCTTCGACAAAACTTTGCCGGACGCTATTTTCCGGATTGAATGTGAAAATCAGGCCGTGCGTGGCGCTTGCTGCTGCAGCTTCGATCACCGCGAGCCAGATCTCTTCGCGCAGCTCGACGAATTCCTTGCTTGCGAATGGAAACACCTCGAGCAACAAGTCCACCGTCAAATGGTTGTGGAAGATTTTCCACCCGGTCATCGCACCAAGCTCGCGCGCGACCGTCAATTTTCCGCTACCCGGCATTCCCCAGATAAAAACCAATCGCATGCGCTTAAACGCTCCTTCTGGATTTTCGTGGAACACCGCTGTGCGTTAGACTAGATGTGTTGCCGCTTCTCCAATAGCGTACAAGAATTACGAATGAAATCATGAGAATCCTCTTCGTATCCTCTGAAGGTCTGCCATTTTCCAAAACCGGCGGCCTTGCCGACGTCGTGGAAGCGCTTCCCAAAGCACTGGTTGCTCGCGGTCACGAAGTCGCCGTCGTCCTTCCGCGCTATCGCGGCACGCAGGCGATCACTTCGGTCATACCCAGCCTCACAATTCCGATGGGCAATCGGCTGCGCTTTCCAGCGGTTACGGATGGCACGCTACTCAACGGCGTCCGGTATTTTTTCGTCGACGACCCGGCGTACTTCGATCGCGACGGAATTTACGGCAATGCCGCCGGCGATTTTCCGGACAACCCTGAGCGATACAGCGAATTTTGTCGCGCCGCAATTGAAATCGCCAAACACGTCTGGCCCACCGACGTTTTCCATTGCCACGACTGGCAGACTGCGCTGCTTCCGGTGCTGCTACGTACTTCGTACAGCGACGACCCGGTGGTTCAGAACCTGCCGGTAGTGTTCACGATCCACAACATGGGCTACCACGGGCAATTTCGCCGAGATGTGCTGGCGCGTGCTTCGATTCCGGAAACCGTTTTCAATCCAGCGGGGCTGGAATTTTATGGCGAGGTCAATTTCCTTAAAGGTGGTTTAGTCTTTTCCGATTACCTGACCACAGTCAGCCGGCGCTATGCGCAAGAAATCCAAACGCCGGAGTTCGGCTACGGTCTTGATGGTGTCGTTCGCGGCCGTGGCGATCGGGTAGTGGGCATCCTGAACGGCGCGGACTACGCGATCTGGAATCCGGCAAAGGATTCGTTCATTGCCGCAAAATACTCCGCGAAAGACCTTGCGGGTAAACAGCTTTGCAAGCAGGACCTACTGCGGACTTTCGGTCTGCCAAACGACAATCCGCACCGCGCAGTGCTGGGCATTGTTTCGCGATTTGCCGACCAAAAAGGATTTGATCTGATTGCCGACCGCGCTCACGAAATGCTTCGTGAAGAGGTATTTCTGGTCGTTCTGGGAACCGGCGAACGCCGCTACGAAGACTTATTCCGCGCACTGGCCAACGGGTATCCCGGCCGGGTGGGAATTAAGTTCGCCTACGACAATGCCCTGGCGCACAAGGTCGAAGCCGGCGCCGACATATTTCTGATGCCATCGCGATACGAACCCTGCGGTCTCAATCAGATTTACAGTCTGAAATATGGTACCGTCCCAGTAGTGCGTGCCACGGGCGGACTCGACGATACCGTTGAGAACTTCGACCTGGAGCACGGCACCGGGACCGGCTTCAAGTTTTCCGAATACTCTGGCAGCGCATTTTTATATGCGGTAAAACAGGCGTTACATCATTACGCCGACGAGCGCATCTGGAAACGCATCCAGCTGAATGGAATGATCAAGGATTATTCGTGGAAGACGTCGGCCGCGGAGTACACCAAAGTTTTTGAAGCGGCGCGCGAGGCCCGGGGATTGGGCCAACTGGCAGGAAACCAATTACCTGTTACAACATCTAATTAGGAGACAAGGAGTCAGTTGGGTGCCCAAAACGTCGGTAACCCGCTGAAAGCAAACAACATGGCAGATAATATCCTCACCGTCAACGACGGCAACTTCGAATCGGAAGTCCTCACCGCGAGCAGCGCTCAGCCGGTGCTGGTCGATTTCTGGGCGGAATGGTGCCGCCCGTGTCACATGCTTGCACCGACCGTCGCTGAAGTCGCCAACGACTATGCTGGCAAGCTTAAGGTCACCAAGCTCAACGTCGATGAAGCGATGAACTCCGCTGGCCGTTATAACATTCGAGGTATCCCCACCTTGCTCGTTTTTAAGAACGGCCAAGTCGTCGAGCAGATCGTGGGCGCGGTTCCCAAGGATCAGATCACCAAAGCGATCGACCGCCACGTCGGCTAATTCTTGAATTTTGCGATTGGGCGCGCAGGCCGACCCCGGCTTGCGGGCTTTTTTATTTGCCCGTCGGAATTAGCGGCGGCTGCACGGTGCGCGGTCGGCATTCGCGGTTTCGCGATGTTGACGGGAAGGCGCGCTTCCCGCGTACCTGCAGCGACCTCTTGGTTTGAGTTAGACTGGCCTTGATTTTTTTTGGAATCGCTCAAATGTCTCGGCGATTCATTGAAGTGCCGATTGAGCGGCGTGGCCACGCAGTCAAGTATTGAAGACATTCTGCCAGCGGAAATTATGGCTACTCGCAAAAGAACATCATCGACTATGGGAGTCAGGCGCTGTCGTTGGGCTGCCAAGGAATGGAACATTCCATATCACGATACCGAATGGGGCGTGCCCGTTCACGATGACCGGGTTCTGTTCGAGTTTCTGATTTTGGAGGGGGCACAAGCCGGGCTGAGCTGGGATACCATTCTTCGCAAGCGCCAGCGTTATCGCGAAGTGTTTGACAATTTTGATCCGCAAAAGGTCGCTCGCTACGACGCAACAAAAGTGAAATCGCTGCTTTCCGACGCCGGCATTGTCCGCAATCGATTGAAAATTTCCGCCGCTATCGACAACGCTCGAGCGTTTCTGGAAGTACAAAGAGAATTTGGCAGTTTTGCCGGTTACATCTGGCAATTTGTAGGTGGAACACCCAAGCGCAATACTTGGAAGCAGCACCAGCGCCTTCCGGCAAGAACCACAGAATCAGATGCTATGAGCAAAGATCTCCGCAAGCGTGGGTTTCGCTTCGTAGGTTCCACGATTTGCTACGCGTTCATGCAAGCCACCGGAATGGTCAACGACCACGTAACCACCTGCTTCCGATTCGAGCAGGTCTAGCGATTTTCGGAGCGCCCGAGTTCAGGAGATTGTTATTTCGAAGCGTCAGGCTTCGGCGTTTCCGTCTTCGGCGCAATGGACAACAACTCCACTTCAAAAATCAGCGTGGAATTCGGTCCAATCTCGTGATCCGGGCCCGCGCCATTCTGGCCGTACGCCAGATCGGGCGGCACAAATAGCTGCCACTTAGACCCCACCGGCATCAGCTGCAGTGCTTCGCCCCAGCCCTTAATGACTTCGCCCACTTGAAAAGTCACTGGCTCGCCGCGCTTGTAGGAGCTGTCAAACTCTTTGCCGGCAATCAGCGTTCCGCTGTAGTTGCATACCACTTTGTCGCCCGCCACCGGCTTCGGCCCCGTGCCGGCTTTTAGAATCTTGTATTGCAATCCGCTCGGCAGCGTCACGATGCCTTCTTTGGTTTTATTCGCCGTCAGAAATGCGTCGCCTTCTTTCTTGTTTACCGCGCCCAACTGTTCGAGCTTTGCCTGCTGCTTGGCGCGAACTTCTGTTGCCAGCGCCGTCATCGCCGCTTTCGCTTCGTCGTCGGTCAGCAAAGGCTTGCTGCCAGCAATTGCGTCACGAATACCCCGTGCCAGGCTCTGCGCGTCAATCTCCACGCCGTCTTTCTGCAATCCTTTGCCGATGTTCATGCCGATGGCGTAGCTGGCTTTCGCTTTCTGCGTGGTCAAAGGAGCTCCGGCGGTTGCAGGGCGTTTCGCTGTAGACGCTGTACCAGTCTTCGCCGTCGTAGATGCCACTTGGCCGCTTGCCGCCGCATGGGTTCCCGCTGCGAGTTTCGGCGTGGATGTCGCCACCGGGGCTGGCTTTGCGCTGCTGGCAGGATCTTGCGCGCTGACGCCACGGCTTGAAATCAGTCCAATCGCCAGAAGTCCAGTCACTACCAGGAATGGTTTTGTCATAATTTAATTGTCCCATTGCTTGCAAAAGTCTGCAAATCGCGCCAATCTCGCGATTGTTAGCCGTCCTCGCTTGCGTTGCTGCGGCGCTCCATCGTACGATTTCCTTTCTTCTTTTCCCCGAAAGCTCGATGGTTTCAAACGTTTGCGGCAACGGGGTGTGAGCAACGAAAGGTCTAACGGATGAAATCGGTAGTCGTGGTTGGCGCGCAGTGGGGTGATGAAGGCAAAGGCAAAGTTGTTGATTATCTTGCCGGTTCGTTTGACTACATCGTCCGCGTAGCCGGGGGCCACAATGCTGGCCACACCGTTATTATCGGCAAGGAAAAACACGTTCTGCAGCTGATCCCTTGCGGCATTCTTCGCCCCAAGCAGCACGCGGTTATCGGTATGGGCGTGGTGGTCGATCCCGCCGCGCTGGTCAATGAAATCGAAGTCCTGGCGAAATCCGGCATCGAAGTCGCCAATCGCCTGCACATTAGCAATCGCGCTCATCTGATTTTTCCTTACCACCGCGAACTCGATAAGGCCGCCGAAGGTGCCCGTGGCGCAAATAAAATCGGCACTACCTCGCGCGGTATTGGACCCGCCTATGAAGACAAGATGGCTCGCCGTGGGCTGCGCATGTGCGATCTGCTGGACCCGGCGATGTTCCGCGAAAAAGCCGCGCGCGTAGTAGCCGAAAAAAATCGCCTGGCCAAGGGCGCTTACGGCGCAGACATTGACTTCTCCCACGAAGTGGACGAAACGCTGAAGCTCGGAGAGAAAATTCGCGGCTACATTTGTGACTCGGCCGAATTGGTGAACCACGCTCTGGCCGAAGGGAAGTCCGTTCTCTTTGAAGGCGCACAAGGCACCATGCTGGACATCGATCACGGAACCTATCCCTACGTCACCAGTTCCAGTGCTATTTCCGGCGGCGCGGCCACTGGTGCAGGCGTGCCGCCAACCAAAATCAAGCAGGTACTCGGCATTTCCAAAGCCTACACCACGCGCGTCGGCAGCGGCCCATTTCCCACCGAGATGCCTGATCTCGATGCCGCAGAGGTTCGCAAGCGTGGCAAAGAGTTCGGCGCGGTTACCGGACGCCCCCGCCGCTGTGGCTGGCTCGACCTTGCAGTTCTGCGTTACGCCAAAATGATCAATGGAATTGATTCACTGGTAGTCACCAAACTCGATGTCTTCGACACTCAGCGCGAAATCCAGGTTTGCGTTGGCTACAAATATAAGGGCAAGCCCATTCACGAAATGCCCGCGCTCGCCGAAGAGTACGAGCACGTCACGCCCGAATACAAAACACTGCACGGTTGGAGCGATCCAACCTACGGCGTAAGAGATGCCGGCAAACTGCCCAAAGCCGCGCTGGACTATCTCCGCTTCATCGCCGATTTTCTACAAGTCGAAATCGGCATGATCTCTACCGGCCCCGAACGCGACGCCACCATCGTGCCCCAGGGCACACTACTCGCCCGCTGGCTGTAATTTTGGAGTGCGGCAGTGAAACTGCCGCCGCAGAAAGTGTTGGCTCATGCAGGGCTTCATCCGGAATAGTTGCGGAATTCCACTCACCAACTCGATGATTGTCACAGAGCAATGCAGCATCTCCTGGCCTCCGTGGCCTCCGTCCGAACTTCCTCTTCCCTGTGTTACTCTTTTTCCGACTCCTCGATTTTCGAAGTTCGCACCGTTTTCGAGCGTCCTAACCAATGCTCTCTTACCAACAAGCCCGCGAAGTTGTCATCACACGCGTAAAATCGCTCGTGCTAACATCGGCTTCAGAGACCATCGCGCTCCAGGACTCACTAGGCCGAGTTCTTGCCCGCGAGATCCGCAGCGACCGTGACTACCCACCGTTTGAGCGCTCGATCCGCGATGGCTATGCGGTTCGTTCAACGGACACAGTCCCTGGGGCAAAACTCAGACTTATCGGTGAACTGAAAGCCGGCGATACTCCCGCAGTCGCCGTCACCCCTGGCACTTGTATACAAATCATGACCGGCGCAGCGCTGCCCAATGGCGCGGACGCGGTCATCATGGTCGAACACACGTCGTGCGATGGCGACAGCATCCAAGTCGATCGCCAAATTAAACTCGGCCAACACGTAGTCCGTCGCGGCAGCGAACAATCCGCAGGTCAAACGGTGATCGCCGCTGGCAGCAGAATGGGCTTCGCCCAAATAGCCGCCGCAGCCCAAGTCGGTGCCGCTCAAATCTCGGTCACCCGCAAGCCGAAAATCGCTATCCTAACCACCGGCGACGAAATCGTGGATTTCGCGGGGACTCCGGGGCAATTCCAGATTCGCAACAGCAATTCCGCATCGCTCGCCGCGCAAGTCTCGATACTCGCAGCCGAGCCGATCGTCATTGGCAACGCCAAAGACACCGTAGACGATCTCCGAGCCAAAATTTCCACTGGCTTCGAATCCGATATGCTCTTACTTTCCGGCGGAGTCTCGATGGGGAAGTACGATCTTGTCGAACCAGTCCTGCGCGAACTCATCAGCGAGATTATTTTCGATGCCGTCGCCAGCCGACCCGGCAAGCCAGTCGTTTTCGCCATCTGCAAAGGCAAGCCAGTATTCGGCCTCCCAGGAAATCCCGTATCAACGATGGTCACTTTCGATCTTTTCGTCCGCCCGGCAGTCGATATTCTTTCTGGAGAACTGCAACCTCGTCCGCTCTCACTATTGGACGCCGTCCTGACCACCTCGCTTTCAGAAAAGCCCGGCCTCACACACTTTCTTCCCTCTGTTTTGGAGTGCGGCAGCGCAGCTACCGCTTTTGCAGCCGAGACCAATCCAGAATCTCAACAGCGTGAGCCCGGCTTCAGCACTCCAAGCGTCTCGTTCACGCAAAGCCCTCCCCGCGTCTCGCCCGTCCCTTGGCAAGGCTCGGGTGACGTTGTGGCTATGTCTCGCGCAAATTGTCTCTTGGTAGTCCCACCCGACCGCGAGAACATAGAGGCTGGCGAACGCGTCCAGGTTCTTCTCCGAGGACTTTGCTGACGCATCCAGGAAAGCCAATGCCAAAACTCTCTCACTACGACAGACGCGGCAAAGCCCGTATGGTGGAGGTCACCGCCAAGTCCGTCACCCATCGCTCCGCAATCGCCCACGCCTTCGTCAAAATGTCGCCGCGCGTCCTGGCCGGCGTCCGCAAACTCAAAAATCCCAAGGGCGATCCTCTCGAAGTCGCCCGCATCGCCGGCATCTTGGCTGCCAAGCGCACCTCTGAGTGGATACCTCTTTGTCATCCTCTCCTGCTCACTTACATTGATGTGTACCCCCGCGTGTGCAAAAATGGCGTGGAGATTCGCACTCAAGTGACCGCCGCCGCCCAGACCGGCGTCGAGATGGAAGCCTTGGTCGCCGCCGCTGCCGCCGCCCTCACGGTTTACGACATGTGCAAAGCGCTGGACAAGGGTATTGAGATCACGGAGCTCTTTTTGCTCGAAAAAAGGGGCGGAAAGAGTGGTGATTTTCATCGTTCCAAGCAGCGAGTAGCTAGCAAATCCGTGCGAAAGGGAATCAACCGCTCCGCCAAACGTTCATGACCGCAGCCGCCGCAAAAAACGTTCGCCTTCTGGTCGCCGATGACAATCCGCTCATCCGCAATCTGATTCAACAGGGGCTGGAGCCGCATTGCGAAGTCATTCTTGCCAGTGATGGCGCCGACGCGCTCTTAAAAGTGATCGACGATCCACCCGATGCCATTCTTTGCGACTACAAAATGCCCGGCCTTGATGGCCGCCAGCTTTTTGAAAAACTTCGCGGCCGCGAACAGACCCGCCACATTCCGTTTCTTTTCATGGCCAGCCGCGCCGACGTTGAAGAACGTCTCCGTCCGTTGATGGACGGTGTCGAGGACTTCATCTCCAAACCGTTTCTCCTGAGAGACCTTGTCCGCATCACCAAAAAAGTTTTGGACCGTCTGCATCTTGAAAAATTGCAGAAGCGTGCTTCGCGCCCCGGAGTGATTCAAGGCCGTTTGGAAGAGATGAGCATGACCGACCTGATGCAATCGCTCGAAATGGGGCAGAAGTCCTGCCGCCTGGTCGTTCGCCACGACGGCGAACAAGGCGAACTCTTTTTCTCCTCCGGCCAGTGCCGTGACGCGAAAATCGGCGGTATTGAAGGCGACGATGCCGTCTACAAAGTGATTCTCTGGACTGCCGGCGAATTCGAAATCGATTTCAACGCCGCCAACGCCTCATCCCGCACCACCACCACCCGCGGCACCACCGGCCTGCTAATGGAAGCCATGCGCCTGATGGACGAAGCCTCCCGCGACGCCGTCGAGACCCCGTAGTCAGACGTTTTCTGCTGCGACAGCGATCACCGCGCTAGGTGAATGCACTGATTCGGCAGGGGCACAGCATGCTGTGCCCCAAGGCGGCAAGACTGCTGCCGCGCCAGTGAATTGCCTCTCCTGGTTCCGCTTCTCTGGAGCATGCCTTCTGGATCTCCTCTTCTCTTGTCCGGTGATAATCATTTTCTTTCTTTCGTCTTTTGTGAAAACATTCCTCCATGAAGATCGCCGTCATCTCCATCAGAGACACCGTAGCCAATGGCACCCGTCAGGACTGCGCCGGCCTCGCGGTGGTCGCCCGCTGCAATGCGCTCAGCTGGAGTGTCGTTTCGACCCACACGCTCCCCGACGATCCGGCAAGAATCCAATCGCTCCTCGGCGAACTCGCCGACGCCCAGGCCGCCGACCTGATTCTCACCACCGGCGGCACCGGACTCGGTCCGCGCGACTCCACACCCGAAGCCACCCAGGCCATCGCCGAAAAACTCATCCCCGGCATGGCCGAAGAGATGCGCCGCAAAGGCCTCGAGCACACTGAACGCGCCATACTCTCCCGCGGAATCGCCGCCATCCGCGGCGCTACGCTCATTCTCAATCTTCCGGGCAGCCCCAAGGGCGCGGTCGAATCCCTCGACGCCGTCGCCGCTCTTCTCCCACACTCCATCCAAATCATCCACGGCGCCCGCCACGACTGACGGTTCTTGATCTTGGAATTTTTCAGTAATAAATTACGCGGGTTGCTCAGCGTTTAGAGGCTGGCCCGCTGGTGGAGAATTCCGTACCCGCCAGTGGTCCGGCCCCGACTGCACAATCTCATGAAATCCTGATCGTCCAAAAACCGAGACCGACGAATCCAGCCCAAACGACCCATTGCCGCATGCCACTCGGGAATCAGCCCGGCTTGCGGAGAGTTGCGAAGCTGTAGGTGTTCCTCTTGCGCGATTCGCTGGTATATACCGGTGCCGATCAATCCCGGTTTGCCGACATAGTAGTGCAGCCAGGGAGCATCGCTTCTGCGGATGTGACGTCCGGTTGGCCGGACCATCATCTCGATGAGATATTCCAGAAATCCGAACCCGGAATAGAAAACGCCGTCGGAGCGCGGCTCAGGAGAAGCGGCTGATTCATGAAGGTACACTCACGGCTCCGTGCAGCCGATTATCACACTTACGCGTAGGAGGACTCTGGCCTTCGACCAATTGTGTCGCGGGGGTCACAGTAAGTCTGCGGATCGCCCGCGCCAGCCCTAAGCTCCATGCGTCGCGCGGAACGACTCCAAACATTTCTTCGCGGTTTCCAATTCTGAAAACCGGCTGCCTTCCTGCTCCAGCAGATAATATTCAATCCCTCCGTCGTGCTCGGCCGCTTCAAACAGTTTCTTCCATGGAGCTACGCCTTCGCCAAACAAAACGGTATAACCTTTGCCCGCCTCCGACGACCACTCCTTGCAATGCATCGAACGAATCCGCCCCGGATTTGCTTTGATCCACGCCACCGGATCCGATCCCGCCTCAATACACGTTCCGACGTCCAGTTGCAGCATCACCGTCGGCTTGGTATTTTTCGCCAAAATTTCGATTGGTCGTACGCCGTCCACTGGAGTAAATTCCGTTTGATGATTGTGATAGCCCACTTTCAATCCGTCGGATTCCACTTTGTCGGCTGCGGCATTCAGCGTTCCGGCAATTTCGCGCCATCCATCCAGAGTTGGCTTGCCGTGCGAACTCGCCATCACAATATATTTGCTGCCCAGGATCAGGTTCAGTTCCCGCGCGTGCAGCAATTTGTCACCGCTCAAATAATCGCTGTCGTTGTGCGTGGAAAAACACCGGATGCGCAGATCATCCAATAATTTGCGCATCTGCTTGGCTTGCTCAACGGACCACTCAAAATACGGAGCGTAAAATTCCAGCCCCTGGTAACCCATCTCGCCAACGGCGCGCACCGTGCCCAACAAATCGGCTTTCAATGCATTTCGCACGGAATACATTTCCAGCCCTACGAGAATTGCGCTCCCCGGCGTCGCTCCCAATGTCTTTGGAAGCCCCAAGGCCACCGGCGCCATCGCCGCCGTCGCCAAAAACTCTCGCCGCGTGTATCTCGATGAGCCCTTGTTTTTCAGTTCAAAGGATTTTCTCATGCCGAAATCCTATGCCACTTCGGTCTTATTTTCATCGGAAATCGACTGTTCCTGGCAGACTGGCGGCCCTGATTCGGCTGGAAATGCCTCAGTTACGTTTTAGGATTTGCCGTCAACGTTTTCAAATCGCCCATTAAAGCTGCCATCGAATGTTGAAAATTCTGCATCCCCGTCGATTTCTTCCCGACCGCTTGCACAGCTTCGGTGAATGCCCACAACACTGCGCGCGTCGTTGGATCCCGAATAATCAGCCGGATCTGTGGAATCTGCACCGAGCCGCCTTCTCCGTTGTACACCGATACCCAGCCCGACCCTGCTTCATAGTGAATTTCGAAAATCAGGTCGGCGTCGGCTGGCACTGCCGCCAATTCATAGCGGCCCCAATGCTTCATGGATACGTAGAACTGGTTGTAAGTGAGCTCGCCTGACCCGGCCGGAACCATGCTTTCTCCAGTCGCATTGGAAACAAAAACTCTTTTGCCGCTGAGGAGTTGTACCGGCACAGGCGCTGCTGCAGGAGTCCCAGGATCCTGTGCCGAGGCCACAATCGCCATGAAACTCAAAATCGTTCCTGCTGCGAGCAGTCGCATAGTTCCTCCGCTTTGTTTTTGGTGGGAAAAGAGATACCGGCATGCGCCGACGCACCAAGCCTGCACGAAACCATCCATATCGCCGCTTTGCGGTCATAAGCTCATTTAAGTACTTGCTAATTGATGGACGTATACTACGGCCAGTGGGTTTCGTCGAAGTTCGGCTGCGCTACTCTAATCTTTATCTAGATATTCGCCCGGGACATCGTCTTCGGGTACTCCGTGGGTGTGGACTTCGCCTTCATCGGCGTCGTCGGCGTCTTCCACGCCTTTCACAATTTCGGCTTCGAAGGCGTTTCCTTCTTCCAGCAATTCGTTGACGCTTTCAGAACTTGCCCCACGGCGGTTCGACAGCCCTTGCAGATCGCCGGATTGTCCGCCGGAACGCGCTCCGAGTCCCGCCGGCTCAAACACAACGGTATCCACCAGCTGGCTCTTGCCGCGAACGCGCTTCTTGGGAGCAGCCGCCTTCTTGGCGGACTTGTTCGCGGACGCCGTTTTCTTCACTGCGGTTTTCGCTTTGACCGCGGCTTTCTTTTTCGGAGCTGGCTTCTTCGCCGCTTTCTTCCTTGGAGTTGTTTTCTTCTTGCTCGATTTCTCTTTGGTCTTCTTTTTGGTAGCCATACGCGCAGTGTATCATCCCTTCGCGAAAATGTTCTGTTGGCTCCCGAAACATCCTCGGTGCTGGCTCTCCAGTCAATCTTCGTGCAAAATATCGCAGCCGCGGACCGACGGCATTCTCACTAGAAGAGGGAACTCATGCCCACCGTCTCTTCCATTCTCGCCGACCTAAAAGAGAAAGGCGCCGAGCAAACCCGCAAAACCTACGCCCGCCACGGCCTGCCTCCCGAGCATACCTATGGCACGAGCATCGCCGACATCAAGACCATCGCCAAATCCATCAAGGGCCAGCAGGCGCTGGCCTGCGAACTTTACGGCACCGGCAAAATGGAAGCCATGTACCTTGCCGCCCTGATCGCTGACGGCGCGCAACTCACGCCCAAGCAACTCGATGCCTGGGCCGAAGGCGCCGCCAACCTCCCCATGGTTGCCGAATACTGCGTCGCTTGGGTCAGCGTAGAGAATCCGAATGCCCGCGAGCTCGCTCTCAAGTGGATGAAGTCCAGGAAAGAATTAGTCGCCGCGGCGGGATGGTCCACCTACTCCGGCCTGGTCTCCGTAACGCCCGACGACAAGCTTGACCTGAAGGAAATCGACAAACTTCTGGCCACCGTGGTTAAAGAAATCCAGTCCGCGCCAAATCGCGTTCGCTACACCATGAACAATTTTGTGATCTGCGTTGGCTCGTACGTGAAGCCGCTCACCAAGCAAGCCAAAGCCGTCGCCAAGCAGATCGGCAATGTGTCCGTGGAGGTTGGCGACACCAACTGTCAGATCCCCCTGGCGACGGCCTACATCGAAAAAGTCGAAGCCAAAGGCCGCCTCGGCCACAAGAAGAAAACCATCCGCTGCTAACCTCGGAGTAGGAACTATATTTCCTATTCCACCGCGTCGCTCCATGCACAAAGCAATCCGACAGACTCACCAGCTACTTACTACTCGCGATCCGCGCGCCATTAGTTTCTGGTCGCTGGCCACTATTGACCGCCTTTCGACAGTTGACGCCATACTCAGCGTCAGGAACAATGAATTGGCTGCGCGAAGCGGCCCTAGTACAAACAATGGCCCTCAAACTCTCTGACAAAAAACTTGCGGTGCTTGGCGCCGGAAAACTCGGCGGCATCCTGCTGCGCGCCTATCTCCGGCAAAAGCTCTTTAGCGCCAAGCGCGTCACCGCCACCGTCAAGCACAACGAAAAGGCGGCATCTATTGCCAAGGAACTCGGCTTGTTCGTCACCACCGACAACCGCAAAGCGGTGAAGGGCGCCGACATCATTCTGCTGGGCGTCAAGCCACAGGTGATCGCCGAAGTCCTTAAAGAGATCGGGCCCGAAATCAGCGAAAATACGTTGGTCATATCGATGGCCGCTTCCGTGCCGACCAGCTATTTCGAGCAGCACTTGTCAGCGGCCAGCGGCGATCCCAAAGGCAAAAACGTTCCGGTGATTCGCGCCATGCCCAACACTCCTGCCGCAGTGGGCTGCGGCATGACCGGCATCTGCAAAGGTGCCTACGCCGGAGCCGAGCACCTCGAAATTGCTCGCGCTATGTTCGACGCCGTCGGCCGCACGGTGGTCGTCGATGAAAAAAATATGGACGCAGTCACCGGCCTCTCCGCCAGTGGCCCGGCCTTCGCCTACATCATCCTGGAATCGCTGGCCGAAGCCGGCGTAAAAGTCGGGTTGCCGCGCGATGTAGCAACTCTGCTGGCTGCGCAAACCATGAAGGGCGCCGCCAGTGTGGTCATCGAGACCGGCGATCACCCTGCGCTGCTAAAAGACGCGGTCACCACACCCGCAGGATGCACCATAGACGGCATCCTGGAACTGGAAGAAGGCAAACTCCGCGTGACCCTGATCAAAGCGGTGGTCAAAGCCACCGACCGCGCCGGCGAACTGCTGTTTGAAAAGTAAAATGTCCTCTGAATCGAGCGATCGCGAACCGAAAATGACTCGTGCCGAGAAGGATGCACGGGATTTCACGCGAAAATCAGCGCTTGCGCTGGAGCTCCCCTTCACGATGGTCGGCGCGGTCGTGGTAGGCGGTTTTCTGGGCTATTTCCTCGACAAATGGCTCCACACCAATCCTTGGCTCACGGTCATATTGGGTGCGTTCGGCTTCTTCGGCGGCGTCCGCGAAGTCATCCGGCGCCTAAATCCGAATTCGAGTAGCTCCGATGACGGCTAGGATTGTCGAACTTCAGGTTGACGAATCGCCGGTCGGAGGGCGTATCGTTCAAAATATTTCGTGGCTTACCTTAGCGATCGGAGCGACGGGAGCGGCTGTTGCATTCGCTCTTCGGCGGCCAGATTGGTCGAAAGGAATAGTGGTTGGCGCCATCCTCGGCTGGCTCAATTTTCGGTGGCTCAAAAGGGGAGTCACTGCGCTGCTTTCCGGGCCGACTGGGCAGGCCACACCGCAGAAGAGGGGAAATGTCGCAGGATCGGCGGTATTGGCGCTATTCCGCTACGCCTTGATAGGATTACTGGCATATGTTATTTTTATTTATCTCCAAGTTCCACTTGGAAGTCTGGCAATGGGGTTGTGCGCTCTGGGAGCCGCAACGATTGCGGCAAGTGTGTGGCAAATCCTTCGTCCTGTGAAATGAGGAGCAGCCCGGACTCGGGCATCGACTGATGGAAGAACACGTAAGTCCGATTACGCAGTTCGTAAATGACTATCTCGGCTCGTTTGCGTTGGCAATTCTGCACGCACTGCATATCACGCCCGATAATCCAAAGTTGCCCGTTCCTCAGCATGTGGTCATGGGTGTGGTAGTGATTCTGCTCTTTACGATTTTTGCTCTGGTGGTGAAATCGCGCCTATCGGTGGAAAAGCCGGGTGCGGCGCAGCAGTTTGCCGAATGGCTGCTTACCAATCCGTTGCGCATCGGTATTCGAGATGTCTTGGAGGAGGCTGGCGGTCATCATGCCCAGACTTTCCTGTATTTCGTCGGTTCAATCAGCATTTTTGTGTTGTTTTCCAATTTAATGAGCTTATTTCCGCTTTTTTCTGCGCCCACAGGTCATACAACGGTGCCACTTGCGTGCGCCATTCTCACCTTCGTTTATTTCAATGCAAAAGGCATTCGACACCTGGGAGTAGTTGGCTACCTGAAGAACTTCGGCGGTGGAAGCCCCTGGTGGATTGCTTGGCTGATCTTTATCGTTGAAATTATAAGCACCTGTGCCCGCGTGCTGTCGCTGACTGTTCGTCTTTATGCGAACATTTTTGCCAGCGACACAATTTACGTCCTCTTTTTGGGCCTCCTAACGCAGGTTTCACTCTGGGGATGGCACAAATCCCCGATCCTCGGCGTGGCCTTAGGAATTTTCCCGGCGCTCATTCCATTGCTGTTTATTGGCCTTCACCTTTTGGTGTCGGTGATTCAGGCATTCATCTTTACAGTACTTCCGTCCGTCTATCTCGGCATGGCCACCGCGGAGGAACACTAAGCGACTTTTGCCGGCCTTTTCGTGTCGGCAAGCTGCCGTACCAGCGTGAGCCCGGCTGCTCGGTGTCCGGGAACCACCTCCTGGCGGCTATCTCAAGGAGGACGTAATGAAGAAGGTGAGTGTATTCCTAACCGCGTTGGCCGGCGTGATGCTGTTGGCGCCAGCAGCATTCGCACAGGCTGGTGATGCCGCTGCCGGCGGCAACAGCAAAGGTCTGGTTGCAATTGCCGCGGCCTTCGGCATGGGCATCGCAGCGTTTGGCTGCGGATTGGGCCAGGGCAAGATCGGTTCGGCGGCCCTAGAAGGAATTGCCCGGAATCCGGGGGCGGCTAAAGCGATGTTCACCCCGATGATTCTTGCGCTCGTATTCGTCGAAACCCTCGTACTGTTCACTTTGCTTATCGTTTTCGTGAAACTTTAGTCGTTCAGAATTGAATTGGAGAGGGCCGGAGGGGTTTCCTCCGGCCCGTTTTCTTTTTGGCGACGTGTTACGGAGTCGGTGCTCTGGCGCATTCATGTCTCAGTTAGGCCGGGGAGCGTGAGGGAGTTTGCTTGATATCCAGCAAACGACTGCAGCAGAAGTTCCGGAGGGCGGCCTGGGTGACCGGACTGTTCGGCTTCTGCGCGGCTGTGGGTGTTGCCGAAATTAAAATGGCGCGAGTGTTCGCGGACTCCGCCGAAACGGTGCAGATTGTGGATGCGGCCGGACGTCGACTTCACCTAAAGTTAGCGAGCAGGTGTCGGCCAGCGAGGCGAAATTGGCGGACGATTCGCGGACTGCCGGTCGGCTTGTGAACTATGCGAACTGCTGCACTAGCTATCCGATCCCGCTGACGCTGGTGATCTATCGTGATGGCCATATTGCACGGCAGATTAAGCCGGGGCTGATCATCTTCGATTGGGATTTTCGGGAGTCAGGTTGCCAGGCGGCATTGTGTGATGCACCGTGCACGGAAACCAAGTGCCAAATTGTTTGCTCTATGACGCCAGGAGTGGCAAGAAGGTAGCAAAGTGGGATGGAAGACAGGGCCAGCCTCCGGCCTGGATAGGGAAGTTGCGGTACGAGTGAGTCTTGCAGGGATGAGCACGCCGCTACACAAAGCGGAAACTACTTCAAACCGCCTACCTCAGGCCGCCGATCAGCGTCTTTTCCAGGAGCAGGCGAAGTACTTGATTGGGGAAGAGTCCGAAGTAGATGGTGCCGATGGCGGAAACCGCCAGCACGATGTTCACGGTCAGAGGGAAAGACAGCGGCTGGGCGGCTTCGGCATCTTCGCCGGAATCGCGCATGTACATGGCGACGATGACTTTCAGATAGTAGTAAGCGCCGATGACGCTGTTGAGGGCCATCAAAATGGCCAGCCAGATCAGCTTGGAGTTGATGGCAGCTTTGAAGACGTAAAACTTTCCGAAGAAGCCTGCGGTGACCGGAAGGCCGAGCAGCGAAAGCAGGAACAGGCTTAGAGCGGCGGCAGCCCACGGGTGGCGCTGCGACAGGCCGGCGTAGTCTTCGAGCGTGACGTATTTTTCGTCCTTTCCGCCGAGCTGCGAAACGATGGTAAACGCGCCAACCTTTACCAGCGCGTAGCTCAAAAGATAAAAGAGAATTGCAGTGTAGGCCGGCACTCCGCCGAGTACGGTGGAAGTGTCGCTGCCGGTCATACCGGTGACCGCGGCGAACGCCACGAGAATGTAACCAGCGTGCGCGATAGAGCTGTACGCCAGCAGGCGCTTGACGTTGGTCTGCACCAGCGCGCCAAGATTTCCGGCAAACATGGTGACCACCGCCAAAATCCAGAAGGCCCAGAACCAGTAGTGGGTGGCGGCGGGAACGGTGGCAAAAATTCTGAGCAGCAGCGCAAAGGCGGCTGCTTTCGGTCCTGCAGCGAAGAGTGCAGTGACCGGGGTGGGCGCGCCTTCGTAAACGTCAGGCGTCCAGATCTGGAAGGGAGCGACGGCTACTTTGAAGCCCAAGCCGATCAAAATCAATGCCAAGCCAAGTATGAGCAAGCCGCTGTTGGGATTGGCGTTGCCCATGGTGTCCAGCAAAGTGGTTCCAGTGGAACCGTAAACCAAAGCGATACCATAGAGAAAAAACGCGGTGGCGAACGAGCCGAGCAGGAAATATTTCAGTGCGGATTCGCTGGACTTCAGCGTGTCGCGGCGATAGCCGGCCAGCACGTAGCTGGCGATGGAGCTCATTTCCAGGCCGATGAAGGCGGTGAGCAATTCCTGCGCGGAGGCCAGCACGCCCATTCCGGCGGTGGCGAAAAGAATCAGCGCAAAAAATTCCGCGCTTTCGAGATTGGCGCGGGACAGATAGGAATCCGACGCCAGAATGACCAGTAGCGCGACCGAGCCCAGCAGCAGGTGAAAAAACATGCTGAACGTATCGGATTGGATAAGTCCAAAAAAGCCGGAGCCGCGGTAATTCGTGGTCATCAGCGTGGAAAGGGTGCCAGAGGCAGCGCCGATAAAAGCGGCGGCGGTCAGTACGGTGCGATTCTTGGTGAGCGACTGCATCAGCATCAGCAGCACGCCAAATCCGCACCAGAGCAGCTCCGGCATCACGCGGTAAAAGTCTTCAGGGCCTGGAATGTCGACAGTCATTTAGCGATTGCCGGACCTTTCAAGAGTGATGATGTCTTTGCTCTCTATATTGTTATTCGCAGCGTTGCCGGAAGAGGAGGGAGCGGCAGGGATGTCCGAAGCCGGAGCCGCGCCGTTATACCACTGCTGGCGCTCCATGCTCTTGCGAATGGTGTCCGTGGCGCTGGCGGTGCGGCGGGTGAGAAACGCCGAGCCGATGCCCATCCACAAAATCACGATGGACATGGTGGCGAGAATAAAGCGCTCGCGTTCGGAAGCGTCTGGCAGTTTGCGATTCTTCTCAACATTGATTTCGCCGAAGAATACCCGCTGATAGGACCACAGCAGGTAGCAGGCGGAAAGAATGACGCCAGTAGCTGCCCAGGCAGCATATTTCCATCCATTGCCGGGATTCAAGCCAAACCGCGAAGTGTAAGTGCCCAGCAAAATCAAATATTCGCCGACGAATCCATTGAGCATCGGCAAACCAAGAGAAGAAAGAACTGCGAATAGAAAAAATGCCGAGAGCCGCGGCATCGGAGTTGCCAAGCCGCCGTACTCCTTGATTTCAAACGTGTGGCGACGATCGTAGAGCATGCCGACCAGCAGGAAGAGTGCTCCGGTGGAGATGCCGTGCGCCAGCATCTGGAAAATCGCGCCCTGCATGCCGATGGCGCTGAAAGAGAAAATTCCGAGTACCACAAAACCCAAGTGGCTGACGGAAGAGTAGGCTACAAGTTTTTTCAGGTTGGGCTGAACAAGTGCGACTAGTGCGCCGTAGATGATACCGATGATGGCCAGAACTGCCACGTACGGCGCGGCTTTGTGTGAAGCATTCGGAAACAGCGGCAGGCAGAAACGCATCATGCCGTAGGTACCCATTTTCAGGAGTACGCCTGCCAGAATCACCGAGCCGGCTGTTGGAGCTTCGACGTGCGCATCCGGCAGCCAAGTGTGCAGCGGGAAGAGCGGGACCTTGATGGCGAAGGCCACGAAGAACGCCAGGAACAAAATCATTTCGGTGCTCGCCGGAAGAATGAGGGTTCCGGATTGCAGAGCACTCTGGATGGTCACCAGATCGAACGAGCCGGTAGCGTTGTAAAGCCACAGAATGCCGACCAGCATCAGGATCGAGCCGGCCATGGTGTACAAAACAAATTTGACGGCGGCGTAGATGCGGCGTTCGTGTCCCCAGATACCGATCAGGAAGGCCATGGGAATCAGCATGATTTCCCAGAACAGGAAGAATAGGAAGAGGTCGAGGGAAAAGAAAACGCCGATAACGCCGACTTCCAGCATCAGCAGCATGGTGAAAAATTCCTTTACGCGATGCTCGATGCTCTTCCAGGAAGCGAGAATGGAGATTGGCGTCAGGAACGTAGTGAGAATGATCAGAAAGATGCTGAGACCGTCAACGCCGAGGTGGTAATGAATCGGCGGGTTGGTGATCCAGGGAATGTTCAGCTCGAGTTTGTAGCCGGCGGAGCCGAGCGGCACGCCGGGAATCAGCAGCAGCGAAAGCAGAAATTCAAACGTGGCGACGACCAGCGCCATGCGGCGAATCCAACTATGATCGTCGGCGCGCAGAATCATCAGCGCCAGCGCGCCCAGGGCCGGGAAGAACGTCAAAACCGTAAGCAGGTGTGCGCCGGGGGTCATTTCGCCACCATGCCCAGTGCCGGCCCGATGCTGGGCCAGAAGAGAATCAGGATAATGGCCAGCGCACCGACGACCACCCATACGGCGTAGCTGCGAGTGTTGCCGGACTGCGTTTTGCGCACCGTGTCGCCAAGACCAGTGGCGCCGTGGGCGACGCCGTTGACCGTGCCGTCGATGGCTTCCACGTCTACTATTTTCCAGAGAACGTTTTCAGACAGCCACAGCAGCGGGCGAACTACGGCCGCGGCGTAAAGTTCGTCCACATAATATTTGTTGTAGAGCGTGGTGTAGACGCCGTTGAGGGATTTGGCGAGTTGTTCGGGCTTCCCGGGCTGCCGGAGATAGAGCCAAAAGGCGGCGAAGAAGCCGACGGTTGCAGTGGCAACTGCGACGATCGCCAGCGTGATTTCGAGCGAGTGCGCAGCGGCTTCGCTGAGGCCGTCGGCTTCACCGCGTGCGCCGAAAACCGGCGCCAGGAAATTGGCGAACAGATCCGCTCCGCCGAAGAAGGAGGGCAGCGCGAACCAGCCGCCGAAAATCGACAGCACCCCGAGAATCACCAGCGGGCCAAGCATGCTCCAGGGCGATTCGTGCACGTGGACATGATGTTCGTCATAGCGCTGCTTGCCGTGAAAGGTGAGAAAAATCAGCCGGAACATGTAGAACGAAGTGAGCAGGGCAGTGAGCAGGCCAATGGCGTAGAGAAGGTGTCCGCGGTTGCCGCCAACACTAAAGGCGCTGAACAAAATCGCGTCCTTCGAAAAGAATCCGGCGAAAAGCGGAGCGCCGGCAATGGCCAGTGTGGCGATCAGCATAGTCCAGTAAGTGACTTTGATTTTCTTGCTGAGTCCGCCCATGTGACGCATGTCCTGTTCGCCACCCATAGCGTGAATAACGGAGCCAGCGGCAAGGAAGAGCAGCGCCTTGAAAAATGCGTGAGTCATCAAGTGAAAAATGCCTGCGCCGAATGCTCCTACGCCGCAGGCCAGGAACATGTAGCCCAACTGGCTGACGGTGGAATAGGCAAGAACTTTCTTGATGTCGGTTTGCACCAGGCCGATGGTGGCAGAGAAAAGCGCCGTGGCGCAGCCTACGGCGGCGACCACGACTAACGAGGTTTCCGAATGTTGAAAAACGATGTGCGATCGGGCCACAACGTAAACGCCCGCAGTGACCATGGTTGCTGCGTGGATCAACGCGCTGACCGGCGTGGGGCCTTCCATGGCGTCCGGCAGCCAGACATACAGCGGAAGCTGGGCGGACTTGCCGCAGGCTCCGGTGAAGAGCAGCAGTCCAGCTACGGTGAAGGTGCCGAACACGCCCCAAGTTTCATGGGCCCAATGTTGCTCGTTAATTCTGGTGAACAGGTCGCTAAAATCGAGCGTGCCGAAAGTCTTGAACAGCAAAAACATGCCGAGCATGAAGCCGAAGTCACCGATACGGTTGACGATGAAAGCTTTCTTGCCGGCATCGGACGCGGATTTTTTTAGGAAGTAGAATCCGATAAGCAAATAGCTGGCCAGGCCGACGCCTTCCCATCCAACGAAAAGCAAAACGTAATTGGCAGCCAACACCAGAATCAGCATGAAGAACATAAACAGATTCAAGTAGGCGAAGAAGCGGTAGTAGCCGCCTTCGTGCGACATGTATCCGGTGGAGTAAATGTGAATGAGGAATCCGACGCCGGTGACGACGAGGACCATGACCACAGTAAGCTGGTCCATTTGCAGATCGAAGCCCGCGCGGAAAGTGCCGGCGGTGATCCAATCGAAAAATTGCTTGTGAAAGGCCTGGCCGGTCTGCGCGTAGTAGCCCAGAAATTCCCGCGCGGCTTCGACCGCGGCGGCAAATGACAGTCCGGTCGAAGAAAGCGCGACGGCATTGACGATTTTATTGGGAAACTTCACGCCTAAAAGGCCGTTGATGGCCGCGCCAAGCAGCGGCAGCAGCGGAACAATCCACAAATGTTCGAGTATGGGCATTAAAGTTTGAGCAAATCCACGCGCTCGACGTTGAGCGAGCGACGATTCCTTGCTGTGAGAATAATGATGCCGAGGCCAACCGCGGCTTCGGCGGCTGCCACCACGATGACGAACAAAACAAAAATCTGGCCTTCCAGTTTGCCTTGAGCCTGGCTGAACGCGACGAAAGCCAGATTGACCGCGTTGAGCATCAGCTCAATGGACATAAAAATGGTGATGATGTTGCGCTTGACGACGAAAGCTACCGCGCCGAGGCCAAACAGAATTGCGCTGAGAATCAAATAATATTGCGTCGGGACCATGTCAGCTCTTCTCCCGCTGGGCCAAAACCAGAGCACCCATGATGGCCACCAGGATGAGAAACGAGGTCAATTCAAACGGATAAACGAAAGTGGAAAAGAGCAGGGTTGAAAGTTTGCTGGTATCGGCCAAAGCGCCGGGAGTTTGCGGATTGCCAACCGCCGCGCCGTGATGAACCATGGCCGCGGCGAGCAGTCCGGTCAGCGCGAGAGCGAGCGGCAGGCCGCCAAATTTGGCCAATTTCGAAAAATCGGTGTGTTCTTCCTCGCCAGCATTCAAGAGCATGATGACGAAAACGAAGAGCACCATGATCGCGCCGCCATAGACGATGATCTGCACCGCGGCGACAAATTCGGCGCCCATCAAAAGGTACAAGCCGGCGAGCGCAACCATCACCACGATCAGCGAAAGTGCGCTATGAATCGGGTGCTTCTGCAGAATCAGGCTGAGCGCACCGATAATGGCCAGCGCCGCGAGTACGAAGAAAATGGCCAGAGTCGCGCTCATTTCGGGCTCCGAAAAAGGATGAAGGCTGCGGTGATGATGACGTTGGCGATCGAAACCGGCAGCAAGAGTTTCCAGCCGATGTTCATCAGCTGGTCATAGCGGAAGCGGGGCAGCGTGCCTCGCGCCCACACATAAAAGAAAAGAAAGAAAAAGATCTTAGCCAGCAGCCAGAACGGGCCCTGGATGTATTCGTTGGCGGTGTGCAGCGGGGCGATCCAGATTCCGGCGAGAAGAATCGCGCCGAGACCGGCGATGGCGGTGCCGATGCCTGGAAGAATCAGGCGGCCGAAAACGGTTTCGTATCCTAGGCCATCGAAAATGACGAACAGGCCGAAGGGAATCAGAATCAGGCTGGGAATATAGTGCGTGAAATTCCAGAATGCCGAGGCAGGAAATAGAGAATGCCAGCCGCCGAAAAAGAGAATCGCGCAAAGCGACGACACAGTGATCATGCTGGTGTACTCAGCGATAAAGAACATGGCGAACTTGAAGCTGGAATATTCGGTGTGGAATCCGGCGACCAGTTCAGACTCGGCTTCCGGCAAGTCGAAGGGCACCCGATTGGTTTCGGCGAAGGCCGAAATGAAAAAGCACAGGAAGCCGACGATCTGTGGAAACGAATGGATGCCAAACAGATTCCAGGCAAACAACCCATATTTGGAGCTGTCCTGCTGCCGGATGATTTCGGTCAGGCTGAAACTGTTAGCCATCAGCAAAACGCCCACCACCGACATGGTCAGAGAAAGTTCGTAGCTGATCATTTGCGCGGAGCTGCGCAGCCCGCCAAGCAGCGGATATTTACTGTTTGAAGCCCATCCGGCGAGAGCCACGCCATACACGCCGAGTGCGGTGATTGAAAAAAGAACCAGCAGGCCGATGTCCGGATTGGTAATCCAAAGGTCGATCTGATGCCCGAAGAAAGAGAACGGCAGCGGGTCCGGGCCAAAAGGGATTACGGCCAGCGAAGCCAGCGCCAGCGTCAGCGCAAGAAACGGCGCAAGCGTGTATACAAATTTATCTACGCCGGCCGGAGTGGCGTCTTCCTTAAAAAGAAATTTCAGACCGTCAGCGGCGGGCTGCAACAGTCCGTGCGGACCGACGCGATGCGGCCCAACGCGCGATTGCATCAACGCCACCACTTTGCGTTCGAACCAGGTGAGATAGGCGTTCACCGTCATGACGATCAACATCAACAACCCAATCTTAATCAGCGTCAAGACCCAGAAGCCGTATGGCTGGGTAAGGAATGAGGTGACTGCGTTCACGATTTCGCCTGCGCCTCCGGAACGGATTCGATGGTGGTGCAGAAGCGGCCCAGCGTGCCGCTGGTGAAGAGCGTATCTTGCGCGGAGCGAATCAGGCCAACCGGTACATCATACGGCGCGCTGCCATTGCGCCTTACTTCGACGTGCGCGGATTCGGCGCCGCCGGTAAGCAGCCCAGTGAGTTCCAGATCGTAGCCAGGAACAGTCTTGCGAATTTCTTCGAAGACCGCTGCAGTGTTCTTGTAGTGGAACGCTTTGCCAAGTCCTTGCTTTTCCAGTTGGTGCGAAAGAATGCGCAGCAGATCGAAATCGGTCCGCGGACCCATAACTTCGGCGGCTTTGTGCAGCAACTGCACTTCGCCGGAGGTGCTGGTCACCGTGCCGTCTTTTTCGTAGGCCGAAGCAGCCGGGAAGATAATGTCGGCCTGCTTGGCAGTTTCAGTCATGAAAAGTTCGTGAACGATCAGCAATTCGGTTTTGCCGCGGCCATAGCCTAGCGTGCCGAAGTGTGCCAGCGGATTTGCTCCGACCACATAGAGCGCTTTGAGCGTGCCATTCTGCGCTGCTTCCACCATTTGCGGCGCACTCAGGCCTGGCTTGGCAACTTTCGCGTAGCCGGGACCGCGGTCGGGCAGCACGCCCATGTCGGCGGCGCCGCGTGAGTTGGCGTAATCGCCCAACGCCATATAACGGACTTTGCCGTGCAGTCTGGAGCCGAAGCCAAGCAGATCTGCAATCGCAGCGCCAGACAGTTCGGCGCCGAATACGATGGACACATCAGGCTGCGCATCGAGGGCAGCTTTCAGTTGGGTAAGGGGTTCGACTAAGCCGGGGCCGAGCGGCGATTCGCTATGCAGCCAGCGAACGACAGCAGCTTCCTGGCCTTCGGCAATTTGCACGAACTGTTCAGCTTTGCGTTCGAGCTTAATCTCTTTGGAATTAATGACGAAAAGTTTCAGACTGTGGTGCCGGACGCCGCTACGAATCTGCCAGGCGACTAGCGGATTCTGATTGGTGGGATCGTTGCCGATCAGCAGCACGGCGGACGATTTGTACAGCTGATCGATGGTCAGCAGGGAGTCTTTGGCGTTTTCGCCGAGCGCGGTGATCAGCCCGGTATAGTCCGCAGTGCGGTGATGATCGATGTTGGCGGTGCCAAAAGTGTCGCGCGCCAGTTTCTGCAGCAAAAAATTCTCTTCGTTCGAAGTGCGATTCGAACCGATGAAGCCGATGGCGTCCCCATCATCTTTGGCATGAATCGCCTTCAATTTTCTGGCGGCGGTTTGCGCGGCCTCTTCCCAGGAAACGGGGAACAGCTTGTCGCCCTTTCGTACCATGGGCTGCTTGATGCGCTCGGGATGCTTGGTGAAATCGAAGCCGAAGCGGCCTTTCACGCACAGGAAGTCGCCGTTGATCCCGCTCATATCGCGATTATTAGCGCGCAGAATTTCGTGGTTGCGGACGCTGAGGGTGGTTTTGCAGCCGTTCGAGCAATGCGCGCAAACGGTGGCAACGTATTCCATTTCCCACGGCCGCGTTTTGTAGCGATAGGTCCCGCTGGTCAGCGCGCCGACCGGGCAAATGTCGATGCACATGCCGCACTCTTCGCACTCCAGATGATCGCCGGCGTTGGGGATGATCACGCTGTTGGCGCCGCGCATGCCGACTCCGAGCGCTTTCACGTCCATGCCTTCGTCGCAAACGCGCACGCAGCGGAAACACAAAATGCAGCGCGGAGCATCGTAATAAACGATTTCCGACCACTTTTCTTCGGGCCGGTGAATCTTTTCTTCCACGAAGCGGCTGGAATCGGCGCCGTAGCGGAAAACCATGTCCTGCAGTTCGCACTCGCCGCCCTTGTCGCAGACCGGGCAGTCCAGCGGATGGTTGGTCAGCAAAAATTCCAGGACGCCTTTGCGCGCTTGCTTGATTTGCGGAGTGTCGGTGCGCACCACCATGCCGTCGGTCGCCACCAAAGTGCAGGCAGTCTGCATCTTGGGCATTTTTTCTACTTCCACCAGGCACATGCGGCAGGCGGCCTGCAGCGAAAGTCCGGGGTAGTAACAGAACGACGGAACTTCGATGGCCATCTGCTTGGCGGCTTCAATCACCAGCGTGCCGGCGGGCACTTGGAGTTCGCGGTCGTTGATCTTGAACGTGACTAATTTCTGTTCGCTCATGTTTTTCTAGCGGGCACCCAAAAGCGCTTCGGTATTTTTGTAAGCGCAGCGGCCGTGCAAATGGTCTTCAAATTCGCTGCGGAATTTCTGTACGATGCTGATGGTGGGCATGGCTGCGGCGTCGCCAAGCGGGCAGAAAGTACGGCCCAGCATGTTTTTGGCAAGTTCTTCCAGCAGATCGATGTCTTCAGTCCGGCCGAGTCCCGCGTGGAAGCGCTCCAGCATTTTGCGCAGCCAGGTGGTTCCTTCGCGGCAGGGAATGCACCAGCCGCAGGATTCGTGGGCGTAAAAATGCATGATGCGGCGCGCCATATCCACCATGCAGGTGTCTTCGTCCATCACCACCATGCCGCCGGAGCCCATCATGCTGCCGATTTTCGCAACGGAGTCGTAGTCCATCGGCACGTCGACTTCCTCGGCGGTGAGCAGGGGACAGGAACTGCCGCCGGGAATCACGGCTTTCAACTTCTTGCCGTTGGGAATACCGCCGGCCATGCCGTAGATGAACTCTTTCATGTTCATGCCCAGCGGAATCTCGTAAATGCCGGGTTTGTTGATGTGGCCGGCCACGCACAGCAATCGGGTGCCGCCATTTTTGGGCGTGCCGCGATTGGCGTAGGCTTCGCCGCCTTCGCGGATGATGGCCGGGACGGCGCTTAGCGTTTCGACATTATTGATGATCGTCGGGCAGCCGTAGAGACCGACGACGGCAGGAAAGGGAGGCTTTATGCGCGGATATCCGCGTTTGCCTTCCAGCGATTCCATCAAGGCCGACTCTTCGCCGCATTCGTAGGCGCCTGCGCCGGTGTGCATCAGCAAATCGTAATCAAAGTCACTGCCCAGAATATTTTTACCTAGATAGCCGCGCTGGTAGGCCTCTTCGAGAGCGGTTTCCACTAAGTCAAGAACGTAGCGATACTCGCCACGAATATAAATGAAGCCGCGATTTGCGCCGATAGCTCGCCCGGCGATGACCATGCCTTCGATCAACTGGTGCGGATCCATCTCCATCAGCGGACGGTCTTTGCAGGTGCCGGGCTCGGATTCGTCGGCGTTACAGATCACATATTTCGGCTTGGGATTATCTTTCGGCACGAACGACCATTTCATGCCGGTGGGAAAGCCTGCGCCGCCGCGTCCACGCAAATTGGATTTTTTGACTTCGTCGATGATGGCAGCCGGAGACATTTCTTTCAGCGCTTTTTCCAGCGCCTGATAGCCGCCATGCTGCAAATAAACATCAATCTTGCGGGAATCCGGTAGGCCCCAGAGCCTAGAGATCAGCGGCGTTTCCTTTGGATCGCGCGGGTGCACAGCGCCGGAAATCACCGGAACTGGAGCGGGTTTTCTACCTGCATCGAGATCTTCGATGATTTTGTCGAAAGATTTCGGCGTTAGGTTCTCGTAGAAATCGTAATTGACTTGAATCGCCGGAGCGCCAGTGCAAGCGCCGATACACTCCACTTCTTCCAGCGAAAACACACCGTCTTTAGTAATTTCCTTGTGGCCGATCTCCAGGCGCTTCTTGGCTTGCTCCAGAATGTCATAGCCGCCGCGCAGCATGCAGGCCACGTTGGTGCAGACCTGCACATGATGTTTGCCGGCCGGTTTGCGGCGCAGCATCGAATAGTAGGCCAGGGTCTCTTCGACTTGAACGGTGCGCAGTTCCAGGCGTCCGGCAATTTCCGCGATCATTTCGTCGCTCACGAAACCGAATTCATCCTGCGCATACATCATCATCGGAATCAGCGCGCTGCGCTTCACCGGATAGGCGTTCTGCAGGCGTTCAAACCGCGCGGTAAGTTGTGGCGAAAGTTGCATGGTCTCCAAAGTTTCTTTGCTCAAATCCGACCGCGGCGCATTTCGGTGTGCGGCAGCGCCGATGCCGCTTTTGCAGCGTCAGTACACTACGCCTTGCTAAAGCGCGAGCCGGGCTGGCACGCTGCAAAAAATCGGCCTTGCTGACAGAAGTGGTTCTAAAGCCAAATCGCTCCGTCAGCGATCCACATCCCCGAGCACAATATCAATGGTTCCGATGCAGGCAATCACATCCGCCAGCAACTGTCCTTCGATAATGCGCGGCAGCGCCTGCAAGTTCACAAACGACGGCGAACGGAAATGGCAGCGCAGCGGTTTCGGTGAGCCGTCGCTGGCGAGGTAGCAACCAAGCTCGCCGCGCGGAGATTCGATCGCCACATACGCGTCACCCGGAGGCGGTGAAAATCCTTCGGTGAAAATCTTGAAATGGTAGATCAGCGCTTCCATTTCCGTTTTCATCTTTTCGCGTTCCGGAGGAATAATGCCCGGAGCTTCGGTACGGATCGGCCCGTGGTCGGTAATTTTGGCCATCGCCTGTTCTACGATTTTCAGGCTTTCGCGGATTTCCGCAACGCGAATCATATAGCGACCATAGCAATCGGAATCCGTGCGCGTCGGCACATCAAAAGTAAATTCCTCGTAGCTGGAGTAGGGAAATACTCTGCGATTGTCGTGCGCAAGGCCGGCAGCGCGCAGAGTCGGGCCGCTCATGCTGAAGGCGATGGCATCTTCCAGCTTGATTTTGCCGACGTCTTTTAGGCGTGCCATCCAGATGCGATTTTCGGTGAGTAGCGTTTCGTATTCGTCCACGCGGCTGGGCATCATCTTGAGAAACTTACGAATCATTTCGCGCCAGCCGGCGGGCGGTTCCAGTGCCACACCGCCAATGCGAATGTAGCTGGTCATCATGCGTTGGCCGGCGAAGCGCTCAAAAATTTTCAGGATCTCTTCGCGTTCGCGGAAGCAATAGAGAAAAACCGACATGGCGCCCATGTCGATGGCATGGGTTCCCAGCCACACCAGGTGCGACGAAATGCGCTGCAACTCCACCATCATCACGCGGATGTATTGCGCGCGTTTGGGAACTTCGATGCCCAGTAGTTTTTCAACGGCAAGACAGTAAACCAGGTTGTTGCCTAGCGGATTCAGGTAATCCATCCGGTCGGTGAGTGTGATGGCTTGCGAATATGTCTTGTGTTCGCAAGATTTTTCAATGCCGGTGTGCAAGTAGCCGAGGTCGGGAACCGCTTTCACCACGGTTTCGCCGTCAAGTTCCAGCGCTACGCGGAGCACACCGTGCGTGGACGGGTGCTGTGGCCCCATGTTGAGGACCATCGTTTTCGATGCGCCAGTGGCCGTTTCTACCGTGGTCATCAATCTTCTCTGCGATTCCTAATGCGAACCCTGCTCCTCTGGGTTATCTCTAGCTTTTCTTAAATCCCGGCAAAAAAGTCTGCGGAATATCCCGGAAACCTTCGGTCGGGAAATCCTTCCGCAACGGATGGCCTTCCCAATCATCAGGTAGTAAGATGCGACGCAAATCCGGATGGCCATTAAAGCGAATACCCATCAAATCGAAGATTTCACGCTCCATCCAGCCAGCGCCCGGCCACACCGGAATCACCGAATCAACGGTTGCATCGGCTCCGCTGACGCGAGTACGCAAACGAATCTTGGTCTTTTTGGGAATCGAAACTAGGCTGTAATTCAATTCAAATCGCGGCTCAACCGGGAAACGATCTACGGAAGTGGCATCTGACAAATAATTGAATTGCAGTTTGGCACGGCAGTATTCCGCAGCAGCCCGCAACAATTCTTTGGGCACCACAATCGTCGTTTCGCCATGAAATTCAATTACTTCCGAGACCAGATTCGCGTTCCATCCGCGAAGCTGTTCGGCTACAACATTAGCGTTTTGACCGCTACTCTCTGCCACGATCTGTCCGATTTGCGCAAACGGCTAAGTATGCCAGTCCAGCGCGCCCTTTTTCCAAAGATAGAAATAACCGACCATCAGAATCGCGATATAGATCATCATTTCGCAGAAGCCATATCGCCCTAGAGTTCGAAAAACGACTGCCCAAGGGTAGAGAAAAATCGCTTCCACATCGAAAAGGATAAAGACCATCGCCACCAGGTAAAATTTGACCGAAAACGGTTCGCGGGCGTCGCCGGTGGGCTCCATGCCGCACTCATACGCCTGCGATTTGGCGCGATTTGGCCGCCGCCAGCCGATCAGCACGGAAAGGCTGGTGATAAGCCCCGCCAAGATGCCAGCGACCAGCAAATGCAGGACTAGAGGCGCGTAGGTTTGTACACCTGAATCACTCATAGGCGAAGCGGTATAATATCGAGTAGAAGGCGTTCGGTCAAATCGGACGGCAAATGTTTTTGATGGGATGATGGTTAGAGAAATTTCAGACTGCGCAGGTTTCGGCGAATGTTGTTTGGCCACAACTCGAATGTGCTGGTAGGAGCTGACACGGTGCACGTGCAGACGGAGGATCATGGTGTTACACACGCGTTGATTGATACCACGGTGCATTGGAAAGGCCGAGTGTTGCACCGACGGACGAACAATTATCTGGATTTATTGCCATTGGATGCGGCCAAGGAAGAGGCACTGAAGGTTCGTTTGGACGAGCAGCATCGCACGGTAATCGAGGAGATTCGTTCGGGCTCGCTGAAACTGGTGCTGCAGCCGTCGCCGACCGCGTTGCCGACGTCGTCAAAAGTCATTGTGATGCCGGCGGCGCTGAAAGTGGAATTGACTAACGCGAAGAATTGGCTGGCGGGGAAGCAAGCGACGCTGCACCTGAGGGTGCGCGATTCGGCGGCGAATGCGGTCAGTGGCGTGGCGGTGAAGGCGAGTGTGGAAGGCGCTGAAAGTGTAACCGAATTTGCGGCTAAGACTGAAGTGGATGGAAGCGCGACAATTTCCTTTGAGATGCCCAAGTTGAGTGGAGCGGAGGCGGCGCTCCTGATTGAAGCTGCGAACCCGACTGCAAAAGGGCATTTGCGGTTTCAGTTGCGCGCGAAGCCCAAGGCGTGAAGAGCGAAAATATTTCGATTGTGGTGAATGGCCAGATGCGAGAATCCGCGTCTGGAGCGAGTGTGGTGCAATTGCTGGAGGCTCTGGGAATCCACGGCGGGCGCGTAGCGATTGAGAGGAATTTGCAGATTTTGCCGCGTGCCGCGTGGGCGGATACGGAAGTTGCGGCGGGAGATCGTTACGAGATTGTGCAATTTGTCGGCGGAGGATAGCAGCGGATATTTCTCACAGAGAGACCCGCTAGAAAACTTCAAACGCCCTTCAGTAGGTGCCCCATCTTTTTCTTTTTCGTTTTCAAATAGGCGCGGGAAATTTTGGAGATGCGCGGCTGGCAAGCAACGCGTTCGGCTACATCGATTCCTGATTCTTCCAGTTGGCGCACTTTCTCGGGATTGTTGGAGAGTAGGCGGATTTGTTTGACCCCGAGTTTCTTGAGGATTTGCGCGGGAAAATCGTAGTCGCGCGCATCGGCGGCAAAGCCCAGCGATTCATTGGCTTCGACGGTGTCCATGCCTTGATCCTGCAGTTCGTAGGCGCGCAATTTATTCATCAGGCCGATGCCACGGCCTTCCTGCGGAAGGTACAGAAGAATTCCTGAGGGTGCTTCGCTGATCTTTTTGAGCGAGAGTTCGAGTTGCGCGCGACAGTCGCAGCGCTGCGAAGTCAGAACATCTCCTGTAAGGCATTGGGAGTGGATGCGAACCAGCGGTACGGAGTTTTTGGATTTGAACGGGCCGGGGATTTTTCCGCGCACTAAGGCTACGGCTTCGTCTTGTGAACCTTTGCCGCGAAATCCGTGAATGGTGAACCGGCCGTAGCGGGTTGGCAGTTCGGCGTGCGCGACGTCTTCGACCAGATTATTCTGTTTGGGTGCGTCTGATGATTTTTTCTTCGGCATGGGAATTCTTGATTATAGCAGGAGCGAAAAATCGTTGCTCTGGGCTTTAACCGCGCGCGGCCGGGATTGGCTGCGCCACTGGTGGCTTTACAGCAAGTGAGAGATTGGCTAGCGTTGGTGGCGTAAGCGAAGCGGCGGTAGGTCTAGAGGAACATGGATTCCGGATTTTCTCCCAGAGATTTCCTGTTCACCTTGCTGCTGAAGGTGGGCGTGGCGGCTTCGATTGCCGCGCTGCTGGCACGGTGGAACACGTTTCGGCGGGTGATGTTCACCGAAGAGCGCGACGCGGATCAAAAATTGAAATTGATGTTGTTCATGACCCCGCCCCTGATCCTGGGTGTGACCCTGCGGCTGGTGGGAGCGCAATACCGGTTTGCGGATTTGTCGCTGGAAGGTGCGTTTTTGATGGGCCTGCTTGGTGGACGAGTGGTCGGGCCGATCGGCGGCGCGATTGTCACCATACCGGCGCTGATCGCGCATGAATGGTTGGCCATGCCCTTGGCGTCTGCTGCTGGGTTATTGGGCGGATTGATGCGCCAGGCGATCCCCAACAAAGAAGAGCTGTGGAATTTCGGGCCGTTTACTTTTTTGAATATTCCCAAAGCCATCGTTCGTTTTCTGCGCAGGGTGGATATTTCCTGGGAGATGCTGCCTTTAGCGGCATGCGTGGGACTGGAAGTCGGGCGCGTCGGGCTGGTCACTGCTACCAAACCGAACTGGTTGTTCGCAGTGGATCCGCACTGGGATTGGTGGTTAGTGCTTTCGGTAATTGCCACCCTGATGTCGGTGGCGGCTCCGCTGAAGATTTGGAATAACACGCGCATTGAGATGAACCTGGAGCGCCACCAGCAGTTGCTTCTGAAAGCCCGTATGGACGCGTTGTCCAGCCAGATCAATCCACATTTTCTGTTTAATACGTTGAATACAGTTTCAGCGCTGATCCGCTTTGATCCGGATGCCGCTCGCGGCGTGGTGCTGAAGCTGAGCAATATTTTGCGGCGGCTACTGCGCAAGCATGAGACGTTTGTGCCATTGAAAGAAGAGCTACAGTTTATTGACGACTACCTGGATATTGAAGTCGCGCGGTTCGGCAAAGACAATCTGGAAATTATCAAAGAGATTGACGACGAAACGCTGGAAGCTTTTGTGCCCAGCATGCTGCTGCAGCCAATGGTGGAGAACTGCTTGAAGCACGGTCTGGCTCCAAAGATTGAGGGTGGGCGGATTCGGTTGCATGCCGACCAGCGCGACGGACGGCTACGCGTGGAGATTGAAGACAATGGTGTCGGCATATCAGAAGAGCGGATGCCGCACGTCTACGTTGAGGGCATTGGGCTGAGCAACGTGAGGGAACGGCTGCGAGTACTCTATGGCACTGACTTCAGTCTGGAGATTGAGAGCCGTCGGGGCGCCGGAACATTGATTCGAATTGAAGTGCCGGAGCTGGTGCCGGCGATTCAGGAGACGCCGCGGCGGTGAGCCGTGGCCCTGTATCTAGCGACCGGTGAATCTTGACCAAAGCATTGGTTTGCCGATTTGAATTGCCAGCCCCTGGCATAAGCTGGGCTTACCGCCAAGCGACCTAACTGATTGATTCTAGGAATGTTGACACGCGGCGTTGGGTGGATAAGGAAGGGCAGCAGGCAAAGCAGGCGAAATCACGATCGCACCCTACGGCAGAGTTTATCGAGGCCAATCTATACCCCAAGAGACACTTCACCGGAGGCCGCAGGGGAATTCAGCTTGACATCTAACTGATGTAGCAGTAATGTCTGTAAGCACAGAAATAACTGTAATTACACTCAGGTAAGCTGGAATGGCAGAAGACGGCACGAAAGCAGCTCAAGATTGCTTTTGTGGGCGACAGCGGGCAGGTCGGGACGATGCTGGCCGATCAGTTTCGTGCAACGAGACAAGATATCTCGGGTGATGGCGAGGCGGGAAATCGATGCTAGGTGGCGAACCGCTAACTGGGGATGGATGGACGTTGGGAGATTGGGTTGAGGCGCTTGAGGGAAGCGACGTGGTGATCAATCTGCCGGGCCGAAGTGTGGATTGAAGGGGAGTGAAATGGCCGAACAAGTAGACACGAATTCAAGCGGGCTGGCTCCGGTGGAGGAGAAGTTCATTTTGCATTGGGGGGAGATGGGAACGAAGTGGGGGATTAACCGCACCGTGGCGCAGGTGCATGCGCTGCTGTACTTGGCGGCGAAGCCGCTGCCGGCGGACGAGATTGCTACGACGCTATCGGTGGCTCGATCGAATGTGAGCACGAGTCTGCGTGAGCTGCAGGGATGGGGAATTGTGCGAGTGGTGCATGTGCTGGGCGACCGGCGGGACCACTTCGAGACGCTGAAAGACGTTTGGGAGATTTTTCGGATTGTGGCCGAAGAGCGGAAGAAGCGGGAGATTGATCCGACGCTGCGGGTGCTGGCCGAGTGTGTGCAGGACGCAAAAAGAGGTCCAGGGGATGCGCGTAGCAAAGAACGGCTGGAAGCGATGTTGGAGTTTTTGACGGCGATGACCGGGCTATTTGAAGAGATCTTGCGGATGCCTACGGGTGCGCTGAGGAGCGTGGTGAAGTTGCGGGGGAAAGTGGTGACGATTTTGGGTACTGGCAGCAAAAAAGCCGGATGAAGAGAAACTCGACCAGAGTCACCGAGGCAGGGAGGAATGAGAGACGGAAAATAGAAGATCGAAAATGGAAAATGGGAAAGAGTACGGCAAGAAAAGAATGGCGGCGACTCATGATTACTTTGGTGGATGAGATTTCGGACCGGAAGGGGCGGCAAGCCCGAGGATGGCTGTTTTTTGACGCGCAGTGCGGATTTTGCACGAGGATTGCGCGGTGGCTGGCGCCGATTCTGGCGCGACGGGGATTGGGTGTTGCGGCGTTGCAGGACGAGAGGGTGGGGGCGTTGCTGGGGATATCGCGCTCGGAATTGCTGAAGGAGTTGCGATTTTTGTTGGGCGATGGAACGAGTCTTGGCGGGGCGCGGGCGGTGTTGGCAGTGGCACGGGAGATTTGGTGGGCACGGCCGATGGTTTGGCTGGCGGCTCTGCCGGGGATGATGCGGGTGCTGGATACGGGCTACAGGTGGGTCGCTGGCCGGCGTGGGTGCGCCGCGCAGGGTTGTGACGCGGGAAACAGGACTTGAGTTGGAACTAGCTGTTGTTCCTTTTCGCGTACTTTGGTTTTGAGTTTGTCCCTTTCGGTCAGGCGGAGGTGGCGAATGGGCGTTGGAAATATCTGGCAGTGGGAGGGGCGGGTGGATCGCGGGAGGTATGCCGCGGTGGGAGTTGTTGCGTTCGCGCTGAAATTTCTACTGGATTGGTTGGTAGTGATTCGGTTGTTTCACCGACCGTGGAGTCTGCTCAACTACTGGCGTCCGTTCGGTGCGATTTCTGGAGTGCATGGGCTGTCGCTCGAAAATCGGCTGTTTGCCGGTGTGATGTTGTTTCTAGCGTTGCCGTTTATCTGGCTGGGTCTGGCAATGACGGTGAAGCGTCTGCGCGATGCAGGCGAGCCGAGCTGGCTGGCCGCTCTGTTTTTTGCGCCAGTCGCGAACCTTCTATTTTTTCTGGCGCTAAGTTTCAAGCCAACTGCAATTTCGGCGAGCAAGGAAGAGGGCGCGCCGTGGCCCGGGCCGGCGGTTCTGGATGCCTGGATTCCAGAGACGCGGGTGGGGAGCGCGATTGTGAGCATCGCAATCACCGCGGCGATCGGGCTTGGCTTGACGCTACTGGGTACCCAGGTGGTGGCGACCTACGGATGGGGATTATTTGTCGGCTTGCCATTCTGTTTGGGATTGTTCGCAGTGCTCACCCATAGTTATCACGAGCCGAGAGGTTACGGAGAATGCGTGACCGTGGCAGTCCTGCCGGTGCTAGCGCTTGGAGTGGTACTGCTGCTGGTCGCAATTGAGGGCTTGATTTGCATTTTGATGGCTGCACCGATTGCGATGGTATTGGCGCTGCTCGGAGGAAGCTTGGGATTTGCGATTCAAGCGGCGCATTGGGGACGGCGAAATGCCCCGGCGATGTTTTCGATGGTGGTGCTACTGACGCCCGGATTTTATGGAATAGAACATTTCATGCGACCGCAGCCGGGGGTGTTTGAAGTGAAGAGCTCGATCGAGATTGATGCGCCGCCGCAAAAGGTGTGGGACAAGGTGGTGGCGTTTACGGAGATTCCGCCGCCGAAGGAATCGCTATTTCGCGCAGGGATTGCGTTTCCGATCCGGGCGGAGATTACTGGGCACGGGCCAGGGGCGGTGCGGCACTGTGTGTTTTCCACCGGACCGTTTGTGGAGCCGATTACAGTGTGGGACGAGCCGCGCCTGCTGCGATTCACGGTGACTGCGAATCCGGCGCCGCTAAATGAGCTGACTCCTTACGGGCACATTGAGCCCCGACACTTGCACGGATATTTCGAATCGCACCAGGGGCAGTTCCGGTTGACGGAGCTACCGGGTGGAGGGACTTGGGTGGAAGGCACGACGTGGTATTCGCATTCGATGTGGCCTGAGACGTATTGGCATTGGTGGTCGGATTTTGTCATTCATCGGATTCATCTGCGGGTGTTGCAACATATTCGAGCTGAAGCGGAAGGCTTGAGATGAGTACGCCCAGGAGAGTGCTTGAGTGCGCATCGTTGCTGACCGCGCTGATCGAATGGATAATCGGAACAATCCGAGACTAGGTCGGCTGGTATTTGGGATGCGGCTTGGAGCGCGAGGCGTTTGAGCCTGCGGTCTGTGAAGGCGGAATACGGGAATGGTTCTTGCCATACCTGCAGGACCGGCGACCTACCCCGGGGCAACGAAAAGGCGAGTTACAGCGGGAATTCTTCGCAATTTTTCTGGGTAGCCTGCTGGGAGGTTGGCTGCTGGGTATGATCGTGGTCACAGCGTCCGCATTCTTCGACCCAATACTTAGGATAGTCACGGCGATATTCGAGCGCCGGAAACAAGCCGCTGTGAGGCTCGTCTAATTGCGGCTTAGGCGGAGGCGGCTCTGGTTTCGGCGAGGACGTGTTGGTAGTAGCGTTCGTAGCGGGGGATGACGTCGTTGGCGCAGAATTTTTTCTTGGCGTTGAGGCGGGCGAGTTGGCCCATTTCGCGGCCGCGGTCAGCACGCGCGAGTAGATCGATGGCGTACCTTGCGGCGGAGGAGACATCTTGGGGTTCAACCAGATAACCGTCCACATTGTGTTCGATGACTTCGGGGACGCCGCCAACGTTGGTGGCGATCACCGGAACTTCGCAGGCCATGGCTTCGAGAGCGGCGAGGCCGAACGATTCCAACTGAGAAGGCAAGAGAAATAGGTCGGCGTCGGAGAGCAGGCGATAGACCTGGTCCTGCTTGCCGAGGAAGTGGACGTCTTGCTGGAGCTTCTTCTTGCGGACGAGATATTCGGCAGCGCCGCGTTCAGGACCGTCGCCGACCAGGACGAGTTTGGCGGGCATTCTTGCTCGGACTTGCGCGAAGATTTCGACGCAATCGGTGACCCGTTTTACCGGACGAAAATTGGAGAGGTGCATGAGAATCGGTTCGCCGCCGGGCGCCCATTTTTCGCGTTGTGCGAGACTGGGTTTGCGCGTGTACAGATCGCAATTGACGAAATTGGGGATGACTTCGATGGGGCGCTTGATGTCGAAGTCCCGGATGGTCTGATCGAGGAGATATTTGGAGATGGCGGTGACGCCGTCGCTTTGCTCGATGGAAAATCTGGTGATCGGGAGATAAGAACGATTGCTGCCGACCAGGGTGATGTCCGTACCGTGAAGAGTGGTGATGAACGGCAGGCGGCGTGGGCCAGCCATGGAACGGGCCAGCAAGGCGCTGACCGAATGCGGAATGGCGTAGTGGACGTGAAGCAGGTCGAGGGATTCGGCTTCAAAGACTTCGAGCATTTTGGTGGCGAGGGCCAGGGCGTAGGGCGGGTGATCGAAAAGCGGGTACGAGGCGACTTCGACTTCGTGGAAAAAAATGTGTGGATCGCTGAGGTTCATGCGAATCGGTGGGGCGTAGCTGATGAAATGGACGTCGTGGCCGCGCGCGGCGAGTTCCTGGCCGAGTTCGGTGGCGACGACACCGGAGCCGCCGTAAGTGGGATAGCAGGTGATACCAATGCGCATGGTTATGGTCGTTTCAGACGCTCAAGGGAGGCTAACATACCCCTGCGACGGCTAGCTGCTAGAATGGCGGCGAACTTTCACGCCGCGAAGTGCGTGCTACGAAGGTGCTGAACTGATGCATCGTTAGACGCGGCGGTGTGGAAAACAGTGACATTTCTGATGGCGGGAGGGTGGATTGGCGGCTAGGGGCAAGAACAAGGAATTGAGCAAGGCAGTGGTAGAGATTGCGCAGAGCCGGATGAATCTGAGCAGATTCAGCGTGATGGTGGGGTTTCGTGTGGAGCGATTGTATAAGGGCGGTGCTGTTTTGGGATTGACGGTGAAAGAGCATCATCGGCAAGTGCATAGTGTGGTGCACGGTGGGGTAATTGCGGCATTTGCAGATACGGCCGGGGCGATTGCGGCTTATACGGCTTTGCCAGAGGGCGTGGAACTGGCGACCGTGGAGCTGAAAATCAACTATTTGTTGCCGATTGCGGACGGGAAAATTGAGGCCGAAGGCAAGGTGCTGAGGGCGGGGCGGAATTTTGTGGTGGTGGAATGCGACGTCCGCAATGCAGATGGCGCTCTGGCGGCAAAAGCGCTGATGACGTTTGGCGCGGCGGGCGGAAAAGCGACGGAGAACGCGCGAATCAACGAAAGACTGGCGGCTGGGACGGAGGATTCTAAGTCTTTAATGCGGAAACTTAAGCGATAACGTTCATCCGTGTTTGTAAAAAATTGGTAAACGTTACTCGTCGCCGTTTTCGCCGCCTTCTTTGTGAACGTATTTGATGGTGCGCTTAAAAATCATCAAATTGGGACTACCGGAACGAGTCAGCTTGATGCAGTCGCGGTCGTACCATTCCACGATGCCATGCAGGGTTTCGCCGTTCTCCAGAACTACCACCATCGGGGTACGGGACTGCATTTGCTTGATCCAATAAAAATTTTCCGCGTGGGTGATTTCTGGAGGTGCGGGCTTCTTGCTGGGCGCGGGACCGCCACCGTTGTGGCTGGGATGTGCACGGGGTGGCAAGGGGTCCTTGGTATCCGGAAAACCTGGGCGGAACATACGACGATTCACCATAAACTACTCCTTGTGGCCAACAGGGATGGAGTTCGGCACCCATAGGGTGAGATGCGTTCGGCGAAGATCGGGTTACAGTTGTGCAAAAAAAGTTACCAGAATGGGCGGGTCGGGTACCGTGTCTACGTTAGACGCGGGGAAACGGAAGAGGAAAGCTCGCCGGCGAGGGCATCCAAGCCCAATTGGCGATTGAGATTGCGGCGAGCGCCGGCGGCGATGTGGTCCAGACCCCGCATGGCGCGCATGACCCACCGAACGTTGATGCGTTTGGCGACCGTTTCGATTTCCGTCCGTAAGAGCGCATTGCGGAGCTGCGGCGATTGGATGCCGGAGGTAATTTCTAACAGGTCCGAGAGCAGACTGTAGAAAACGGCGAGTTGGTCTTCGAAGGAAAATTCGCGGTCTTTGGCGATGGCGGAAGTTTGTGCGAAGAGCTGCCCGAACTCTTCGCTGCGAATGGCGAGTCCGAGAATTTTCAGTGCGTTGCGGCGGCGCTGGCTCTCTTTTTCGGCGTCCATTTCGAGAGCGTAGCCGGGGCTACCCTCGGAAAGTTGGGCGGCGAGACGAATGGCGGCGGGGGAGAAGTCGGATTTTTCCTTGAGGATGGCTTCGACTTCAGCAATGGGCAATGGAGCGAAATGAAATTGCAGGCAGCGCGAGACGATAGTGGGAAGAAGTGAATATGGCGATGGAGCGGTCAGGATTAGAGTTGCGGAACCGGGTGGCTCTTCGAGAATTTTCAGGAAAACGTTGGCGACGTCCCAGCGCATAGTTTCCGCGCCGTCGATGATGAAAACGCGGCGGCGGCCCATGGGTTGGAAATACGCCGCGCGCTGCACGGCGCGAAGCTGGCCGATGCGCAGCATGGGGCGAGCGACCGGAGATTTCAGGCGGACGGGATCGGGAACAACGGCCCACACGTCGGGATGGGTCTGCAGGATCAGCGGAGTGCGCTCGACGGCGGCGGCATCGGCGCTTTCGCCGCGTTCGGCGAGGCCTTGTTCGATGAGGCGCTGCGGATAAGCGAGCAGCGCAATGCGCTGGCAGGGGTGGCACCGCCCGCAGGCGTCGTCAGCGAGGCGTTCGCAATTTGCGGCTTGGGCGAAGAGGCGGGTGAGCGTGTATTTGCCAACGCCGCGCGGTCCGGTGAAGAGCAAAGCATGGGGGACGCGGCCGGTCTTGAGCGCGCCGCGAAGCGCCGTAACGATTTGCGGATTGCCGCGAAATTCGGAGAAGGACATGGCTAGGCAGTCTCCTTGCGCGCGTTTAGGCAGGACAATACCGCGGCCAGGGCTTCAGCGGAAATTTCAGCGGGCGGGCGCATGGATTGTTTTGTTGCGTCGTAGCACTCAATGGTTTTCCAGTTTGGGCGACGGGCGAGAGTGTCGTAAATGTCGGCAGCGTCCTGGAGATGGCGGATGTTGGACTCCAAGATATCATGAGCGGAATCGGTATATGCTCGCGCCGATTTTTTGGCGACCAGGTTTTGCGCTTCGTGTGGCGGGACGCGGAGGTAGAGGACCAGATCTTCCTTGGGCAGGCCATAGACGCCGTATTCGAGGTGCTCGACCCAGGCGAGGAATTCTTCGCGGTGTTCCGGGGCGCTGCGGGCGGATTGATGGGCGAGATTCGAGCCCACGTAGCGGTCGCTGAGAATAACTCCTCCATTTCGCAACGCGGAAAGGATGGGATGGCGCGATTCGAAGCGGTCGCCGGCGTACAACAAAGCGGTTATGCGAGGATCGAGGGAATCCAATGGGCCAAAATCGCCATTGAGAAATTGGCCAACCATTTTTCCAAACACGGAGCCGTATTGCGGGAATCCGGTGGCCAGAATGCGCTGGCCGCGAGATTCGAGTTCGGCGGCCAGCAGACGCATCTGAGTCTGCTTGCCGCTGCCATCGATGCCCTCTATGGCGATCAGTATTCCGGGAGATGAATCTAACTGGTCCATGTGGCGAATTTGTGCCGAGCGTTAGTCTAACCGGAGCGGAACGAAGCCGCAAAGCGGAGCGTGGTACGATTTTGGTTCGAATATGAGCGACGCAGGCTTACAGGAACGAATTGCGGGGATTCGCGAGCGGATTGCGGCTGCGGCGAAAGGCGCGGGGCGAAACGCGGACGACATCACGCTGATTGCGGTTTCCAAGACGCATCCGGCAGAGGCGATTCGTGCGGCGTTCGAACTGGGTATACGGCACTTTGGCGAGAATCGGGTGCAGGAGTGGGAAGGGAAGCGCGGCGGCATTGAAGAATTGGGGGGCGAGTGGCATCTCATTGGGCACTTGCAAAGCAATAAGGCGGCGCGGGCCGCGAAATTATTTAGCAGCGTTGATTCAATTGATGATTTTGCGCTGGCGCAGCGGCTGGATCGGGCCCGCGGTGAGTTGAAGCTTGAAAAGAAATTGCGAGTGCTGATTGAAGTGCGAGTGGCTCCGGAAGAGAACAAGAGTGGCGTGGAGCCAGCGGAGTTGGCGGCACTTGCGGAAAAGATTTGTACTTTGGCGCAGCTTGATTGGTGTGGACTGATGTGCATTCCGCCGCTGCTGGGTGATCCGGAAAATGTGCGGCGATACTTCAGCGATTTGCGAAATCTGAAAGAAAATCTGGAGCGGAGTTTAGGAAAGAAGTTGCCGGTTTTGTCGATGGGAATGTCGCACGATTTCGAAGTGGCCATTGAAGAAGGCGCGACCGAGGTCCGAGTGGGAACGGCACTGTTTGGGACGCGGGCGATTCCAGCTCAGACGAAAGTTTAGACACAACGATATAGGCTTCATAAGGACAGACGGGACTAGCGAGAATGCATCTTTTCAGTCCGATTCGATTGCGCGACGTGGAGTTGAAGAATCGCATTGTGGTTTCGCCGATGTGCGAATACTCGGCAGTGGACGGACACCCGCAGGCGTGGCATCTGGTTCATTTGGGGAGCCGGGCGGTAGGTGGCGCGGGATTGGTGTTTACCGAAGCCACCGGAGTAGAAAAGCGTGGACGGATTTCGAATGGAGACACGGGAATTTACCTGGAAGAGCATGTGGATACGTGGGGGCCGATTGCCAAGTTCATTCGCGAGCATGGCGCGGTGCCGGGAATGCAATTGGCGCATGCCGGGCGCAAGGCGAGTACTAGCGCACCTTGGTTGGGCGGCAAGCCGCTGTTAGCGAAAGACGGCGCCTGGGAAGCGGTGGCACCGAGTGCGCTGCCGTTTGACGAAGGGTATCCTGCTCCCCGAGAGATGACATTGGCGGAAATCGATGCGCTGGTAGCCGCTTTTGCGAAGAGCGCGACACGCGCCTTGGCCGCCGGATTTGAAGTGGTGGAGATTCACGCCGCGCACGGCTACCTGCTGCATGAATTTCTGTCGCCGCTTTCGAATCAACGCACCGACGAATATGGCGGGAGCTTTGAGAATCGCACGCGAGTGGTGATTCAGGTAGCGGAAGAGATTCGAACCCTCTGGCCGGAGCGGTTACCCCTCTTCTGTCGAATTTCGGCGACGGATTGGACCGAAGGCGGATGGGACTTGCCGCAGTCGATCGGATTGGCGAAGCTGCTAAAGAGAGCCGGAGTCGATTTGATCGACGTGTCCAGTGGCGGGCTGGTGCCATATGCAAAAATTCCGGTTGGTCCCGGCTATCAGGTACCGTTTGCAGCGGCGATTCGAAAGGAAGCGGGAATCGCGACTGGAGCAGTAGGCATGATCACCGACGCAACGCAAGCGGAAGCAATCCTGAACGGAAGCCAGGCCGATGTGGTTTTTTTGGCTCGAGAGCTGCTGCGTGATCCTTACTGGCCGCGGCGGGCCGCGAAAGACTTGGGTGAGACCCTGAAGGCGCCGGTGCAATACGAGCGGGCCTGGTAAGCAATGGCGCTGCTTGAAGTAGCTGAAAATAGAGAGCGGGGCACGGTGGTGTTTGCGGTTCGGGTGCAGCCGCGAGCCGGTAAAAACGAAGTTGTCGGGACAATCGAGAACGCTTTGAAAATTCGTTTGCGAGCGCCAGCGATAGAAGGCCGCGCGAACGAAGCTCTCTGTGAATTTCTCGCCGAGCTTTTGAAAAGGCCGAAGTCGGCTGTTAGACTTTTGGCCGGCGAACGCAGTCGGATCAAGCGGGTGGAAGTTTTTGGAGTGACTGCAGCCGAAATTGAAGGGCTGGCGCAGACCAACGCGTAAGCAAACCGTCAGAGGGAGTGCGCAGCAGGAGCGATGAGCTTTCAACTGGAACAGATTCAGTCCGACTTGCGGGCTGCCCAACTGGATGGCTGGCTGTTTTACGATTTTCGCGGACGCGATCCCATCGCGCACCGCATTCTGGCATTGTCGGAAGGTATGCGAACACGGCGGTGGTTTTACTTCGTCCCGGCCAAAGGAACGCCGAAGAAACTGGTTCATAAGATCGAAGCGGAATCGCTGAAATCGGTGCCGGGTGAGACCCTTTACTACGCGGGTCAGGAAGAGCTGCGGAAGAATCTGAAGAAGATTCTTGGGCGCGCGAAGAATGTGGCCATGCAGTACTCGCCGAAGAACGCAATTCCGTACGTGGCGATGGTGGATGCCGGGACGATCGAACTGGTGAAAGCTTGCGGCGTGAGAGTAGCAACCTCGGCGGATCTCGTTCAGAAATACGAAGCGTGCTGGACGCCGGAACAATTGGAATCGCACCTGGAAGCAGGGAAAGCGATTGATCGGATTGTGGCCGGAGCCTTCGCGCTGACGGGCAAAGCGGTTCGGGACCGGAAGCCGATGACCGAAGTCGGTCTGCAACAATGGATTTTGCAGGAGTTTGCAAAATCGGGACTGGCAACGGAGGAATTGCCGGATGTGGCGGTAAATGCCCACGCCAGCGATCCGCACTATTCGCCGTCAGTTGAGCGCCCGACCCCAATCGAGGAAGGCGATTTGCTGCTGCTGGATGTTTGGGGAAAGACGATGAAGCCCGGCAGCGTTTACTACGATGTGGCGTGGGTCGGATATCTCGGAGCGAAAGTTCCGGAAAAGTACTCCAGAGTGTTCAAGGTGATTCTGGAAGCGCGGGACAGGGCGGTCGCGCTGATTCAATCCTCGGTGGCGGCTGGCAAACCGCTACAGGGCTGGCAAGTGGACAAGGCCGCGCGCAGCGTGATTGAGAAAGCAGGGTACGGCAAGAATTTCATCCACCGCACTGGGCATAGCCTTGGGCAGATGGTTCACGGCAACGGTGTGAACATGGATGGACTGGAAACGCACGACAGTAGACAGCTGATTCCTGGAACGTGCAATTCCGTTGAACCTGGGATTTATATGGCGGAGTTTGGCATGCGCAGCGAGGTGAACGTGTATATCGGCAAAGCGGAAGCGCGAGTGACGGGAGCGGTGCAGAGGGAGATTCTAGCGCTGCTGGCCTAACGGCGGCGACGAGTTCAAGATGGCTGACGAACCGATTGAAAACAGTTTGCCGGAAGCCGCTCCGGCCGCGGAGCTTGTAGCGGCGGAGGTGCATAATGACGCTGCAGCGCACCTCCGTGCGGGCGGATTTGATGTTCGCGCTTTTGCTATTGCGCTGATGGGCTGGATTGTTCCGGGACTTGGGCACGCGTTGCAACGGATGTGGGGTCGCGCGCTCGCGATATTCTTGGCGGTGGGCTTTTTGGTTTACCTCGGTGCGGGAATGCGCGGAAATTTATTTGCCCCGGGCGGAGATGATGCGTTTGCGCGGCTTGGTTATGCGGCGGACTTGGGTACCGGCAGTTTCTATTTGCTCGCACGTTTCATGGAATATTCTGGCGCGGACGTTTCGCACGCTGACGGCGATTACGGAACGCGTTTCCTTGCGACGGCGGGCGTGCTGAATCTGCTGGCGGCGCTGCATGCGTATGAAGCGGCGCGGGGACGAAAGGCTTGAGCAGCATGGTGCCGCTGCACTTTTCCCATTTTCAGGCGCTGCTGTTGTTTGCGCTGATCGTTTCACTGGCATTCGGCACTTTGGGAAGGCGGAAACCGGTAGAGCGCGTGAAATACGCGGGGTGGTCGTTCGCAATGTTTCTGCTGGTGGCCGTTGCGCTGGGCTGGCTGATGTACCCGTTTTCACGTTGAAAGCAGCGAGAATCCCACGAATTGCAGAATCATCTATCGGATGCTATCGTAAATAAATAGGCCGAAGTAGCTCAGTGGTAGAGCAGTCGATTCGTAATCGACAGGTCGTGGGTTCAACTCCCACCTTCGGCTCCACTCCCATTGGGTCCGGCCCGGAGACCTAGGCAAGAGCACGTCCGGTACAAACTCTCACCCATGTGTCAGGCCGCTCAATTCCCATTCAATAGCTCACGAACTTTTTCTTGCCGCATTTTCCAATCAAGCGCAAAGTCGAGACGAGTCAATTCCACGCAGCAAATCCCGCGGGCTTAAGGGAATCGATGCCTCCAAAAACCGACGGCATTCTCGAATCTTCTTTGTATGTAAATGATGTTCCTCGGTCCATTCGCTTCTACCAAGAAATTCTTGGATTTCGGGTCATCAAGGACTTTGGCGAGCGCGGCTGTGCCATGGACGCGGGCGCGGGTCATGTGCTGCTTTTGTTCAAAAAGGGATCTTCGCGTTCGGTCCAATCGCCTCATGATGGCGACGGCGAATTGCACGTTGCATTTGCGATTGCCTCGGACGAACTATCCGCATGGGAATCGTGGCTGCAGACTAAGGGAATCGCCCTGGAGGAGAAGCGGAACTGGGAATTGGGAGGCTGGAGCCTCTATTTTCGCGATCCAGACCGGCATCTGCTCGAAGTCGTGACGCCGGGTACGTGGTCGATCTATTAAAAATGCGATCCGCGAACTAAACGTCGTTCTGGTGGAAGCGATCGATCAGATGATCGCACGCGCGGACGGTGATGGCCATCATGGTCAGCGTCGGATTCTGACAAGCGGATGACACGAAACTGGCACCGTCCATCACAAAAAGGTTTTTCACGTCGTGGCTTTGATTGAAGGCATTGAGGACCGAGGTTTTCGGATCGTTGCCCATGCGTGCGGTGCCCAGTTCGTGAATGGCCATGCCGGGCGTTTCGACACCGGCTTGAACGCGAATATCTCTTGCTCCGGCGGCTTCCAACATTTCGGCGGCGCTGGCTCCGGCGTCTTCCATTAACGCGGCTTCGTTGTCGCCGTGACTCATGACAATGTGCAACGCAGGGATACCCCACGCGTCCTTGAGATTGGCATCGATCGCGCAAAAGTTTTCCTTGCGGGCTAGCGATTCGCCGAAGGCTCCGAGCGATGCTGCGTAGTAGCCTTCTTTTACTCGGGACTTGAACGTGGTTCCATAGCCTTCGGCGTTGAAGTCGAAGTCGGCGCTGGCTCCGCCCTGGAAACCGTAACCGCGAATGAAATGCGGGTGTTTTTTGCTGGAGGGAGTATTCCGGAAGCGCGGAACGTAGATGCCGTTGGGACGTTGTGGTTCGTTGGCGTTCGGCAAAGTTTTTAAATCCGGCAGGCGACCGGACGCTCCACCGCCGACGACGTGGTCCATCAAATAGTGGCCGAGGACGCCGCTGGAGTTTGCGAGACCGGCGGAATATTCGCGAGTGGAGGAATTCAGCAGGATGCGCGTGGACTCCAGTGCCTGCGCGCAGAGGATCACCGCTTTCCCGCGGACCTCTTTAACCTGGCGCGTCATGCGGTCAACGTAAGTCACTCCACGGGCCTTGTTGGTCGAGTTGTCCATGTTGACTTGGCTGACGACTGCGTTGGTGATGAGCGTACAGTTACCGGACTTCTGGGCGTCCTTGACGGTGGTAAATGGACTGCTGAAGTAGGAAAAGGTCGAGCAGCCGCGTTCGCATGGGCCGCAATAATGGCAAGCCAGACGACCGTTGTGATTTTGGGTGACGATGGCGACGCGCCCGATGGTAACAGTGTGCCCGAATTTTGCTTTGACCTTTTCGCGCAGCAACACTTCGCCGCAACTCATTTTCATCGCGGGCAGAAACTGGCCGTCGGGCAACATTTCGTTGCCTTCGGCGGCGCCGCTGATCCCGACGTATTTTTCGACGATGTCGTAATAGGGAGCGAGATCAGCGTAAGCGAAAGGCCAGTCGTCACCGTAA
>Ga0157376_10000162_pt1 | contig 46807 bp, 64 predicted proteins | sample M45metaG_FD_121801 | JGI IMG/M metagenome (GOLD analysis project Ga0157376, IMG submission 121801) | Miscanthus rhizosphere microbial communities from Kellogg Biological Station, Michigan, USA - M4-5 metaG | ecosystem: Host-associated > Plants > Roots > Rhizosphere > Soil | place: USA: Michigan...
CAATTCTTAGTTCAAAATATATTAATGTTACCAGTAAATTTTTTGCTACGCATGCATATGAATATGCAGAACTTGCTGCCTGGGCATCTCAGTTATCACATATGCCAGCTGCAACCGCGCAAGCAACTGGATTGAAAACAATTATTGCCTCGGAGCGTTTTTTAGAGCATATTTTTTCCCTCGAGTTAAAAACCTACTTCAAAAAATCAGGCAGTATACGTCAGAAAATCAATGGCTTTCATGCTTTTATCGCTGGATTTTTAGAAGAGCATGGTATTCAATTGCTTAACAAAAAAGTATGTGAAAAAACTGGTATTATGATGGCTGATGTATTATGTGAAGGATATCTTGAGGAAGGAAAAACATTTTTTCCTAGTTCATGGACAAGAAAAACTGTCTTGGAAAAAATATATGAATCGTTTCATGGTTTGCTTGAAGAGCCAATTTTTGATCAGGGAAGATGGATAATACGGGGAAAAACCACGGATAATATAGTAATTCGAACTGTATTGAGTGAATTAGGTGAATTGATAACATCATATCCAGAATTTATCAAATTGGAGATTTTATGAGTCAAGTACGATTATTTCACAAAAACAAGATATGGAGCATGGTTTATTCCAGTGATGATACAATGAATTTGGTTGGTTTTTTAATAACAGATGAAATTCCGATGAAGGGTGTTGTAGAGAGGATAAAGTGGTTGCTTAACGGTCGAGAAGATTCAATAGGATGTAATTATATTTTCATGGAAAAAGAGCATGGAAATGCTATTCTTGCATGTCTTTTTGATGAAGACCCCTATTACCGCGCACTTATCGTGCCAATACCGGTTATGATCGATCTTTTAGAACAATGGGCTACGGTATGCAAAATGAACCCCGATGAAGTCATTATTACCTATGATCAAGGTAAATTTCATGTTGAAGGAAAGATACTTAATGACTCAAATGGACGAAGTGCATTAAGTAGTCATTAAACTTCAGTTCTTGTAGCGCTGGATATTATGAGGTTGCAAGATGGCTCTATGTTTTTGAGTTGTAAGTCGTTGGAGAGAGTCGATGGCTCTGGTTGTTTTTCAAAAAATATTTTGTGGGCTATAAACATCAAAATGCCTGCTTCCCCGATAATGAATGAACCATCTGGGTCGTTCTTATACATCTCACGGTTTATTGTACCGATGCATCCTAATCCAAACAAAGCCGCTACTGTTTTAAGAGTTGCTGAGCATACTCCAGCTGTTGCATTATGGGCATGTAAAGTAAATAACAAGACTAATAACCAACCTTTGTTGCGTTTGAAGTTCATATTTTTCCCCGAGATACTTAAATATTACTTTTTACTTTACAGCCATGATAAAAAATGTCAAAAAAGATATTATAAGGAATTAATGGTGCTTCTCGTGCGTGAAATTTCAATTTGAAAATATCATTCGAGGTTAATCAAGCAGTCTGCAAGTGTGAGGTAAATATTAAAGACGGTTAAGACCTTAATCCATAAGTCGTGTGAGTCCGTATTTTTTAGTGCGATTAAAGCAATAGATAAATAACAGTAATGCACTGATTGCATACACAATGCTCAAAACATATCCTTTGATAAGGTATGACGTAGGATCTTCTTGATGCATAACATATCTGCGCATGCCTTCAAAAACATAACTCATGGGCAATAAGGTGCTGATCTTTTGTCCCCATGCGGGAAGTACTTCAATTGGATAGAATGCGCCGCAAAAGGGCATGAAAAACCACGAAATTACGAAGGCAAGCTCAGTCATTCGTTTTCCAAAGGTGACTATGAGTTGTAAACTCACTAAGCCAAGCCAGATGCTTGATATAAATAGTGGCGGCATAAAATACATAAATGTAGTAAAGATGTGCCATATCGATACATTATAGAGAGCACTCATTATGAGCATACTCGTTGCGGCGGTAATAATCATAACAATGGTAACATAAAGTAGTGCTCCGCATAACCATTCAACAATACGCAAAGGTAGCGAGAATACGTTTACCAGGTTATTAGTCCAGAGCTCTTCATTAAAGGTGATACAGATCACATTACTGCTTCGTCCGACCACTTGCCATAACATCACTCCAAGAAGGGCGACAGTTTCATAATTATGTACGGTGCTTGTTTGTGAAATCCATGTGCCAAGAAATCCCCACATGATGATATCGAGCATTGGCCAATAGAGGAGCATAAGTACAGAATTCAAATCTCGTTTCCATATTCTCATATGACGCAATGTAATTGCCCATGCAGAACTTAGCGCAATCATGATGCACTCCTTGCTTGGCGTGCAACATTCAAAAAATAATCTTCAAGGGTCGGTTTATCAATTGAAATTTGTGAGTACATAACTTTACGTTCTGCAATGTCAGCTAAAAATTGTGCAATAGCGTGTTCATCAAGTTCAATCGTGATCTCATGATCATTGACCGTATGTGCGTTCTGGGTGTCATGCAGATACGCAATCAAAAGTTCAAGTCCGTTGCTTACTTTCAAGTGAATGCGGACTTTGGCAGTAGATTGTGCCAGTTGATCAGGAGTATTATTGGCAATAATAGAACCGCGCTGGAGAATTAGTACACGATCACACAACTCGGTAACTTCGTCCATATTGTGTGATGTGATCAAAATTGACACGTTATGTTCTTTTTGTTGTTTAAGAATAAATTGCCGGACTTCATGTGCAATATCAGGATCCAGCGATGCTGTTGGCTCATCGAGCAACACAATATCAGGATTGGCGATAAACGCCTTTGCAAGCATGACACGCGTTGCTTGTCCTGCCGATAGGGTACCTGTTTGTTTGTGCCGTAAATTCCACATATCAAACGTTTTTAAATGATGTTCAATTTGCTGAGATCTGAATGGCTCATGTAGGCCGTAAATACGGCATACAACATCAAGATTTTCCCATACGGTCAATCGTGCTGGCAAACGATCGTAGCCATTGGCATAGCCGATTTTTTTAAGTGCTTGGATACGAGTATGTGCAAAATCATTACCAAAATAGGTGATGGATCCTGAGCTGGGTGTCAAGGTTCCCAGCAGCATTTGAATGGTGGTAGTTTTACCAGCACCGTTGGGTCCTAGTAATCCGAGAATTTCACCTTGTTCAAGAGCGAAAGAGATTCCATCGACCGCTGTATATGTTGATTTTTTGGTAAATGGCCATAATCCAGAAGAAAAAGTTTTAGTGAGATGACGTACATTAAGTATAGGCATGATAAATATCCTCCATATACGAGTATATCTAATTCATGCGTTATGTAAATTCTGCACTAATGGGAATTTAATCCCTGATGGCCAACTGTATTCATAATGATTGAATACGTTTTTCCAGTGATTGTATTTTTTCATTGTAAGATGCTGTAGATTCACCACTGTCTCGTATTTGTTGACGTTTATTGCGTAAGTCTACCATCTGGTGTTCTAGTTGGGCAAGCATGATCTGAGGGTTATTTTTTTTTGGTGCTGTCTGAACTGTTTGAAGTTGTTTTTTGAGCTCTTCAATGCGATCTTGTAATGTCGGTATTTGCTTATCACATTCTTGTATTTTTTTTTCATAATACAGCTCCATTCCTGCGCGTACTTTGAGTGGTTGTAGAGCTTCTCGACATGATTTGCGCATGGATTCTAAGATTGCAAGCTTTTTGTGAAGTTCAACAAGTTTATGTTTAGTACCATCGCTATGGTAATAATGTCTAAGTGCCGGTGTTACACGGGAAGGTCTAGCGCATACAAGCGTCTTGAGCATAGCTGAGCTTGGCGTATATATACTCAATACTATTATAGTAACATATAGTTTATAACTCATGACTTCTCCTTTAAGTATGGGATATTATACGTAAAAATTGTGCAGAAATTTTTTTGGTTTCACGTTTAAATTTAACGGTAATATAGGCATCTTGCTCTCCCCGCGATTCAACGGCGGTGATCATACCGACACCAAATTTTTCATGTTCTACCAATTGATTTTTATTCCAGCTCTGTTTTTTTGCAGCGGGGGTATTGGTTGGTTTTTTATGCGATGCGGTTTGAAACGTAAGAACGGGTGTAGCGATGGTATGCTTGGTAGTGCTCAGCCAACTGTGCATATAATGGTTCATTTCAGTTGTGCTCATGTGCACACAGCGTACCGAGTTGAGCAGTTCTGCAGGGATTTCTGCAAGAAATCGTGAGCTCGTTTGCGAACTAAGCGTTCCGTATGTGTAGCGGTTGACTGCATGTAACAGTAAGAGATATTCCTGAGCGCGTGTGATCCCCACATAAAATAAACGGCGCTCTTCTTCCAGTGCATTGGCATCAAGGGACGAGCGAGTATTGGGTAGTATTCCTTCTTGTAGTCCGGTGATGGCAACATAATCAAATTCTAATCCCTTTGCGGCATGAAGTGTCATTAAATAAATAGGATTGGTCTTGGCTTGCGCGTCATGTTTTTCTTGAATAAGGGTAACTTCATCAAGAAATGCGGCGATGGTACTGATGCCCAATTGTTCCATATGCTGCACGGCTCTGATCAATTCTTGTATGTTTTCTATGCGTTCTTTTGCTTCGTTTTGATCGTACTGTTTTTTGATGTGCATATGATAGTGCGTGGCTGCAATAATATGTTCAAGAGCGGTAGAAGCTGTGCTTTGGCCATTGATTGTATCAAATATCGCCACAAAAGTTCTCAGCGCTTCAAGGCGTGCAGGTGGAAATTCTTTATTTTCGATGCTTTTTTTGGCAAGTGCGATACATGATTCATGTGGATAGAGCTGCCATTGTTCTTGCAACTGTTCGATGCATTTATCTCCTAAACCGCGCGTTGGGGAGTTAATGGTACGCATAAATGAAATACGATCAAAATTATTGCATGCAAGGCGGAGATATGCCAAAAGATCTTTGATTTCTTTACGTTCGTAAAACTGAATGCCGCCGATAATGGTGTATGCCAATGAATTTTTGATCAATGCTTCTTCAAGAGCACGAGAGAGAAAATGTGCGCGATATACAATGGCACAGGTGGCAGTTGGCTTGTTGCGTGCGATCCATGAGAAAAATGCGGCGCATGCATCTGCTTCCTGATATTCAGAATTACATACAAAATGACGGATACGATCTTTACCAATTTTGGTTGACCACAATTGCTTGGGAGTTCGCTGCTTGTTGTGTGTAATCAGGGCATTCGCGGCATCTAAAATAGATTGATTTGACCGATAATTTTGTTCAATTTTGATGATCGTGGTATTGGGAAAATCTTTGGTAAAATTAATAATATTGCTAATTGTTGCGCCACGCCAGGAATAGATAGATTGATCTTCATCTCCTACGGCACATAATGAATCAATAGCCAACACGTTTTTATGGCGCGACATGCACTTAAGTAGATCATGCTGTGTGGTATTGGTGTCTTGATACTCATCGACTAAAATGTGGCGTATTTTTTGACGAAACTGCGTACCAAACGATTCGTTTTTTTTGAAAAGTTGTAGTGTGTATAGTAGTAAATCGTCAAAATCGATGCATTTGCTCATGCGTTTTTCTTGTTCATAGGCGGCATACATCTGCATAAAGAACGGATCAAAACGCGTACTATCTGATGGTGGATGTAATTGATTTTTGTACAGTGATATTTGGTGTTGAACGTTTTTTGCAGAAATTTTTTTGTGCAAACCATTGCGTTTAATGATTTGTTCGATAATCATATGCGCATCGTCCATATCTAAAATCGTGGTAAATGGTTGTTCGATTAATGCACTGTACTGCTTGAGCATACGCAAACAGTATGCATGAAAGGTACCAACAAAAGGCACACCGATATGTGGAGGTAAAAATGATGCAATACGTTGACGCATCTCTTGTGCGGCTTTATTAGTAAATGTTAACGCAATAATGGTGGATGCTGAGACGTTATCATTAAGTATAAGATGCGCGATGCGCGCTGTAATGACGCGTGTTTTTCCTGATCCTGCACCAGCAACAACTAAAATTGAACCTTCTTTGTGCGTTACGGCTTGTCGTTGGTTATCATTTAAATTGTTGTGAAGAAACGTATTAAAATCTACTGCTGGTATTATTGCTTGTTTATTCATTATCTACAATCCATTAATAGTGAAGTTTAGTCAACACGATATGTGAAAGGGATTATACCATATGTGTCTAATAAAGTAATTATTGCATAATGTTTGCGTGCTGTGATACATACCAAGATACATATTTATAAATCAATGCACGGGAGAGGCTATGCGATATAATGGTAGTATAGTATTCGCATGTATCGTACTTTCTGTAACATATTTGAAAGCTGCTGATCAAGGGAAACCTGATCAAAAAGTTTTCTTTCATTTAAACAAGTCTCCAAAATCTCCGCAATTACCAAAGCAGCGATCACAGGTTGTTCCAGGTGGTCCATCTGAAAGTTTTTCAGATGACGATGAGCCAGGGGAAGTACAAAAGGGAAGCGCAGAGGATAAAAAACAAATCTCTCTTGAGGATATTAAACTTTCTCAAGGTACAGCAGCAGATTTATTGCGTGCTTATGAGTGTGCAAGTATACAGGATGCTCCAAGACGGGAGAAGGAATGTAGCACAGTATTGGAACGATTACGTACGGGCCAAGGTAATTCATTCGAGCTATTTCAAAAAGCTTGGGGCATTGCACAGGTAAAACGTATCGAACGACTTCAAAGCGAAATAATGAGGCTTACTCAATCTGAACATTTTCCCAAGGACGCCCAGAGCGACGAGCGTGAAGCGCAGCCTGGAGCTCCAGCACAACAATCTCGTGGGTGTTGTTATTTTTGCAACAAGTGAGTCATTCTTATTCCATTATTTTGTGTGATTTTACAACATGAGTTCGTCTCTCAAGACACATGCTGAATAGAGATTGAACGATTAAGGAGCTTGTCGTTGTGGGTAGCATGTGCTGCGACAAGAGTAACGGGCTAGATGGTTTTAGTGGTAAAATGATCTGTGTTGCAACGTGATGAGGCAGTAAAGGCGCTCGAGATGCTGCATGGGTATGTATTTTTATCGCACCTATTGCGCCTGTAGCACCTGTAGAAGAACGTTGGTATATAACGATTGGCATGTTGGGTGAATTCTCCAGTGCAGCAGCTTGTGTTGGGACACATGCTTGGCTATCTGCGCCAGATCTGATGAATGTGCTTTGCGGTTGTTCTTGTTGTATGGGGGGTGCGACTGGTTCGGGTGATTGTTGGTGTATAGGGTTTTGTGGTGGAGTGCTAGCACTAGGAGTCATCACGATGGTTAATGTTGGTGTTTGTTGTGGATCTGGAGCAAGTGTCAATAATGGACTGCGGGGTGATTTGGGTGAGGATAAGGGTGTACTCACATTGCTTGGTATAATGATTGGTCGGATAGGTGAGGTAGCATCGATAGCATGTTTTTGAACAGGAGACGGTGGCCTGGAGCTCTTTATATCGCGCATTGCATTTGGTATTGGTGAGGTTGGTACTAAGAGATCAGTTTCATTATCATCAGAGCCGAGATCGATCCACCCATTGTCGATATCATCAGAGGTTGTTATAGAAGATTCTTTTTGTTCCATGCATGCAGTATAGGTAGATTGAAGTGCACATATGAGCAACAGCAGTTTATAATAATGTTTCATGCGCATATTCCCTTTGCGTAATCATAGTAAAATTACTATCGTGATAGCATGAGGATCGTGAAAACACAAGAATTGTATACTTTTTATCTACGCCAGGTGTTCAAATAATCACGTAAATTATCGAGCCCCTGAGGATCTACGGTATTGACAATAACCGATGGTGTATACCGTGCAGTTAATTCATCAAGAGGGATTTTGTGATCGACAAGATCACTTTTATTAAAGATATATACCATTGGTTTATCAATGTTCAAATCACGAAGAATATGTTGTACAACATCGATATGTGCTTGCCAAGCTTCATGCGATATATCTACGACATGTAAGAGTAAATCAGCAAAATGCAATTCAAGTAACGTTGATTTAAAGGCATTAATCAAATAAGGTGGCAATTGTTGAATAAAGCCCACGGTATCGGAGACTAATCCATATTTTTTCCCGAAAAGATACAGTTCGCGCGTGGTGGTATCAAGGGTAGAAAATGGTTTATTTTCTGCAAGCACGGTACTTTTGGTAAGCGCATTGAGAATTGATGATTTTCCTGCGTTAGTATATCCGATCAAAGAAATGAGTGGCACTTGGTTAGCAAGACGCTGTTTGCGTTGTGTTGCTCGTGAGCGTTCAATTTTTTCCAGTTCACGTTGCAAACGTAAAATAGTATTTTCAATGTGGCGCGTTTCCTTTTCTTTAGCTGTTTCTCCCGGCCCGCGGGTGCCTATTTTACCGGCCTGCTGTGACATCTGAATGCCGCGTCCGGCAAGACGTGCTTTTTTATGATGAAGCTTGGCTATGGCAACTTGCACTTTACCTTCTGAAGAGTGCGCATGTTTTTCAAAAATATCTAAAATGAGATGCGCCCGATCAAATATTTTGCAGCGTAAAAATTCGGTGAGTGACACTTCTTGTTGTACGGTAAGTGGCTCAGAAACAATAAGATGATCAATGCCGAGCTCATCCACGACTTTTTTGACCTCGCTTAACTTACCTTTGCTTAAAAAAAAGGTGCTATCGATGGTACGCAAACGAAGATACAACTCGTGATTAACGGTAACACCATTGGTGCGTACTAAATTGCGAAATTCTTGAAAATAGGAATCGATAAATGAGGTACGATTATAGGGTGCATGGACCCCAACAAGCAGAACTTTTGGTAGATACGTAGTTAGATAATGTGATTCTCGTGGCATAGCAATTCTGGATAATAGTAAGAAACAGGATTTTAAGCTTCATTTTCTAATAATTCTAATAGAAAATGTTGTATTGTCAACTAGTTTATGATGTTTTTTGCTAGAAGATTGGTGTAAAGAAGTGCATACTAATGGAATATGTAACTTTATAATAACGCCATGCGGGATATTACGGGGCAAATATGTTCGAATTTATTACACAAAAACTATCATCGTTTGTTGCATCGTTTTCATCTAAAAAAAAGCTTGATGAGCAAAGCTTGCAAGAGGCACTGGTAGCTGTTGAAGACTCTTTGCTGCAGGCGGATGTTCCCTATCAAGTAGTTAAAGATTTTATAGCTAGTGTACGGCACGAAGTTGATGGCAATGCCTTATTGACCAAGGTAAATGCAGGACAATTGTTTACTAAAATAGTTCATGATCAAGTAAAAAAATTCTTGGGAGATCGTAATGATTTTACTGGTTTTACCTTGCCTTCGGTGGTCATGATGATTGGCTTGCAAGGTTCAGGTAAAACTACATCTCTGGCAAAATTGGCGTGGTACGCACGTATGCAAGCTGAGCAGCGTGGAAAAAAGCGTACTATTTTATGTGCCTCGGTTGATTTTTATCGTCCTGCTGCAGTTGAGCAATTGGCGGTATTGGCCAAATCAATTGATATTACTGTGTACCGATCTCTGTCTACTGACCCTGTACAGGCGGCATGCGATAGTGTTGAAGCAATGAAAAAAGGAGGATATGACCTCTTGTTTTTGGATACGGCAGGAAGATTGCACGTTGATAATGCTATGGTGCAAGAATTACGTGAAATTGATGCCCGGATCAAACCTCGTTATAAAATATTTGTGTTAGATGCCATGGTTGGTCAAGAGTCGTTGAATATAGCCCAAACCTTTGATGCCTCGGTAGGGTTTCATGCCGCTATGTTGAGTAAAACTGATAGTGATAGTAGGGGTGGTGCTGCCTTTGCTTTTAAATATAGCATTAAAAAGCCCATTCTTTTCATAGGTACCGGGGAGAAGGTACGCGATATAGAAATATTTCATCCTGACCGTATGGCAAAAAGAATCCTGGGAATGGGTGACGTGGTAAGTTTAGCAGAAAAGGCTGAACAGATCATTAAACAGGATGATCGCGCATCTTTGAACCGAACTTTTAGACAGGGATCTTTAACGCTGCAAGATTTTGCAGATCAAATGGCTTTGGTGGATAAAATCGGATCTTTGAAGACGCTGAGCAGTTATTTGCCGGGTGTTGGTCCGCAATTAACCCCAGAGATGATTGAGAAGGGTGATCAGGAAATTAAGAAATTTAAGGCGATTATTTGTTCGATGACACCTAGGGAACGTATTGTTCCTAAAATTTTGACTCCTTCGCGTACAGAGAGAATTGCGCGGGGTGCAGGGGTAAACGTAACTGATGTCGCCATGTTACTACGCCGATTTGAAGAAAGTCAGCAATATGCTAAACTCTTTAAGAGGTTTTTTCGTTCAAAGTGATAGAAGGGCATAGGGGACTTTCTCGTTTTGGTTTTGTTTTTATAAGGAAGAATATATATGGCAGTTAAGATACGTTTGTCTCGTATTGGCAAGAAACATGTGCCTTTTTATCGTATCGTGGCGGTTGATGAGCGTAAAAAGCGTGATGGCGCGTTTTTGGAAAATCTTGGTACCTATGATGCTGTAAAAAGCCAATTAGTCCAGTTTCATGAAGAACGCTTGCAAAGCTGGATTGCGCAAGGAGCTATTCCAACTGACGCGGTAAAAAAGATTCACAAGTTATACACAAAAACATCTAAAAATACTGAATCCGTGGTACAGGAAGCTGTAGTTGCGAAACGACCGACAAAAAAAGCTGCTGCTAAAGCATAATTAAGGAAGATTGCATTATTATGGTACAAGAATTAATTAAACATATTGTGCTTTCTCTGGTTGAGCATAAAGAGGGTGTTCGTGTGGTGCAAGAAGAAGGCGCTCACGATCAACTGCTTTTCAAAGTCACCGTTGATAATCGTGATTTAGGGCGAGTTATTGGACGCGAGGGACAAACTATTAAGGCCATTAAGGCGTTAGTTACTGTTGTAAATCCAGAACAAAAGTCTATCAGTATCGACATTTGTGAATAATGAAGATAGCGATATTAACGGTAGTTTCAGAGCTTTATGATACTTTTTTAAAAAGTAGCCTTATTGGACGGGCACAAGCGCACAATATATTTGAGTGCCGTGCTGTTTCATTTCGTGAATATGCGCAACCCAAAGAACGTATTGACGCTCCCCCATTCGGGCCGGGTGCAGGAATGTTGCTTAAGCCAATGGTGGTCGAGCGGGCAATCGCCGATCAGGAGCGCCAACATGGAAAAGCATATAAAGTTTTTTTTTCTCCGCATGGAGAACGTTTAACCCAAAGAGTTGCACAGCGTGTTGCAAAACAAGCGCAGGAATATGGGCATCTATTATTAGTAGCGGGGCGCTACGAGGGAATGGATGCGCGTGTGGAAGAGCATTATGCGCATGAAATTATATCATTAGGCGACTTTGTGGTAATGGGTGGCGATTTGCCAGCCATGTTGTTTCTTGAGGCGGTTGTGCGATTAATCCCGGGGGTTGTGGGTAAACAGGAATCAATAGAAAAAGAGTCTTTTACCGGGGCTTTTGTTGATTATCCGCATTATACCGAACCTTGTGATTGGCGTGGTATGCATGTTCCTGATATTGTACGCTCGGGTAATCATGCTGCTATCCAAGCGTGGCGTATGGAGCAAGCGGCACAACGTACGGTGTTACATCATTTTCAATGGCTTCGTTCTTCTAGAATACAAGAAGCTGAAAAAAAAATTGCCAAAGCAAATATGCCTGCGCACTATGTAGCACTTATGCATACTGATGTTATGGTGGGCAAAGAGCGCCAGGTTGGCTCAACGTCGGTAACGACGTTGGATATACATGACATTGCACGTTCTTCCGCTACATACGGTATCGAGCAATTTTTTGTCGTTACTCCATTATTTGATCAACAAAAAATTGTGCATACATTACTTGAATTTTGGCAAAAAGGTGAGGGAGTAACGTATAATCCATCTCGCCATCAAGCGCTGACCAAGGTTGAGCTTGCTATTGACTTGGACCAGGTTGTCAAAGCTATTGAAGCAAAAGAACAGAAAAAGCCTATCGTCATTGGGACTTCTGCACGTACGGTGCAGGGAGTACAAGAGATCACTTACTATGATCAAGAGAGGATCTGGGCTGAGCGTCGACCGGTGCTTTTTTTATTGGGAACGGGACAGGGTCTTTCAGATCAATGTTTGCAAAAATGTGACTACACCTTGCTGCCTATTGAAGGTTTTACCAACTTTAATCATCTTTCGGTGCGCTCTGCTGCGGCAATTATCTTGGATCGATGGCTTGGTCTTAATCAAAAAAAAGCATAAATCGATTTGGCAAAGCTTACATTTTAGCGTATACTCTAAAGAAAATTGGTATAATTTGTTGATTTAATCGGCCGTTGAAGGTGCATCTATGAAAGCAAAAAAGTTTACAAAAGAGACGATACGTGAACTCGGCGTTTCAGAGGTTCAGTTCCCTAAGTTTCGCGAAGGCGACACTATAGCTGTTTCCTTACGTATTAAAGACGAGGGTAAAGAAGCTAAAGAGCGCATTCAGATTTTTGAAGGCGATGTTATTGCGATCCGTAGAGCGGGTGCCTCAAGCAACTTCACAGTGCGTAAAATCGGCGCTAACGCAATTTCGGTTGAGCGTAAAATTCCTTTTTATTCTCCATTGATTGAGAAGATCAAAGTGGTCAGTCGTGGCGATGTGCGACGTGCTAAACTGTATTATGTGCGTGATCTTGTTGGTAAAGCGGCTCGTGTTAAAGAGCTCGTTATGACCAAAGCTCAGCTGCGCAAAGAAGACTTACAAAAATAATACGTAACACTTGCTACTATTTGGTGCGTGTGCAGTATTTTTTCGCATTGACTATCATTATTATCCTTGCATTGCTTCCTGCATGCAGAAATCGTTTGTGTGCGCCACCAATGCTCGCGGATACTCAACCTGTAGTTGAACAAACAACTGATTGTGCTACACCAACATATCCTGCTTTGTCTGATATAATCTTGAAAATGGTTGATATACCGCTCCCCCTACAGATCGTTTCTTTAGATGAGATGAGTGAGATTAGTGAAGATGGTAAAGGGATATATGTAGCATTTCATGTAGCTGGCGATTATTCTCAGGTGGTACTTTTTTATGCGCATGAGATGGAGCGATACGGTTGGCGTTCAATAACGACATTCGCATCACCCCACTCATTTCATTCAATGATTATTTTTGAAAAACCCAATGGACATTCTGCAGTGGTAATAGTATTAAAGCACAACCGGGATGCTCAATGGGTTACCGTCAAAATATATCGCACTGCACCAAAAATGCAGTATTAAGTTAAAACTTAGTCGTCTATCACTACTTCGGCGTAATCATCAGGACCATCATAGGATCTATCACCACGATAGTATCCATCTCTATAGTAGTAATCATCGCTTGCCGCTGCTCCAGCAGTTGCACCAACGGCAACACCAGTAGCAGCCCCAACAGCTGCACCCTCTGCGCCACCTACTACTCCTCCTACTCCAGCTCCGATAGCACCTCCCACAAGACCACCTCTAGCAGCCCTTTCTCCACGACCGTTGTAATATCTGTCTCCGGAATATCGACCTCTGTTTCTGTAATATCGTCCATCGGCGTTACTGATAACGGTAACTCCCGCAAAAGCAAACAACAAACCCAAAGCCAATAATTTTTTGATTAATTGACGTTTCATACAATTCCCCCTTTTTTTAAATAAGGCATTCAACTTAGGATTATCCTACAATAATTCTATTTGAAAATGCAATATTTGTAATAATTATTGCTCTTTTTCTGATTCAATCAGGGTATGGCCAATAGAGTAGATAGATCCGGCGCCGAGTAAAAGAATAAGATCATCAGGTTGAACGCAGCTAAGGAGCTTGTGTTTAAGCAGTGTGGCATCATTGATAGTGTCGAGGTGGGCCACCGTCGCCAGGGGATTTTGACGTTGAATGGCTTGAACCAGATTATAGCTTGTTATACTGGGTAGGGGGTCTTCATGGGCGCTATATATATCGGTAATAAATAAGTGATCAATGGGCTGTTGGCTAAAAAGTGCTACAAAATCGTCCCACAAAGCTTGTGTTCTGGTAAATCGATGAGGCTGAAAAATGACAATCAATTTGTTTTTGGTTTTTTTACGTGCTACCGCTAACGTGCATGCTATTTCACGCGGATGATGCCCATAATCGTCAAAAATTTCAGCACCATACAATGTCCCGCGGAAAGAAAAGCGACGCTGTACGCCCTGAAATGTGCGTATGGCGCCAAGAGTGTCTTGTAAAGGAATTTCAGCTTCATGTGCAACGGCAATTGCTGCAAGCGTGTTAAGGACGTTGTGTGCACCGGGTATTGGAACATGTACGTTGTAATCACTGATTTGTTGTTTAATGCTCAAAGAAAAGGTGGAATGGTGCGGCAGCAGTGTAACATCCTGAGCGCAAAAATCTGCAGCATGTGATAATCCATAGGTTATACTGCGCGTTGGCAATTCAGAACATAACGTTGATGCATGATAGTCATCGATGCATATGATTGCTTTTCCGTAAAAAGGTAATTGGTGTAAAAACTGTTTAAATGTAGTGCATATATCATCTATATCTTGGTACATATCTAAATGTTCTTTGCTTATGTTAGTTACAACGGCGATGCTATACGTAAGGTTGAGCAGCGATCGGTCGCTTTCATCCGCTTCGGCAATAAAAAATTTACCCGTGCCATACTGTGCATTGGAGCCATTTTCTTGTAAATATCCCCCAACAACATAGCTGGGATCCAATCCTGTACTGGTGAAAATATGAGCAATCAGTGCGCTGGTGGTAGTTTTTCCATGAGACCCACTGATCGCTATACCATACTTTGGTCGCATAAGTTCAGCGAGCATGTGCGATCGATGAAGCAGCACGCCACGCTGTTCTGCTCGTTGTAATTCTGGACTTGAGCGAACAACACTACTTGAATAAACAACATAATCAATAGCAGGGTTATTGCATGCTGGGGTATCATGTCCCTGAGAAATGTTAATGCCACAGGAGGCCATAAATTCTATCGTAGATGAGTTATGTGCTATATCACAGCCTGATACGCTATACCCCATTTTTTTGAGCATATAGGCGATGCCACTCATGCCGATACCACCTATGCCGACAAAATGAATGTGAGTGGGGCGATACATATACACGACCTTCCATGTGTGCAAATAAAATTATATTTCTGTATCCCCCTATTTTATAACATCTCTTTTAATGCAAGAAGCTTTTTTTTAAGTATTAAACAGTGTTGCAACAAAATTTCATGCTTATGGGTTGTAGTGTGATGGTGCGCCATCGGAGTATGTGCGGTCAGCATTTGCTTTGCTCCAGCGATGGTAAATCCTTTTTTATGGAGCAGCTCTTGAATGCTTTTGAAACGTTCAAGATCATCGGTTGTGTAAAACCGTTGACCGCCTTGGGAACGATGTGTGGGCAACTTAAACTCTTTTTCCCAAAATCGTATAACAAAATCATCAACGCCCAAAGTGGCTGCAAGATGCCCGATTCTAAACTGTTTTTTGCGCATGCGCATAGACTCTCCTTTTTATAAAGAATGGTAACTTCACGATGCTAGGATAGCCTTTTCATCCTTGGGTGTGAATGTATCATTAACATTGATCGCAAAACCGCTTTTTGGTGATCACTCATTGTCTCCTGCTTCTTCCAAGACTTTTTTAGCCCAAGTTACATATCTTCCTACCACATATTCTCCAGCAGCTCCTTTGGTAGCCAACTGTTCCTGAATAGATGGATCATTTAAAATTTTTCTCGAATAAACAATATCATCCGCTTGGTCATGCGGAGTTAAATAAGCATTTAGAGAGGTAAACTCGTCCTTCAATATTGTATTATAATTAAGTGCTAGTGCAGCATGGATCATATCCATATGATCAAAACCTTTTTTTGGATTAAAAATATAGGGATCAGGTGCTATAATCACACCAACGTAAAAAAGATATTCTGAATTGTGGGAATATTTTGCATATGACTCCGCAAAATATTTTCTGGCTAGCTTTACATAATCATCATGCTTGGATTCGTAATATTCATTTTTGATTACATGCAAAGGATCTTTTGAGATATTTGACCAATAACAGGTACCTTCTATAAGAGTGTCCATCAACCGATACAGTAAAAAAATGTACGCATCGACATTATTGAAATTTTCAGCGATTATTTTTTGCAGAAAAAAGATCGCTATATCAAAACTTCCCTCTTGTTCTAAATGAGTCACTTGTTTTTTCCAATTCATTATCTTACCTTACATGTTGTGGTTGAATAAACATGGTACTCATTTTAAATATTCCATCAATAATTCTTCCGCGTGTAGTTATGATTTCTCCGCCATATTCGACCAAAATATTGTAATAAACTCCATCATCTTTTAAGGGCAGTTTACTTCCCATTGCAATAAGTTTCTGTGTAACGTCTGCTAAAATCTTTGTCCCCACGCGTAAAACATCCTTTTTATCAGCCAAGTTAGCACCCATTCTTGTGAGTAATGGCCCAAAGTTATGTTTCGGTCTATTTTCAAAAGCATGTCTTATAGCTTGAAGTCCATTCTCTGTAGTGGTAATCCATTCATACGTTTTATTAAAAACTTCTATTGCTTTATCTCTGCTCTCTTCAATAGCTTTCAAAAGCGCAATTGCTGCGGCACGAACCGTTGCAGGATCGGGCTCAGCATCATTATTCTTAGGCTTCTTGGGATCTTCTGGTTGTCCGCCACTGCTCTTATCTTTCTTAGAAGACTTTTTTGATTCCTTGATCTCACCGATCGCCTTCCAGATAAGGCCACCAATCAACCCTGCACCACCCACCGCTATAGTAACTGGTGCCACTAATGGATTTGCCGCCAAAAAAACATTCAATAATGTTATGCCTTCTGCTGCTTGGACAGCGCCAAATACCATAGGGCCAAAGTTATGAACTACAATGTTATGCTGACCAACCAAATAATTGTGATGCTTATTCAGTGAAAAAGCGTATACCTGCGTTTTTTGCTCTATTCTCGAAACAGATTTTACCCGTACTGCGCGCAATGGTGCACTAAGAAGATACATACCTTCATGTATTTGCGATACAGGCACCCATCGCTGTTGTAATGGAACAAAAAACAATTGATTTTCGGCCATATCGATGATGTCACCATCAACATTGACACGAATGATAGTTTCAATTTCATGACTTATGATTTTGGTGATTGCCTCAGATGCAACATATTCATTAAAAGTAGATACAAGAACTTTATCACCTACTGATAGATCCTGTATATGCGCATAGCCTGTTGGAATACGCACCAGCGTATCAGCAACAAAACCCTCTGGTATACTTGTGACGCAGCACAACACTGATAGCAAAAAAAGATAAGTGGCAGACGCACGCAACAAAAAAAACCTTACCATCACTACTTCCAATCTTTGACCTTTTCCATAGGCCTATCAAGAGCCTTAGGGTAATTCATCGATCAAAAAATTATATGAAAAAGATGAGTTGGTAAACTTTCAATACGTGTTACATGCACATTACTGAACATACGTTCCTAAGATAGATGTCAAAACCGCTCTAGGCGTTGTGTATGTTACATGGTATGCTAGCTATATTCATGTTTTTATCAAAATGTATATTTTATCCAGAGGCTATTATGAGTTCTAAACTAAAGGAAGTATTTTTTCGTTCATTACTCATAGGTTTCTTTGTCTTAATAAGTACATGGACGTTTGAGTATTTCTTTTTTGGCAAAAAGACGGCGCAGGATAGCGAGTTCCGCGCTGGCCAATCGTTCGTGGCTTCCAGTAAGCCATTGGATATTCGACCACTCAATACAGAAGTAGATTTTGTTGACAGAGATATAGAGCGGCCGATACCGGTTGAACATGAAATTATCGACACTGATACTGCGCGGCTTACGTTCAGTAATCAAGGGGCCACGTTAGAGCGTTTAGAGTTTAAGCGAACTACAACGGGCAGGGCAACTATTTTGACGACGGTTTATCCGGTCTCTGAGGTTGATCGCGAGAATCGGTGCTTTTTGGTTGCTTTTGAAGAAAAAACTCCCTTTAATTACCAAAAAATAGCGCATACTGACGAACGTGATCATGTAGAACTGGTGTACCAAGCATCATCGAAGTACCATATTGTTACTAAAACGTTTATTGTTCATAAAAATAGTTACCAAATTGATCTGAAACTTGAGGTTGCGCCGCAGCATGGCCAAACAGACGTACATTATCGTCCGCGCATCTTTTTTCCAGCGCCAATTTTGCCTGATATTCGTACTGACGATGTAGTGGCAGAAATAGTGCTCAATGAGCGCGGTACTCTAGAAATCACACCATCAACAAAAATTGATACTCAACGCGGATGGTTTGCTCCTAGCTTGTTTGGATTGCAGGATAAATACTTTATACATGCTTTAGTAAAAGACACAGGTGCATTTACACACCGGGCCTATTATTATCAAAATACCCAAGCGGTTCTCTATGCGATTCTTGAAGGATCTTTACAGACTGAGCGTATGCAGTGGGCGTTGTCATTTTATTGTGGGCCAAAGGAAAGTAGTGCGGTTTCGGCTGTTGATCCGCGTCTTGAACAAGCGTTAGAACATGCAGGATTTTTTGCACCAATATCACGCGGATTGTTGGCACTTTTGGTATTTTTGTTTTCCTATGTGGGAAATTATGGCGTGGCTATCGTTCTATTGACGATTATGATCAGATTACTTTTATGGCCTTTTGCGATCAAAAGCACCCGTACTATGAAAAATGGCAAGGCTGATGATATACAAAAAAAGCTTAAATATATTGAATTGAAATATAAAGATGATCCAGAAAGGTTGGCGCAAGAACGTTCAGCGCTTATGCGCGCACAAGGCTCCATGATGGTCTCGGGCTGCTTGCCGTTGCTCTTGCAAATTCCGGTGATGTATGCGCTCAACCGAGCACTCGCCAATTCTGTATTATTATATGGTGCATCATTTTTATGGATTCCTGATTTGTCCGCACGTGATCCCTACATGATTCTATCGATGCTGATTGTAGTGGCGATGCTGTTACAAAGTTTGTACGTAGATAAGCAGCAACGACCAATGTTAATGATTATGTCTATAGTTATTGGCGCGTTATCGGTCTCATGGTCTGCGGGATTGGCACTGTATTGGGCTTTGAGTACCTTGATAGGTGTTTTGCAATCATTTTTACAGCAAAGAATGAAATTGGTGTAACAATGTTGCACAACTTACCTACGTTAGAGCAGTTTTTGCGCTTATTGCAGCAAGTTCCGTATCTTGCATCGAAAAATATTTATCGCGTTGCGACCCATTTTTTGGAAATGGACGATAAGAAGGTAGAGCAATTTTGCGCTGCATTATTACAACTGAAAAAAAAAATAGTCTACTGCCCAACATGCTTTTTTTGGCAGGAGCATGATAAAGGATGTATTTTTTGCAACGCGGGCAAGCGTGATCAATCAATAATTTGTGTTGTTGAAACATGGCAGGCAGTTGTTGCGCTTGAGCGATCGGGCGGCTATAACGGACTGTATCATGTATTGACCGGTGTGTTAAGTCCCTTGGATGGTATTGGCCCTGAGCAGTTGACAGTTAACCAGCTCGTGGCGCGCACTCGAGGAGCACGTGAGTTGATTATGGCCTTAAGTCAAACTCCAGAAGGTGAAGCTACGGCAATGTATATTGCTGCACAAATTAAAGATATACCTATTGTGGTTTCCTGTTTATCACGTGGTATCCCCATTGGGTCTCCGATTGAAGCAATGGATAGATTAACCGTATATAAAGCATTATTAGAGCGTCGTCCGCTGTAAATACAAGTAACCAAAATCAAAGGATAGAATCATGAACCAAGCAGCTATGCACGTGGGAGACAATCAAGAAGTGTATAAGATGCGCAGGGCAACGTTGCTGAAAAAAGTCAAAGCAGCGTACCCCGAGCATCATGGCATACTGGTTCTTTGCGGTGGTTTTGAAATGGATCGCATTCCTTTCAGGCAAGACAGTTTTTTTTACTATTTTACGGGAATTCGTGAACCAGGTGTACTGTTAACTATCGATATGATGGGTAAACAGACGCTGTGGGTTCCTCAGTATCAGGGCAACCGTGCGCAGTGGGTAACATGTGAATATGATTTTAATAATGCAACTATAATGCATAATTTGGGTATTGATACCAAAGAACTTTTAGGTGACCGTATCACCGGATATTCGCATGGATTGCCGGTAAAAGCTGAATCTATGCAAAATTTTATTGATACTCTACGTACCGTTACAGAGCGAGAAGGTACTATTTTTACTGTCTTCAGTAGTGATGCAGCGGATGGTGTACAGCAACGTTTGTTAATGGAACAGCTTAAAGGTTGGATTCCAGCGTTACAGGAGCGTGTTGTAGACGTAACATCCTATGCTGCGGCTTTGCGTCGTTGTAAAGATGTTTATGAAATTGGAGCACTCACGCATGCGATAGAGATTACGCAATATGCCCAGGAAGCTGCGATGAAGGCTTTAGCTCACGGCGTGCATGAGAGTGAGATTAAGGGGCATATTGAGTATGTATTTGCCGCGGCAGGTACGCGTGCTGCATTTCCCTCAATTGTTGCAGCTGGACGTAATGGAACAATACTTCATTACGTTGACGGAGCCGGTACTATGCATACAGGAGATCTGGTTGTTATCGACATAGGCGCTGAATCAGATGGATACGCGGCAGATATTACCCGAACGTATCCAGTGTCGGGTAAGTTTACTCCGCGACAACAAGAGCTCTATACGCTCGTTCTTGACGTTCAGGCATACATTGCAGATTTAGCCAAGCCCGGCATGTGGCTTTCTTACAAGCAAGAGGCGGATCAATCATTGAATCACTTAGCTCATACATACATGGAACGCTATGGATATGGAGATTTTTTTCCGCATGGCATAGGTCATTTTTTGGGGCTTGATGTGCATGATGTTGGTGATTACAGTATACCGCTCAAACCAGGAGATGTGATTACTATTGAACCCGGCATCTATATTGAGCGCGAAGGAATTGGCATACGCATCGAAGACGACTACTGGGTTACTGAGCGTGGAGTAATGTGCCTCAGTGATGATTTACCAAGGCAGCCAGAAGAACTGTGCGCGTGGATGGAACATGGTCGTACGGAACCGGGCTTAGGGCAATAGGGCAAGCAGGTACTCTGAACAGTGTGCTAACAGCAACGTTACTTTTTCACTATTGAGTATAATCATGAGGCCAAGGGCCATCATGGGCAAACTGATGGGTATGCTGGCCAACAGTATAAAACTGGTTTTTTTACTTATTTTCTGTGCCACGGCAATAGTGTGTGTAAATAAAATAACACCGCATATTGCAATGCCAAGCCCGAAAGAGGCAATTAATGAGCTTTTTTCAAAAATCAGCGTCATTTTGCTAAACATAGGTATCTCCTCCCTGTATATATGAACAGTATAGGGTATATTGTATAAAAGTTAAAGTGGTGGCTTAGGGTTAATGCGCAGAATAGATTGTTTATTTATGATTGACCAGAAATTGTTTTTTCAGTATCATTTATAAAAAAGTATCTTATATTCCTTATTCGGTTATCGGAGATCAAAAATATGACGATGAATAAAGCTTTTTTCTTAAAAAAAGGCGAAAGAACGCCCGCTTGGCGTGTTATAGATGCTGAAGGCAAGGTGTTAGGTCGATTAGCGACGCATATTGCCAACGCTTTACGCGGGAAAGATAAAGTTGACTTTACCAAGCATACTGATGGTGGCGATTATATTGTCGTGATCAATGCGGATAAGATCAAATTGACCGGTAATAAATGGCAAGATAAGATTTATCAGCATTATACAGGGTATATAGGTAATCTTAAAGAAAGAACGGCGTCTGAAATGCAAGAGCGTCAGCCAACGTTTATTATTACTCGAGCGGTAAGAAATATGTTGCCTAAAAATAGGCTGAGCCGTACCATGATGGATAAACTTAAGGTTTATGTTGGTGATAAGCATCCTCATCAGGCACAAGTTAAGTAAAAATCCTAGAATAGACTTTATGTAAAAGAGGCGCTTTTAAAGCGCCTCTTTTTTTGTACTAATAACTCAGGTTATTACACCTAGAAGTCTATTTTACTTAATGCCGAAAAATAGGGAGATTTTCTCTATGTACGGGCTTGCGATACGCATAATGTCATGGATAGACAGAAAGACAAAAAGAACAATTGCCATGAGCCAACTTGCGATGCGGATTATGTCCAAAACTTTTTCTGACAGCGGTCTGCGCGCAATTGCTTCAATAGTATAGAGTAACATTTGGCCGCCATCTAAAATAGGCAATGGGATGAGATTTAAAATAGCCAAATTGATGCTGATGAGCGCCAAGACGAGAAGAAAGACCGTTACGCCTTTGTACGAAGCATGAAGTGTTTCTCGCATAATCATGATTGGGCCACCCAATTGTGAAAAATCCGGTTTTTTAAAGAGATTAAGGTATGCATGAAAGACACTTTTTATATGGAACCAACACATGTATAGCGAAGAATACAGGGCGCGAATAGGAGATTGTGATGTTAGTTCATTCAAAGCAAAGCTCATGCCCAAGGTATCTATAGTTCTTCCCGAGGTGTGCTTTTGCCCAATTTTGAGCGTGGTCGTATACAAAATTGGTTCATGCGTATCTGGTACAATGCGTTGTACCGTGACGGGAAGATCGCTATTTTCTGCTTGATTAAATAGTTCGATTAATGTCGACATGTCAGACACTTGAACTTGATCGATGCCCACGATGGTGTCATTCACATGCAAGCCAGCGCGTTCTGCGGAAGATTCTGCCTGTACCGCTCCAATAGTCATAGTTGCGTTAAGAGGAAACAAGATGCCGGTTTTTGGGGCTCCAGTAATGCATACCAAATAAAAAATGAAGAAGGAAAAAAGTACGTTAAAAAAAATTCCACCGATCATAATGAGCATTTTTTTGTACCATGGTGTTGCGGTCCACCTATCGCTTTCATGCTGATTGGCAGGCGTAAGATCAACGTATCCGCCGAACGGTATGGCTGATAAAGAAAAATTGGTCGACCCAATACGTTTGGTGTATACAATGGGTCCAAAGCCAATAGAAAAAGTAGGAACGGGGATATTAAATAGGCGTGCAAATATGAAGTGGCCAAATTCGTGAACGGTGATGATGAGTCCTACCCCAATGGCGGTGGCGATCAAAGAGGGAATTATGAGCACGGTAGACATGAGGTTATTAATAAATAGCATAATAAGGGTATCCTTTGATCTAGATGTTATATAGGTAAAAACGATCGATTACAGGTAAGTTCAAACAAAATAACATTGATGCTCTATTTAGTCTATTAGTCCATAAAATTAATCGATTTTGCGCTGAGTAGAAGGCATATAATGGCAGCATTATGGTATGATTTGAGCTCTATAAAACTGCTATGTATGATTCTCCTTGAAAAAATTATCAAAAAGGGTAAAATGTTACTGATCCTTTTATTATTGTTCAGGTTTTACCCGTGGCGATATGTTTCAGCTAAGTATAACCATGGGACTGGAAGTGTTAGAGGTAAGAATTGTTTCCTTTCACTATTTTTGGGAAGTTTATACTATGCCTACAGTGAATCAATTAAGTAGATTTGGTAGAGATCGTGCGCGAGTGAAGTCGAAGAGCCCTGCGCTCAAGAATAGTCCTCAGGCGCGCGGAGTGTGCACTCGGGTTTCAACGGTTGCTCCTAAGAAGCCTAACTCAGCGTTACGAAAAGTTGCGCGGGTTAAGTTGTCTACGGGAATCGAGGTAACCGCATATATACCTGGAGAAGGGCACAATCTTCAGGAGCATTCAGTAGTTTTGGTGCGTGGTGGGCGCGTTCCTGATCTTCCGGGTGTTAAATATCACATTGTTCGTGGCGCATTGGATGCTGCTGGTGTTGAAAAACGTAAGCAATCTCGTTCAAAGTACGGTACTAAAAAAGCTTAAAAGGGTTATAAATTATGCCAAGGCGTAGAAAAGAAATTTCTTATAAAAGAGAGATAGGCGTTGATCCTATTCATGGATCTGCGCTTCTTCAAAAATTTATCAATGTTGTAATGCGTCGCGGCAAAAAAAATGTTGCTCGCCGCATAGTGTACGATACTATCGATATATTGGCAAAAAAATCTAGCGGCGATACAAGCAAGGCGCTAGCGGTTTTTGATAAAGCATTTAAACAGGTTGTGCCTATCATCGAAGTGCGTTCGCGTCGTGTTGGTGGAAGCGTGTATCAAATACCACGTGAGGTTTCTGCAGATCGAGGTCGTGCTTTGGGAATGCGCTGGTTAATTGATGCAGCGAAGGTGCGCTCTGGAAAAACAATGAGTGTTCGTTTGGCTGCTGAAATACTTGATGCGCAAGATGGGCGTGGTGGCGCGATTAAAAAAAGATTAGATGTGCATAAGATGGCAGAGGCTAACCGAGCCTTTTCTCACTACGCTTGGTAAACATGAGGTTGTACGATGAGTAATCGGTTAGAAAAGTACAGAAATATAGGTATTGCTGCGCATATTGATGCGGGCAAAACAACTGTTACTGAGCGTATTCTTTTTTATACAGGCATTTCTCACAAAATTGGAGAAGTGCATGAAGGCGCTGCAACTATGGATTGGATGGAGCAAGAGCGTGAGCGTGGTATTACCATTACTTCCGCGGCTACTACCTGTTCATGGAAGGGTTATCAAATCAACATTATTGATACACCGGGGCACGTTGATTTTACTATCGAAGTAGGACGTTCATTGCGGGTGCTTGATGGTGCTATTGCGGTTTTTAGTGGCGTTGATGGAGTTCAGCCGCAATCAGAGACGGTTTGGAAGCAGGCCGATCGCTATGGTGTTCCACGTTTAATTTTTATTAATAAAATGGATCGTATAGGTGCTGATTACTTTGCCTCCCTCGATGATATACGTGAAAAATTGGGTGCACGTGTGGTTGCGATGCAGATACCTGTTGGAATTGCTGAAGAATTTCATGCTATTATTGATCTTTTGACTAAAAAAATAGCACGGTTTGAAGGCACTTTAGGTGTTGATGTTGTTTGGTCCGATATACCTCAAGAGTATGAAGATCAAGTGAATGAATTGCGTGCGCATATCGTTGAAGCAGCGTGCGATTTTGATGATCATCTTGCTGAAAAATTCATCAATGAAGAAGAGATAAGCGTTGAAGAGGTCAAGCACGCGTTGCGTAAAGGTGTGGTAGCGAAAAAAATTTATCCAGCTTTTTGTGGTACAGCCTTTAAAAATAAGGGTGTGCAATTGGTTTTGGATGCTGTTATTGATTATTTGCCTTCTCCTTTAGACGTTCCTCCGGTAGTTGGACATAATGTTAAAACAAAGGCTGAGGTTCCGTGTCCTGTTGATGAGCACGCGCCATTTTATGCGCTTGTTTTTAAAATCATGACAGATCCTTTTGTTGGTGTTTTGAATTTTATACGTGTTTATTCTGGAAAGCTTGAGGCTGGTTCATATATTGTGAACGGTCGAACGGGATCTAAAGAGCGCGTGAGTCGGTTGATTAAAATGCACGCCAATAAACGTGAAGAAATTGAAAATGTTAAGGCAGGAGATATTGCGGCGTTTATTGGTGCTAAGGATGCAACTACAGGCGACACGGTTTGTGGCGAGGGTGTTGAAATAATCAATTTAGAATCTATAGATATTCCTGCTCCTGTTATTTCATCTTCTGTTGAACCAAAAAATAAAGCTGATTATGAAAAAATGGGCATTGCTTTAAAGAAAATGATGCAAGAGGATCCTTCTTTTCAATTTGCATATGATGAAGAGACGGGCCAGACGGTCATTAAAGGGATGGGTGAGCTGCATTTAGAAATTGTTGTTGATCGCTTAAAGCGTGAGCATAAGGTTGATTTGCAACAAGGGAAGTTGCAAGTTGCGTATAAGGAAACAATTCAAAAGAATGCCGACGCTGAAGGTAAATATATTAAGCAAAGTGGTGGTCGTGGGCAGTACGGTCATGTTTGGCTTAAGGTGGAGCCTATGGAGCGAGGTAAGGGTTTTGAATTCGTTAATGATGTCGTCGGAGGATCTATTCCACGTGAATTTGTCAATCCTGTTCACAAGGGTGTAGAAGAAGCGCTTGGTTCAGGTATTTTGGGTGGATATCCGGTTGTCGACGTTAAAGTTTCCTTGTATGATGGATCATATCACGATGTCGATTCTTCAGAATTAGCATTTAAAATTGCTGGTGCCATGGGGTTGCGAGCTGCTTTGGGACAAGCTTCACCTGTTTTGTTGGAACCTATTATGAAGGTCGAAGTAGATACTCCAGAAGAATATCTGGGATATGTTATAGGTGATTTGAATTCACGGCGTGGACGTATTTTAGGTATGGAAGCAAAGGGTACGAAGCAGGTTGTTCTTGCGCAAGTTCCACTTGCTCACATGATTGGTTATGCAACTGCTTTGCGTTCTGGCACTCAAGGTCGTGCGAGTTATTCGATGGAGTTTGAGTGTTATCGTGAAGTGCCAAAGCATGTGCAAGATGAAATTGTTAAGAAGAAGTAATATTATTTATTAGATGTTGGGAGATTATACCAATGGCAGCAAAAGGTGTTTTTGAACGAAAAAAACCTCACGTAAACGTGGGAACAATTGGGCATGTTGATCATGGTAAAACAACATTGACAGCAGCAATAACAAAGTATCTCGCTGAACAAGGCATGGCAGAGTTTAGAGGATATGACTCAATCGATAGTGCTCCAGAAGAAAAGGCACGTGGTATTACTATTGCTACAGCGCACGTTGAATATGAAACGAAAAATCGTCATTATGCACACGTAGACTGTCCTGGGCATGCTGATTATATTAAAAATATGATTACCGGTGCCGCGCAGATGGATGGTGCTATTTTGGTTGTTTCGGCAGCTGATGGTGCGATGCCACAAACGCGTGAGCATATTGTTTTAGCTAAAAACGTCAACGTTCCTGCGTTGGTTGTTTTCTTGAACAAGTGTGACATGGTTGACGATCCTGATATGATCGATATGGTTGAAGAAGAAATTCGTGATCTTTTGAAAAAATATGATTTTCCAGGAGACGCAATACCGGTTATACGAGGATCAGCGCTTAAAGCATTGCAAGGCGATAAGGGTGCATTAGGCTATGAAGCGATGGAAAAATTGCTTAATGCTGTTGATCAATATATTCCGCAGCCAGAGCGTGCTCTTGATAAACCGTTTTTAATGCCGGTTGAAGGTGTATTCTCCATATCTGGCCGAGGAACTGTTGCTACAGGAAGAATAGAAACAGGTAAAGTTGTTGTTGGTGAAGAAGTTGAGATAATTGGCTTCGGGGCGAAAATCAAAACAACGGTGACTGGCGTTGAAATGTTCCGTAAAGAACTTAAAGAAGGTCTTGCGGGAGATAATGTTGGTCTTCTGTTGCGTGGTGCCAAGAAGGAAGAAATTGAACGGGGAATGGTTATTGCAAAACCTGGTTCTATTACGCCTCATACTAAATTTAAATGTACCGCGTATATTTTGAACAAAGACGAAGGTGGTCGTCATAGTCCGTTTTTCTCTGGGTATCGTCCACAATTTTATTTTAGAACTACGGATGTCACAGGTATCGTTACATTGCCAGAAGGCCGTGAAATGGTAATTCCAGGTGATAACGTTGATTTAGTGGTAGAATTGATTTCACCAGTGGCTATGGATAAAGATTTACGTTTTGCCATCCGTGAAGGTGGTAGAACAGTTGGTTCGGGTATTGTTACTGAAATTATTAAGTAATTGAGTTGTTGTTATGAAAAAGCAAAAAATATGTTTAACGCTTAGATCATACGATCATCAGTTGCTTGATAAATCAGTTAAGCAAATTGTTTTGACGGCTCGTAGAACGGGATCAGAATTGGTTGGTCCTATTCCACTGCCTAATAAAAAGCGTTGTTTTACGGTGTTGAGTTCACCTCACGTAGATAAAAAGGCGCGCGAGCAATTTGCTTTAATTACGCATCATAGGATTCTCTATATTGTTTCACCATCAGAGCTTTTTAGCCAGACAATGGAAGCTCTTATGAAGCTCAATATATCGTCCGGTGTTGATATTGAGATCAAGTGATCATCGGGGAAGATAATTATATGAATCGTAAGAATTTTTGTGGTCGCAAAATCGGTATGACGCAAGTTTTTGCTCGTGACCGCGTTATTCCCGTTACTGTTATTGACGTTTTTGGTTGGTATATTACCCAAATTAAAAAGCAAGATGTTGACGGTTATAATGCCATACAGATTGGGTTGTTGAGAAAAAAGTATGCGAAAGCGACTTTTTCTATAGAATGGCTTAAAAAGAAAAAGCATTATTTTGAAGTGCTACACGAAGTGTGTTTGCCGGTTATTGACGAGTCTTTTGTAATGGGGCAATTGGTGAATCTTTCCCAATATTGTTCGCCAGGGGATTATGTACATGTTTCTGGCATGACTAAGGGTTGTGGCTATGCGGGTGTTATACGTCGGCATGCTTTCAGAGGAGCTCCTGCAAGTCATGGTCATACCATGGGCAAAAAGCCCGGTGCTTTAAGTTTTATGCGTTCACGTGGACGTGTTATTAAAGGAAAAAGGTTACCGGGGCAGATGGGAAATGATCTTCGCATGATGAGAAATCTTGAAGTTGTCAAAATTGATAATGAGGCAGGGATTATTGTTGTCAAGGGTGCTGTACCTGGAAAATCGGGTTCAGTTGTGTTTGTTCAAAAGGCGTAGGGATCATAATGAATAAGAAAGTTATACATCAAAAGACTGATGCATGTTCTGTGGTTGCCTTCACTGATTTGAACCTTCCTGTGGAACGAACTTCAATTTCTCCTGTTGCTTTTGCGCTATGGGTGCGTTCATTATTGCAAAATTGGCGTCAAGGAACAGTTGCTTGTAAAGGACGTTCTGATGTTAATCGCACCAATAAAAAACCGTGGAAGCAAAAAGGAACCGGACGTGCGCGAGCTGGAACAGCGCGTTCACCATTATGGCGTGGTGGGGGCGTTATTTTTGGTCCAATGGCGCGTGTTCGTCGGTTGAAAGAAAATAAAAAAATTCGTCAATCTGTTATGTTGGGGTTGTTGCAGGATCGTGTTGATCATGGAAGACTTTTCTCTTTAGATTGGTTGGCCGATGGGCGTCCAAGCACAGCAAGGGCGTATGAGGCTTTAAAAAATGCACATTTGCATTCTGTCAAAATGGTGCTTTTTATTGCGCCTAATGACTTGGTGACCTATGCATCATTTAATAATTTACCGTATGTCACTGTTTTGTTTTTTGATCAAGCAAATGCATTTGACGTGGCTTTGGGCAGCAATTGGGTCTTTTTGAGAAAAGATGAGCAACTTTTTAAAGAAATGGTAACGCGATGGATTTAACGAGGTATGATATTATCAAACGTCCTATCATTTCGGATAAGGCGTATAAATTGAGCAAGCAGAACAAAGTGTTGGTTCAGGTACATCAAAATGCCAATAGCCCGGAAATTAAGAAGGCAGCAGAACAGCTTTTTGGTGTTAAAATAACAAAAGTTAATATTATCAAACGCCCAGGTAAACTGAAGCGTGTTGCAGGTAAGAAATCTTTTGTGCAAGGACAAGCGCAAAAAAGAGCTTTACTTACCTTGGCACCCGGATATAGTCTGGAGTTTTTTGGACATACGGTTGATGCCGCTACTCAAACATCGGGTAAAAAGCATGTATCAAGTGATAAGGAGTAGGGGTTAATTATGACAATCATAAAACGTAAACCTTTAAATTCGTCATTACGTTTTCAGACGTATGTTGATTCAAGTGATATTACTACAACTAAACCGGAAAAGCGTTTGGTTCGAGGTATGAAGCGGACTAATGGCCGTAATGCTTATGGTAGAATTACGGTGCGTCATCGTGGAGGTGGTGCAGCTCGTAAGTATCGTATTATCGATTTTAGTCGTGCTGTCAAAGAAGTGCAGGGTAAAATTGTCACGGTTGAGTATGATCCGAATCGTAACGTGCGTATTGGGCTCGTAGCTTATGCCAATGGTGCAAAACATTATATGCTTTTACCAGAAGGATTGAGCGTAGGTAGCGCGGTTATGGCAAGCGAAAAAACCGAAGTTAAACCTGGTTATTCTATGCCTCTTGTTAACATTCCGGTTGGATTTATGGTTCATAATGTTGAAATAACACCAGGATCAGGGGGAAAATTTGCGCGAAGTGCGGGTACTTCATTGCAATATATAGCCAAATCGGGCGAACATGCTGTGCTTAAAATGCCATCAGGTGAAACGCGTATGTTGCCATTGAAATGTTGGGCTACTATTGGTGTATTGGGTAATGCTGATTACAAAAATATTACATGGGGCAAAGCGGGACGAGTGCGCAACAGAGGCTTTAGGCCTTCGGTGCGTGGTATGGCTATGAATCCAGTGGATCATCCACATGGAGGAGGAGAAGGTCGTTCAAAATCTGGTTCACATCCGATGTCTCCTTGGGGTAAGGGATGTAAGGGAACACGTACGCGTGTACGCGTTAATCCATTAATTTTGCGAAGGCGTAAATCTCGAAAAGAGAAATAATTTTTAAATTTATAGTGGCAAGAGGTAATATGGCTCGATCATCTAAAAAAGGTCCTTATGTTCAGGAATCTTTACTGAATAAAGTGCGTAAGGTCAAAGAAAGTGGCAAGCGTGATGTCATTAAAACATGGTCACGTGGGAGCATGGTGGTCCCTGATTTTGTTGGATTAACGATTGCGGTTCATAATGGGAAGAAGTTTACTCCTGTTTTCATCACTGAAAATATGGTTGGACACTATTTAGGCGAATTTTCTCCTACCAGAACATTTAGAATGCATAGTGGACAACGTAAAGCAGGAGCTGAAAAAGCATAAATATCCTTGCTCATAGAAAAAAAATGTGTAAAGTATATAATACAAGGTCCTTTGGAATAAAAGACTTAAGGTTTTTATATGAAATTTAAGGCAAATGCTAAGTTTATTCGTTTTTCTCCTTATAAATTAAGGCCGCTCGTCGATGTCGTACGAGGGGTAACGGTTAGTAAGGCAGTCAACATATTAACAACTTTTGGCATGAAACGGGCATTACCTATCATAAAGACAATTAAATCAGCTGCGGCAAATGCAAAAAATTTAGGTGTGCAAGTTTCTGATAATCAATTGATTGTTGCGGAAATTAGAGTGGATCAAGGTCCAGCGATACGATCCTTTCGCCCTGGGGCAATGGGACGTTCTGAGCTTCGGAAAAAAAGATTCAGTCATATTACCGCAGTAGTAAAAGTTTGCGAATAAGAGGAAAAACGTGGGTCAAAAAGTTCATCCTATCGGGTTTCGACTCGGGGTTTATCGTGGTTGGGACGCGAGTTGGTACGCTCGAAAAAAGTCTGTAAAGCACGCAGAAGAAAAACGTGGACTGAAAAGTTCAGCTTATGGACAACAGGTAATAGAAGATATGCGTATCAGGCAGTATCTGGATAAAGCGTTGAAAGAAGCTGAAGTATCACGTGTTGTTATTGAAAAAGCAAGTGATAATGTTCGAGTTATTATTTTTTCTGGTCGTCCCGGTATCGTAATTGGTAAAAAGGGACAAGACATCGAAAATCATCGCCAACGTATTGCGCACTTGATTGGCAAACAAAATGTTGAAGTTTCGGTGCAAGAAGAAAAAACGCCTGAAATTAATGCTGCATTAATTGCTCAGAGTATTGCAGAGCAAATTATTCGCAGAATCAGCTATAAAAAGGCTTCTAAAAAAGCTGCGGTTAATGCTTTGCGTGCTGGCGCAAAAGGGGTTAAGATTTGTTGTTCAGGTCGACTCAATGGTGCTGAAATTGCTCGTAGTGAGTGGGTTCGTATGGGATCAGTGCCGTTGCATACATTGCGAGCGGATATTGATTATAGCCTGGCGGAAGCGAAAACTACCTACGGTATTATCGGTGTTAAGGTGTGGGTTTGTAAGGGTGAATTTAGTCGCGTATAATAATACGCCATGATAAGTAGAGGCGCACAACATGTTGATGCCAAAAAAAATTAAGTATCGAAAAGTGCAACGTGGTCGAATGACGGGTATTTCTAAAGGCGCATGTGATGTGTACTTTGGGGAATATGGTCTACAAGCTGTAGAGCCTTGCTGGTTAACTGCTCGTCAAATCGAGTCAGTGCGTGTTACTGTTGCGAGAAAGTTGAAAAAAGTTGGTAAATTTTATTTGCGCGTTTTTCCTGACAAGCCTATTACAAAAAAGCCTGCAGAAACTCGAATGGGTAAGGGAAAAGGAAATCCTGAAGAGTGGGTTTTCGTGGTAAAGCGTGGGCGTGTTTTGTGCGAAGTATCTGGATTGAGTGAATTAGAATCGCGTCAGGTGCTTCAACAAGCCGCGTATAAGCTTCCGATGAAGACGCGGGTTGTAAAGCGTGAGCATAAGATAGATGCTGAAATATAGTGGGTTCAAGGATAAACATGGCAAATAAATTGAAAGAGCTTGGGCTGCTGGATGTTACAGAATTAAAAAAACGTGTTGATCAGGAGCGTATGGCGCTTGCTCAAATGCGTATTAATGCTAGTGCAACGCAGGTTAAAGATTATTCGCAATACAGAAAAAAACGTGTTACAATTGCGCGTTTGTTAACGATGTTGCGCAGTATAGATGGATAATAAGCTTGATTATGTAAATTTCGGGTTGAATATGGAAAAAGTACAACAAAAACAAAAGCGGGTATATGTTGGTGAAGTTATATCCAACACTATGCAAAAAACTTTAGTGGTAAAGGTAGCTCGTACTTTTACACATCCCAGATTTCATAAAATAATGAGAGCTGATAAAAAATATAAAGTGCACAATCCGGTCGAAGTGGTACGGGTGGGTGATATTATAGAGTTTTATGAAGGGCGACCTGCTTCTAAAACAAAATGCATGTATTTTATGCGTGTTGTTAGACAAAGTAATGCCTATACTCCAGATGCTTTGATTGGGTTATAAACATGGTACAAAAAGAGTCATATCTTATCGTTGCAGATAATTCTGGCGCAAAAAAATTGCAAGTGATTCATATAGTAGGCAGTACGCGAAAAAGATTTGCATATCTTGGGGATACTGTAGTTTGTGCAGTTAAACATGCACTTCCTAATGGTACTATCAAGAAAAGTGAAGTAGTGCACGCAGTTATTGTAAGAACAAGAAAAGAATTTCGACGCCAAGACGGTAGTTACGTGGCATTTGGCGATAATGCAGCAGTGATTATTAAAGATGGTCAGCCAGTGGCTACGCGTGTTTTTGGTCCTGTTGCTCGTGAAGTGCGTAAGTATGCAAAAATTGCTTCGCTTGCTCCAGAAGTTGTATAGGGGGAAATGCGATTATGATGGCTCGAATTAAAGAAAAAGATACAGTATTCATTATTTCTGGGAAAGATAAGGGTAAAAAAGGTACTGTTTTAAAAATCTTGACCAAAAAAAATAAAGTTATTGTTAAGGACTGCGGTATAGTAACTAAACATGCTAAACAGCGTAAACAAACCGATGTTGCAGGCATTAAAAAAGTTGAAGGAGCGTTACCATTATCAAAAGTGATGTTGGTATGTTCTGCATGCAAGACACCGTGTCGAGTAAAAATAAAAATTTTAGAAAATGAGCAACGGACACGTTCTTGCGTACGTTGTCAAGAAGTGATCTAATTCTGAGGTATATTAATGGGCAAAATTAAAGCTCGATTTGAAGAATTATACGAAAGTACTATACGTCCTGTCATACAAAAAGAGGGCGATTTAAATGTTATGGCGGTTCCGCGCATAAAAAAAATCGTACTCAATATTGGTGTCAAAAACGCAGATGGTAAGACTATACAATTTGTGGCCGATACATTAAGCACCATTGCGGGGCAAGCTGCGGTGCGTACTTATGCAAAAAAATCCATAGCAGGTTTTAAGTTGCGTGAAGGAATGGCTATTGGGGCCTGTGTAACGTTGCGACGTAAAAAGATGTATGAATTTTTAGATCGTTTGCTTAATTTGGCATTGCCTAACGTTCGTGATTTGCAGGGAGTTCCTACAAAATTTGATGGGCGTGGTAATTACAATTTAGGAATCAAGGAGTGGGCTATTTTCCCTGAACTTGGTTCTGAAGCAGAGGATAGATCATTCGGACTTAATGTTACCATTCACACAACGGCATGTGATGATGAGGGCGGGTTTGATCTTCTTAAACGTTTTGGTATGCCGTTTAGGAAGGTTAAGTAAGGAAAATAAGATGGCAAGAAAAGCTTTGATTGAAAAAACTAAACGAGAGCCTAAATTTGCAACGCAACATCGTAATAGATGTCAGTTATGTGGCAGGCCTCGTGGTTATATGCGTATTTTTATGCTTTGCCGGTTGTGCTTTAGAAAAAATGCTCTCAAGGGATTGCTCCCTGGTGTCAGAAAAGCAAGTTGGTAATTTACACAAAGGAGTTTCGATGTCGAGAGACACAATTGGGGATTTTTTAACTATCATACGTAATGGCATTATGGCATCTAAGCGTTTTGTAGACGCGCCGTATTCACGTATTAATTTTGAATTGGCTACTATTCTTATGCAGGAAGGGTTCGTTCAGAACACTGAAGCGATTGATGATGTTCCGGGGAAAAAACGTATTCTTATCACGCTCAAATATGTTCGTGGGGAATCTGTTATTCATGAGATTAAGCGCTGTAGTAGGCCAGGAAGACGTTTTTATGCAAAATCGAGTACTATAAGACCAATCATCGGAGGCTTAGGTCTTTCTGTATTGACTACTAACCAAGGTGTGATGACGCATAAGCGAGCAAAGCGGCTGGGTATTGGTGGTGAAATTATGTGCAGCATTTGGTAAGGGGAAAGCGATCATGTCTAAAATAGGTAGAAAAGCTATCGAACTTGGCAATGTCAAAATTGCAATTGAAGGACAGCTTGTGAAGTACGAAGGAGCTCGCGCTACAGGTGAGTACAAAGTACCGGTTGAGTTGATGATTCAAAAGAAAGACAATGAACTTTACTTGGTTCCTGCTCAAGAAGGTCGAGATATCAATAGAATTTGGGGACTTCACCGTGCATTGTTGGCGAATTGCATAAAGGGTGCGGCTACAGGTTTTACTAAACAAATAGAAATAGTTGGTTTGGGATATAAAGCAATCACTGGTGCGGGTAATAAAGTTACCTTTAGCTTGGGATATAGTCATAAAATAGAATTTCCTTTACCTGATGGCGTTTCATTAACTACGGATAAAACGGGACAACTATTAACACTTGTTTCGTCTGATCGTGAGCTTTTGGGCAGTGTCTGTGGCAAAATCAAAGAATTGCGTAAGATTGAGCCATACAAGGGGACAGGGATTAAGTTAGTAGGTGAATTTGTTATGCGTAAAGCAGGTAAAACTAAATCTGCGTAACGCATGCTGAGAGGTGCATTATATGGGCTTGAAAACGGTTAAAAGAAAGCGTGCGCAACGGCGTGTTTTAAGAGTACGACATGCAATTGCGAGTAACGGTTCTGGATATAGAGTTTCTGTATTCCGGAGTCTTAAAAATATTTATGTTCAATTGATTGATGATACGGCTGGAAAAACGCTCGTGAGTGGTTCATCGCTTTTGGTTAAAACTGAAGGTGATAAAACTGCGATGGCGTTTGCGGTTGGTAAAGAGTTTGCTCAAAAAATTAAAGAGCTCGATATTCAATTGAACGCGCAAAAAATTGCCTTTGATAGAGGCCGTTGTCGCTATCATGGTAGGGTGAAGGCTTTGGCTGAAGGATTGCGCGAAGGTGGACTTAGAATTTAATATATATATCGGTTCTCGAGGTTTTGAATCATGGCTGAGGCGGTAAAAGCAGAAAAAAAAGAAACGATTTTTGTTGATCATACGGTTAATGTGCGGCGTGTAACAAAAGTAACTAAGGGTGGAAAGAGATTTTCTTTTTCCGCAACGGTTGTTTCTGGTGATAAAAATGGCCGTGTTGGGATAGGGCTTGGATCGAGTCGAGAGGTATCTGTGGCAATTGCCAAGGCTACTAACAAGGCGCGTAAAAATCTTATCACCGTTGCTTTGCGTGGAACAACTATTCCATACCCAGTAGTTGGACATCACGGTGCAAGTAAGGTTGAATTGCGTCCTGCTTCACGAGGAACGGCAGTAAAAGCTGGCGGTGCCGTACGTGCGGTGATGGATGCTGTAGGAATAGCCGATGTTTTGGCAAAATCCATAGGATCTGGCAATAGGCAAAATGTGGTAAAAGCAACATTGAATGCATTTGCAAAATTACGAACCGCACATCATTTGGCAAAGTTAAGAAATATGAACATAAAAGAATTAGTAGGAAAAGAGGATGTTGCAGCTCAATAATCTGTGTTCTTTAGTTAAGAAACGTAAACGTGTTGGTCGTGGCGGTAGCCGCGGAGGAACTTCTGGAAAAGGACACAAAGGACAAAAAGCTCGTTCTGGAGGTTATGTAAGACCTGGTTTTGAAGGTGGTCAAATGCCTTTATTTCGTAGGTTACCACGTCGTGGTTTTAATAACACTCTCTTTAAGCAGCGTTATCACATTGTCACTTTAAATGACTTGGAGCAACATTTTGCTGCAGGAGAACAAGTTGATCCTCAGTCCCTAATTGCAAAAGGTGTGGTGAAGGTTAAATTGAGCCATGGTCAACAACATAAAATAAAAATTTTAGCTGATGGTCAATTAACAAAAAAATTGGTTATTAGTGCGCATGCATTTAGCGCATCAGCAGCAGAATTGATTCAGAAAAGTGGTGGAGAAACACGTTTAATAAAGGAGGGCTAAAACGTGATTTTACTCAAAAGCTTTATTAATATTTTCCATATTCCAGAATTGCGTAAAAAATTTTTATTTACGCTTGGAGTTTTGGTTGTTTATAGTTTTGGACGTCATATACCGGTAGTTGGTGTTGATGTTAATGCGTTGCAGCAATGGATTGAGAACGTTAAAGGTCTTGGTGGATTATTTGCGTATCTTGATATGTTTTCTGGTGGGGCATTGCAAAGTTCGACTTTGTTTTCTTTAGGGATGATGCCATATATCACTGCATCAATTATGATGCAAGTTTTGGGTATGTCAGTACCGTATCTTGAGCAGTTATTAAAAGAAGGTGAATATGGGCGTCGTATTGTTAATCAATATACGCGCTATTTAGCATTCGGTATTAGTATTATGCACAGTTTTTTCTTTGCTACTATGCTCGAGCGCAATAATCTTGTTTTAGAGCCAGGATGGTCATTTAGACTATTGTTCATTTTGTCATTAACTGTCGGCTCTATGCTGGTGATGTGGCTGGGTGAGCAAATTTCTTTGTTTGGGCTTGGTAATGGCAGCTCTATGATCATTTTTGCTGGAATCGTTGGACGTCTTCCTGATGACATGGTGCGCACTGTTCATTATGTGCGTGAGGGGATGACCAGTCCAATTATAGCGCTGATTATTTGGTTAGTGCTGGTGGCGATTACTGCGTGCGTAGTATTTTTGGAGCGTGGTGAACGTAAAATACCGGTTCATTATACGAGAAGAGTCGTTGGACAACGTGTGTACGGGGGCCAAAGTGCTTATATTCCGTTTCGCATTAATAATGCAAACATAATGCCGGTTATTTTTGCCGGAGCAGCTTTAAATATACCTATGTTTTTTGCTTCTATGTTGTCTAAGAAATTTACTTTTTTTAGAATTCTTTATGAAAATATGTTACCAACGAGTGTTGTCTATAACATAGTACAATTTCTACTCATCTTTTTCTTTACTTTTGTATATACTTCCATGATTTATGATCCACATGAATTGAGTGAAAACATGAAAAAAAATGGTGGTTTTATTCCTGGCATTCGTCCCGGAAAAAAGACTGCGGATTTTTTCAACTATATTTTGACGCGTATAGGGGTGGTTGGTGCGCTGTATTTAGGTATTTTAGCGGCATTACCTAATATTATGGCAATTATGATTGATAATATGCCGTTTTATTTAGGTGGAACAGCACTATTAATTGTTGTTGGTGTTGCGTTAGAAACTGCCGCACAAATTGAATCATATTTGATTGAGCATCGTTATGATGGATTTCTGTCTTCAGGGCGTATCACGGGCAGGAGGGTTATACGGTGAATCAGAAGCCGTCAATTTTTGTATTCCTAGGACCTCCTGGCGCAGGAAAAGGAACACTTTCTCAATACTGTGTGCGTAATTTGGGTTGGGTGCAACTTTCTACAGGTAATTTATGTAGAACGGCGGCAATGACCCAAGGCTCTCACTTTAGCACGGAGATTGCGACAGCTTTGAATGCGGGACGGTTAATTCCTGATAGTATCATTAATGCCATGGTTCGAGAGTGGTTAGAAAGCCAACTTTTTGAAAACAAAACCATTATATTAGATGGCTACCCACGTGTACGTGAACAAGCGGCTCTTTTGCACCATTTTTTACAGCAGTATACTGATATAGCTACCTATGTTGTACGATTTGTGATATCTGAAGGAACGATTTTTGATCGTTTAACAACGAGATTGATTTGCAGTGATAATACGTGTCAAAAAGTATATACGATAGCCGGTAATGATACATCGTTGATCGAGACGATGGTGTGCGATACGTGTTGTAGTACTTTGACAAAACGTGCTGATGATGACATTAATGTCGTACGAGAGCGTCTTGTTACGTATCACAAACATGAAAAAGAACTCCTCGATTTTTATCATGCTATGGGACAGTCAGTTGTTGATTTGGTATGTAATGATCCGTCAGAAAGTGTTTTTAAGCGTTTTTGTGCAATAGTGGGAGGTATTGCATGATTTCGATTAAAAATAAGCTTGCACTTGGAAAAATGGAGCAAGCAGGTACGTTATTGGCTACTATTTTTCAGGAATTGCCAAAACATATTAACGTTGGCGTTTCCACCTTGGAGTTGGATGCATGGATTGCTCAGCAGCTTGCAGTGAAGGGACTTGTATCTCAAATGAAGGGCTATCATAGGTATCCTTACGTTAGTTGCATCTCGCTTAACGATGAGGTTGTACACGCGCTTCCAAAGGCTGAAAAAATTTTGAAATGTGGTGATTTTATCAAGGTCGATGTATGTGCATCCTGGAAAGGTTATTGTGCTGATATGGCACGTTCTTTTTTTGTAGAAAGTTCTGATGCAAATGCATGTGCTTTGCAGGAGGGTGCTTTAAGCGCTTTGAATAAGGGCATAGAGGCCATGCGAGTTGGCGGGCGTCTCTCAGATGTTTCAGCAGCAATTGGTAATGAAATTGAGCGTTATGGATATGGTATAGTACGAGATTTTGCGGGTCATGGTATTGGTAAGCATATGCATGAAGACCCTGAAATAGTTAATTATGTTGATTCAGATAAAGGGCCATTGTTACAGGTAGGCATGACTTTTGCCTTGGAGCCTATGTTAACCTTGGGATCCCCTGAGGTATATATTGCGCAGGATGGCTGGACGGTCAAAACAGTCGATGGAAGCATGGCTGCTCATGTCGAAGATACGGTGGCTATTACAGAAAATGGGCCTAAAATTTTGACAAGATTGTAAAATTAGGTGAGATTAACTATATGAAACGTGTTTTTAAATTAAAAGATGATATTAATGAAATTTCCGAAGACGTAATCAAGGAAAAAGCTTCCAAGGTTAAGGAAGGGGTCATCAGGGTTGATGGAATCGTCAGGGAAACGTTACCTAATGCTATGTTCCGCGTGGAAATAGAGGGGGGGCATGTGGTGCTGGGGCATGTTTCGGGTAAGATGCGCATGCATTTTATTAAAATTTTGCCTGGAGACAAGGTTGCTCTTGAGCTTTCGCCCTATGATTTAACGCGTGGTAGAATTGTATTGCGTTATAAAAACTGATAAAAATATCTTGAAAAAACGCGAAATTGCAAAAGGGACTTGTCGTGAAAGTAAGAACATCGGTCAAATCTGTGTGTGGTGAATGTCGGATTGTTAAACGCAAACGCGTGGTGCGTGTGATTTGTAGTAGAAATCCAAAACATAAACAACGTCAAGGATGAGGCGCAAGTAAGGAAAAAATATGGCTAGAATAGAGGGCGTGAATTTGCCGGAAAGTAAGCGTGTAGAATACGGATTAACCTATATACGTGGTATTGGTTTGTTTCGTTCACGTGAAATACTGAAGAGAGTTAATATTAGTTTAGATAAACGTATTAAAGATCTTACTCATGAAGAGGTTGCCGCAATTCAGCGAGATATTAATGGACGTTACAAGGTTGGCGGTGAGCTGCAAACTGAAATTGCAAATAATATTCGTGTTTTGCAAGAAATAGGCAGTTACCGTGGACTACGCCATAAGAAGGGGTTACCGGTTCGTGGACAGCGCTCTAAAACAAATGCGCGTACACGTAAAGGGCCACGTCGTGCGGGATCAACGGTGTCATTGAAACGTAAGATTACCAAAAAATAATGTGAATTAGGGAATTTGCATGGCCTATACAAAAAAGACAAAAAAGAAAAAAATACACGTAGATTCAGCGATTGTTCACATCAAGTCTACTTTTAATAACACGCTGGTTTCTATAACAACAGACAGTGGCGATGTGCTGCTTCGCAATAGTTCAGGTCGTCTCGGTTTCAAGGGTGCACGTAAAGGAACTCCATTTGCTGCATCACAGATTGGTGCTGCTCTTGGAAGGGAAATGATCACGCTTGGGATCAAGGAAGTCGAAGCTAACATGGATGGACCTGGTTCTGGACGTGAAGCTGTTGTACGAGCTATTGAGGCTGCTGGAATCACGGTAAAAATAGTGCGGGATGTGACGCCAATAGCACATAATGGTCCACGTGCTCCTAAAAAGCGTCGTGTTTAGTACTCTATTGGATGACAGGAAGGTATGCATAAATGACTAAAAATAAAAAAGTAATTGATAAAAACAGCAGCGGTGACGATAAAACTCAGCGTTCGGAACAGCATCAACAGCGTCGCTCTTCTCGTAAACTGTCTGAATATGGACGTCAATTACAAGAAAAGCAAAAAGTTAAAGAAGCGTATGGTGTACGCGAAAAACAGTTTCGACGTTTTTTTGATAATGCTACAAAGCAGAAGGGTGCGACTGGTGAAACGTTGCTCAGTATACTTGAGCGTCGTTTAGATAATGTTTTGTATCGATTAAAACTCACCGTTACACGCAGACAAGCACGTCAGATTATCGTTCATGGGCATGTGTATGTTAATGGCAAACATGTGTATTCACCATCATATTTAGTCAGTGTTGATGATGTCATTACACTTGCTCCAAATGTGGTCAAAAAGACAGGCTTTTTAGAGCAAGTAGTGGACAAAAGACTTAATATTGGTATTAAAGTACCCGATTGGCTTGAGTTGGATAAAGCGCAACGTGCAGGCCGTGTTTTACGCATACCAGTACGCGCAGATGTTCAGATGCCTATCGAAGAGTCTTTAGTAGTTGAATTGTATTCCAAATAATAATTATAGTATCACGACGCAGGAGGCTTGATGGATAGGAAGGAGTACAAACCGTTAACGATTCCTCGGTTACAGTGGAATAGCGAGACGATTACCAGTACATTTGGAGAATTGGTAGCGCAACCGTTGGAGCCAGGGTTTGGTATTACTTTGGGAAATGCATTGCGTCGAGTGTTACTTGGGGGTGTTGAGGGAGCAGCGGTTACATCGGTGATCATTAAGGGAGTAAATAATGAATTTACCGTATTACCCGGTGTTGTTGAAGACACAATGCAGGTATTGCTCAATGTTAAACAAATTGTTGTACGAAGTAAAAATGGTTTGCCAGGGATGTTGTCCCTGAAGATTGCCGGCCAGACTACGGTCCGTGTTGCTGACATTAAAGCAGATGATAATCTTGAGCTCATTAATAAGGATCATGTTATAGCGCATGTCGCAACTGACGGTGAATTTGAAATGCAGCTTTTTGTTGAGACTGGGCGCGGCTATCGTCCTGCTCAGTGGCCAATAGGAAAACCGTTGCAAGAAGATAATCGTATTTATCTTGATGCGATGTTTTCACCAATTCGTCAAGTTACATTTGATGTTGAAAAAACGCGTGTAGGCGGCGAGATTGATTATGATAAATTAATTCTCAAAGTGTACACTGATGGGTCAGAAAATCCTGTTGATGTTCTGCATTATACTGCCTCGGTTATACGTTCGCAGTTGGAACATTTTTTGGCAACGACTGAAATCCCTTTCAATGAAATTTCAAAAACATCATCTGCGCAAGAAGTTGAAGAGGTTGCGCCAAAACATGACACAACCATCGGGGGGCTTTCGGTTGATTTGCTTCTTAAACCAATTGATGAGCTAGAACTTTCAGTGCGTGCACATAACTGCCTCAAAAATGCAGGCATTAAGCGCGTTATTGAATTAGTGAATTTGAGCGAAGAAGAAGGTTTAAAAATCAAGAATTTCGGTAGAAAGTCCTTGAATGAAGTTAAAGAAAGCATGAAGGGCTTTGGTCTTCACTTTGGTATGAACATTTCTGAAGCTGATTTGAAAAAAGCACTTGCTGCAAAAGAGAAAGATAAAAATCAGAATTGATGAGGTTATATCATGAAACATCAAAGTGGTAGAAAAAAACTTAATTTGAATGGTTCACATCGCAAGGCGTTATTGCGTAATCAAGTGATTCATTTGATTACCTATGGACATCTCGTGACGACAAAAGCGCGTGTCAAGGAAGTACGTCGGCTTGCAGAACGCTTAATCACTATTGCTCGCGAAGGTAATACATTCAACGCGCGTCGTCGTGCCAAAGCTATGTTGCCGTATAAAGATTCAGCTTTAGTAAAACTATTCACTGACATTGCACCAAAATATGTCAATCGTCCTGGTGGCTATACACGTATTAGATCGCTTGGTCAGCGTGTAAGTGACACAGCGCCTATTGCACGTCTTGAGTGGGTATAATATTGGATCTCTTTCGAAACTACTTACAACGATTATAAAGTTTTGAGTAAAAATGACCGTTTCAAAAGAGCTCTATTTTTGTGTCATGGTTTTCATTACGTAGGGTGAATAGCAATGTTGGATGAAGTATCTGTTAATAGAGTGCTTGATCAAATGCGGCCGTTTATGCAGCGTGATGGTGGCGATGTCGCATTAGTAAAAATTGAGGGCACTTTAGTATATATACGTCTTATAGGCGCATGTGCTGGGTGCCCGATTTCATTTATGACGGTAACGTACGGTATTCAAGAAGCAATGCAAAAAGAGATCCCCTCTGTTGAGCGAGTAATAGTAATCAAAGATTGATAACTTTAATTGCTTTGCGTCATCAGGTTATGATACACATGGTTTTGAATTGTGAACCAGAGCCTAACGAATATCGTGAGGTGTATCATGTTAAAATTGCATTATGGAATATGTATACTTTTGTGTGCTGAATCATGTGTACATGCTGGTGAGTATGCTGCCGAGGCAAGAGAATTTGATAAAAAAGCTGAGAAAGAAAAGAAGCTTCGTCCTGCCCGTAGGCCAAGCATAGCGCCAATAGTGGCTGCTTCTATGCTGATTGATATACCAGAAGATAAGGAAGGTAGAATAATCCCTCCACCCTCTCCTGCTGAGGGTTTTGGGGTCAGCAATATTTCATCACCTAGTTTTCCGTTCTATGATACACTGACGCCCAGAAGTTTTGGGGATAAATCAGAACCAAGCACTTCTCATGACCATAAAGAACTTAGTTCTTCAGATCCTCTAATTCGAGTTCAATTACCCGATGGTAGAACTGCGCGTTGTGCACTGAATGCTTTTTGTACCGCAGATCTTAACGATATTGAGCAAAAATTACAAGAATGTCGCATGTGTATACAACATATACAGAAGAATAACCCAGAAAGGTTGGATTTATTTATCCAAGAGCTGAAAAATGCGCGTGTCTATGTCGCAGGGCGTGTTGCTTTGCGTGTTGGGGATATATCGCAACAAAGAGATGAAATGGTAATGCGATTAACAAGTGTGTTAACTCCCAGAAGCGAATTTTCAGAAGAAGAATACAAAATTTTTAAAGCAAATTTGTATCGTCAACTAGATGCATATCATCAATCGATGCAAGCGCAAAGACGTCCAAAAAAGCATTGTCCAGGATGTTGTGGTGGATGTGATGTATTATAATGTATTCGTGATTGTATAGGTGAACGTTATGTATATGGCATGCGGAAATACCAAAGTGCTGTTGATTATACTTTTTTGTGTTATTAGCGGGTATTTCTTTATTACTATCAACCATAGCTCGCCGGTTATTGTTATTCAATCATATCAACAAGTCCAAGATATTTTTAATAGTGTATCATCTGACACGCTCGTACTTTTTGATGTTGATGATACGCTCATCCAGTCTTCATCTGATGATTTTGCTGCACGGGGCGTTGAAGCGTGGCCTTGGTGGTGGCATATATGGTTAATAATCAGCTATCCATCGGTATTGCTACCAACGGACTGGGAATGGTTTTACAGTGTGATGTGGCAACAAACTCCACGCTACATAATTGAACCTATAGTGATATCATTAATTGCACATGCGCAACAAAGAGGGTGTCCGGTATTGGCATTGACTGGTGTAGAATCGGGTGAGTATGGCGTCATCGAATCATTTCCTGAATGGCGTTATGAGATGCTTGCACATATGGGAGTCCTGTTTTCACAACCATGTTCTGATATGATATTTGATACACTGCACTTGTATAGAAATACGTATCCGATACTCTACAAGGGTATTTTATGTGCTAATCACCAACCCAAGGGAATGGTGTTGAAAGCATTTTTAGCACAATGCGCATTGCAACCGGCACACATTATATTTTTTGATGATACTTATGCAAATTTACAATCGGTTGGTGGCGCGTGTGCACAACTTGGTATTCCGTGTACGTTGTATCAATATACTGGTGCTCGTTATCAAAAAGATTCATTAGATTTTTATGTGTTTAAACAACATGTTGAGCATGTGTGGACAACTGGTCGCTGGTCGTTACAAGAGTAAGAAGCGCATGTATGATGTTGTTAATCACATCAAAAAAAATTGATATACTTTAATGTTGACTGATGATTTTTGATATGAGTTCTTTATGAAAAAACAAATTATTGCAATTGGTGGTGGTGGTTTTTCTTCAAAGCGGGGTGAACCATCATTTGAAAAATATATTGTACAGCAAAGTGTCCAAGATCAACCCAAGGTCTGCTTTTTACCACAAGCAAGCAACGAAAATCGTGATTATATCACACGTTTTTATCAAGCGTTTTTAGCGGCTGGTGCACAACCGTCATGGCTCTCATTGTTTGGTCGTGTTGAACCAGGATGGAAAGAACATTTATTGCAGCAAGATATTATTTTTGTCGGTGGTGGTAACACGCGTAGCATGCTGGCGCTTTGGACAGCGTGGGGCATTGACACGGTATTACGACAGGCGTATGAACAAGGTATTATATTAGCCGGTAGTAGTGCAGGGGCAATATGTTGGTTTCAAGAGGGCATCACTGATTCGGTATGGCCGTTGGGAGTATTGCCTGGTTTGGGGATATTGTCTGGTAGTTGTTGCCCACATTATGATGATGAGCCAGAACGCAAACCAACATATTTACGTCTTACGCAAGGCGGACAGGTAGCTCCAGGAATTGCGTTGGAAAGCGCTGTAGCAGCTCATTATATTGATGAAAAATTATCTTATATTGTGGCCAAAGCGCATAAAAAAGCGTACTATGTTGCAGACGGTAAGCAGGATGAAATGACTGTTGAATGCCGTACTATAGTAGAGTAAATGTTAGAATAGAATTTTTTTGAAAATCTTTTGGACCTTGCAGTTGTTACGATAGGATTCAAAAGAGATCCTGATATTCTTTGTGCACAGAGAGCATGATGATTTTTTTGTACGATAATAGTAAAAAGATGGTGAAAGTGGCTAAGCGGGTGGTATTTTTTTGTATGATGAGCTGTTCATTAAACTGTGCGATGAATCCAAGTCAAGATGAATTTGAGAAGTCATTAGTAGAGCCTACAGATTTTTTTGCAATAGCATCTCTATACCCTCCTATCGTCACTAGTCCCTCCTCTTTTTTTCAACAACCTGAAGACTTGTTCGTATCTACGGATGTTGATTTAACACTATTACGGGATGAACTAACAGATGCAGTCAAAGAGCTTTTTCAAAGTCCGCAACAGCAGAGTGTGCTATTATCAAGGCAAGAAACAAAGAAAATAAATAGAAAACGAAAACAATGCGTACTAGCGCAAACCATTCATGAGCAACCTTCCTCAAGTATGGTGGAGAAACAAGTTGATGGCAAAGCACAAAAAGTAAAAAAATATATATGCCAAGTCCCTGGGTGTGGCTCGGATTTTTGCGTCCCAAGTGACTTGAAACGTCATAATAAGATTCATCAAAAAAAAGAGTATTGCTGCTTTGAGTGTTTCGAAGACTTTGCGGATAAAATAAATTTTGAAAAACATGTACTGCGTTGGCACCGACCTGATTTGAAACCTTTCATGTGCATGGAGTGTAAAAAACTCAAGGCATTTGTGCGGCCAGATACTCTCAAAAATCATTTACGGATAAAACACGGTATTACAGACTTGATAATTTCAGCTAATCGGGAGAAAATACGACAATTAAAACAATATATCAAGAAGAATATGCAGCAAGTGTCTGCGTAAAAAAGTTGTTAACGAGTTATCCCCAAGGCAATATATAGCATAAACTGCATGAGTTAATTTTTTTGCGAATCATTTTTTTTAAAGTATTTTTATCTCTGAAAACTTAAATAGGAGAAAAAATGCATACAACAAAAGCATATAGCCTCGATTTACGCA
>Ga0157376_10000163_pt1 | contig 46535 bp, 65 predicted proteins | sample M45metaG_FD_121801 | JGI IMG/M metagenome (GOLD analysis project Ga0157376, IMG submission 121801) | Miscanthus rhizosphere microbial communities from Kellogg Biological Station, Michigan, USA - M4-5 metaG | ecosystem: Host-associated > Plants > Roots > Rhizosphere > Soil | place: USA: Michigan...
ATCTCGCCGAACGTCCACGGCTCGACGCCGTTGCGCGCGCTCTCGATGCGCACGAACACGTCGCGCCCGGTGACGCGGAAATCCAACTTGCCGCCGTCGCGCCGGATGGCGAGGGGCATCTCGATGTCGGTGATCTCGGTGCCGTCAGCGATGCGGTCGAGGGTGGCACCGATCCTGAAGTAGACATCGGCGGCCGGCGCCCGCGTGTCGACGATGCCCTGGCGCACCGTGCATTTGCGTCCGCCTTTCGCCACGTTGATGGCGCCGCTCTGCGCATAAGGGAGTTCAGGCGCGTCGGCGTAGGCGAAGCCCTTCTCGTGGTAGTAGAGGTTGTCGCCGTCCGAGAGCAGCGGATAGGACAGGGTCGAGCCGGGCGAGCCGCAGGTGCGCGCCAAGCGCCCCATCGACCACCATTTCTCATCAAAATTGTAGCAGACGTAATGCGTGTTCTCCTGCGCGTCGCGCTCGGGATAGAAGAACCACAGCTCGGACTGCACGCCGAGATAGACCGCCTGCATGCGCCGGTAGGACCAGATCGGATCGATGGTGCGCTGGATGTAGTCGAGCAGCGTGCATGAGAGCGGCGCGATGTTGACACCGTCGAACTGCCAGAACCCGTCCGGCGCGAACCAGATCGCCGTCGAGGCCGAGCGCGTGATGGCGTGGCCCGAAACCGGCGCGTTGAAATATCCGAGCAGCGTGTACGAGTAGAAGTAGGGATCGCCGATGTAGCTGATCAGGTACGAGCGCGACGTGGTGAAGGCGAGGATGCCGGTCCTCGTCGGCAGCGCGGTGATGAATGGCGCGGACGGCTCGATGTCGTAGTAGCCGGCCGAGTTCAGCTCGTTGTCGTATTTCCAGTCGTGGATGTCCTCCTGCGAGCACCAGACGAAACGGTTGGCCTTGCCGTCGACATTGAAGACGATGACGTGCCGCTCGGGGGAGACGACGAAAAAGCGGCCATGCGGGGCGACGCCGCCGCCGACGATGGGCGGAACGTTCGAGATATCTTCGGGGGTCGGCACGACCTCGGCGGCCTTGCTGTTCGGATCGTTCGCATCCCAGACGAGGAGGCGGCGGTCGTATGAGACCATGGCGACGAGGAGATCGCCGAAATTGTCCAGCGTCCACATGTGCCCGAGCACGACGCTCGGCGTCCGCATCGGGCGCGGCGTGCCGTAGCCCGAGGGGTCGGCATAGATCGGCGCGATGGGGCCGGGGTCCTCGTCCGGCAGGAGCTTGGTGAAGTCGGTCAGGCCGCCCTCGGCGCCGTAGTAGATGTCGTCGCCGTAGCCGCCCTCCTCGGGCACGGGCGGCGCCGAGATACCGTCGACCGGCGTGATGTCGATGATCGTGCCGCCCTGGCTCATGATGTAGAGATGGCGCTCGCACAGGATCGCCCGATAGACGAGATCGCCGACCATCCAGATATGCGTGGCGCGGACGGTCGAGGCGAAGCCCGTGAACGGGTTCTGCGGCGGCGCGTCTTCGAGCAGGTTGACGCGCTCGATGCCGCCGACCGGACGCAGCACGCCCTCGACCCAGCGCACGAGGTTGCCCTCGTACCACTGGCCGACCATCTGGGCCGGCGAGCCCTTGCGCACGATGCCGGGCGGGAACGAGAAGGGCTGCCTGTCACCCATCAGTAGAACGTCTCCCACTTGCGGATCTTGATGATGTAGCACAGCGCGTACCAGGGACTGTCCGGCGTCGTGTTGGCGACGTTCGAGATCGGATGCGTGTGCTCGTTCGCCGGGCCCGAGCCGAGGGGGTTGCCGGACCACGTCGCGCCGAAGCCGGTGGTGGCGTCGCCGGTCGCGCCCCGCGTCGGCAGATCGTAGTCGCTGTCTGACCGGGCTGCCGTGCGGATGACGATGGAGGCGGAACCCAGGTTGGGCGAGGGTGCGGCACGGACTTGGAGAGCCGGGATCTGGCCGGCGATGAGGGCCGTACCTTGCACGACGTTGGCGTGGTTGTGGCCGAAGACCCCGGCCGACCCCGAGATCGGGTCGTTCGGTTTCATCTTCGGATGGACGCTCGCAGTCGCATCTTCTTGGTAGGCGCCGAGAATGAAGCGGCCCCTGAGATCGGGAATGTCGATATCGGCGCCGCCGCCGCCCTCGATCTGGAGGTTCTGCGTCCCGTCGCAGAGATGCCAGCCGGCCGGGATGCCGGGGTGCGTCGCATCGCCGACGACATAGCCGGACCAGATCACGATGGTGCCGACCGGAATGAGGAGGTCGGCCATGCGGTAGAGCAGCGCCTGCGGCACGAGGATGCCGCGCTCTGCCGGCTTGAAAAATTCATCCGAGGCCACGACCGGCGGCGTCGCGTTCGGGTTGCCGCCGATAGTGTCGATCATTGCCTTTGTGTAGTAGAGGACGTTGCCGGCCGTTCGGAAACGAGGGTCGGTCAGCGGCAACGTTCCTGGCGGCGTCGTCGAGTAGTCCTTGACCACGGTCGTGTTGAGACCGTTCTGCAGCCCCGTCCATTGCGAAGAGTTCTGCAGCGCGAGCTGGGTGTCGAGGTCGTCGAGATCCTTGTTGAGCCGATTGCCCCACGTCTCCTTCGAGCCGCCGATGTCCGGCTTGATGAATTTGTAGACGGCAGTCGTGCTCTCGGCCATGTCACTTCCTCTTGCGCTTCATCGTCGGCATCGGCACGGGGCCCTCGCCGACCATGCCGAAGTCGCGGTTGCCCGGCGTCGAGGCTTCCTTGAACTGCCCCGGCGCCTTCTTCGGCATGCCGATGGAGGGGCCCGAGCCGGTCGCCTTCTTGGTCGTGGTCTGGATGAAGCCGGCCGGGTCGTTGCCGCCGAAGCGCGGGTTCTTCAGCGCCGAGGAGCGCTTGAGCCCGGTGCCGCCCAGCTCCTTCAGCACCTCCTTCGAGGGGCCCGACGAGGATGTCTTGCCCCGGCTCATGCCCTTGCCGAGCATCGGCGGCAGGTGCGGTGTTCCCCTGCTCTTGCCCATCAGAACACCGCCTTCCCGCCGGCCTTCGTGAACTGCTTCGAGCCGTTGTTCTTAGGGCGGGCCTTCGTCTTGCCGCCCTGGGGCGGGCGACCCTGCATCGCCGCCGTCGCCGTCTTCTCGGTCCATTGCGTGAAGCCCTTCTCGCGGGCTCCCCCCTTCGTCTTGCCGAACTGAGCCGGCTTCGCCTTGCCTGAGAATGCCATCACTTCTTCCTCCGTTTTGCACGCTTCGCCACGGCGCTGCTGGCCGCCCGTATGGCCCGCCCTTCGTCACCCGTCTTCGCCAGGACGGCATTAGCAACAGTTGCGAAAGCCCGCTTCGCTTTTGCGCCCTTGGCCTTCTTGGTAAAGCGGGTGGCATCGGACGGGCTCCAGGGCATGGCTATTCGTCGTCGTTCTTGCGCGACCGCGACCGGGCCGCAGGAGCCACGGTGACCGTCGCCGTGCCTTCAGGCGAGGTGCCGGCCGCGTTCGTCGCCGTGACACCGACCGGGGTGTCGGCCGTCAGCTCGACCGCCGCCTGGAGCTGGCTGCCCGCGACCGTGACCGAGCCGGCGCCCGTGACGACTGCGTACGTCCCCTCGCCCGTGATGTCCGCGACCGCCGTGCCGACAGCGACCGGCGCCGTCAGGCTGCCGATGGGCGTCACAGTCGGCGCCGCCGGGGCAACCGCGCCACCGCCGCCACCCTCGGTCCCCGGCTCCTGGCGGACGTTCGGATCGGTGTCGGCATATTCCTGCGCCTTGGTCTGGATCGCGCCCATGTCGACCGGCTGGAGCTTGTCGGACCAGAACAGCATCTCCGGGTCGCCGAGCGGCACCGGATCGGCGGCCGGGTCCTCCGGGGTCGGCAGCGGCCGGCGGCCCCAGACGTAGTCGATGCCCTGGCGCAGGTTCGGATAGAGCGAGCCGCAGGCCCGCTCGACGTAATCCATCCAGGCATTGGCGGCGATTGTCATGTCATCCCTCCTTTGTGACCAAGGTACGCACCTTACTCATAGCTCATCGCGGCCCCCCGAACATCAGCCGCATCTTCTCGGGGTCGAGCATGCTCAGATCGACAGGGGGCGCCGCTGGCGGCGTTCCCTGATCGGGGGGTGGCTGGAAGCCTGTCGGCACGGGACCGCCTCCCAGGGCTCCGGGGATGGGTTGCTGGCCGCCCGTGGCCGACGCCGGGACGCCGGACAGATCGAAGAGCGACAGGGAGGACGGGTTCTCGACCGGCCGGACCCCGCCCTTCGCAGCGAGATAGCCGGCATCCTTGTGCGCCTGCCGGGCACGCTGGACCTGTTCCATGCTCATCCGGGGCAGCCGTTCGAGATCCGGGTTCATGTTCTCGTGCGGTTCGAGGCGGTTGCGGATGTCGTCCCAGTTGAACCACTGGTCCGAGAAGAGGCCGTGCCCTCTCGTCGAGGCCGCCTGCTGATTGACCTCCTGCACCCTCTTGTAGGGCTCGCTGAAGGTCGACACCTGCTTCGGCTCCTTGACCCAGTCGGTGCCGAGGACACCCTCGGGGAGCTTGGGGTTCGGCGCCCCCTTCGCCGTCCGCACGTTCATGACCGGGTGGGTGTTGAGGTAGCCGAAGTAGGCGTCGTCCTTCACCTTCTCGGGGAGCTGCTCGAAGCGTTCGACGGGCTCGCCGCCCGCGATGAAGTGCCGGTTCGCCGCGAGGCGCTCGGCCTCGATGCGGTCGTCATCGGTCTTGAAGAGCGCGCCCTCACGGTCGGCCTTGCGCACCATGTGCCGGTCGATGGCTGAGGTCGCGGCCCGCTCGGGGTCCTGCCAGACGGCGCCGAACGATCCCGTCTTCGCCGAGAGGCCGGGGACCTGGGACATGGTCCGCTGGACGAAGTTCGCCCATTGCTCGGCCTCGGTGGCGCCGCCCTCTTCCGCACCCTTGAAGCGGAAGAAGTCGGGCTTCTCCTGCATCATCTGCGCCATCTCGGCGATGCGGGTGTAGTCGGTCGTGCCGCGCGCGCCGAGGCCGCCCTGTTCACCCTTATTGATGCCCATCCGATCCGCGATCTCGTCGGAGTAGCGCAACCGATCCGCCTGCGAGATGCCTCCGGTCGAATGCTTCCAGGGAATGCTCTCGGCCCAGGCTTTGAGATCCTCGGGGCCCTTCGCCATCGTCCGCACATGCGCGATCTGGTTCGGCGTGAGCGGGTTGTTGGGGCTCTCCATGCCCATCAGGAGCTTGTTGAACATCGAGTGCGGCGCCATCTCGGCCGGGCTCTCGGTCGGCTTCGCCGCCGCCACCATGCGGTCGTGGATCTTCTGGCGCATCTCGGGGTCGATGCCCCGCAGCTCCTCGGTCGGCACGCCCTGCGATTTCATGTGCAGGGTGTCGTAGTAGGTGAACGGCTCCTCGCCGCCGGGGATGGTGATGGTCCGGCCCGAGGGCAGCGTGTAGCTCTGCAGGTTCGCGCGCCACGCCGCCTCGTCCGCCGGGCCGAGGGGGCGCTTGGTGCCGTAGGCGACGCCGGCATCGTGCCAGTCCTGCGCCGTCATCTCGTGCGGCTCCTTGCCCTTCCAGGCAAAGCCGGGGTTGGCCTTGTCGCCGACCGAGGCGTCGACCGGAACGTTGGATTTCGCGGGCGGCGGTATATCGGGCATCACCCGCGAGCCGGGCAGGCCGCGCCTGGGGATGCGCCCAACGCCGGCCGCGAGGCCCGAACCGCCGGCCCCTTCGAGGGCGAACGGCATGGCGCCGCCCATCATCTGCAAACCGAGCACATCCCCGGCGGTCCCAACGGCTGCGTTGGCGTCCTTCTCGCTCCAGTCGAAGCCCTCGGCCTTGTTCTGCGCGGCCTCGTGAAACTTGCGGCCGACCGCGATGGGCCCGCCGCTCTCGGCGAGGCGGCCGGGGATGCCCGCCATGCCGGTGACGATGTTGGTGAGCCCGCTCATCGGCACGCCCGCGAGCTTCAAGAGGTTCATGCCGAGGTTCGAGGAATGCTGCGCATAGTCCTTGCCCGCCCGCGCACGCTCCTGCCGGGCGAGCTGCTCGGCGAGCTGCGGATCGGTCCAGCGCGTGTCCGGCGGCAGGTTCGAGAAGTCGACCGCGCGCTTGGCCATCACCGGGGCCCTCCGAACATCCGCAGCATCAATGCCGGGTCGAGAAGGCCATCAGTCGCCGGGGCTGGTGCCGGCTGATCGATAATCCCGCGCGGCACCGTCCAGCCCGCACCCACATTGGCCCCAGGCTCAAAAGAATAGGGATCGGCATGCGGATCGCGCTGCACCATCCGATCCGGGTAATCAGGGATCATGCCGAGGTAGCCGATCTCGTTGCTCTTCGAGCGGTCGAGACCGAGCTTCTCCGGGGAGACATCCTCGCGGGCCCGCTTGCGGGCAATCTGGGCGGCGATGTTGATGCGGTCACTCTCGGCCTTCTCCAGCGGCGTCGGCGGTAGCGACCGCATCGGCCGCGCATGAAGGTCTCGGGTGGCAACCTTCTCCTGCGAAGGATATTCCCCCGGAAAAGAACGGTCGTAGCCCGGCACCAGCCGATCCTCGTAGAAGTCGATGGAGCGGAACTGCGGCCACTTCATCAGTCGTCCTCCACCACCTGCACGTCGACCCTGACGCCGGGCGGTGCCGAGATGATGACCGTCACCACCTTCTCATCAACCGGCACTTCGCCCTCATGCTCGGCAACCATCTTGTGCGCCGTGTCGCGCACGCTCTCGACCCTCGTCGTCCAACCCTTGCCGTAGTTGGGCCATGTGCTCAAACCCTTCAGGTAGTTCAGGCGCGCGTCGCACATGCGGTCGATCGTGGTGTCGTCGTCGGCGACCTCGACGGCGGCCATCGTCTGCGGACCCATGACGCCGTCCTGCACCGCGCCGACTGCGGCCTGGAGCCATTTCACGCCCCTACTGTTTCCGCTATTGACGCCGCCATCGAACGTGCAGAGATCGATCCCATACGGCAAATCATCGCCCCCGACGACGCCCCAGTAATCCTTGTGGTAAATCTCCTCGGCGTCTTCCTGGCGCAGGTTCTTGATGTCGAGAGTGGGATAGGCGCAGCCGCTGATGCCCCAGTTCGTGCCGATGTTCTTGCCCGCGCCGACCGAGCATCCTGTCCAGTTGCCCTTATCGTTCGGGTCATTCTGAAACCCGCCCTCGCTGCCGATGACGTGGTTGAAGCAGGCCTGATAGTTTTCTTTCATGGCACGGCACTCCAGATTCCCCACAACACCAACGCAGCGACGAACGCAGCCACAACGATCAGACCGATACCGAGACGCTCCTCTGCATCGTCATCCTTCATCGCACCCACGCATAATAGACCGTGACCCAAAAAACGCCGTTGAGCACGCAAGCGCCAAACACCCGGTACGGACTGCGAGACATCCACTCGATCATCTCGGTATCGAAATTCCAGCGAGGTTGAGCAGCACTCCGATAAGCAGGATCGCGGCGATCACGACGATCAGGATTTTGGCCCAGCGATTGATCGGCTGCGGTACGGGGATCGCGTCGATGATCCAGTAGCCGATGCCGCACACGACAGCGATAATCACGACAAAAATCATGGCTTGCATGGCTATCTCCTGTATCAATCACCGACGCGCTTGCCTTCGTAGAGCGCACGCTTCCAGGCCATGAAGCCCTGCTCGATGTGCGTCTTCGCGATGGCGAGCCAGCGCTGATCGCCCTTCGTCGCTTCAAGCGTGCGCAAAAGGTCGTCCTCTGTCGTGCGCAGCAAATCGCGCTGCGCGTCCTGGCGTTCCTGTTTTGGCTTTTCGACGTGTCCTTGTTCGCTCATCGGCGGCCTCCTGGCTGCGGTAGCGGCGTAACGGGAACGGGCGGTATCGGCGGCAGCGCCTCGCCGCCCTTCGGGATCATGCGCAGGAGCTGATCGAACTCGTCCTTGTGCATCTGGATGATTTCCGACTGCTGCTTGTCCTGCACGTCGAGGAGAGCCTTGAGATGCGCCTGCTGGCCGGAGATCAAGAGGTTGAGGAAATACACGGCAGCGGCGACGCCGACGAGGTTGAGCACGATGATGCCGAGCATGTACGGACTGCGCCCGGTGAGGCCCTCGACGGCGAGGCCAGCCGTGTGCCCCGTCAACTGCGTCGCAGTGAGCGGCATCGTGCGCGTCGTGATGGTCTCCTCGACCGTCATGCGTCGTCCTTCCGAGAGTGCGACATCGCTCATGACCATTCCGCCGAGATGTAGCCCTCGCTCGCTACGCCGGCATCGAGAAAGATTTGCAGCGCTTTCAGCCGGGGGGCTGCGCCGAAATTACCGCTGGTGTAACCGACCATGACGCCGTCGCGCTGAATGACGCCGGCCGTGTTGTGGTACATGCCCCAGAACGAGCGCCAGACGAAGGTGGAGTTGGCGAGCCGCTGAATTTCGATCTCGGCCGTGCATTGCCCGCCGACCGAGGTGTTGTCTCCGGTGAACGACAGATAGCCGAAACTGTAGGCAGTGATCGTCTGCATGTAGGGCGTTCCACCCTGACCATGGATGCCGGCATAATAGTAGTCCGACGCCCCCGAGAGGAACGTCGTCCCGTCAATCGAGCCGCGCCAAGCGAGACCGCCAACCGTCGCAGCGCTGCGGCCGACGAACATGTTGAGCGTCACCCGCCGAGGCGTCCACACAGTCGGCACGGGCACGACGACGGCATTGGCCCCGTTCGGCCATGCAAACTCCTGCCGCTTCAAGCGCCAGACGCCGTTGACGCGGACGTACTCGTTGCCGTCCATCGGCGGTTCCGGCACGAGGCCGTTCGCCTGCGGCACCTGCCCGCCGACCCACTTCACCTGGATGAAGGAGCCATTGCCGAATATGCCACCAGCCGCGAGAAAGAAACGCAACGCCGCGACACGCAAAACTCCGGGCGGAACGTTGCCGACAGCATAAGAGTAAAACCACGCTGTCGATGACCCCTGTGTCGCATCATAGGCTCGCGCATATGACCGCGACGCAAACCCTTCACTTGTTAGCTTCCGCTCTAGCGTCACATAGCTATCAATCAGATGTTGAAGCGATGAAGTCGCGCCCGTCATACCAAGCGTCATGTAGGACGCAACAGCTAACGGCTGCGTCGAGTATGTCGGAGTCGGCAACGAAATATGATAAGGTGCAGCGATATTGTAATCGGTTGCCCCTGCGGCAAATGTGGTGCCGTCACCTGACAACCGCAGCACGAGCGTATTTGCCCCTGATGCCGGCGGAATGATCGACGCCGTGATCTGCACCGCCTTCGCCCACGACGGCACGGCGATGTCCTTCAACGTCAGCCCCGAGAGATCGAAGAACTGCTCTGTCGGCGTCGGCACGGCAGGACCACCAGCCCAGCCGACGCCATTGTAGCGGTAGCCGTTCGAAACGTCGCCGATAGCGGGTGAGGCGGGAAATTCGTACATCAGTACACCCACTCAAGGTCGAGGGTAGATGGCGCACCAAAGGCGATGGCCGGGACCGAGAGCACCTGCACGGTCTTGATCGCGAGCGCGCTGCCCGCGTTCGTTTCCATCACCTCGATGCGATTTACGCTCGTCTGCCAGCCACTCGCGCCGTAGCAACTGCCGACGCAGTTCGTGTCCCAGCGACCGCCCGCCGTGCGTTGCAGCATCATCAACGCGCGGAAAACATGCGGCAGGAAAGCGTTGGTGCCGTTGTAGGTCAGATAGCCATTGGCGAACGAACTGCCCAAGGCAGTAACGGCTGTCGGCGTTGAGCCGGTATAGTGAATGAAGCCGCCATGCGTGTAATCGGCGGCAGCCTGCATGAACGTCGAGCCGTCAAGCGAGACACGAAAACCGAGCGAGGTGTTCGTTGCTGTCGGTATCAGCGCAGTGCCATCGAGCTTCATTAGCTTCGCGCCGACTGGCACGGGAATGTTGACCGCCGAGACACCAGCAAGATCGAACGACTGCGACTTCAGCCGCCACAGCCCGTTGACCATGACGTACTCGCCGCCGTCCTGCGGCGGCAGGATCAGGTTCGAGTTGACCTGAAGCCACTGCGCGGCATCGCTGTCCCGGTAGCGCAGCCAGAGCGCCCCTGCGTCCGACTTGAACCAGAGAGAATTATCTGCGGGCAGGTTCGGTGCCGTGTCGCCCACGGCGATGGTGACACCGCCCGTCGGGCCGGGCGCACCCGGTGCGCCATCGGCACCGGCAGGCCCCTGCGGTCCGGTCGGTCCGGCCGGTCCCGTAGGGCCGATATTGCCCGACTGCATCAGCCATGCGGTTCCGTTCCACTGCCAGACCGTGGAGCCGAAGGTAACCGTTTGTCCGTTTGTGGGAGAGGCGGGGAAATCGTATGCCATCACAGCCCTCCGATGATGAAGCACAAAAGCTCATCGTAGCGGATGCTGTAGCGCGTGAAGCCTGTCGGTTCCTCGTAGCCGTCCTTCACCTTCGTCGACACGCCGTCGATCTCTTCGATCACCTCCGAATGCCAGATCACCTCCTCATCGGCGCACCAGAGGCCGTAGCGGGCAACGTCGAGCCCTTCGGCAGCGAACGCATCCGCGACCCGCTGTGCAATGACGCCGGTATGAACACGCGCGTCATCGCCCTTCTCCTCGACACTTTGGATTGAGCGATAGGTGACGATGAGGCCGCGCAGCGCCACGGCGACGCGCTTCTCTGCTTCGGTGAGCGGTGCGATGTCCTGCTTCAGTCGCTCGTCCGAGGTGTTGATCGTCCCGGTCGAGGCATAGACTGTCGTGAAACGATAGGAGCCGGTGCCGAGCGAGCACGTACTATCGACAAGAGAACGCCAGATGTTGACTTCGAGACGATGCCGGACAGTGCCGGAATAGGCGAACTGGAAATGGCTGGAACTGATGATGGTCCATGTCGTGTCGTTGGCGTAACCCAGCACCATGTTCGGGACAGAGGTAAACGAGAGGTTGCTCCCGCTGACGAGGTTCGCGCCAGACACCTGCCCACCGAAAGTGCCCCCGCCCGATGCATAGACCGCGCCGTTGCCATAGAGCGAATAGCCGCCGTAGCCGAGAATGCCGTAGGTCGCGCCCGAGTAGCCGATGACGCCGCCGCCGCCCGTGTTCTGGTTCGTGGCGACCATCGCGTAGCTGCCAGACACATTGACAGTGCATGTCCAAGCAGTGTTCCCCACCAATGGTCCCGAGATCGAACCGCCGGTCAGCGGCAGGTAGTTCGCGAGATCGGTGTCGTCAGCCTTCGCCGCGAGCGTCGCCGTCAGATCGAACCAGCCGCCGTCCTTTCTTGCGTAAGGCTTGCCGTCCTTGTTCGCTTCCGGCATGCCGGGCGCGTTCACCATGACCCACTGGCGCGAGTTCGGGTCTTGGTAGTCGATATAGAGGCCGCCTTGCGCGCTGTTCCACCAGATCGTGGAAACCGGCATGCCTGTCGGCGCGGTGTCGGAAACGACGGCGCCGGCCGACGCTACGACCCAGGAGGTGGTCGAGCCCTTTCTCGAATAGAGCTGCCCATCTGTCGGAGCCTCAGCAATGCCCGCCGCAGGCACCGGCTTCCACGTCTTGTCGCCGGCCCAGAAATAGGCGGGGTTGCCGGCGGCGATGGCAGGTTCCTTGCCGGTAATGGCGGTGGCATTCGATGTGATCGCCGCATCCTGCGAGGCCTGCTTTGCATCGAGCCCGGTGACGCCCGAGGACGGGATCGGCAGGGTCGGCGGGAACGTGGCGGGGATGCCCGGCAGGTTGGCCCAGGTCACGATGGGCAGCACCTGCCACGTCTTGTCACCGCGCCAGTAGTCGTTGACGGTCCCCGGCGCGATGGCCGGCTCCTTGCCGGCGATGGCGGCATCCTGGCTGTCGTCGCGCGCATCCGCCTCGACAACAGCCTCATCGAGCATCTCAGGGGTGACGACCTCCTGCCAGTTGTTCGGCGTGCCCCGGCCGTAGACCTTGTTGTCCTGCGGGGCTTCATTGAGCGCGCCCTGCTTCGCGGCGAAGTCATCGAGGATGTCGAAATTGGTGTTGAGCTTCTGCCCCCACAGGTCTTCACCCGCCGGATCGTTGACGACCGGCTTGGTCAGCTTGAGGAAGGAGGTCAGACCGTCTTGCGCCATTGCGTCGGCCGCCACTGTTCGGGATGAGGCACCTTCGCCGGGTCGTCGGCCCAGATCACCGGACCCACGGCCTGCTTCTGCCAGATCGCAGGCTCGACCGGCATCGGCGCAAACTCGGACGGCAGGCAGTCATTGGCGACCCAGCGCTCGTTCTCGCACGCCTTGTCGTGCCACCAGTCCGGCCAGCGGCTGTAGAGCCTCTCCCCATACTTGTGCTCGCCATAGCGGTAGCCCACTAGCCGAAGCTCCTCTTCGCGGATCGGATGGGCGAGCCCGAGAAGCGGGCGGCGATGGCCTGCTCGTTCGCGCGTTGGATGCCGGCGGTCGCGAGCCCGGCGAAGGTGTTGAGGCGCTCGTCCTCGACCAAGTAGGGGGCGCCGGCCGCGAGCGTGCAGTTCAGATAGAGGCTGGGGAAACGCTTCTTGACCGCCGTCTCGATCTCACCGAGCGGAGGCACCTTGGCGTAGTAGGCGATCTCGATATTGAACAGGGCCTCCGGGTCGACCGGCGGCCAGACGAACAGCGTGCGGCCGACGTTCGTGTAGCGGCCGGGGCAGCTCGGGTCGGGCAGCTCGTTGAAGTAGGCGTGGTTCGAGATGAAGTCATAGGCCTTGCCGCCCTGCGGCCGGACGTAGACCGTCTTGAGCCAGTCCTCGGGAAGCACGGCGCAATTGTCATCGAAGGTCGCATATTCGCGCACGATCATCTCATCGACGCGCAGCTCGTTGTTCATGCGCTCCTCGCCCATCCTGACCCAGCTCTCGACCAGCGGATCGGACGGGTTGAGATCGTCAACCCAGGACTTGACCGTCGTGATGAAGTCGGAGAGCGCGGTCATTTCATGCCCCCGGCCTTGAGGATCGCCGCAACATTCGCCGGCACCGGCACCTTGCCCTGCGCATCGGAATAGAAGCCGCCTTTCCCGTCAGAGAAGAACTGCGGCATCATCCCGTTCGGCTGGATCAGCGATGCAAACGGGTTCGTCGGCGAACCCAGCGCAGGCGTCGCCACCTGCTGCGATGTCCCGCTCGATTGACCGGGGCCGCCGCCCCACTGATCGTTGACGACGAGCGGACCCTGCTGCGTGAATTGAGGGATGTTCAGCGGCTGGATGCCGTTCGCGCCGGTCGAGGATGCGCCGGCTGCTGCTGTCGTGTTCGTCGTCTTCTTGACCGGCGGCACGCCGCCCGGCGCTATCGGGATGTTCGCCGTCTTCATCACCTGCGAGCCTGCCGTGCCGGCCTGCTCGACGCCCGTGCCCTCCATCGTAAACTGCGGTGCCTTCAGCGTGCCGGTGCCGCCCTGCTGCAGGAAGTTGGTGACGTAGGTCGGCAGCCCCGACGCGGCATCCAGTCCGGCTCCGGTGAAGTTTTCCATCGTCGGCGTCGGCGTCGTGGAATTGTAGGTGCCGGCCATGGTGGTCGGATTGAAGGCTTCGAGCTTGCCCTGCGCCCCCATCACCGAGGGCGTCGTATTGGCCGGCGCGTACTTGTTCGAGCCGATGGTCGAAGGCCCGCCGAACATGCTGCCAAGGGATGATCCGCCCATCACTTAAACCCTCCGAGGGCCAGCGCCTCAGCCGGGACGGGGTACTTGCCGGCTTTATCCCAGTAGTACTTCCCGGCCGTACTCTTGTAGACGGGACCGCCCCATGTGGACGACGGCATGCCGTAAGCGCCGCCGGTCGCGCTCGGCTGCGGCGTGATCGCGCCGACATATTTGATCTCGTTCTTCTCGTCTTTGATTTCCGGCATCGGCTTTAGAGGGAAGTCGGCAAATTTCTGCACGACCGGCGCGGCGTAGCCCTTCACCGTCGCCGTCGCGAGGGGATCGTAAGGCGTCACGGCTGCTGTCGGGTTCGGCGCCGGCTGATCCCATCCGCCCTCTGGCGTCCCCGTGCCTGACCACGGCTGAACGTAGGGCGAGGAGGTCATCACGCCGCCGCCCGAAGGCGACATGCCGGCGCTCGGCCCACCGATTGATGACCCGCCCATCACAGGTTCCCCTTCCACACGCGGAAAGGCATGGCGTCAGCCGAGTTCAGGTACTTCTTCCAGTCGTCGTCGTCCCATTTCTCGTGGATGGAGGTCTCGTAGACCGTCATCGGGACGCGGGCGACAAGCGTCGTCGGGTTCCTGGCAGACTGTCCTTCCGCCAGGGCGCGGTTGTTCTCTTCGAGGAACGGCAGCGAGAGCTGGGTCTCGACCACCACCTTGTTTGGCTGTTCCCAGTCGGTGAGGAGGGTACGCGAGTAGGCGTCCCCCCATGCAGAGGCATAACCGTAGCGAGCCATGATGCAGCTCCTACGGAACCGGGATCGTCGCGCCGATCTTCACGCCCTCGTAGATGATGTGGGCTGAGCCATTCCGGGTCTCAGTGCCCCACTCGACGATGATCATGCGGGTTTCCGCATCGCCAAGCTTGGCAATTGGGTATTGGCGGAAAGTCCGATAGAAGGCTATTGCCACATATTCAGGGTCGAGCTGGATGGCCATATCGGTCGGAACCCACCGCGACGGTAGTGCAGTGATACGTCCGAAGTCCGTTGCGATAATATCGACCGTCGCCACTACTTCCGTTTTTCCAACCATCACCTGTGAAGAGTTGCGGCCTTGGAACGTCGATATTGTCCGTTTGATCGCCGCAGAGGTTATCAACTTCGTGGGCTCGGCGCCATTGTTATACGCCTTCTCCATGACCGCGCCGACCATGCCCTCGGTGAAGGCCTGCGGCGTAGTCGGAGCGGCCCAGGCCGCAGTCGGCGAGGCAGGCAGGGTCGCGGTCGCACCCGCCGGCACATAGACGCTGTCGCCGACGATGCCGGCCGGCGGCCGACCCTTGGCGCGTGCGATGGCGTGCGGGATGCTCTCGGTCTTGCGGGCGACGCCATCGGCGCCGATGTCCATGGCCTGACGCGAGCAGGCGATGACCTCCATGTCCGATTTCAGGACCTTGGATTGCATGGCCATCTGGTGGGCCATTTCACCGTTTTTACCAGCGGCGTCAGCAGCTTCCTGCGAACCGGAGACGACGGCGTCTCGGGTCGAGATCTGCGCAACATTCGACTGCCGAACGGTCGGGGTCGGCGCGCGGGCAACGAGGACATAGGCCTCCTCGCGAGCGTTGGTGACACCGTCTACGACGGGCAGGTTCTCGGTTTGCCAGTCATAAGTCCGGTTCTTGACAGTCCTGCGCCCGGCCATCGAAATAACCGGCGTGTCGAAGGGGTCGATGTTGAAGATTTTATCGCTGAGATCTTCCCTATTCCCCTTCGCCTGATAAGTTGTAAAGGCGTTTGTTACCATTGCCACGGGTGTTACCTCTCGCGGTCTAGCATCCTCTCGAAGATACCGGCGGCATCGGAGACGCTGCCAGTACGGCTGAGACGCTTCTCAGCCCTATCGAAGGAGCGCGAGATATTCGGCCTAGGCCGGGTAACCCCGTTTCCATTCTTAGGGACTTGCCGGACAGGCTTAGGTTTACTAGCCATCATCCGGTCATAGCGCGCGGCCTTCAACAAGATCTCGACTGCACGAGCGTCGTATAACTGCGAGACCTCTTCGTCGGTATATCCGGCCGCTTTGGCGCTGCGACGCATGCTCTCGTTGTCGCGACGCCAAACCTTCTCTTGCTTCCATTCAGGGTGCCGTTGCGCGAGCTGGGCGCGATTAGCGTTCGCGAACTGTGAAAGGCGCTCCTGATGCTGGGCCTGCATGGCCTGCATGGCCTGGGCACGGCTCTGCTGGAGCCCGTGCAGCTTGTTTTGGAAGTCTTGCCACTCGAAGCGGAGGTTTGCCGCCTCGGCCGGGTTGGCACGCCGCAGGGCCTCCCAATCCGGTTCGGTCGGCATGAAGGCCTGGATGTAGCTTTCGAGAGCGTTCGCCCGCTCGACGTGGGCGTTGTAGTAGCCATCCAGCTCAAGCTTCGCGTGATGCAGGGCCTGAACGCCCTGGCTCAACTCTCCCATCCGCTTATGAAATGTCGCCGTTCTGGTGTAGCCCCTGGCCATCTCGGCGAGGGAGACCTCCATGGGTTCTCCATCGACGGTGATGCGGACGACCGTGTTCGGGTCGAGATCATCCTTGGATCGGGCAGCTTCGTCTTCGTCGTCTTCCGGCTCTTCGCCATCGGGCTCCCCGACAGCATCGGCATCGTCGTACTCTTCCTCGTCCTCGTCCTCGTCGTAGTTGGGCTCGGTGGCCGCTTCGTCGTCGGGCTCGTCGGGAAGATCCTTCGGCTGCCGCTCGGCCCGCGCCTTCTTGACCGGCTCGGGCGCGTCGTCGGCTTCCGGCTCAGAGCGGTCGAGCCGCCTGGGCGGGAAGATCTCGGAGATGTCCTGCTTCGGACGCTCCTTCTTTTCGGTGGGTGCCTGCTTGGAGCGGGAGGGAGTTTCGGCATCCATCGTCGACTGAAAGGCCGACGCAGCTTCGCCGACCGAGCCGTCAGATCCGAGGTGTTCCCCTGAAACCATCGTTCCCCCGCTTGGTACCAAGGGCAGGAACCTTAGTCGCGGCAACGTAACTGCGCAACTCCCCGACTACGAGGTCGAGGGCTTTCGTCATGAAATGCACCTCGGAAACCTTCGGGTCGAGGGGCGGCAGCGCCAGGAAACGCTCGATCAAGGTTCGCCGCACGGCGGCGACGGCCTCCTGAAAAATGGGGTCGAAGAGCTGCGCCTGCGCGTCGGCGGCGCGCTCATCAAGCTGGAGGCGGTCCATTGAGCAATCCGGCCGGGCCCGGCGCCGGCAGACCTTGAGGCTTTAGCTGAGGAGGACCGAAGCCAAGCGCTGCTCGGCTCGGTAGCTCTGGCTTCGGCCCCGGCGCCGGCATCCCCGCTGAGGGAGGGGCCGGCACGCCTCCAGGCTCTGCGCCAAGGTCACCCACGGGACCACCCGTTGCCCCAGGGCCGCCAGGGACGGGACGCGGTTCCTTCCACAGAGCTTGGATCGCAGCCGTGTCAACCGCCGCCCCATATTTAGCGTCGATCTCAGCGGCTTTAAGCATAGCATTAGCTTCAAACTGGTCTCGTTCGCGGTCGTCTGTGACTGCAACGTCTTCGACCTTGACGCGGGCGTCTGCCATCGTCTTGATAACTTGCGCTCTGACTTTATCTGCTTCGGCCTTTGCGTAGACCATTTCCGGGTTCTCTTTTTGCATCACAGCCTGCTGGAATTGCTGGACGGCTGCTGCATCTATCGGCCGGAAATACCTTGTGCTGTTCTTCATGCCGGCGATGGAGAGGATGTCTTCGAGGCAGTTGCGGATCTCCATCGGCGTGACGAGCGGGTTGAGCGGCGAGGCGGTGATGGTCTGCACCTGAAATTGCAGAACCGTGTTGAGCATCGTGAAGCGGTCCATGTCCGAGCCGCGACCCATCGCAGGGTTCGGGACGCAGATCATGGTCGCATCGAACTGGCTCGGATTGACGGGCGTGTACTTGCCGCGAAGCTGCACGACGCGCTCGGGCACCGGCTTGTCGACGACCTCCTGCAGAAGCCCGCTCATGAGATCGACCATGAAGGTACTGGCCATGGTACGGGCGACCAGCTCGATCCTTTCCTGGGCGCCGCTGACGATCATCTGGATGCCCTTGAGCGTCGTGCTCTGGAGGGCTTTCGGATCGAGGCCTTTGCTCTGATCGGTGATGCCGGTACGCGCCATGCGGATGGCGTCGAGCCGATCCATCATGTTGAACACGTCGCTGCCGATGAAGCGGTAATCGAGCTGCTTCAGCGCATCGATCTGCTTGACGCGGATCGGCGCGCCGATGGCCTCGTTCAGCACGTCGTCCCAATCCACGAGCGTGTCGACGCCCATGAGACGCGGCCAGATCGATTGGGCGAGGCTGTCCAATGCGCCTCGGAGCATGTTGGTCTTGATGACCTGAAGGTCAGTGACCAACTCGACGATGGAATGGCCGACGATGCTGTGCGGCTCCGGGTCAGGGCAGCAGATCGCATAGCGAGCACGCATCGCCGGCTCGTCGGAGACGATGAGGTCATTGTCGCCGATGGTTCGGATGTGGCGCAGCTCGGCGATGCCGTCGCCATTTTTATCGACCCTGATGTAGTAGTCCCCGAAACGACAAACGGGTTCCATGCTGTCGCGTCCGAAGGGACTATCCGAGCCGACGTTCCGCAGCATGCGCTCCAACGAGAAGCGCATGTCGCCGCCGCTGAAATCGGAATTCTGATCGATCAGCTCCTCGGGCAGGCCGGGCAGCTCCAAGAGCATCAGCTCAGACTTCGTCGCAAACCTTTCTTGCCCAACCAAGGCCGCGTCCTTGACGCAGACCGCATTGCGGTTGATGCGGAACTCGTCCGGCGGAAAAGCAGCCACACGATGCCTCGGACAGCGCTTTGTCCAACGGATTGTCATCGAGAAGCGCGGGATGATCTCCCCGGAGGGACCATAGCCCGGCTTCACCTCCATCCGCACCTGCTCGGCGCCCGGCTGCGAAATCAGGAACTGCCGCTGCTCGACGCTCAGCCCCTCGAAGTCCTCCTCGACGATCTCCTTGTTCTCGTCTGTCCACCATCGCACGCATCCCATGGCCTTGATCAGGCCGTCCTTGAACACGTCGGACAAGATCATGTAGCCGGGGTTGTCCCGGTGGAAGACGTAGCCGACGTAGTCGGTCGCCTGCTCAGCGGTGGGAACGCCGGCCTCGTTGTTCGGGATGAAGTTGGTAGTCTGATCCTGGCCGGTGAAGATCCGCATCAACGACGGCATCATCTGCAGGACGGTGTCGCGCGCCTCGGTGGCGACGATGGTCGAGGTGCCGGTCTCGTCGTCAAGGCCCGGTTCGAGACCGAGGTAGAACTTGATGCCGTTCTCGCGGATGGGGGCCAGCACCTCGGCATTGAACTCCCGCGCGTCCGAGATCATGCCCCGGATGCGCGCGGAGTACTCGCTGTCTGGATCGGCGGGGGCGGCGTCATCGACGCTCGGAAAAACGCCTTCGGTCGGCCCCTGAAGCTCGGGTGGGATCTCCTCGAAGGGGAGGCCTGGGCTAAGCGATCCGACCATGGTTCGGAACCTTAGCCCCTCAAACCCGGCGCGCCAACCCCTTCAGACGCCAGCGACCCTGCCCGAAGGCCTTGAGCGGCTGCCGACCGGCCCAGCCGAGCACCTGATCGATCCCGACCGCCAGATAGCGGAAGGCGTCGGAGAAGTGCGAGGCCCAGTTATGGAGAGGGCGGGAGTGCTGCGTCCCCAGGTTCACGGCCGGCGCCGCCTGATAGCTCTTGAGGGAGATGAGGCCGGGCTCGGTCAACCCCTCATCGAACCAGCAGCCGGGGAGGAGGGAGCGCACGGCGGCGATGCCGTCCTCGATCTTATGATCGCGGCAGATCGTGACCTCCATACCGAGCTGCTCAAGAACCTCAAAGCGGCTGCGTCCGGTACCCAGTTCGCGGGCTTTGACATCATGGGGAAAGATGTGCCCGACGTAATTGTAACCCCGCAACTGGCACGCCTTGACGTAATGATCGAGACCCTTGCCGCTATCGGAGAGGGCGTCGATGACGTGATATTCCTTGCCGATCCGCTGAGCAAACCACACGCTCGTGTGATCATGCATGCCCAGGTCCCAGGCCGTGACCACGCCGGCCTGCCGGTCATAGGGCACCTTGGTGATGTGCCCCTTCGCCTGAAGATCCACGATGAGATCGCCATAATAAGACCCCTCCACCGGGGCATCGAAGCTGCATAACATTTCACGCGCGAACTGGTTCGGCGTCATCTGACGCCGCATTTCCTCTATTTCATCGGGATGGAGGGCCGTCGTTTCCGTAACAGGTATCGTGAAAACATCCCAAGTATCGGGGTTCTGTTTCGCACGTTGATATGCCTCGAAAAAATGATCACGCCCCTGCGGCGTGCCGCTAAGGATGCCAAAGCCCCCATAATCAGCCAGCGCCGGGCGGACGACGACATCAAAACAGTCCGGGTGGAGGAGAGGGAACTCATCCAATACCGCACCGTCCAAGTATAACCCTCTGATCCTTTCGTAAGCTTGCGCCCCGCCATAGAGGCTGATCTTCGCTCCGGTCGGGAGAGTGCAGCTAAGCTCGCTTTCCGAGAAGCGCGTGCCCGGTATGACGCCCGCATATTGCTGACAATACCCCCAGATCAGGTCTTTGGTCTGCGCGAAGCTCGGGCCGATGTAGGCATATCTCGGCGGCGGAAAGGGCCGGGGATTACTGATCGCGGCCCGGATCAGGTGATTGATCTGGGCGACCGACTTGCCGGCGCGGCGGTGCGCCACGTCGCACACCCAGCGTTTCGAGGTGGCGTGCAGAGGCTTGAACCATTCGCGGGGCCGATAGGGGATGATGATCTCGGTCATCCCGTAACTTAGTCGGCCACCTTACTCCCGGCTAGCGAGATAAACGATGAGCTTGAGGGCGTCCTTGAAGGCCTTGTCGGTCTCGGCCAGCTCGGCGATGAGGCTTTTGCGGATCTCGAAACAGGCGGTCGCCTCGGACTTGATCCGGCCGACATCGGCTTTCAGCGTCTCGATATACCGCTCGGCCGCGTCGAGCTGGCGGCGCAGCTCGACATCGCCCTGCGTTTCGAGAACCTTGACCCGATCCCAGAGGAGATCGCGCTCCCGCTCCAGCTTGTGCAGATCGGCCCAGGCAGCCGGGGACGGCACGCTGTAGCCGTCCTCGCCGGGGATCGAGGCGATCTCCTCGGCCGGGTTGCCCAGGTTGTCGTGCTCGTCGTTCATAGCCGTGTCACCCATTCAATAGCGTCGCGCAGTTCGCGCTGCTTCTCGGTCTTGTTCGGGATCTCCATCCGCGCCTTCTTGAGTAATTCGAGGACGAGATAGTGATAGACGCGAACCTGATTGGGCGCCGTGTGCAGAAAGACTTGCGCAAGCCGCGCCTCACGCAGAATTTCTTCGTCGGTCACGGCACCATCCGATCCAGAAACCAGACGAACATGACCATCAGGATGACACCCGAGAGCGAGAACCAGAACAGGGCGGCGGCGTCGAAGCGGTTCACCCGAACACGAACCTCGTCAGCAGGTACCAGAACAGGACCCCGAGCGCGACGCCACCGAGGAGGACGTAGCCCCGAAACGAGATCATGGCTTTGGCAGCCAGCGGTCGACGGGGCTCACCACCGTGCAGGCCGGGCAGCGCAGCCCCGAGGTCGCGTGCAAGTGGTCGAGCATCGCCCGCAGCGCGGCGGTCTTCGCCTCCTGCGCCTGCTCGATGGTCATGGCGGGCGGCGGATCGAGAACCCTGGCGAGATCGCGAAGCCATTGACCGAGAACGTGCCTCACTGCTTGAGCCGCTCCATCTTGACGACGGTATGCAGTTCCTTCACGGCGGCCGAGACCAGATCGAGGGCCTGCTTGTTCGCGGGCGGGTGCCTGCCCTCCTGCACGAGGTTCGCCAGGATGCCCATCACCCCCATGACCTGATAGGGCCGCGAGAGCTTGGAAAAGAGCGGGTGCAGCTTGTCCTGATAGGCGAGCGCGTCGATGAGGGCGGCGATGTCCGAGGCGATGATGGCGAACAGGAAGGCGCGGATCTCCTCGGGGTTGTCGAGCAGATCCGTGGCGCGGTCGACGGCCCGGCAGCGGTCGTCGTTGACCTTGTTGACGAGATCGGTCAGGAGCCGATGGTTCATTTCTCGATATCCCACCTGATCGCGATCTGGCCGGACCCCGATGACACGCCGCCGAAGGAGAACCCCATGGGCGTCGGCGCCTCTCTCCCGTAGCCCCGGCCCCGCCCAGCGTTCGTGAGCAGCCATTTCGCCGTGTCCTCCTTGCGATCCTCGTCGTCGAGGAGGCCGTCGATGACCGTCTCGGCCTTGTCGAGCATGAGCACGGCGGCGCGGTCGCGCTCCTCGCTCATATCCGGGTTGAGCTTGAGGAACACGCCCAGCCGGGCGGTGGAGACCCGTGCGAGGCGGGCCGCCTGATGGATCGATCCGCGTGCCTCCCAGAGCGCCGTCCGCACGACCTCCTTATCGAGGGGTTCGTTGTCCGGCAGGCGTTTTGTCGGAAGCGGCGCTAAGGCGTGGCCCGGTTCGGGTGGTGACGACGGCGCCCTCGTCACGAGCGCTTTGGCGGGCTTCCGCAAGGGCATGCTTGAGGTCTCCGAGCGTCACGCGGATGCCGTGGACCCCGAACAGGGTGGTTTCGTCGGGCGTTTCCGCACGGGCGTGATAGGCGAGGGCGTCTTGAACCTGGGTGTTCATGGCGGGAGGGTAGCCCGCCATGATCGGCGACGCTAGATGAGTTGGCGGTTGGCCTCGATCTCGGCCGCGCGGAGGTCCCAGGCCGCTTGGTCGAGCCGAGCGAGGATGGCGTCCTCGAAGAGCTGCTCCAGCACGTTGGGCGGCAGCGCATCCAATTCCCAGACGCCCGTGCCGTGCTCGGCGATATAGGCCGCCGAGCGCACGTCGGTCGGCTTGGCGAAGGCCGGGGGCAGATTGTGCGCGTCGACCTGGGCGCGGGTCAGCGCGATGGGCGTGACCGTGATCAGCGAGTGGAAGCCGTCGAGCCGGTCCTGCCAGTCCCGGCTCATGTCCTTGCCCGAGCCGTCGTGATCGCCGGCATAGAGCATCTCGACGCCGGGGTAGGCGTCAGCGACCTCATGCACGAGGGTGAGGCTGGCATAGCCGCGAGCGGCTACGAAGGGCACCTGCCAGCGATCCGCGACCGGCTGCACGATGCCGGCGAGCGCCGCCTTCTCGATCACGATCACCAACCGCTGCGGTTGCGCGTCCCAGCGGTCCTCGTCGTACCACTCTCTCATCGAGCGGCGAGCGTGCTCGGGGTCGTCGTAGATCGGGTTCTTCTCGATGGCCCGGTTGCGGTCCTCGACATCATCGAATGGGATCTCGCCGGCCTTTCGTAGCCAGTCCATCGCCGCGATCACGCGCCGGTAGTTGCCGTGCGTGTTCGGGAAGCCGTGATGGCTCACGGTCTGGTAGTGCATCTGCCTGACCGTGATCCGGCCGCCATAGGAGCCGTGGATGCCGAGCAGCACGTCGTAGAAGGCGCGCGTCCGCTTCAGGGGGTGGGGGAGACCGGGGTGCCAGATCATGACAGCAGCTTTCCTTTCGCGATGCCGAGGGTGAAGCTGTCGCCTCGGCGCGGGATGTAGGGGATGTCGACCTCGGGGGCGTACATCCAGTCGAACGCTTCGAGCGCGGCGACGCAGGCGCGGGCCTGCGCGATCTCGGCTTGGTTTGAAGTCGGCACGACCGTCCGCACGTCGCACCATGCCGTGGCGCCGCCGAGGAGCCGCAGCTCGGCGGTGTCGGTCACGATCAGGTCGGCCTGGGCGAGGCACTGGCCGACCGGCAGCCGGTAGCTTCCGCCATGCCTGCGAACGCCGTCGACCTCGTTGCGGTGCCGCTCCATGAGCCCAACCGCCGTGGCGAGCGCCGCAAACCGGAATGCGAGCTTGTAGACATCGAGGGCCGTGTAGCGCGGCACGCGCTCGTGGATGCGGTTGACGGCATGGATGCTGACGAACGCGCGCGGGGACGGCGGGATGTAGCCGGCGCGGATGGTCGGCCCCCGGAACAGGCTCTCGGCATAGATGACGAGGCCCGGCTCGTCGGCGCCTTCGAGGGGGTTCAGGTCCCATGCTGCCCGGTGGATGGTGATGAGATCGCGGCCGGGGGAGGGCTTGCGCTGGAACGAGTAGGCGCGGGGGCGTGGCGGCTTGCGCAGGGTCCTGACCGCCTCGTTGATGATGCGCGTCACCTCCTCGGGGGTGCGGGCCTCGCGGATGGCGTCGTAATCGAGCGGCCGGGGCGCTTTCCTGATGAGGTCCCGAACGAGGCGCTCGGTCTGCATGGCCAATAAACTCATGAATGTCTCCAAGGTTGGACCTTGGAAGAGGCTGGCATAGAGTTGATTTATTGTCAACGCTATTCTGGCTCCATGCGTGGGAGGGACCCCGCGCCGGAGGCGCGGTGATACTATAACGTCGGGGGGGTTCGGCGCGCGTGACCCCTTGGGCGTCCCGCCCTCACCACCCAACAACCATAGCATGTATCGCAAGCATAGTCAATATAGTACATAGTATATGTAGACTATGGTATGTATGGACTATATGCACATCAGTCCATTATACATTATTACGTTGCTTGTATGGTAGTGATACAGTTGATTAGATACCTAGGATATATATCGTGTGCAACTTATGCGATATACTACCTATGTCTAATAGACTGAGTAAAGAATAAACTGTACCCTCTATCGGGTGGGAGGGAGGGAGGACACAGTGCTCGATACGTTATATCGAGTATCGAGGAGGGCGGTCCCCCGCCCTCCCACCCCTAGGTGTATCGTATGTAATGAATGATGTCTACCCCGACCATAGTATAGTAGACAGCTTACTCACGATACGCTACCCTTCCAGGGGTGGGAGGGCGGGACGAGGACGCGGCGCGGCGCAACGTTATAAGGCGTTACGGTCTGATGTGCTGTATATCGTGAATACTTAACGAATACTTGGTAGGAATATATCGCCATTCGATGAAAACGTAATAGTGTGTCGATGAAGAAAAAAGCGCCCTCGAAACGAGGTCGAGCACCGGGAGACCGGGACACCAAAACCTATTGTTTGCCAGTGACCCCAAAAAAGCTTGTTCGCACAGCGAACAGAGGTTTGCACTCTCCCCCAAAAGTTTTTAAGTGTCCGGGTGTCCCAGGTGTCCCGCCAAGAGCGAAAAAGCACCGGGACACTTACCGGGACACCAAGTTTGTTCCCCTAATGTCCGTTTGTGTCCCGGCCTTTCGGTTACCCTAGAACGTGAACCATATACAACATTGCTTCACAAAGCGACGTTCTTCAATAACGTGCCCACGAAACACCGGGACACCATCTCGCAAACAGGTGTCCCGGTGTTTTCGATTATTTAAAAAGGGTTCAGACCCTCCCCCTCGAACCACTTTTCGACAAGCTTATAATCCTCGAATGTGCCTCGATAACCCAGCCGCTTCGCCCGCGCCACCCGCGCATCGAGCGCCGTCCACCCTCGACCGGCGGCGATCCGGTCGAGCGCATGAAGCGCCCGCAACGAAAAACGGCCCTGGCGCAAGCGCAGGGCCGTCCAGGCGACATCCGAGGGGCGGACGCGCCCCTCGGCCAGAGCCCGCTCAGCGGCCTTGCTCAACGCCGGCCCTTCCATTCGGCTCGGTCGGCGTAATCGTCGCTATGGTCGGGCATCCCCTCCCGGTCCATGACCATGACCGAGCCGAGCCCAGGCTCCCAACGCCTGTTCACGGGCTCACCGGGCCGCTCCTCGACATCGTAGGCAACGACCGCTGTCCAGCGCATGGACAGGTTCTCGGCATCGGCCAAGGCCTCTTCGCGCGTCGCATAGCGTAGCGCGTTTGTGTAGTATTTGGGGTCGTTGACGACCCGCACTGTCGGCGCCCAACTTGTCACCTTGTTCTGTTTGTCAGCCATGCCCATGACCCTCCATATCGGATATTCGAGATTGTGGATTTCGTGACGCCGTAATGGCGCGCGATGTCTGTCGGCGTCTCGCCCTGACGCAGCCGCTTGTCGATGTCGAGCACGGTCTCGGCGTCGAGCACACGGCCGCCCCCGCCATTGACGCGGCGATGCGCCTCGCGATCCTGCCTGTTCTCGCTGCGCGTGCCCCAGGCGAGGTTCGAGATGTCGTTATGGCCGGGCACGCCGTCGAGATGGCGCGCCTCGTGCCAGGGCGGGCAGAGCCCGCGAAACGCTTCGAGCATGAGGCGATGGACGAGGAGCTTGAGATGCCCCCGTCCGACCTCGTGATAGCCCTTGGCATTGGTCGATTGTTTCAGCTCGCGGAAGACGCGGCCGTCTGCAGTGAGCCATAGATCGGGATAGCCTGGATGCTGTTTCATCCTTCGATTTTTAACCACCTGCCATCCGCTTGGCGCTTATACCTCTGGCCCCAGCCGGTCCCCAGGCGAGGCGAGCCGTGCAGGCGCCACGACCCGGGCGCCATGATGGCCCAGGGCGAGCCTGGGCCCATCATGGTTTTGCCGTCGATGAACTCATCCTCGATGCGGACGCCGAAGTCATCGAGCGCGCCCACGGGCCCGACCCAATATCTCGGTGTTTTAGTCGTGGTCATTGTTCACGGTCTCCTGCGGCCTCAGCGCCGCGCGGGGGCACGCCCCCGCCTGCGCGAAGCTTAGTCCCTCAGCATGGGATGAACAGCCGAGCCTGTCTCGGCCGTGTTCAGCTCGTCGCGGAGCGCGTTGGCGCCGACGAGGGCGATCTGCCAGTTCGTGCCGCGCAGCGGGAAATAGCCGTCCTCGACCTCGACATGGCCGTCCGCATCGAAGCAGACGCGATAGCCGAGCACGCGACCTTTCCGGTCGACATCGGCCAGGACGTAGTACGGGAGAGGGGCATAGGTGGCCATGGTCTTAGCTCCGATCAGCGAGAGGGAGGAAGCGGATGCGAGCCATCAGCGCCCGTTCGAGGGCGGCGAGGTCGCGGTGCAGGCGGGTGCAGCGAGCGCGGGCGCGAGCGCTCCGAGCGTCGCGGTAGGCGGCGACGGCGCTCTCAAGCGAAAGGCCGGCGGCGAACTTGGAATAATCTTTCATGTCGTCCTCAGCAGTGATTAACCTCTCCAATCTATCCAGAAAAAAGAGCGTGTCAAGGGGTTGACTAAGGTTCGTACCTTATCTACAAATTCATTTCCACCTGCTGAGGAGTTCCCCAATGTCCATTCACCAGATCACCGACGCCGCCGCCGTGAAGCAGTTCGTGCATGCGGGCGATGCCCGCTTCACCCTCGTGTCCAAGGCCACGGGCACCCGCTTCACCTATCGCGTCGCCTACCCCCGCGACCGCGAGACGAACAAGGTCAAGCGCGACGGCCTCATGTTCGTGTCCGTGCTCACCGGCTCGGACAACGAGAACAGCTACTCCTACCTGGGCTACATCACCCCCACGGGCGAGTATCGCCACGGCGGCGCCAAGGCCAAGGTCGGCTTCGAGGCCAAGAGCGCCCGCGCCTTCATGTGGGCCCACGACTGGCTGCGTCGCGGCCAGCTCCCCGAGAGCCTGGAGGTCTGGCACGAGGGCAAGTGCGGCCGGTGCGGGCGCACCCTCACGGTGCCCTCCTCGATAGCCTCGGGGTTCGGGCCCGAGTGCATCGGCCTCGGATCGTTCTAAAGGAGGGGGCACTTGCCCCCTCTTTCTTTTTGTGATCACCTTAGCGACAGAACACCGGAGGCCATCATGCCGCTGAGGAGGCCAACCATGAAATTGACCATGCCCGATGGGCGCGACTGGGTGAACATTCGCGCCGAGGGTCCAAAATACTACATCGGCAAGAAGCGTTATTCGGCGGTCGAGATCGGCGCCATGGCCGGCGTCACGGCGAGCGCCCTGCGCAACCGGGCCCATCGCTACGGCATCGACTTCGCCACCGCCTTCAATGCCCCCTCGGCCAAGGAGGGCAACACGCACCTGCAGCAGCTTGAGATGGAACGCTACCTCAAGATGCTGGAGAAGTGGCCCGAGTACCCGATGCGCAAGCCGAACGGCGCCGCGCCGCCCAAGACCGTCGAGCCCCTGCCTCGACCCCAGATGCTGTTTGAACCGCGTCAGAAGCCCCAGGAGGTCGATGTCCGCGTGACCGTGGTCGGCGATCAGGATGCGAACGTCACCGCCATGCGCGTCTCCCTGGATCATCTCGTCGAGCTGGCCCGATGCATCCTGTCCGAGCTGCGCGAACTGAACTCCCCGCCCCTCTCGGCGCGGCGTGAGCCTCGGGAGATCGAAGAGAGCGACCCCGAAACCCGCGATATGGATTGATCCCCATATCGTTCATATGTTACCCACTGGCACTCACAGAGGACCCATCATGGCACTGAAAAAGAAAGACGACGGCTTCGAGAAGATCAAGCTCGAAGCAGAGGAGAGCGGCATCAACCTGAGCAAGGCCGCAGACGGGACCTATTCGGCCTCGATCATCGGTGGCGCGAGCCTGGACGAGTACAACGATCCGCGCGAGCTGCTCGACGACATGCTCGCGGTCATGGAGATGGACGAGAAGGACGATCTCTACGCCTATGACAACGGGCCCATGGGCGGCTATCAGGTCGCCGTCACCGGCAACGACAAGCCGTTTGAGCATGCGACCCTGGCCGGTGCCTTCGCGCTCGCCAAGGAAAGCCTGATCCCGGCCGTGGCCAAGCCGGCGCAGAAGGTGGTCTCGAAGGTCCGGTCGGGACCCGAGCTGCCGCCGAACCCGACCATCGCCGATGTCGAGGCGGCGGACGCGAAGGCTGACGCCGAGATCCTGGCGCCCACGAAACCCAACGGCGCCGAGGCGGCGCAGATGCGGCGCGACGATCTCGTCGAGACCATCGCCCAGGGCTACCTCGATCTGGCCTCGACCCTGACGGCGCTCGCGACCGCGATGCGGGCCTCCCCAGGCACGATCCCGTTCGTCCAGAAGGGGTTTGAAGAGGGCGATGCGGAATCGCAGTCAGAAGTTGCAACACCGGCGCCGGCTCGCTCTCGCATCAGCCGCGAACGGAGGAAATGATGGGACGACCGAAGCTCCCCGACAGCGAGAAGCTCCGCAGCTTCTCGATCAGGCTGGCGCCGCGCTCGATAGGGCGTCGGCTCCAGCTCATGAGCCGTGTCTCGGGGCAGCCGCAGCAGGAGATCCTGCGGCGGATCGTCGAGACCGGCCTCGATGAGGCCTATGCCGACATGATCGACCGGGGCGCCACCCTGCCCCCGCCGATGGCCGTGGCAAGCATGTCCGAGACGCAGTTCAATGCCCTCGTGAGCGGCGCCCCTGCCGTTCGCAAGGGCCCCAGGCTGCGCAAGGCAGGCGAACATGTCGGCGCCTGACGCCTACCGCAAGATCGGGGCTCTCATGCCCCTCCTGGGCTCGGCCGACGACCAACAGGTCGGCCGGGCCCTCGACCAGATCGACGCCGCCCTGGCTGACGCAGGCCTCTCGTGGGCGGTGCTCGGGGAGAAGGTGGCGAAGCTCGGTTCAACAGCCTCCGCAGCTTCGTCACCTGATCCTCGCCGGTCGAACAGCAACGGCGGCCGGGCGAAGAGCCAATGGGCCATCGACCGGGATGACGTCATCGCCCTCTTCACGCATTGCTTCGAGAACGGCGCCCCCAACAAATGGGTGGAAGAGTTCGCCGGCTCACTCCATGATTGGGTCGTCGGGCAGGGGCGCGCGATCTCGGACAGGCAGCGTGAAATCCTGCACGAGAAGCTTGATCAAGTAGGGTTGTGATGGAGCACCTCGTGAGCCAACCCCTGCCAGCGCCCGTCCTGGGGGCCTTGCAGGCCTATCCTGATATCGTCTCGGCGCTCATCGGCGTGATCGAGGAATGGGACACCCTCGGCTACCCGCCGACGACACGCTCGATCTATGCGAGGGTCGTGCTCGGCCGCCTGCGCAGGGGCGAATATGAAAGCGCCCCTCCCCGGCAAGCTGCTGAGACCATGGGGGAGGAGCGCTTTGGCCCTTGATAATGGGCGGTGCCGAGCACCGACCACAACATAAGGCCGTCCGAGCGTTAGTGCAATACAATCAATTGTTTTCGGTTCCGTTGCCGACTTGACGATCCCTGACCAGGGCGTAAGCTCCCTGGTTCAAAGCTGAGACCGACCCCCATGATCACGCCTCCCGACTGGGCCGCGTACGCTTCCCGTGCGCGCATTCTCGAAAACCGTCGTCAATCGTCGGCCTACATGAACGGCCTGCGCCTGAAGCCCCAGGCTCTCACGGCGCCGACGAACCATATCGACAAGGTCAAGCGTGACTTCGCCGACTGGAAATTCCCCGAGACGTTCCAGAACTGGGGCTGCCCCCTCGTTGGCGATCTCCTCGACATCGACACGGACATCAAAACCAAGAGCGACACGCCCGAGAGCTACGACGCAACCTATTGCGCGAAGGCGACGCTCATCTGCCAGCACATGTACAACAGTTTTCTGGCGGTCGGCCTCAAGGTTCGGGCCTTTGGTCGGTCGAGCCTGAACGGGCGTGGGCATTTCATCGTCGAGATCCCGATGGTGAAGGGCGAGGAGGATGCGTTGCGCCGCCTGCACATGCGCAAGGCGGTCGAGTTCGACGGCCTCATGGTCCGCATCGAGGTCCGGCGCCGGCCCGAGAAGAAAGAGAGCGCCAAGAACTTCACGTTGCCGGGCTCGGTCTACCGCATGAAGGACGGCTCGGGCTATGACCTGATCCGCTGGGCCCACGAGGATAAATGGGACGCCGATGCGGTGATGCCGGTGATCGAGCCGCAGCCCTACGAGAAGCTGCGCCTCGCCATGTACATGGCCCTCATGGGCTTCGCCCTGCTGCCGATGTGGGAGACTGACAACCGCCATCACTGCGCCTTCTATCTGGCTGGCGCCCTGGCGCACGAATGCAGGGAAGGATCGTTCTCGGAGGACGAGTGCAAGGCGATCATGCAATTCATGATCGATGAGGCCGGCGACTACGAGATCAAGGACCGGATGGCCTGCCTGGAGAGCGCCTTCACCGGCATTGCGAACGGTCGCAAGGTGACCGGCTACACGGCGATGGTGAAGGAAGGCTTCATCTCCGAGGAGTGGAAGCTCGCCATCCTGCGGCTGCGCGGCGGCGGTGATCCCGATGCGGTCGGACGCCTGTTCGACATCGTCGCGCGCATCGAGAAGGGCGTGAAGAAGGCGAACGTCTACGCCGATCTCTCGGCCGGCGCCGAACGCTATGTCGAGATGGATCAGGCCGGGCTGCGCGTGCGCTTCCGCAACCGCCTGGAATTCCCGCCGACCATGAACAAGCAGGGCAAGCTTGTCCCAGCCATCGAGGTCGTCATGCACAGCGATCACATCAAGACCTTCGCCCAGGCGGTCTCGTTCCCCGGCATCCCCTTCGGGGTCGTCTACACCTACGATCATGCCGTGCAAGAGTTCATCGAGGTCGGCGAGAACGAGACGCCGCCGGTCGGCGAGCCGCTCTTTCTCAATGTCGCCGCCGGCATGCTGACGCGGCCCTACGACGAGGGCGACGCGCCCGATGGGCACGTCTATGCCGAGGCGCTCGGGCATTGGCGCAAGCTTGAAGGCCACCTCACCGCAAACGATCCTCGGCAGTTGGCCGATCTCGAACAGATCATTGCGCACAAGCTGCAGCGGGTGCGCTTCAAGGACCCGGTCGGCTGCGCCCTCGTCGGCGGCCAGAAGACCGGCAAGACCTTCCTCTTCGACACCATGCTGGCGGCGCTGATCGGCGACGAGCTGATCAAGAAAAGCTCGACCGCCGAGCTGCAGGCAGAGTTCCGGTTCAACGGTATCGAGCGGGTGCTGTTCTACGTCATCGAGGAGTGCCGCTTCAACGAGCTGCCGCGCGGCACGCTCCAGATGATCAAGGACGTGATGCGAAATCGGCGCATCCATCGCAACGTCAAGTACGGCGACATCGGCGATGTCGGCATCGTCTGCATCCCGTTCTTCCTCTCGAACGAGCTGAACCCGAGGCTCATCTTCGACGGCGTCCCTGACCGTGCCCTGGTCATCATCCGAGGCGAGCATCAGGCCGCGATGGGCATGAGCAAGGACGAATGGGAGAGGCACCAAGACACGATCCACGCGGAGCTGGGGGCCTTCGCCGAGGCCTTGAAGCGCGAGGATATCCGGCGCGCGCTCCTGCACCATTTTCTGGAGCTGGAACTGAAGGACGACATCTTCTCGAAGAACGAGAGCCGCGTCGACCCGGTCGATTTCGAGGAGGGGCAGGCGCCCGTCCAGGCGGCGCTCCTGGCCATTCTGCGCGAGGGCTACATCATGCCCCTGCGGCAGACGAACCAGCGCGGCCCCTCGATCCGCGATCCCTTCACGCTGGAGACGCTGGCCGCCGGCCTGCGCGAACGGCTCCGCGATCAGCGTGTCTCGACCTTCGACACGACGCCGAACCGTGCCGCCCTGGCGGTGGCCGATCTCTTCCGCGAGAACACGCGCGAACGGGGCTCTCCGAAGTCCAAGGGCACAACGAGATCGAAGCGCGAGAAGGTGCTCAAGCTCATCCGTTACTTCGACCGCGATGTGGACAAGGGGATGTACTATTTCAGCCTCCGCAGGGGCGCGCTCCTGGCGCTCCTCGAAGAGGTCGCCGGCATTCCGCTCGTCCCCGACTACACGCTCGAACCCGATGGTGAGCTGGGATTGGCGCCGACGCCAAGCAAGGCCGATCTCGCGCGCTGGTACAAGTACGCTGCCGAGCAGGCATCGAGCGGCGCCTTCTCCCGCTTTGGTATTGTTTGACTTTGGTCGTCACATGCGCCAGCTTACTCCTGCCCCACCGTCCCGTGGGGAGGAGCTGAAAATGTCAACCTACACAACGAACGAGCTATGGCGCACGATTGCCTATCTCAACGACGGCCTCGCCATCGCCGTCAAGGAGACCGAGGCGTTCTTTTCGCAGCCCCGGCTCAACCTCACCATCACGCAATGGCACGATACCCGCAGGCTCGAAGACGAGCTGAAGCGGACGCGCGCCATTCTCACCCGGCTCAACAACGAGATCGCCGACAACCTCATGCCGGCGCAGCTCGACGCTGCCGGTCTCCGGTTCGCGCCGCATGCCTACGGCACGGTGCGGATCAATCATCATTTCAAGGCAACGCAGGTGAAGGGCAAGCGTGAGCAGATCCACGCATGGCTCGGCGCCAACGGCTATGGCGCGCTCGTCGTGCCGACCGTCAATGCGCGGACCCTGGCCGCCGCACTCAAGGAGCCATTCGCACAAGGGGAGGTGATACCCGACGACCTGATCAAATGTAGCGTGAGGCGTTACTGCAGCTTTGGAGATGAAAATGGCACTGACGAAAGCGAGTAAGGTGAAGACCATAGAGACGAACGGGCGCGGCGAGATCGTCGACCGCCCGCTGTCTCAGGTTCCTTTCATCCCGACCGGAGACGACGGCTTCGGCGAGATGACCAAGGACAGCTACGAGATGCCGCGCATGAAGCTGTTGCACGGCGTCTCCCCCGAGGTGACGGGCAAGCTGCCCGACGCCGTCGCCGGCACGTTCTGGCACTCTGCCTTGGGCGAGAACATGGGCGACACCGTCCGCATCGTCGTCGTCCGGCAGACGCCCTACATTGCGCTGCTCGATCCGAACGTCGGCAAGGTGCTGGCGCGCGCGACCGTGCAGGGCGAATGGCTCGACGGCGCCGCCAACCAGACCTTCAACGTCGAGATCGGCCGCAAGCCGACCCAATGGCATACCAAGGGCAACCTCGCCGAGAGCGGCCTCGCCGTCCTCGGCTCGTCCGGCGGCTACTGGGGGGCGGCGACGCCTGCCTTCGACGTGGTGCTCTGGCTCGAAGCCGAAGAGTACCGGATGCCGGTGATGTACACGTTCAAGAAGACGGCCGCCCGGCCCCTTCGCGAGCTGTTCACGATCATCGACATGCGCAAGAACGCGGGCATCCCGCGCCATGCGCAGTCGTTCGACCTGAAGGTCAAGCAGGTGGACGGGCCGAACGCCCGCTACTACGTCCCGGCCTTCGTCGGCGCCGGCCGCATCATGGATGCGGCTCACGTCGCCTTCCTCCAGGGCCTCGCCCATCAGCTCGCCGGCACTAAGCTCAAGATCGTCGGCGACGACGACGGTGCCGACACCGTCGTCAAGCCGCAGGGTCCGGCCTCCTACGACGCCAACGACGAGCGGGCATACTGATGGAGCAGGCAGCCGGCGTAGAACTGAGGCTCACGCGCTTCGACCGCCTACGGCAGCGGATCAATGAGCTTGAGAGGGAGGTGGACTTCGCGATCACGCATCAGGATCAGGTGCGGAGCGATGTCACGGCCTTCCGCGACAAGGTCGAGAACGAGGGGATCACGGACATCCGCGTCGCGCTCGACTGGCTCGAACAGTACTTCGATCTGCCTGACTACAATCCAAGGGACCACGTTTGATGCCGACCCGTGAGGAACGGGTGGCTCAGCTCGTGCGCAACATCAAAAAGATGGCTGCGCACAGCCGTCTCAAAGTGATGAAGCAATGGCTCAAGGAGAATAGCTGATGCCGACCCGCGCGGAGCTGATGCTCGATATCGTCCGCTCTGCGCGGGTCATCGCCGTCGACACCGAGACCACCGGCCTCGACGCCTTCGATGATCACATCGTCGGCGTGGTCGTCGCAGGCGCCGGCCATTCGATCTACGTCCCCACCGAGCATACCGGCGGCGGCAATGACTTCGACGATCCCAAGCCGTTCTATACCGCGCTCGCCAGGGCGTTCGCGCTGCGTTCGCGCCTTGGTCTGCGAACGGTCCTGCACAATGCCGGCTATGACCTGTGGATGTTGGGGAAAGCGGGGATAGTTCTCGACGCCCCGCTCGAAGACACCATGATCAATGCGGTTCTAATCAACGATAACGAATTCAAATACAGCTTGGCAGAATGCGCCACCCGCTTCGGCGCGCCGTCGAAGCTCGGGGCGGAATTGGAGGAGGTGCTCAAGACCTTCGGCCGCAAGGGCGAGAAGAACGTCATGAAGCACTTTCACCGGCTTCCCGGCGACCACCACCTTGTCGCAGAATATGCAGAGGGCGACGGCACCACGACGCTCGCCTTGTGGGAGATCCAGCAACGCTACCTCGACGAGCGCGACCTTCGCCGCGTTCACCGGCTCGAATGCGACCTGATCCCACATCTCTACCGGATGCGGGCGCGGGGCATCCGCATAGACAATGCCTATGGTCCGACTGCCCTGCGCCATATCCGCGAAGAGGCGGCGCGCGTGCGAATGCATTTCCCCGATGGGTTCAACCCCTCGAAGCCGCCCGAGGTGATCCAATGGCTGAAGCAGCAGGGCGTGGCCGATCACGCCTTCCCGCTGACACCGGGCGGCAAACCAAGCACCGCCAAGGAATTCCTCGCCACGATCCCGCAGGGCGAGAAGGTCTTGGAATTGCGCCGGATCGAGAAGGCGGAAGGGACCTTCGTCAGGCCCCTCCTCGGAGAGAAGCAGCGTGGCGGGCGCATCTTCCCCGAGCTGGTGCAGGCCAAAAATGATGCGGGGAATGGGACACATACGGGCCGGTTCTCCTGTCGCGACCCCAACATGCAACAGGTGCCCAAGCGAAGGGAAGAGATCGGCAAGATGATCCGGCCCCTTGTCGTTCCCGACCCAGGGTTCGAGCTGGCCGAGAGCGACGTGTCGCAGCAGGAAGTCCGCCTCTATGCCCACTACGCCCAGGAGGAGAAGCTCCTGGCCGCCTACAACTCACCGACCCCGGTCGACGTTCACGAGATGACGCGCGAGCTGCTCGGCCTGCCGAAGGACACCGAGCCGCATCAGCCGAATAGGTGGCTGGCGAAAACTTTGGGGCTCAGCATCTTCAACGGCATGCAAGCGCCATCGGTCGCCACCGCCCTCAACATCGCCGAGAGCTACGCCGCCGACCTCATCGGCCGCTTCCTCGACGGCTATCCGGCCATCCATCAGTTCATGTTGGAGGCGCCGCGCGTTGCCTACCGCAACGGCTACGTCCGCACCGCCCTCGGCCGCCTCTGCCACCTGAGTTGGACCGAGCGCAAGAACGCCGTCTCGCGGGTGATCCAGGGGAGCGGTGCGGACCAAATGAAACTGATGCTGCTGCGCGCCTGCCAGTACGCCGACGCGCACCCGAAGATCCAGATCATGATGCCGATCCACGACAGCCTGCTGTGGCAGCGGGCGCGCGGCACCGACACTTCTGAATTCCAGCGCGTCCTCGACGACAACAGCGATCTCTATCAGGTCATCAACGGCGAGCGCGTCGACATGCGGCTCGGCTTCCCGATGTCGACCAAGTTCGGCCGCAACTGGAGCGAGGCGAGCTATGGAAAGTGAGATAGACCCCCACCTCGACGTTAAGGCCCAGGCCGCCTACGAGGCTTACTGGCGGGGTTTGACGGGGACGCAGCCAACACCGTGGTGGCAACTGCACAACGACCACAGGCGACGCTGGCGCGCGGTCGTACGGGCCATCCGCAATCGCAAGAAGGGGAAGACCAATGGCTGACGTTGCCGACGAGATCCGCAAGGCCGTGTCGAAGACCGCCTATCAGGCCGCGAGCGATGCGCCGCCGACTTCGCTGCGCCACATGGCCGGACAGCCCGACGAGGACTTCGCCAAGCTCCGCGCGCATGTCAGGGGCACCCTGATCTACGCGCACCGGCAGCTCGTCGGCGACGAGTGGCACCCCATCGATGACCGCATCCTCGATGCCGTCACCAACTGGCTCGAAGCGAAGAGGACGAAATGAGCCGGGACTACGGGCGCAAATATGCCGGCTCGCGCTGGCAAGTCTACGCCATGCTGGAGCCGCTCGGCTGGGTGAGCTGGCGCGAGCTGCATGCGATGTGCCAAGGCTATTCGGCGAGGCTGCGCGAGCTGCGGCGCCTCGGCTACCTGATCGCCTTGCGACCGGACCCGTCCGGCGACGGCCAGCTTTACCGCCTCGTCTCGACCATCCCCTTCCTGCCCCTGGGGAAGCGCGTGAAGCTCTACATCCCCGAGGAGGAGGTCGAGGGGCTGATCCTCGGCGAGGTGTCTGACACGGTCGTTGAGATCGCCGCCGTGGCGCTCGCCATCTTCAAAGCGAACAAGCACAAGCTATGACCCGCTTCTACGTCATCTGGTTCATTGCTGCCTTCGCCGCGCTCGGGCTCATCGCCTCGCCCTGGCCGATCAATCTTGTCTTCGGCATCGTCATGCTCGGCTGCGTCTCGATGCTGACTTTCGGGGAGAACTGGCTTGACCGAGGCTGATCTCAAGCGGGCCCTGCTGCGCTCCCTGCGGGCGCAGGGCGGCGTCGGCTACCGGAACGAGGACAAGTACCGGGTGGGCGCGCCGGACCTCTACATGCACGCGAACGACATGCCCCCCTTCCACCTCGAAGCGAAGATGCTCCGCGACCGGGCTTCGCTGCACTGCACCGAGCAGCAGGCGGCGACGCTCCTCGATCTCGACCGGCCGCCCTGGGCTCACGCCGCGATCATCGGGTTCAGTGAAAAGCGTGATGCCCTCTACATCGGCCGCCCCGGCGACCTCCTGAAGGACTGCCGCTACGTCCCCAGGCCGAGCCGGTTTGACAGCTCGGACTGGCGCATCTCCGAGCTGCTCGGCAAGTTTCACTACGATGTCCTGCGGGGGGTTGTGGTGCCGTGAGCGATAGACATGAGTGATGATCTTGTGAGGCGGTTGCGGCAAGCCGTACTCGACAAAGACAACTTTCCGCGCATGGACAGCGAGAGGCAAGTAGCATGTGGGCTCGCCCGCGAAGCCGCCGCCGAGATCGAACGGCTGAGGGCCGCGCTGGCGGAGGAGAAGGCTCACGCCGACCGCACGAACGCATGTAGTCTCCAGGTGAACAAAGAGAACGAGCGGTTGCGGGCCGCGCTGAAGGCGGCGCGGGAGGCGTGAAGGATGGGGGTTGATTTAGTAAAATAACCACGCTATGGTCATGGGGACATTGTGAGGACGACATGACCACCCTGACCCCCCTTCAGATCAAGGCCCTGGCCACGGCCAAGCACCGCCCCGGCTTCTGCTACTTCCTCGAAATGGGCCTGGGAAAATCCCTGCTCGCCCTCGCGGAATTCACCAACCTCATCAACGAGGACCGCCGGGCCACCCGCCTCGTCGTCTTCTCCCCCAATTCCTTCAAGCTCGGCTGGAAAGCCGAGATCGAGAAGCACGGCATGGACTTCGAGGTCCACGTCTACTCCGCGTCGAAGGACAAGAAGGGCCAGATGTTCGTCGACCGGGGCCTGCACGCTCCCGCCCAGGGCGGGTTCACCAAGCCGGCCATCCTGATCGTCAACTACGAGGCGCTCAGGCTGCCCAAGGTTCGCACCTTGGTCGAGACCTTCACGCGCGGCCGGCGGGCGATGCTCGTCTGCGACGAGAGCATCAACCTCAAGAACCCGGTGGCGAAGAGGACGCGCGCCGTCCATGCGATGGTGCGCTCGTTCTCCTACGTCCGCCTTTTGAGCGGTAAGCCCCAGACCCAGGGGCCGCACGATCTTTGGGGTCAGCTCACCACCATTGGCGCGCTGAACGGCGAGCGGTTCTTCAACTTTCGCGGGCGCTACTGCAGGATGGGAGGCTTCGAGAACCGGCAGGTGATCGGCGCCCAGAACGCGGCCGAGCTGCAGCAGCGGATCGCCCCGCACGTCATCATCGCCAAGAAGGCCGATTGGCTCTCGTCCCTGCCGGCGAAGAGCTACACGACCCGCGACTACGAGCTTAAGGGCGTCCTGGCGGCCGAGTACGCGAGGATGGAGAACGACTTCCTCGCGTTCATCCGCAAGCCGGACGGTCAGGCCGAGGCAGTGCGCGTCGAGATAGCGTTGTCAAAGTATCAAAAGTTGTCGCAGATCCATTGCGGCTTCATGTTCGACGAGAACGGCACCGCGCACCAGATGGTGCCGGACAAGGACAACAGCCGCCTGCAGGAGCTGCTCGAAATCCTTGAGACCGAAGTGGTCGGCAAGGCTGCGATCTGCTTCAAGCACCGCTGGGTCGGGGAGCATCTCCTCGGCGCGCTCAAGGCTTACAAGCCGGCCATGCTGATCGGCGGCATGAAGCCCGAGGCCATCGAGAGCGAGAAGGCCCGCTTCAACACGGACCCGGCAACGCGCGTGATCCTGCTCCAGATCGACACCGCCAAGGTGGGGCACACGCTGCTCGGCATCCAGAACAGCCCGAGCGACGCCTGCTCGACCATGATCTTCTACCAGAACGATTACAGCCTCGACAGCAGGTATCAGATCGAGGACCGCATCCACCGCATCGGCCAGCGCGGTGCCGCTCTCTACGTCGACATGGTCGGCTCGGAGATGGATGCGCGCATGGTGCGTGCGCTGCAGCATAAGGAGAGCATGTACAGAGCTATCTTCGGTAAGTAAGGTAGGAAACCCTCCCCCCGGATTGGAAACAGGGGGAGGGCGGTCACCTCGACCAAGGCAACCGGCCATAGGAGGGCCGATCCCCATGGACAATCTACCCGTCACAATCGCGCCTGCCAACCAGGGCCACAACTCTGGCCCGACCCTCAAGGATCTCGGCGCCCAGGGCCGCGCGACGATCAAGAAGTACGACAAGGCCACGGCCTCGCATCAGCGATCCGCGACCGAGGCCCAGGCACACGCCATGAACCTCGGTCGCATCATCAGCGAGGGCAAGGCGGCATGCACCTCGACGAAAGAGTTCGGCCTGTGGATCAGGGTGAACAAGCTCGATCAGGGCTCGCTCGGGGCGCAGACCGAATTGAACGCCTGCATGCACCTCTACGAGCGCGTTATCCGCGATGCCGAGTTCACCCTCACCGGATGCCGGGACTGCACGCCGACGAACATCATGAAGTGGGCGCGGCGCATGCACTCGCACCTCTTCGAGGCGCGGCCGAAGGTCAAGAAGCGCGAGCGCACGACCCTCGACATCGTGGTCGAGGCGGTGCGCGAGACGCCCCTCGACATCGGCGCCGGCCTCAAGCGCGAGCTGACGCGGGACGAGATGAAGGCATTTCGTCAGGCTCTCATGGGGAAGGTCGAGTGATGGGTGACCTTGCCCTCGGTCTCAGCATGCTCTTCCTCGTCTACATGCTCTGCTTCCAGAAGTGACGATCAGGGGGCGGCCAGCTCGCTGGTCGTCCCCGACATCAATGCCTCGATGGCCTGCTGATAGAGCGTCGGGTTGCCGGCCAGCTTCAGTACGAGATCCGGCCGGTTCGCCAGGAGCCCGAGCACCTGCGAGGCCGAGCGCGAGCCGACGTTCTGCCCGATCTGCTTGAGCCCCGCGATGACGCCCGGCGCCGCAATCCCGGCCATGCCGCCGACCGCATAGGGCAGCCCCGCCGCATGCGCAGCCATCTCGGCACCCGCCCCGAGGATGCCGGACGAATAGGGCTTCGTCGCTCCCGCCGCTGCCGTGCCGACGCCCTGGAGCACCCCAGGCGGTCCCCCAGGCGGCCCTGCCTCGGCCGTCATCTGGCGTTTGAAGGCAGGCATGATATCCCGACCCTTCTGGAGGGCGAGGGTCTGTGCCTCGGACGAGAAGGGCCCTGGCGCGTTCGCCATCCGGCCGCCTGCTCCGACCCTGCCGACGACCGAGCCGGCGCCGCCGGTCAGGGCATTGATGACCGTGTCCTGTCCGATGTCGGCCGTCGCCTCGCCGCCGGTCTTCTCGCCGCGCACAACCTCGCCAACGCGCTTGCCGACCGAGGCCGGCAGGCCGCCACCGGCCATCTGTGCCATGCGCGGCAGGATGCCGGCCCCGGCGATGGCAGGCGCAGCGAACGGCATCATGGCGGCGCCGGCTGCGGTGCGGACGCCCTCGACGGCGCCGGCCCCGAGCCCAGAAGCGATGGGGTGCTTCTCCTTGTCCCGCGCGAGCTGATCGTTCAGCTCCTCCTCGGTGTTCACCGGCACGTCCGGCAGGGGCGAGGCGCCGACGCTCTCGCGGATGGTCGAGGCGACCTTGCGCAGCGGCTGCTCGAAATACTTCTGGAGGTACGGCAGGGTCTTCGGCCCGAAGCCCCCGACGAAAGCGTTGGCAGCGGCCCGGCCGGCGGCGTTCGGCGCGGTGTCGGTCTCTTCCTGCTTCAGCAGCTCCTGCACGGTCGGCGACTTGAGCGGGTTGTCGACCGGCCCTTCCTTCGGCTTGCCCTTGTTGCGCTCGAACTCCGCGAGGGCGGCCTCTAGTTCGGGGCTGAGTGGCATGTCACTTCTCCCCGGCTGCTTGACGCTGGGCAATGATGAGATCGAGCACGCCCGCGCTGTCGTAGCCATACTTGCTGCGGTTCATCGCCTCGATGGCGGTCTTCCTCGCGATGAGATCCTTGAGCGGCTCCTGGCGGTAGCTCTGCACGACCTCGGGCGGAAGCTTCGCGTTCACCACCTCCTGCTGCCGGGCGATCAGATCGTCGGCTGTAGACTTGCCGTAGATCGAGGCGAGGTAGCGCCGGCCCTCGGGCGAGCGTACCGCCTCGGTGACGACGTTGGCGTCGACTGCGCGCAGCTCGTGCTTCTGCAATGGCGGCGGTCGGGTATCATCGACATCGTCGTCGGGAGCGCCGATGGCCTTGCGTCCACGCGAGCGGGACGTGGTGGCCCGGTCGATGCGCTTGCGGTCGAGGAGATCGCGGATCGCCAGGACGCGCATCATCTCGTCGGAGGAGAGGTTGCGCGAGCCGGCGACGGCATCTTGCAGCATCTGCCGGTCCTTCTCGGAGAAGGCGCCCTTCATGTCCTGGCCGGCCGAGATCACCTCCCCTGCCGACTGCGCCAGATACTGCCGCGTCAGCCGCTCAGCCTCGGCCTGCTCGGAGCCGGGGAACAGCGTCACCGCGAGCTGGCCGAAGGTCTCGGCGCCGAGGTAGCCGGTGTTGAGCTTGGTCCGTTCGAGCACGGCCCGGCGCGCGGCGCGCTCGGCCATGTCCATGGACGCTTTGTCGAGGGTCTTCTGGCCCTCTTCCACCTGCTTGCCGGCGATCTGGGTGCGCGCGGCACCCTGGCCCTGCTGCTGCGAGGTCAGGATCTTGCCGGTCTCTGAGACGATGGACTTCGGGTCCATGGTGGCGAGCGTCTCGGCCGGGATGCCGGTCAGCGCCGAGAGCCGTTCGAGGTTCTCGGGGCTCTTGAGTTCCTTCGGGTCGAGCAGCTCCAGCTTCTTGACCTGATCCTCGGTGATCGTCTTGCCGGTCCTAGCCTGGACTTCCAACTGTTCGAGCTGCGTCTTGGTGATCTCCTCGCGTGCCTTGTCGGTCTCGACCCCGATCTTGCCGGTCTCGGCCTTTGTCTTTTCGAGATCGGCAGCGCTCTTCTCACCCTTCGCCGTGTCGACCGTGCCGGTCGGCAGGTAGGGCGTGCCGGCGGGGGCGTTCTTCGCCCGCGAGACAAAGGTGCCGTCTTCGAGGATCTTGGTATCGGTCTGCGGATCGAAGAAGTCGGCGACGAGCTTCGCATAGGCCGGCGGATTATTGGCGCGCAGCGTGAGCAAGGCCTCCTTCGAGATCCGGCCGCCGACGCGGGGATCGGCGACGATGCTGTCGATGCGCTTGTTGTCCTCGGCCGTGGCGATGATCCCTTCCTTGCGCTTCTGGAACTCGCCGAACTGACCGAGGGTCAGGTCACCGGATGGCCGCTCGACCACCTTCGAGTGGCTGGCGCCGCCGCCCCCGCCTGACCGCGCCTCAGCGAACTCAGAGATGCCGCCGAAGATGTTCGCGAGCGCCTGCTCCTGTGCTGCCTCGGCTTGCCGCTTTCGTAGCTGCGCCAGATAGGCGATGTAATCCGGCTGCGTCTCCATGAACGAGGTCAGGTCGCCACCGGCCGTGCCTGCAGGCTTGGTCGTTCCGCTCGTTGGGGAGGCCCCTGGGGCCGGTGCGTTGGGATCGCCTGCCCCGACAGGCACGATCCCGCCATCGGGCTGTACGGCCCTCCTGGCCACCGGGGAGGGGAAGCCAGGAGGGAGCACTCCCCCACCTGCGGGAGCGGGCGGGGGAGGCCCGCCACCACCCTCGCCATACCGGCTCGGATCGGACTGCTGACGGGCTTGGTCCGAACCGGGCGGAAAGGGAGTGGTGGTGTTCGTGTTCTCGAAGGGGCCCATCCTCGGCGAGGTGAACATCTTCAAGAGGCTCATCAGATCCTGGCCGACAGCTTCCGTAGACATCAGAGCAATCCTTGCACGCGCCTGCCGAGGACGCCGCCCATGCTCGGCACCTTGCCGACGACGGGCATTGCCTTTTGCTGGGCTTCGAGGAGCTGCTGCATGAGCTGCGCCCCGCCCTGCGGGATGTGCGGCTGACCGGCCGAGCCGATGTTCGCCGGGGTGAGCTTGCCTTGCTGACCACCGAGGGCCGGCATGCCGGCGACCGCCTTGTTCAACTTTTCGAGGAAGCCGGGGTCACCGGGCTTCGCGGCGCCGGGAGCGCCGACCGGCGCCGCAGCCGGCGCGGCTGCCCCGCCAGCGGGCGGCGGTGCCGCCTGCCCGCCGATTGTCGTTCCAGAGCTGGTCGGCTTGGTTACGTCGATCTTGGGCGGCACGATGGGGGCCGGCGCGGCAGTGCGCTCGTCCGGCCCACCACCGGCATTCGGGGGGCGCCCGGTGAGGAGCGGGCTCGACGCATCGGGGTCGCGCGCCACCGTCCTCGGGGTCGGCGGCAGCAGCGGCGCGGCAGGCGGCGCCACCGTACCGGGCGGGAGCTGCTGTCCGGTCGCGGGAACGGTGTAGCCCGCGTCAGCCACCTGCACGGGGTTCTGGTCGATGATGCCGCCGGGCGTGCCGCCCATCTGCGGCACGCCGGGGACCGGCAGGTTCTCGAAGAGCTGGCCGCTGCTCGGCGGGCCGAAGAGGTTGCCGCCCATCGGGCCGCCGAAAATGTCGAGAATGTCTTCAAAGGCCATGGCTCACCCCAATAGTCCGACCGGCATGCCGGTGCGTTGCGCGCGCTTGTTGTCGAGGAGCGTCGCCATCAGCGTCGCCGCCGAGGCTTGGCCGTCGCCGGGATCGCCACCCTGCGCCGTCACGGTCGCGTTCGGCGGCCCGGCCTCCATGGGTGCGGGATCGAGGATGCCCTGCGGCGGCGCCGGGGCGGCAGCCACGTCCTCGGTGACCCCGGTGCCGCCCGAGAGCATGTCGAGGCCCGAGGAGAGGTTCATGGCGGCATAGTCCGGCGGCGCCTCGGGGGTAGGCGGGGCGCCCGTCACAGTAGCCCCGCCCCCCGCAACGGCGGTCCCCGAAGGAGCTGGGGCGCCACCGCTTTGGCCCGAGCGGACGCGCGCCGCCGCCTCCTGAAACCAGCCCGGCGTCTTGCCGATAGAGGAGTAGTGATAGTCCGGCCCCCAGGCGGCCGGCGCGCCCGTCCGCATGTCGATGTGGGCTGAGGTCGAGCCTGGGTAATACCCGATGCCGCGCGCGCCCAGCTCGACCGCCCGGTTGATAATAGCTTTTTGCTGGTCCTCGGGCAGGCCGCGCAGGCCGATGTCGAAGGCGGTGCCGTGCGTGTGCTGGCTGTCCTTCGCGCCGCCGACCTTGCGGTTATATTCCGGCGAGCGATCCTGCGAGGTGATGCGCAGTTGCGGAAACTCAGCCTGGAGGCGCGCCTTCATCTCGGCGATGTTCGAGACGCCAGACCGTGCCACCGCCTGGGCCGCCTGCTGCACGCCGGGGTCGCCGGCCGAGGCGCCGGCATCGGCCAGCACCTGCTGCGCCTTGGCGTAGCGCATGGCATACTCGTTGCCCTGGGCATCGAGGGGGCGCTCGTAGGCGAGGCCGCCGCGCACGCCCTGCTCGAGATTGCCTGCCCCGCGCAGCATGCCACCGGCCCGCTTCTCGGCGCCGCTCAGCTCGGAGACGAGGAAGGAGAGCTGACGCTCCAGCTCGTCACGCGCGGTCGGGTCCTTGTACGCCTGCATGGCCGCTAGGCGGTCGTCGCGCCATTGCCCGATGCCGGCGGCCGAGCCGCTGTCGCCGCGCACCCCGGTGTCGAGGGTGTCGTAGCTCTCCTGCATGAGGTTGCCGACGATCCCCGCCGCCGCGCTCGGCGAGAAGCCGTGCTGTGTCAGGTAGACATAGGCCCGTGCGGCGTTCTCGGAGATTGGCATCTAGGCCTCCGCGTAGGCCGAGAGGTCGATGATGCGCTTGCCGCCGATCTTCTTCACGGCGCCGGGCAGGATCTTCTCCACGTCCTGCGCCATCGGCCCGACGCGCTTCGGGCCCATCGGAGTTTTACCCTTCTTACTGCGGTTTACGTCCGCCTTGTAATCGTAGGCGTAGATGGGTAGGCCATCGATGTCGCCGAGCTTCTCGACGTTCGTCTTGAGCGCGCGGTCGGAGGCGCCCGCGAAGGCCCCGAGAAGCCCGATCAGGGATTTCCCGATGCCCATCGCTTGGCCTAGGCCACCCCCGCCGCCGCTCGACCGGGTCGTGGACGTGCCGCTTTCCGTGTGGCCGTACGGGGTCAGCCCGAGGGTGCTGAGGAGGATGTTGAGCCGCTTGAGATCGTAGTCTTCCTTGTCCTGCCACTTCGCGCGCTTGTCGTCATACTCGCGCTGCGTCTGCTCCTGCTGCATCTGACCGAAGCCGAGATAGCTCGCCATCTCGTTGAGGCGCGCGGCCTGGGCCTTGTCCGCCGTCGAGACCAGCCCCTCGGACGCCTGGATATCCTGCGCATGCGCGGAGAGGTCGTTGCGGCGGCTCTCGATCTCGGCCGCCTGCTGCCAGTCGCCGGTCGTCTTTGCCGCCTGATACTGCCGTTCGAGATCCTGCTGCGCCAGCTTGGTCGCGGTGTCGAAACCCTCCGAGCGCAGCTTCGCCGAGGTGTCGCCCATGGCCTGGATCGTCTTCGCCCCGGCGACGCCTTGCTGGATCGCCTGCCGCGATCCGCCGAAGGCCTTCTTCGCCGCCGCATCGGAGGCAATGGCGCGTTGCTGGAGCTGGCCCTGCTCGCCCATGGCGCCGAGGGTGCGCTGCTCGACGTTGGCGATGTACGGGTTCAGGTAGGTCGAGACATCGACATCCTTCATCGTCGGCGCCGTGACCGAGCGGTTCTTGATGTCTTCGGGGTTGTAGCCGAGCAGGTTCGTCAGCGCCGCCGTGGCGCTATCGTAGTTGCCGTAGTAGTCATCGAGGCCGCCGAGCTTCGAGCGCGCCGTCTTCCAGTCCGCCGTGAGCGGCGCCACCGTGGGCCCGCCATAGGCCTTGTAGGGCTTGTCCGCGATCTGCTGCGCGAAAGCGTAGTTGTCCATGCCGGCCTGCTCGACCCATGCGGGGAGCCTGACCTCCTTGGTTTCCTGGGTCGTCTGAGACTGACCGCCGCCGCCCATGTCATAGCTCCTTCATGTATATGCGCTGGCCATTCGTCCAGCCGCGCGGCAGGGCCCACTTCGCCCAGCCGGCGCGCCCGAAGCAGCGGACGAGCGTGCATTCGTGTTCCTTCGCGAACGCCATGATCTGATCGTGCAGCTTCTCGGCCTCGGGCATGTCGCCGACGACGAGGAAAATTTCGAGGACGCGGCGCTGCGGGAACTGAATGATTTGCGTGATGGCCCAGGTCTCGCCCTCGACGAACGACTGCATGTTGCCCTCGCGGATCAGGTCCACGATGTCGTCGAGTGTGTGCGTGCCGCCCATCCCGACGAGAGCTTCCTGCAACTGTTCGAGGCGCGCTTTCATGTCGGTGGCAATGCATTCGAGTTGGTCGAGCCGAGCGGCTCGGAGACGATGGTGCCGTCGTTCTCGACCTTGACCTTGAACACGGTGCCGTCCGGCGCCGTGAACATGCGCGAAGGCTGCGTCGTGCCGAGAGGTGGCCGGCGCTGGAGCTGCGTCGCGAGCGTCGAGGTCAGCGACACGAGGAACGAGCGGATCGCCTCGGGGTCCTTCACGTCGAGGCCGGTCGGGTCCGGCAGGCGGGGCGGCGGTGTCGCCAGGGAGCCGAGGTTCTTCATCGTCCACCTCTCGGAAAGACCTTGACCAGCATC
>Ga0157376_10000169_pt1 | contig 45118 bp, 51 predicted proteins | sample M45metaG_FD_121801 | JGI IMG/M metagenome (GOLD analysis project Ga0157376, IMG submission 121801) | Miscanthus rhizosphere microbial communities from Kellogg Biological Station, Michigan, USA - M4-5 metaG | ecosystem: Host-associated > Plants > Roots > Rhizosphere > Soil | place: USA: Michigan...
AGACTCTGGGTAGAGTGTTGTTTTCACCGGGTCTACTGGCAAGTAGAATCAGGATGTTGAATCCTAACACTTACATTATGGCTAGTCCATATGTAAGGAAACAGTATCTCAAGGCGGCTGTATCGACTGCGGGTGCGTGGTTCGCATTTGCTGAACTAGCTAAGATGGCAGGTGGTGACGAAGTTCAGGTAAGTACCGACCCAACAAGTGCGGACTTCGGTAAGGTGAGAATTGGTGATACGCGGTTAGATGCAGCAGGTGGATTCCAACAGTTCCTCGTAGCCTTCGCCAGAAGTATGGCAGGTGGTGCTACATCGTCATCTACCGGACAGTTCCATCCGTTCGGTGAGGGCTATCAAGCACAGACGCAGGAAGATATGATGCAGCGATTCATGGTGAACAAGTTGAATCCAACTGCGAAATTCGCGTATGACATAGCGAATGCGTCTCAGTACAATCCGTTCCATCTCGGAGATAGAACCTTACAGATGTTTATTCCGCTGATTGCTCAGGATATGCAGGAAATGGCGAAGAACAATCCAGAGTTACTTCCCTGGATGGTTCCCGCCATGTTTGGTATGGGTACTCAGACGTACAGTAAAGGTGAGTCAGTCGGTAAACTTGTTGACCCGAGGAATGACATACTGATTGGTGGTGGTATACCGCCGAATCATCTAGGTGGACTCAGGCCGTAGAGTATCCCTATGTAGTTTCATTTTGCAGTATACGCAGTAGGTCATACGTCCGAACATAACTGCTTCGCATACACCACAGGTCCAATTCGGTACATTCAAGTACCATTGAACCCATGCGGAATCAGTTAGTTCGGACGTATCTGTTTCACGTTCTGTAGGGAGAGGGATTCTCATCTGTTCTTGCCAGTGAATCGATTACTATATTCCTTTACCTGATGGTCAGGCATCACATAGATGATGTTGTTCCCAATACTCTCTGTCTTAATCATCCCTGCCTGATCGAACGAGTTCATTATCTCATCGAGTTCGTCTGCTTCTTTGTAGTGGGACCACATCTTCTTGAGTAGCATAGCTCGACTGATTTGGTGCGTATCCCTTCCAAGTAGTTCCTCAATAATCAGGGTCTTAATTCCCTTAGCCTCACTCAGACCCTTCTTGCCGTAGGTCATCTGTCGTACATTACCTATCAGTTTCCTACAATACTCGATGGCGAGTTCCATCGAATCCCTATCGATGTATAGTTCCAGACTCCTGCTTAACGAGAGGAGCATCGCCACTTTCAACACGGAGTCACCGAATCGATTCAGTGTACCTGTATCATCCTTCAGTTCAGGATTGTGCATATCTTCAATGAACTCGTCGTACCAAGTTTGGTACAGCAGTCCAGCGTCACTGAAGTAGGCAATTTCTCCAGTCTGTTTTTCGATATGTGGAATGTGACATTCTTCGGTCGGTTCAGTACACGCTAGTGGTCGAAACGGCCCGGAGAGTTTCGCTACCTCTTTTAGATACTCTATTGACTCATCATACTTTGGCGGATTCAGTAATGGCACGAGTAGGGAGTTAGCTCGATTCCGTTTACGCTCAGAGATGATGAATGTTCGAGCGAAATAGCCTCCGTGTATATCTTTCTTTCCGAAGAAGTCCGTCGAGTGCGCGTCATTAGTAGCGGTGAACATACTGATTGTAGGGTCCTTCAAGTTGAACGACTCCATCTTGAGTAGTGACCTCCACTCACCTGTATTGTACTGTCTATCATACAGGTCCGTCAGTATGTCCGTGGCTACCTTGTCCTCTACTATCGAACTAGTTAATTCTGAGCTACAAATGAACGCATTCGATTTTGCATTTACTCTCCCACCTGGTTGAGTCTGTGCTGTCCCTAGTTCTTTCAGAATACCCTGAATACTGCTCCTACCACTGATTATCCTCGTGTTATTTACACCCCTAACCAACTGCTTAGCCATGCTTATCGGAGGTCCTTTTTTAAGGCCGGATTCAGCATGTAGCATCACGTAGATGTTCGGATACAGTTTGTAGATTTGTCTATCAATCCATACGTTATCCTTTACTACTGCCGACAGTGATACGATTCCGCCCCAGAGCCAAAAGTTAGTTGGACTCTCTAGTTCTGAGTGTTGAGAGAGTAATGTATCCAGCCATGTCATCCTTCATCCTGTACCATGAACTGTTCGGTTATAGTCAAATTCTTAAGAACTGGTAGTTCAGCCTGTATTATCTCAGGAAACTTGTACTTTTTCAAGTCCTTATAGTTAGTCCCTACCTCTACGTCACACGGAATCTTGAGGAACCGACGAGGCAGCGAACAGACAGTGAAGTTAATCGGACGTTCCATCTCCCTCTTAGCTATCGTGATAAAATCATCGAGATACTCTTGACGCACGCTAAATAGAAGCGCGTCATGTGCTTCAAGAATAATCTTTGCATACGGACATTGCCGCTTAATTCTAATACCAGCCGCTTTGGTATTATCAGTAACAGCTCGTTGGGGCAGATAAGAAAACGCTTCTCTAAAAAGGTCATCGCCCCACCTTTCATAGAATATACGAACACCTCCTCTATCCGCATCGACCCCGTAGGGGAGTGGTGCTGCGAGTTGTCTTGTATTTTTGAGGCATTCAATAACCTCGGCATGGAACACCCTCTGTATCTTTGGTTGGCGGAGATGAAATATCTTCAACGCCTTCTCTGCTGTATGCTCGTCGATCTCTATGGGAATCTTGTACTTTCGAGCTTGTGTATTGAGTTCTGTAGACGCACGCCGCTTACCGGCTCCGAGGTGTCCCGCGTGTCTGAGAGTCTTACCAGCAAATCGAATCGGGCTTTCATATCCCAATACTTTTTTTGAGTAATCAGATTCCACCCCACCGAAAAACCAAGAAGCAGTAAGAGCGTGGTAGTCATGTTCGTCTATGTCCTTTAATGCCTGCTCATCTGTAGCGAGGTTGAACACCACACGAGCTTCAGCTTGTGACGAATCTAGTTGAACGAATACTTCTCCCTCATCAGGCTCGTACATGGAGCGAACATCACCGCCTATATCTCCATGTTTCGTCATGGTCTGAAATGCTGTACCCATGACTTTCAGGTCCTTCTTATTCCCACTACCTACGAGGTCTATCAGTGGTCTAATTGGTGGGTCCTGTTGACCCGTACTAGTGCGACCAGTTTCGAGGCACATGAAACAGGTAGTCCGCATCTTACCATCATAGTCAGGTAGAGCCATCAAGTAGGTGTTGATAGTCTTCTTCACACGCCGTCGTTCCAAACACTTTTCAATCCACTCCCTATGTTCAGGAGCTTTGATTCCCCACTTCAGATTCAACAGTGCAGTTAGTTCTTCTTCTCCAGTTCCTTTTCTTGCGGGAAGTTTCCATATGTTGAAAAGAAGGTCGAAAACTTGAAGTGGAGAGGAGATGTTAATTTCAACTCCTGCAAGTTTGAACATGTCATAACCCAGTCGCTCATCCCACTCGATGTACTTTTTGAGAAGTTGTTCTTGTCTTTCGCGGTTGACTCTGAATCCATTGTTTTCTATCTCCGCATAAAAGTCGGGAAGTTTCATGAGAAAGTTCTCATAGAACTTCCTTACACCAAGTTCATCTAGGTCCGCATCCATCGCCTCATTTATTTCGAGAGTAACGCAACTATCTCTGGCGCAGCCCAAGAGTAAATCTCTAACCGACCCTTCATACATACCTTCATCTTTATAGAAGGGTTCTCTAGTGTAGATACTTGTAAGAAATGCAAGCCCTTTCGGGAGTTCAGGGTTAATTGCGAAGGCTTTAAGCAAAGTATCTGAATGGATTCCTCGAATGGTGAATCCGAGTCGTTTGAGTTTGTCACGATCGTAATTAAAGTTTTGTCCAACAATTTTCTTCTCCCATAAAATCCGGGCTAACATAGCCCAGATAGTCCCGAGGTCTGAATCTGGTATGTCCGAAATACCATCTCGATTCCACAACGGTACGGTCATTCCGTGAGATTTAGTGAAAGCAAGGCCAACGCAAATAGGCAGACAGTGACCACCAGCTTCAATATCAACACTGAGTAATTCCTGATTCTTATATCTCTCCAAGAATTCATGTAACTCCCCACTACTCCGACATACCTGTAGGAGTCGAGTAGGTAGTTCAATACCAGGAGATAGTGACTCCGCCCATGCGCGAGCGAAGTCGAATATCATTACTTGCCGATTCCAATAACCTTTAATTTCTCCACCACTAGCAGAATGCAACAGGTGTGCGGGATGATAGGTAGGCACAAACTTCGTGCCCATTCCCCACATGATGCTTCCTCTGTGCTTAGAAATTTTAGTTTTCCCGGTAAGCGCCCAAAGCGCAGTCCCACCGAGAGCCAGTATACAGTTTGGTTTGATATCGCCAATCTCAGTCCTCAGTTCAGTTAGTTGTTGGTCCATATCGATCCCGTAGTCACGAGCGCGGATATGAAACGGTAGTTTCTTCTTACCTACATTCGGTGGAACCTCGAACTTGCAGACGTTAGTTATCCAACACTCGTGACGAGGTATACCTGCATCCTTCAGCAGCCTATCGAGTTCTCTACCTGACGGGCCTACGAATGGCTTACCCGCGGCAGTCTCCTCTTTCGACGGAGCTTCACCTAATATCAGCAACTTGGGACCTACAGGTCCTATTCCTGGTACATACTTATGCTCCATCCGTCACCTCGAAAGTTTTACCGCATACCAAGCAGTAATAGAAGCCGGGGCGTATCGGGTCCAGCATATCTCTATCATCATTCTGACAGTGCGGACATTTCAGTGTTTTCATTAGTCTCGACCTTTGGTTTTTCAATTACTCGCACATGAATAGCTCGATATCCCTTCATCGGTAGTCTGACTGGCGTAAACTCCACAGTCATACCAGTCTTCAATTCGAGGAAAGGAAGTGTGTCCTGTCGTAGTGCGGTCCAGTGAAAGAAAATCCGTGTAAACTCAATCTCCCTAGATGAGATAAAGCCCCATCCCTGCTTACTCATCTTGATGATTCGTCCCACTACTTTATTAGTAACCACATCAGTCATTTCATTCTCCGTATCGGTGAAAAAAGCGGAGGCGCACCCGTAACCCACTTACTAGTGGTCTTGAGTGCGCCCCCTATCACCCGACTCAGTTACCTACTCAGCCGCCTTGTCAGGTGAATCCTCGTCTTCCTCAATCTCGTCATCATCGTCCTCGAATTCTTCCTCGTCGTCTTCTGGCTCCTCACCATCAGAGTCCGCGTCTTCCTCTGTTGGATCTTCTTCTTCGTCAGGCACAGAAATGGGAAGGTCGAGCTGCTCTTGTTCCGCTGTCTCGTAGTCGTATATATCCACAATACACCTCTAGTTGTTGGGCCTGCTTTTAGTGAGGCCACGACTTGTTGTAAGGCGAGGGTTCCATCATTTTATGTGCTTACTGTCACCCACAACCCTTCACACAACCTGCGAATAAACTACCTACACTTGGGTTCAGCTAGGCAATCATACAGGAAACTTAAACTAGTTGTACCGAATCCCCACCGCTCGGTACCACACGGTTGAATCACTAATAGTGGATGATGGCCGAAACCACTACTAGTTCGAGGAAACTAGCTACGGACGGTGCGATACTTGTGGCTGACCTGATTCTTCATGCGGCCCTGCCACTCACCCGTCTCGATGAACACTTCCACTTGTTTACCCACGGCGTTCGCCAAGTCGAAACGCTGACCTGACTTTACGTCCACTCCGAAAGCAGCGAGAAACCCGACTGCGAAACCAATCGCCTTCGAGTTGAAGTTCCAATCAATCGGAACTCCAGCGAAATCCTCGCTGCCGTTGTCCGCGTTCCGCACGATGGCGGCCTCTACGGGGTAATTGGTGGAACCACCATCCTTCGACGGTGCCTCACCAATGTTGTTGATGGTAACAACGTACCATCCCGGCTCCACAATCTTTCCGCGGAGCAAGTCACGATCTGAGAACTGAATGATAGGCATAACTCTCCTGTTTACTTCGTTGTTGTTTTCTTCGTTCGGTGGTAGAGTGATTACTTCGGCCATGTATCACCTTAGAACTTTGTAGTAGGTGTGTACACTTCTGTGGTTTTGGCGATGGCTGGTCTGATGTATGTGTCATACAGTGGCTTGTCACCGAAAACAATTTCTCGGGGTAGGCCGATACCTGACCGCGCAAAGTCATCACCAGTATGTTCGGTAAGTAGTGAGTATTCACCTCCTTGAGTTGGGTCAAATCCCCGCTTGATATTGAAGTGATAGACCTCACCACAATATGCGGGTATCTTAGCTGCCACATTCTTACCAGCCGTCACAATCTGCCGGCTGATATGAGTGACATTCTTCGTGGTATCCCGATACTCAGCCTTCACCACATGAGCAATCAGGATAACATTTACCTTATTGAATGAATTGATGTTCTTCGTTAGTGCCATCAATTCGTTTAATGCTGAAGATTCAGCGTTATAGTCCTCAATTTCATTCACCGCGATACCAGCGATGAGTTTACCAGCACTCGCTCCGCTCGTCCTAGTTTTGCCGTACTTTAACTGTACGGTCTGCCTAAGAGTCATATCCGCCATCGAGGTGATGGAGTCGAGTATGATGGTCTTGTAGGGACAGTTAGTTTGGAACTCCTCCAACTTCTTCTTGGGTTTGCTCCAATCGTCATAGTCCTCAAAAGTAATTGACTTCGGGTCCAACCCCCACTTCTTCATGGGCAGATAGATTCCGTTCATCTTCCGGTCCCACGAAAACCAATACTGCGGACCTGGAAAAGATAGTGCTTGCGTACTTTTACGAGTACCAGGTTCACCCTTGAACATGCAGTATAGTCCGTTGAAGTCTACGTCACTCATTGTAGGCATTATTCATCCTCTTTATTGGTCGGGTCCCACACAGGACCTACCTGAAACTCGTTACGCAACACCTCGACGCGCATATTGCGGTCAGACTCGCATACACCTTTGTACTGACACGGACCAAACATGGTGTCACAATGCGAGAAGTTAGGAGGCCAATATCCCGACTCCTTGTATTCGAGGTACTTGTATGCGTAGTACGGAAGAATCTCGTACCGCCACTCTTGCAGTCTATCTGCCGAATAACTGATTATCTCTCGGGTCAGGCGGTCCTTGATTGGTAGTGTAGTCTGTAGACCAATCTTATTTACTATCACGTTCCGCGAGTTCAGTAGGCAGCACTGACCCATGAACTGATTGCTCAGGGTAGTTTTGTCACGGCGCTGCTTGAAGGTTTTGTGGTCCATTGACACGATTCCGATTTGATTCGTGTCAACAGTCAAGTCGAACTTTGCCTTCCACAACACGCGGATATCTGCATCCTCGTACAACACTTCACCCTTGACCCACTCACAAGCGAGAGGAATCAGTGCGTCGTCCTCGTAGAACTTGAAGTATTGTTCGCAGGTGTCGAGTGCGAACTTCCACCCAACATTCCACTTCTCGTTATTCTCGGCTGTATTCGTCACACCAGGGTATTCGCCTGGTTCGTGTCCGCATTCACACGGCCCGGTGAGTGCGAGAGCACAGTGCGGACAACCTGTGACATAAAGTTGTCCCGCTGCTAGTGCCTGACCAATCGAAGTCTTCCGGTCGAATCCGTTGATTCTGTGCTTGTAGAACACTTCCAACACTTTGTGGATGAGAGAGCCGACTTCGAGAGAGTTCGACTTTCCTTTCATCGGTAACATCCGATGATTGAATCTCAAATCTTCGTATCGACCACATCCCATCATGCTGGACAAGGTAGTGGCATCGAAGATTACGTTGTCTCGTGCCTTCGTAACGATTGACGCGGATTCTTCAGTCATTCTCGTTACTCTCCTTGTCCAGTCCATCTGCGTACAACAGTGACGAGTGCTTGATGACTACTTCAGTGGGGTCATCTGCTACCCAAATAGCTATCTTCAGCTTGTCGTACTCCGAGGCTGAAATCAGCTCGTACACAGCTTGTTGCGCGTCCTCTCCGTCAATCAGCAGAATTACTCTGGGCATTTCTCACTCCTATTTCCATTAGTTCTAACATCCATCCATCCCGCGACCTGACTAGTCTAACACGAGTTCCATCCTCAGCGTTGAAAGAAATCTTCCATACTGAAGGATTACGTCTCGATTCCTTCAGTGCAGCAGAAAGAGACGAGTGGAATTTTAATCCACCCGTCTCATCTCGTGTCTGTACTTCCATTATGCTGATGCCGGTCCTTTCGGAAGCACACGAACTCGCGCCGACGTATGCACCTTTCGTGTGGCTGACTTGTTCTTACCACCACGATTCGACTTGTGCGTGTCTTTCCCGAATCTGTTTGATGGTGGCTTAGGAATCAGATGATAGTCACCCGGCGCAAAATCACTGTGCCTATCGAATGACACAAGTTCACGCTGAACTGCCATCGGCGTAGCGAATCTCGTTGCCTTATTCCCCTTGATGATGTAGGAAGTAGACAATCCGATAATCACACCATCCACCTTCAGTTCACGCTTTGTTGCTCTCGCTAGCGCACACTCCATCGGATTGAGAGGTTCCGCTGTAGTGCAATCTTTCGCATTGACCGAAACGTGTACCGGCGCGTGTGCGTCAATCGCATACTCCACCTTCGGATACATCTTCTGAATCGAGCGCGGCAACTTGAACTTCCTGACCTTCTTCGGTTTGTTAGTCATGTTTAGTTCCTTAGTAGTCGGGTTGAAGTAGTTATTTACTTCCTTCGTCCCACCACATCTGTGAGTGGAACTAAGGAAGGAAATAAATCCTTCCATTTACTACTTCTCCGTCACCTCGATACCCTTCTTTTTCATCTCCTCGATTGCCCACTCTTTCATCTTGGGCAGAAAGTTCGGGTCATTCTTGGCGGTCTGCATCAGTTCCGAGGTCGTGCAGCAACCAAACTCAGGCGACGTGATGTACTTCAGTGCAGTCATTAGTTGTCATTCCTTCCTTCTGTTGTGAGTGACGCGAGTAGTAGTGCATTCTCAAATTCTTCGACGGACTGAAACTGGTCCGCGAACTTTTTCACATTGGTCAAAACTTCCTCGACCTCATCTGGCGGGGTATCACCAGGGAGAATGATTCTCACTACTATTCCCTCGATGGTACCCCGCACTTCATAGTATAGCGGCATTAGTGCCTCGTTGCTTCGAGTAGATCCACTTGTTCTTGCAACTTCTCGACTGCCCGATGTAGAGTATTCATGTACTCTTGCATCGAAGTCAAAGTATCTGCAATCTTCTGCGAGAGGTCGAGTAGTGCGCGGTCATTATGCACACTATCAATCGCAATCTTGTGTACCAGTTCCATCACATCTAGTTGATTCATTTTGTCCTCAATTCCTTCACAAACTCCCAAAACGCATCGACTACATCTTCCGAAGACATCATCTGATACCTGTCCACGGTTTCCTTGCAGAACTCGTGAACCAGATATGCCTTTTGGTCATTAGTCATTACTCCCCGGCAGCTATGGCCCACGCCATGTATATCAACAACGCTATTGCTCCGACTGTAATCACGTTTCACTTTCCTTCCTGCTCTTTCAGTTCTTTGGTGCATTTCACGCACCCACAGCGCCACCTTTCGTAGTTATCGATGGCGCGTATGGGTCCGATTCCGAGAGTTTTCGCCGTGCAGTTCAGCTTTACCATGATTCGCATTATTGCTTCCCCCTCAGTTTTACCCGACAGACTGGGCAAATACTACCTCGCGCTAGGTTGTACTCCTTCTTGCAGATTGGGCACTTCATGCTGCGCGACCTCTCTTGGCACGATGAGCACGAACGATGGTTTCCGCAAGTTCTTTCGCCATGTTGTCCTCACTCCATCGCTGAGCCTCAGTGTTGTTCATCGCGGAATGGAACTGAATCCGCTTCCTCTCCACCATCGAATCGAGTTGTGGGTCGATGGTAGTGAGTCCGTCCATATGCGCGTATACGGCGTTCACACTCGTAGCTTGTTGACCGATACGGATGAAACGACCCTCACACTGTTCTTCCTTACCAGGATTCCACTGTCTCTCGTGCATCACGCAGTCAGCACAAGTCTGGAGATTGAGTCCTTCACCTGCTGCAAGCTGACTTGCAACAAGAATTGCACGAGGAGACTTGTTGAATGTTTCCTGACACTCGTAACGCTCGTGTGACGACATTTCGCTGGTGAGCTTGAGTACGGGAAACTGACTCCCATACTTCTCCTTCAGTTCGGTGTAGAGAATGAACTGAACATCTTTGTGATGCGCGAATACCACCAACTTGCGGTCAGTGTCCTCAATGAACTCGTCCACATATTCCCTGGTTGCGGGAATCTTCGCTACTGCGACGAGATGACGCATCTTCTGCATGGCCGCGATAATCGCCATACCTGTCAGGTTGCCGATTTGTTCCTCGTACCACTTTACGAACTCATCGACTGCCTCATCGTAAATCTTTTCTTCTTCGAGGTTCATCTTGACGTAGAGTTTGGTGCGATTGACTAACGGAAGTTCTGCCATCACTTCAGTCCTCTCTCTGCGAATAAGCATGTCCTTAGTGTATTCCTTGAACTGCTTGATTCGCTTAATTCCGCCCTCTTTCAGATACGGACCTTGGTAGTAATGCTCGACCCACTCGCGGTCGAAACCAGCGGCGGAGTGGAATCGAATCGGGTCCATCATGTTTAGTACGGGGAACAACTCGCCTCCACGATTGTTCCACGGTGTGCCTGACAAGGGTAGAACTTTCCTTCCCTTGACCAGTTTACGCACCATCTGAGTGCGTGCAGAATCCACGTTCTTAATCTGCTGACACTCATCAAGTACGACACACTTGATTCCGAGTCGGTCGAAGTGCGAAATGTCGAAACCTGATGTAACGACTTTGCCACTCTTTAGTGTCCGACTCTTGGGCACCAACATATCGTAACTGATGATGTAGTGCTTTAGTCCAGGCGGTGGCCAATCCTTACTTGAATCGATGATGTAGGGCGCGTGCTCCACTCCCATCCACTTAATCTGGAATGCAGCAGTCTGGTAGATAATTCCAGCCTTAATTACCCACAACACCGGGTAGAGTTCAGGGTGGTAGTACAAGAAACCACCAGCCTGAATTGTCTTCCCGAGTCCCATCTCATCGAATACTGCGCCACCATTCCCTACGGCGAATGCCTTCTCAAGAAACTGCATTCCCTGAATCTGAAAGTCGTAGGGCTTGAATCTGCCGCAAAGACCACACTGATTCTTATTCCACTTGTGGTCACAGTTCGGGTCGCCACCAGTCTGGAACTTGTGAAATGGAGTACCTTTCGGAATCTGCTTCAGGATGATGTGACCGCACTCTAGCGTAATGAACTTCAGGTCGGGCTTGGTATCATCACGATTCACCATAGTCCGTTCTGACTTCATTATTGCGACTTTGCCACACTTCTCACACTTGTCCTGCAACCTCGTGATGTTATACTTCGGAGTGCGAATTACCTGTTCGTCGAATGTTACTTCAACGTCCGCACCACCTCGTATCGCATCGATAATCTCAGGATTCAACGAGAGATTCGAGCAAGGGAGAGTATTGTCGCATCCAATCTCACGAGCTTTTGCTTCCCACACTGAATCGTGAGCATGACCTGGAGTAAGTGCGTGGGCTACCTCGTGACGGATGGTATTGATAACATCCGGGTCAGGATGTATGTCAATATGGTGAGCCGAGAGAATGATGCACGAATCTTTGTGCGAGCACATTCCCAGGAAGTGTGAGTTAGCATTCTGATTTAGCCTGACACTCCATTTCTGAAGGCCATGCTTATTCAGCTCCTCACGTAGTATTCTCGCTGCTTCTGGTCGTGTCATTACCGCCCTCGTTTCATGTAAGAGGGCGCGAGTACCGAAATGTCGATAGTCACATTCTCGCCCGCATCATCCTGATAAATATCCTCGTCATGCAGGATGCTAGAGCCTGAGTCCGTATCTATCGATACTTGTGCATTTGGATTACATGCTTCGAGAGTTTCAATCAGTTCTTTCACAGTCATTTTGTAGTCCTTTCGGAACTAACTATTGCTCGTACTCGTCAGTTACGGCGATAAGTAGAGTAGGCCACGCTAGTTCACGCGCCGCTGCTACTATCTCGTCACCATAGGGGTCACACGCGAAAACCACGTAGTATTGACCTTCCTGCGTGACCTGTAGTGGCTCTATCTGACCCTGCTTTTCGAGCACTCGTCGCATGATACGAGTCGAGACTTGAGTGCGTCGGGGAATTACACGGTCTATTGGAACTATTTGTGCCATATCGTCCTCTCGGAATCGATGTGAAAAGAAACTGACTACTGAGCCTTTTTCTTGAGCATTTCCGCGAGTTCACGCCCCGCCTGATCTGCGCTTATCTTGCGAGTTTCAGACATCATACGGATGTGGCTCATTGACAGGTTGTACTTCTTGGCCGCGTCTACGAGTTCTTGCTTCTTGAGATTCGGGGCCTTGTTCGACGACTTGGTGGGTTTCGGCGTAACAGGCTCGTAGTTCACATCTAGTGACCGGAACTCTGCTCGCTTATCAGCGCGGAGCTTACCGGCAGAAGACTGAACATTTGCCTGCCACATCCTCATTTCATTTTCTGATTCGAGGAGAGCCTGCCGCTGGTCGAACACTACCTTCTGAAAGTGCATCATTCGCGAGTGACATTCTTTCGCGAAAACATACTCTTTCTGGTCGTCGGGGATATTCGCATCAGCGAAAATCGCCCCACGTAGTTCGGTCGCAGCCACAGTTTTGGCGATGAAAATGTCCTTTTTCAGTTGAATTGCCTGGTCGATTTTCCGCGAAGTTTCGACCATGTTCTCTACATGCGTGGCCTCTGACTTCGCCACAGCCGCATCCTCTCGGTCCCTACAGCCTTCGCAAACCAGACCAACAGGACGCTGATACAGGCTTACTCCGACCGAAGTGGGGCAGCACTCGCAGTCACCGACTTTTACGACATTGTTATTCATTATCGGCCTGCTTTCATGTAGGAAGTGACTGGCTGGTTAGTCCGACGCGCGTGTGCAAGAATCTGATTCGACTTGCTGTGACGATTACATTCTCCAACACGCTGTTCAGGTAGTTCTGAGTCGCGGTTGGAAAGAATGACGGGCCACTTTTGAACCCGCTTGATTTTCTTACAGACTGTGCAATAGAATCGACGCATTGTGGACTGTCCTCTCGGAATCAGGTTGTTACTGCTACTTGTGGCAAAAGCTAGTGAAAAAACAAGTGGCAGACCGGGCGGACCCGGCACCAGTGAGAGGTGCAAGATTCGGGCCTAGACCGTCCCGACCGTAAACCGTTGACTGGTAAGCACTTAGCCCGATCTGAGTCTCCCCGGCTCAGGGTAAAGTCTGCCCCGAGGCTGATTAGGGTCAACCCCGAGGCAGAATAGGGCGGGTAGCCTACCTTGCAGGTAGTTTATTCACTAGGTTCTTCGCTAGTTGGTGCATCAGGCTCGACCTTGTTCTGTCTAGCCTTAATTTCTTCCACTAGTTGTTCGTACTTCGATTTGGGCTTAGGTGCGGATTTCATCATTTCCTCAGTCGCCGCCTCAATCATCGCCATACGCTCCGTGCAATCATCGCACATCGGTTTGCTGTCCTGCATGTGGTACGGAAGTAGTTGGAACTCAGGGTGCTTACAGTGCGGATTCCAACATATCGACTTCTTCCCTGCTGGTAGTGGTGACATATTCTTCGGCATATAGTGCGAGCAGTCATCGATACCTGAACATGCCCATAGTCCGTCATCTCGTCTGAAATACTGATGAGTGTGTTTAACTGAATTGGTAGTGCGTGCCATCTGTTACTCCTTTAGTTCTCTGTGACCCCCTTGTGGCTCGAAGTGGACACTCTAGTAGGGGGGAGAGAGTGAGAGAGAAGTCTAGCACGATCCGACCCACCTGTCAACCCTTCCCGCGTCCTGTCACTTATTTGTCCACTACTTTTTTCAATGTTCTAAAAAATCAAAAAAAAAAAAAAGAGCATGAAGAAAAGACGAATTACGTAAAGCGTAAGAGGGGGTCGGTAGCGGTAGGAGACTCTCTATCTCTCTCCCCCCTGTTATAAAAATGACACTCCCCCATGCAAGTAATTTTTGCAGGTAGTTGACACGGATGCACAGAAATGATGTGGTTTTGATCTTACTTTGAAAGGCTGTAAGGAAGGAACTACACGCGGGTCCGACGGAGTGCGTGTAGCTAGAGGTAGGAACTACCTAGCGGCTGATGATGCACAGAATACATGTGGTTTTGCTCTTGTTACCACATATAGTTTCAAGATGCACAGAAAAGTTGTGGTCTTGGAAGTAGTGGGAAGACGCACAGAAAAGTTGGGGTTTTGATCTTGTTTAGCGATGCACAGGATAAAGCTGGCGGGGCGCACAGGTTCGAGGTAGTGGGGCAGAAAAGCAAACAGGCCCGGAACTAGTCCGGACCTGGTATGGATCTTGCAGGTAGTTACGGTATCTCCACGTATGGCGCACGTTTGCAGATAATCGCAAGGGTCTTTCCCAAGTCGATACCACCGTGAGCTTGTATGAACTCCTCGACTAGAGCCACTGGGACATACGCGAAAACGTCACTGTCGATAGTGCCATCGTCCGCGTATTCGAGCCACGTATCAGGTAGCGTAGCGTTTTCGATAAAGCCTACTTCTACCTCGGAGTAGTGGTCTGCAAACGACATACGCGGATTGCAGTATGCGGTGTCGTTTGCTTGTACGCTGAGCGATGCGCCATCCTTACAGTGTAGGCGGCCGATAGGGACCGCTACTTTTCTCATGTTGTAGTTACCTCGCTAGTGGACGGTTAGACTCTGCTAGGCCCGTTGTGAGCCTAGCAGAGTGTATGTGGTTTAGTGCTTTGTCAGGTTCGTGTCGTCGATACCTGCCAGATACTTTTCAGGGTCCTGACAGATAGCGTAGACCAAACGACACGCTAGCGGCTGTGGAGTGCCGATAGCTTGCAATTGCTTGACAGTCTTGACTACCTCGCGCTGTAGCGTGACTGACTGTTGTTCGAACCACGCGATGAACTCATCGCGTGTCAAGTCCTCAGGATTCGTTTTCACGGTTTGTTCCTACCTCGTAGTGTGACGGTTAGACCGTGCTACCTGTATCGACAAGTAGCACGGTTGTGTAGGGTGACTAGCTAGCTAGTCTTCCCATTCGATGCCGAGAGCGTTTGACGCCGCGACTCGCGCATCTGCGTGTGACAATCCGTTGTCGATGAACAACGAATACATCTTACGCAGACGAAGTGACGGGTCATTCTCTGTCGTCGGTCGGATAATACCGGCCTTGTCCAGAGCCTTGGAAAGTTCCGATTGACGCGAGGCAGCCTTTGCCTCGGTGTCTCGAAACTTACGCTGTTCGTCCACGGTCATCGCTGCGTCTTTCGTAGCGATGAATTCCTCGGACGACTCGAATACGGGCCACGAGAACTCGTATTCAATGTGTTGCGGTAGCGCCTTGCCGTATGCGGTTTTCGCTACGGCTCTCTCTGTGATTGTTTTCACTGCGTTTCTCCGAATGGGTGATTGGTCATATTGGGATTCTAGGAGAGCCACCTAGAACGCGACAGGCGTTTGAGTTTCGCTAGACCCTTCGGTCTAGAACGTGGGAGAGGCCTTAGCACTCCCGAGCGATACGAACGACGCGACTTACTTGACTACTATACACGATTCCAGGGTCCGCAACACAAAAATCGACCACGCCGCGAAAAAAAGTTAAGTGAGACCAGTCTCATTAGGGCCTGACTCACGAGTCGTCGCGCCTGTCAATGTCAAAGAATTGACACCTATTGCGGTCCACACCCATTGTACCACTCGGCCCTGGGTGCGTGTCAACTACTATCTGCTAATGAGATCAGTCTCATTAAGGGTCAGTTGGCACAGAACTTGCATGCTCTTGATCTTGTACTACAGAGAACTTTGTATCGTAAAGTTCTTTGGCTTGACATGGCACAGAACTTGCTATGCTCTTGTTCTTTTTTTCGCAGGGTTCTTTGTGGCGCAAAGGACTTTGCGGCGCAGAGTGGGTGGAGGTGGGGTACACCCATGCAGAATGAGCCTCATGCCACGCGGCCAGGGGGCTTGCTAGAAATAATGTTAGCCAGGATACTTTATCAAACTACTTATACAACTTAACTAAAAATAAACTACAGGTCAGAACGGGTCCCATATTGGGTCCCATATCCCCGCTATATATAAAGGATAGCAGAACAGGCCGTATTCCGGTCTAAGTCGGTCTAGGACAAGGGCTTAGGGGTCGATTCGATCTGGGTCCCATTCCAGGTATGGACCCTGCATAGACCGTCCTGATCGGTTAGAAGGCTATTGACAAAAGGAAAAATCTATGAGACAATTCCACGCGACGGGGGAGTGTATGCCAATCGGTGTAGTTTCTGATGCTGATTTTGAAAAGGAATTAGCGAAGCTATCCAACAGAACCAAGTTGAAAGTAGTTGATGGAACTGTTGTTGAGAAGCAGAGGCCGGGACGTAGTGATGGAGATACGAACGTCCCTGATTCCTTACGTAAAATCATCGGAGAAGAATCAGTCATAAATGGTAGATCCTCTGCACTTCAGATTGCAGAACAATTCGGCATCTCTCCATCTAGTGTGAGTGCGTATGCAAAGGGTGCGACTTCTACCACCACATACGACCAGCCGAAAGAATCCATTATATCCCACATCAACAAATCAAGACGACGCCATATCAAGAAGGCCTCGCATGTTTTGAGTCAAGCACTTGGTTCCATCAGTCAAGAGAAGCTAGACTATGCTGATGCTAAAGACCTGTCAAGTATAGCGAAAGATATGGCGGTCATCATCAAGAATCTTGAGCCTACACCAGAGAGTGTGAGCACAGCGAACACACCTCAGTTCACGATCTATGCGCCACAGTTCCGTGACGAGAGATCGTTTGAAGTTATCAACGTACAGGAGTAATCAATGCCTTCACAGCTTGTAATGATCTCGTGGAATGACGGAGATAAACCTTTTCCTGTTGATCCGTCCTATGGTGTACCTGGTGGTGGTAATTCACCTGATCAGTCTCTCCCACTACCTGTATTTCCATATGATCCTACAGTAGGTATCGACAATTCCCTACCATCTCAGCCTGTCACTACTTGGCCTCCGCGTCCTGGGATGAAGTTCGTTGTTAAGTATCTCGCGTGTAAAGGTTTGATCTTGGTTCCTGATAATGAACTACCCATGACACCGGAACCGAAGTAGGAGATATCATGCGAGCACCAGCCCTGTATCAAGATCCATTCGCACCCGTCCTACTTTCCTCTCCTGCTGTAGTAATTACAGATGAACAGAGGATGTACATTCGTGAGGTCCTTGAGATCGCATGTAGTGACACGCAGTTCGCGGATAAAGCGTATCGTTCGATTGTGCGTATCCTCACTGGTGGATCTGTCGTCACACCAACTGTCGCATCACTCAGTCCATCAGGTGCAGTCATTGGTTCACCGTCATTCGATGTGCATGTAATAGGAGATGGATTCTCTCCACTCTCTAAGATTGTATTCGCAGGTAATGAAGAACCAACTACTTTTGTCAGTCCAACAGAACTAACTACTGGTGTGAACATGGATGTGTGGCTTGGACCTGATGCAGTTCCAGTAGGCGTCTTGAGTGAAGATGGAGTGTTGTCGAATACGGTTCCATTTACATTCACTACGGCTGCTACTCAATCAGTTCAAGGTGCTGGACTGATTACTCCAAAACCTGTCACTCAACCAGTTCATCACACAGGTCAGACTACCGGAGTGAAGAAGTAATGCCTGTCCAATTACTTCCACTAGGTACACCTGTCACCATGCTAGCGAATCAGGTGTATGCACTTCCAGCAGTTAAGGCTACACTATTCACTGATGCTGCCACACCGACCATCACTCAATCCGACGATTCAGTGTTTACTACCAATGCCGCTGTAACATTAACAGGTGGTCAGGCTACAGTAGGTGGTGGATTTATTAAGGCGACTGCGGATACACTCGTAATCCTTAAGAGGGACTAATGAAACTGTTCTGTCCTGCTCTTATACTAGCGATGGCGACTCTAGTCGCGTGTGACCGTACTTACATAACTAATCCGATACAGCCGGCTCCTACTACTCCAGTCACTACGCCGGCTATCACTACATCGACTATACAGTTCAGAGTCACTGGGAACGCGAATTCAGTTCGTATCAAGTATGTAACAGAGCGAGATGGACAGGTTCAGGTTACTACCAATCTACCTTTCTTTACCTCGTTCAATACAACGGCTGATACTCTCTTTCTTTCAATTGATGTGACTCCGATTTCCTATACTGTTTTACAGTTTCCGTTCCTGTCAGTTCAGATATTCGTGAATGGGAATCTGTTTCGTGAAGCGTCATCGAATGAGTTCACACTGAATACTATTTCAGTGAACGGTATTTGGAGGAAGTAATGGGAATGTTTGGTGCATTGAAGAAAGCAGTAGCTCCGATCAATCGTGCAGTAGGAAAAGCACCAGGCATGAACAAACTGGCTGGTGCAGTAAATAAAGTTCCTGGTATGGGTGCGATGGGACGCGGCCTCGGTATCGGTCCTTCCAGACCACCTACTAATGTGGGTCAACCTATGGGACCAAATGAGGGTCCAACTAGTATTGGTCAACCGCAAGGTCCAATGAATCAGGCAATCAATCCTAACGCAAGTGCGATGGGACGTATGGCACAAGGTTTTGGTCAGATGGCTCCACAAATGCAGCCAAAACCTATGGGTCCAATGGATACTTATCAGACTGGTGGAGGCGCACCACCGCCATCTCAATTTATTGATGGTCCACCACAACCACTACCACCGATGCCACAAGGTGATGCAGGTCAAGCAGATCCGCGTGCTCAGATGATGGCACGAAATAAGATGATGCAGGGTCAGGCTGGTGGTATTGGTCCATCAATGATGGGCCGTGGTCGTGGTCAGTTTGGTTCGTACAGACAATAATGGATCTACCTCTACCACTTCCGAACGAATGGAAGCCTGAACCAAAACAAGAACTATTTCTATCTATTCCCACAACTATTAAAGAAGCATTTTATGGTGGGGGAGCGGGATCAGGAAAGTCCGATGTACTCCTTCTGTATGGTATTGTTCACAGGTGGCATGAGCATCCGAAATTCAAGCAAGTGTTCATGCGACGTACCTATCCAGAACTACGAAATGAAATCATACCGAGAAGCAGAGAACTTTATAGAAAATTTGGCGCAACTCTCAACAAAACCGAAATGTGTTGGACATTTCCACGTACTGATCAATATGGCGGTACAGGTGGGGCCAACGAAGGTGCAATGATCTTTCTCGGACACTGTGAGAATGAAGATGATGTACACCAGTACGACACTATGCAGATTTGTTTGTACACGCCTGATGAGCTTACAAGTATTACCGAATGGATTTACACTTACATTACATTTCAGCGAAACAGAGCGCCTAAAGATTCTGGATTACCTTCTATTACACGCGCAGCCGGAATGCCTGGAGGAATTGGACATACTTGGACTTATAAGCGATTTATTAAACCCTACCCCAAAGGCGGAAAAATAATTGTCGGACGAGGTGGGAACAAAAGGATCTACATACATTCAACTCTCGAAGACAATAAACACATCGACCCGACTTACAAACAGTCGCTTCAGGGCATTACTATTGAAGCTGAGCGAAAAGCCAAACTGCTTGGTGATTGGGACGCTTATCAAGGACAAGTCTTCGACGAATTTAGAGATCGTAAGTTTGAGGATGAACCAGACAACGCGATCCATGTGATTGAACCATTTGAAATACCTCAGTGGTGGCCGCGTATTATGGTGGGTGACTGGGGATTTCGTGCAATGACATGGATTGGTTGGGCTGCAATCTCTCCAAACAAGAAAGTTTACATTTACCGCGAGCAATATTGGGTAAAAACGAAGATTGCAGAGTGGGCACCACATGTTAAAATCTATATTGACAAGGAATCGCCGCGTCTCATCAGGTTTTGTAAATCTGCTGGTCAAGATAGAGGTCAGGAACATACCATTCAGCAACAGATTGAAGACGAACTTCAACAACCAGTCGAACTCTCCAACAACACCCCAGGATCTAGAGTTGCAGGAAAACTCCTCATCCACGAATACCTCAGATGGCAGCCAAAATTCGTGAATCAGTCAGAACTACCACTATACAATGAAGACTATGCGATGTGGATTATGCGAAATAGAGGGATGAATGAGTACAATTCGTACCTCAGATCGTTTGAACCGCAAGTCGAAGAAACCAATATCCCGAAACTCCAAATCTTCAAAGGCGCGTGTCCAGTTCTCGTCGAAGCAATCAAAGCGTGCAGTTACGATAAACCCAAAGGTAATAAACCTGCTGAGGACATCGCTGAATTTGAAGGAGATGACCCTATTGATGGACTTCGATACTTGGTTGATGCTGCTGAAGGATTCTTTGATGAAAGCAATCAAGAATTCAAGCGAGTACAGCAACAAGAAATGCTAGTAAATCAGCTAAATAATTCAAATGACTGGACTGCATTCTACCGAAACATGAATAAAGTCGAGTCAGAGTCAGATGAATCAGTTAAACCTGTAGGAAGGTATAGACACTAATGGTTTCTGAGCTATTGCGTAAGTTGTTCGGGCTTACTCCGGTATCCTGTTTAACATGCGAGGTTCTACGTGACCAGCTCGACAAGAGTGAAGGCGAGCGTAGAGATTTACTCGCACGGTTACTAGAGAAAGATAAGCCCGAACTACCTGCACAACAGCCTGCTGAACCTAATGTACCGATTACGCCACAGCATATTCCATGGCGCGTGAAGCAGCAGATGTTGGAACAAGAAGATCGTCAAACTGCACGATTGATGCGTGATAAGGCCAGAGAAATTGCTGATCTAGAGAAAGAACTTCATATAGGTACAGCAAATGCCAGCGAAAAGCGCGAAGCAATATAGATTTATGCAAGGTATTGCTCACGGAATGAAGCCTAATAAGGGCGTCGGACCCTCTGAAGCTGTTGCGCGTGAGTTTGTAATGAAAACGTCACCGAAAAAGCGTAAGGAGTGGAGCAAATGATTCAGTTATTTCTCATGATTGCGGTAGTTGGATTTATAGTGTGGTTAATTACCACCTACATTCCAATGCCTCCACCGTTTAAGACGGGAATAGTCGTACTCTCAGTAATCATTGTGCTTCTTTATGTTCTTTACGCACTTGGATTCAGTGATGTTCCAATTCGTCCTCTTAGGTGATTCATGGGATTCAAGAAAGTAATGAAAAACGTCGGTAAGGTTGCACTGAAAGTTGCACCTTACGCGGCTATGGCGATTCCTGGTGTGGGAATACCACTCGGGATGGCTATTGCTGGTGCATCTAGTGCCGCAGATAAAAAGTTATCAGGTGGTAGCTGGAAACAAGCACTCATGTCAGGCGGAATGAGTGCTGGTTTAGCTGGCGTAGGTGGTGGCGCACTCAAAGGTATTGGCCCATCAAGTAGTGCATTGGCGAAATTCGGTGCAGGTGCCGCAGGAAAGACTGCCGGAACTGGATTCAAGGGCGCGTTAGGTGCAGTTGCGGGTAATGTTGGTAGAAGCGCACTTGAAAACAAGATCGGATCAGATCTACCCAGTCAGGGTGGAATTACGGGACACGGTAAGGGTGGAACAGTCAGTGGATGGGGTGATGCGATCACGAGTAGTATCGGTAAAGTCGCTCAATCTCGTGGAAACACAAAACCTGGATCTGATGGTGCGCGTACTTCAGCCAGTACATTCCAACCAGCAGCGAGAACTGCACCACCAGCAGGTGAAGTTATGCCAAGAGGCGGATACAGATACAATGATAATCCAATGAATCAGTTGGATCAGTCGAATCCTAATCTGGCTCAGTCAATTTTCCAGGGTCGGCAAGAGGCAATTAAGAATCAGCCGTTCCGTAAGGGCTATAATATTACTACTAATTTTGGTGAACCTGATGAAGAAGGCAAGTTCCCAGAGACTAGAGTAACAAGAATGCCGAAGATTTACGCTACAGGTGGAAGACGTGGCCGATAAGATATCTGATTCCACACAAGCTCTCCTCAAACAGATCGTTGATCATTTCGACGATGAGGATAGAGCTGTGCGTGATAGACAGATTCGCCAATGGCGTAGACTGAAGTTGATGTGGGAGAACATTCAACATACCTACTACTCGGAAGTAGCACATGATTGGCGTATACCGGAGAGTGAAAGAGCTGGTCAAGACTCGGATCAAGGCTTTTACGACAAACCAGTCAACGTCTTCCGGGCGTACCTTGAATCAATTATTGCTGCTCTCTCTGTTACAGTTCCTCCTATTACTTGTTATCCTGATGATGCTGATAACCCTCTAGATATTGCTACAGCAAAGGCAGGAGACAAGATTGCAGAACTGGTATTCAAGCATAACAATGTTCCACTACTGTGGATTCATGCGTTGTTCGTTTATTGTACCGAAGGAATGACCGCGTGTTACTGTTATCCGCATGAAGATGAGAAGTACGGTACTTATAAGGAAAATAAGTACGAAACTACCAGTGAACAGCACCAAGTATCGATCTGTCCCCTGTGTCAGACTGAGATGGCAGATGAGTCCATTTCAGAGACGCAAGACAATAAATTCATGCCTGGAGAGGAAGATGCAGCCATAAATGGCATCTTCAATTCTGGCGTAGAAATTTGTCCTAATTGTGCTCAATCAGTCATTCCAGACCTTCAGAACAAGTCTGTGACAGTTACCAGACTGGTCGGAGTGACTGATAAGGCTAAAGCTCGTATCTGCATGGAAGTATTCGGGGGACTATTCGTTAAAGTGCCCGTATGGGCGCGTGATCAGAAGGATTGCACCTACTTAATTTATGCTTATGAAACTCACTTTTCAAACGTACTCGAACAATACCCTGACCTGCGAGGAGTCATTACGAGTGGTCAGGCGAATTACGATCTATACGAACAATGGGGAAGAACTAGTCCTCAATACAGAGGTGAACATCCCATTAACAACGTCACGGTACGTAATTGTTGGTTCAGACCTGCTGCCTACAACGTACTGAACGAAGATGAAGCTGATGAAATTCGTAAGCAGTTCCCAGATGGTGTGAAGTGTGTTATTGTTAATGATAAAGTCGCACATGCGTGTAATGAGGCTCTTGACGATTTCTGGACTCTCACTTATAATCCTCTGTCAGATTATCTTCACTTCGATCCTATTGGTCTACTACTCACTTCGGTACAAGATATCACTAACGACCTCATTTCACTCGTACTTCAGACTGTGGAACACGGAATTCCACAGACGTTTGCAGATCCAAAAGTCTTGAATTTCAACGCCTATCGTAACAGTGAGGTAATTCCAGGTGGAATCTATCCCGCTACCCCCAAATCTGGACGAGCCTTATCAGAAGGATTCTACGAAGTTAAGACTGCAACTCTTTCACAGGAAGTATTGCCTTTCGCACAAAAAATCCAAGAAATCGGACAAATGGTCAGTGGTGCATTACCTAGTCTTTTCGGTGGGCAAATGTCGGGTTCTCGTACTGCCTCCGAATATAGCATGTCAAGGGCGCAAGCTCTACAAAGGTTACAGTCTACCTGGAAAATGCTGACCATGTGGTGGAAAGATATCTTCGGAAAGGTAATTCCGATGTATATCACCGAGGTAAAGGATGACGAGCGACAAGTTAAGAAGGACGAATTCGGAAATTTTGTTAATGTATTCATTAGAAAGGCAGAACTTGAAGGAAAGATTGGATCGGTTGAACTTGAAGCAAATGAAAACCTGCCAATTACATGGAATCAACAAAAAGATGCTATTATGGCATTGTTTGAACTAAACAATGACCAGGTAATTCAGGCTATTTCGACACCAGAGAATATGCCCTATTTGAAGCGTGCAATGGGGCTAACAGATTTTATCATTCCGGGTGAGGATGATCGGCAGAAGCAATATGAAGAAATTCAGCAGTTGGTTAATTCAGAACCAATTCAGATGCCGCCCGATCCTATGATGATTGAACAGGCGATGATGGCAGGTATGCCTCCGCCTCCACCACAGACTCTACCTAGTGTAGAGGCAGATTTTGACGTAGATGATCACGATCTAGAGGCAGATATTTGTCGTCGGTGGTTAGTAGCCGATGCGGGTAGATTAGCTAAAATTGAGAATCAAGCAGGTTATCAAAATGTGCTACTTCATATGAAGATGCACAAAGATATGTCGATGCAGAAGCAAATGATGATGATGCCACCCCCACCACCGGCTGGACAAGGTGGACCAGCCCAACAACCTCCTGAACAAAATGCAGGAGTTCAAATGAATGAGGATCAAAATGCTCCCACTATTCAATAAATTCTACTATCCCGAAGAAGGTTCCGGTTCTTCAGACAGCGGATCAGAGGAAACAGAGACTTTTGAACTGTTGAATGCTGATGAACCTGAAGAAACGCTTGATATTACTAAAGCAAAGACTGAAGACGGAGAGGAAGACGAAGAAAAGGATGAAGAAGAAGTTGATGAACTTAAGGAAATTGAGGAAGAACTAGAGGGACCAAAAGAAGAAGACCTAGAAATGATGACTCCCGTTCGTAGGCGGGAGATTCTAGGGAAGTATCCCAAACTGTTCAAGGACTTTCCGTATCTGGAGAAGGCATATTATCGTGAACAGCAGTTCACTGAGGTATTTCCTACCATAAGTGATGCGAAAGTAGCGGTAGAGAAGGCTCAAATACTGGATTCTGTAGAAGGCGAGGTAATGAATGGTGATATTAGAACCGTTCTACGCGCCGCCAGATCAGAGAGTCCTGAAGCATTCAATCGTATCGCGGATAATTACCTTCCGGCGTTACGAGCTGTGGATCAACAAGCCTACTACCACGTATTAGGCAACGTAATTAAGGACACCATCATTACGATGGTGAAGGAAGGTCGAAGTTTAGGTGAGAATGGAGCGCCATTAACGGCAGCCGCGAATATTCTGAATCAGTTCGTATTTGGTTCACAGAATTTCACTCCACCTACTACTCTGTCGCGTCAAACACCACCGGAGGAGCAGAACAGGCAGTATCAGATTCAGCAGCAAGAACATGAACGATTCATGGGAACATTTACATCTGTAAAGGACGATTTACAGATGAAAGCTGATAATGTCCTGAAAGCTACGATTGATGGTAATATAGATCCGCGTGGGTCCATGACTGACTACGTGAAGAAAAATGCAGTCAAGGATGCACACGAAACTCTCGAAAACTTGATGACGAGAGATGCTAGATTCCGTGGCCTGTTAGATAGGTTGTGGGAGAAGGCATTTCAGAATGGATTCGATCAGGAGTCCACAAATCGTATCAAGTCCGCGTATCTCAGCAAAGCCAAAACACTGTTGCCTTCAGTTATAAAAAAGGCCCGAAACGAGGCTTTGAAGGGGTTAGGCGGTAGTTCTAGTACGTTAGACGAAGAAAAACCGACTCGAAAGGGTCCAATTACAACAGGCAGATCCACAGCCCCAAGTAGTGGAAAAGTTAAGTCAGGGAAAGATATTCCACGTAATATGTCCTCGTTAGACTTTTTGATGAAGGACTAGATAGGGGCTAATCATGGCTGTTGTTGAATCTCAAGTCGCAGCACTTGAGTTAGAGAAAGTAATCCCGAAAGTTCGGGTGTTGTTCGAGCGGGACGATAAGTTCTACGCGAACATCAAAAAGCGTGACGTGGAGAAGATCTCTCACCGTCAGATGCGCGTTCCTCTCGAACTACGTCCTGGTGGTTCATTTCAATACTTCAATCCAGATGGTGGTGATCTGGGTCGAGGTGGTGGACCTACGTTCGATAAGGCTGTGCTTAACTGCGTGTTTCTGTCAGAGAACATCGAATACACGAAGTTGACACAGTGGGCGACTGATGATGCGCGTAAAGCCGTCATTAACAGTGTGCGAAGACTGACTGCTACGGCTCTCGATGAAATGCGTCGGCAGCTTGAGAGTCAGATGATGCAGACTGGTGATGGTGTTATCGGTACAGTTACTTCCGATACACCTGCTGGCGGCTCCAACGTCCTTTCCTTGACTACTGACGGTTTTGGTGTCAGGTTGATGAGGTTTGGACAGACTGTGCAGATTTGGGATACTACTCTTGCTACAAACAAGGGTAGCGGAACTATTACGTTCTGGGATGTTGAGAACAAGATCATCAACATCACTCCTCAGATCGCTGGTGTGGGTGCTGGTGATAAGATTGTCACGAATGGAATCAGTTCACCTGCTTCACTTCCTGCATTGTTTGGTGTGCCGTATCATCACTCGAATGCTTCTGCGGGTACTTGGCTCGGATTCTCGCGCTCGACTACGCCTGAGATTCGTGCAAACCGAGTGAATGCAGGTAATGCTGCATTGACTCTGCCTCTGCCGCGTTTGGCGATGAATAAGATCGGTAATCGCGTAGGAATTGAAAACTCCTTCGCACCCGATGCTTGGCTCCATCCGTGTCAGATGCAGGCTTACGAAGAAATCGGTCAGCTTGTTTCCATTATTCAGAAGACCGCGAAAGAGGAGTCTTTGAATATGTATTTCGGCAGCAATATGCAGCTCGCGGGAGCTGGTGTTAAGCCGTCATACAACTGGGACAAGACGCGGATCGACTTCGTGGTCGATGAAGTGTGGGGCCGTGCGGAAATCCTTCCAATCGGATTCTACACCACTGATGGTCGGAAGATTTTTGAGATTCGTGGTGCGTCAGGTGGCGTGGCCGCAGCGGAAATCTTCTACATGGTTGTGGGTATGCAGACTTTCGTGACGAATCCTGCTGCTTGCAGCTACATCGATTCACTCGCGGTTCCGGTCGGTTACTAGGAGTCAACAATGCCTATCACAGCATCAGATTGGGCAGCACTCAATCCAACGAATGCCGTTGCTCCTGGTAGTCTCGTATCAGCAGCAACTATCGCACCTGTCAGTTTCCTTACGGTTCTGTCAGGTAATACGGCGGTGGCGACAATCACTCCGCCGGTCAATCACACGCATATGCTCGCACTAGTTTTCGCGGGTACTGCGGGTGTTGTGGCAACCGGAAACATTGCTATTGCGGTGGCGTCAGTTGTGGGTCAGGCAATGCTACTGATTTACAATCCGACTACTGGCAAATATACTCCGGCTGGCTAACCTGATCATTTTGTAACAGGTGGAGGAGGAAAAATGATTCCAGGTCTTACAAGCAAGATGTCGGAAAGCACGGTAGCATCAGCTTCCGCGATTACTGCGAAGACAGATATCGTGAAAGTAACTGGTTCTACTGCTGTGAATACCATCAATCCGAACTTTGGTGGGGGTCAGTTTAGTGGACTCCTAGTATTGATTCCGACTGATGGCGCTCTTACACTAGGAACCAGTGGTAACATTCTGGCAGGCTTGGCAGCGGTGCAGAATCGTGCTGTGTTTCTAGTGTATGTAAAGTCCCTCCAGAAATGGGTGATTAACTCTGGTGTTTAGTCTAAACGGCTAGATATCAGGGTTTGGCGGGCGGTGGGGCGCGCATACCGTAATACACGCGCTTTATTCTTTGAAATAAAATGGAAACACTCACTACACTGAATCAACGACTACGTGATCATTTCGGAATAGATGATGCAGGCCAACCTATTTTCAGAATAGTGTGGGCAGATCATGAGACAGAAAAGAGGCTAGTAGATCATTCAGATAATGGTATTCTATTTCTTCAGCCTACGGTCATGGAAGTGAAGAAATACCCCTATTTGAAGGGTTTACACGTTCTGGAGAGGTTGGTAGTAATACCAGACATTAACAAAAATGAACTTCCAGGCGCTAAACTATCGTATGAACCGATTTGGGCGTATAGGGATGAGAATCATTACCCTCTCTTTCCTAACTGGCCTGCTACTAAGTTTATCGTGGATACTCTACTTGCTGCACTCGGTAAAAAGAGTCTACGTAAATATGTGGATTCGGAGAAAAACACGACGCAGGAGGGCCGAGATCAGCAAATTACTGAACTACAAGAGGAACTATTCGGGGACAATACAGAAACAACCGATGCACTTCGATACAAAGAGGCAATAGTTGTGCCTCGTTCTTACGAAAAATCAAATCAGGAGTAGAAGGTCATGCTAGTAGGTGAATTTCCAGGACTGAGTTCAACAAATCGACGTACTATTCGGGCACCTGTGAACCCGATGGACAAGTCTACCGTAGTTAGCATCATTCCAAAGCGTATTTTGGAGAGAAAAGCTACAATTACACCCGGATTCTTTGAGTTGCTGCCTGGAACCTATGAAAATCCGGCTATTTTGGTGGTTGGATCGAGTAGTTGGTGGCGAGAAGTGGATGCGGACCAACCACTACTCGAAATCCCTGTTTCGAGCATTCAAGTAGCTGATTCTATCGTGCGAGATTACTGTAATGGACTACTTGCCTGTAATATGGCTGATCAAATGCCTGGACTGTTCTATATTCCGGGTGATTACACTGTGGAGAGGCTTAAAAAGGAACACGCGCCTCTATTACTGGACGCGCAGATCAAACAGAAGAAGTGGTTTATGGAACTGATCAAGATCGCAGATATTTTGTGGTCCAGATCAAATGGAAATCCACTAGCTATTTCTGATGACGCGAGATTAGCTTGCAAAATCATGAACATCACGCAGAAACCGTGGTTAGGTGATATGCAGGCAGCAGAATTGATTCGATGCGTGGCGTGTGGTAATTTGCGTAACCCCGCGTATCCAATCTGTCAAACGTGTAAGGCAATTGCTGACCCAGAGTTGGCGAAGAAGTTGAATCTCACATTCGCGCAGTAGGAGAAGAAAATGCCACATCAGGCCACGATTACAGCTCAGACCGGACCTGCCCGACAGTTGACGGCAGCAGTAATTCCCAACGTACAGGGAGTTGATTTTCAGCTTGACTCGAAACGTCTGTTTATCGCAACAGATACAGCCTCGGGTGATAACATCAAGGAATTCGATCTGAATTCAGTCACTACCGTCACTTTTTCCATCGTTGCTGGTAATTACGCCGTCGTTGTTTCGTAGTGGAGGATAAGATGACTGAACCAGTTAAGCCCGTGACTGAACCAGTGAAACCTACGGCAGAACAGTTAGAAGTAAAGGCAGCACAAGAGAAGAAGGAACGTAGAGACAAGGAACATGATGCAGTCCACAAGATTGTAGAGGATGCTGCAAAAGCACACGACGAGCTAGGAAAGAAGTTCTTGAAGGAAGACGCGGAAGAAGCTGAGAAAAAGAGAAAAGAAGCGGAGAAGAAGTAAGCCATGAGTACAACAGCAGTAACCGCAGGTCAGATAATGGATCGTGTGGCTAATCTGCTGAACGATCCGAATAAGACTGATTACACCTACACGGTGATGACGCCATACCTAAATATGGCGATTGAGGAGTTGTCTGAACTGATGGAGGAATCTAATAATTCTCCATCAAATATGACAACTTCTAGTCCTATACTTGTGCCTGTTGGTAAAAATATAATTACTAATTCTGAAGATATTACTAATCCTAGCTATCCTGATGATTTGACTGAAATTCAGGAAGTGGGTGAACGAGCGGCTGGAAGTGCGGACCCATTCTTTCCACTAGGTCGGCGTGAGTTTCTTCAATCATTTCCACCGAATCAGTCTCTACTATTTTGGATCTGGGAAAATCAACAGATCAAATTCAATCCTAATGGTGCCTTGTCTCCGCGTGAAATTCAACTTCGCTACGTGAGACAAGGTGTACCTTATGTAGCGAATGAAAATGCTACGATCACTATGATGAATTCTCGTTCATATCTGTCCTACAAGACTGCGGCATTTTGTGCCTTGTTTATCGGAGAGAATGAATCTAGAGCGCAAGTTCTAGAGGATCAGGCAAATAAGGCTATTGATCGAATTACAGCTATTAGTAATAAAGGTCGTCAGCAGATTATGACTCGGCATCGTCCATTTCGTGCTGGATATAAATCGAGAGGTGGTATCTAGGTCATGCCGGGAACTAGAGATCACGATCCACTTGTAATTGAAGAATTTCAGGGCTGGTGGCAGAGAGGTGATCCCGAGTCTGCACCATCAGATCATTTTCTTCAAGCAGATAACATTCAATACTTTCACTCTGGAGTGGAAACTCGTAATGGATTGGTCAATTACATCGACAATCCCATTCCACCACTCCGAGTTAAACGTATTTACAACTACGTAACTCAATCCGGTCAGACTCTCATCGTATTGACTGATGGCGGTAAGATTTATCATATTCTCGGGCCGGGTAATGTAATCTCCACTCCAATTCTGACTATTCCTGCTATGGAGGATTTTGGGTTCGTTGCAATCAATGGACGAGCTTATATCACTCCATTCAAGACCTATACGAATGCTCAAGGTGAAAAGTATCAACTTGGGTTACAGAATGAATTCCTGTATGTATATAAAGGTGACGGAACTCCTGCACGTAAAGCAGCAGGTTTACCACCATCTGGTGCTGCGTTATCAGTTCTTCAACCTAATCCTGGGTTTGCAGATATAGGATTTCATCTCGTCGCCGTAGTCTATGAAACGAATACTGGTTACTTAACTGCACTTGGACCAGAAGTATTCGGTTCAGCTACTTATACTGGTGTACATGATATTTGGGTTCAGAATATTCCAGTATCACCTAACTCATTTGTAGTTAGGCGGCATCTGGTATCGACTAAGGCTATTTCTAACTACAATGGAGACCAGAAGGGATATCAGTTCTTCTTTATCCCTGGTGGAACTTTGAATGACAATACTACTACACAATGGTTAGGAAACTACTACGACTCTGATTTGATTTCAGATGCGTCGCACTTGATTGACAATTTTAGTGAGATTCCAGCAGGTGTTACTCTCACCACCTATCACTCGCGGTTGGTGATTGTAGGCGAATATGGAACTACTGAGACTCTGACAGGATTACCACCTGGGATTACAGACAATAGATCGATTGCGCGTGTATCGGCGGCGGGTGAGCCTGAAGCAATCAGTAAAATCGATGGACTAATCATCGCTCCACTAGATGGTAAGGCACTAACCAACTGTCAAGAGTTTCGAGATATTCTGTATCTGTTCAAGAATACCAGAACCTTTGCATACAGTGACAGTGGCGATGAACCGGCGACATGGCGCGAAGAAGTATTGGATCAAGGTATTGGTGCTCCTGTTCATGGTATTGCTTCTGTATTGGATACTGGTGGCGTCAATACTGATTTTCTGGTTATTGTGGACTGGTCAGGTTTGATGCTGTTCAATGGTACGTATGCTCAGCCTGAACTGTCATGGAAAATTGAGGACTTTTGGAGAGCAATTGATAGGAATGAATTCCATCTAATGCAGATTGTGAACGATTCCATCAATAAGAAGCTGTGGATTACACTACCTGAATCGAATCGTAAGGTTGTACTTCATGCTGACTATTCAGATGGAATGAATACTAAGAGCATCAAATGGGCTAAATGGATATTTGATGTGAAGGCATTCAGTATCGCGCTGATTCAGACAGATCGACTCGTTATCGGTACTCCGGGGCCTGAATTCTAATGGCGATCAGAGCAGCAGCAGGTGAAGTTCATCTCGTACTCAGAAATGAGGGACGAGAAACTGCAAATCCGCCTATTCACTTCCATGATACCTTTAATGAGGGTGCGCCTCCATATAGTTATGGGCTTTGGGTCAAGGCTACTACCAACATTCCATCTAATGTTACTGTTATAGCTGGAACTGATGGAAGTCAGATTCAAATATTCTATGATGGATCTCAGTATAAACTTCGAGTTCGTTCACTAGGTATCGAATTCGATCAATTAGTTATTGGTCCTGCTACTATTGGTGCGTGGTCCTTAATTGTTTTCATCCATAATGGACCATTTGTTGATGCTTGGTTTGGAACTGAGGTTGGAGCTGATCCAAATAGCTACGTTACACTAACTAATTCATTTCATCGTGCATTTCCGTTTAACTTTACTCTTGATTATATTGCCATACAGCCGCAATCTGGCATCAGTATGGCTAACTTCAAATACTGGAATACCATGCTCACTATTCCGGGTTATGCAGATCAGATGCACAACTGGGATACCGTGGTTGGTGGTGAAGCTGCTCCAATGTGGGTCAGTTCACTCCGGACACCGGGAGATATCAGTAATACTCAATATCCCTATACTTCACAAAATTGGGGTCATGGACACGCATTCAGTTCAATCAGTGATCCGAATAACATCGTATTCGATCCAGTCGATCCTGCTTACATGGCGAAGAATACGCCATGTCCGACTTGGGTGTATACAGTTCTATCTGATACATTAGTTTCTGTTAATCCTGGTGTCACTCCTGCTACTCCTACCTATTATCCTGGAACACAATACTATCAGTTCGCTGATAAGGGTTCAGTTCCTATCACTACGCCATTCCAAAGTATCAGATACTATGCGTGGCCTCATAAATCGGATGCTCGTCAAGGTCAGCTATACTCATTACCTATATATCGAGATCAGGCAGGTGTAGGTGTAACTGATATTACTCAAGCATTTGAAACCGATACTGGAGTTTCATTACCTGCTGCTGTAGTTGCATCCAATTTCTATGATTGGGTGTATGGTTGTACATTTCGGTATGATCCGCCCGCGGGAGTTCCGACTGCCGATGCTGGAATTAGATATCAATATCTCTATGTAAAATACATTGGTAAACCGACTGGTGTTGGAATTCCTCACGTTCCTGGAACTCCACCACTACCACCAGTCATTACACCACCACCTGTCATAGAACCACCACCAGTTCTACCGACAGATCCACCGCCAGAACCGATTCCACCACCACAGCCGATACCTGTGGCTATGTCTGGACTGTTTGTAATCAAGGCTGGTACTTTTACTGACAAGTATGGTCCAGATATCGAGTTAAAAATCCCGAATCCTACGATTCGGACAGCATTCATAGGTGAATAATGCCTACTGGTGCCGCGCTTTCAGAACGAAGTTCAGGTGAGAGTACATCTCACTTCGCCTCAATTCGTATTCGAGTTGATGGATACGGTAATCTCAGATTAGCCGTATACTCCTTGGATGAATTGAGATCAAAGACAATGGTGCCATTAACTATGGCAAATAAGACTCGATACGCGCCCACTCGACTAGTGAATTTCGTTGAGCAGAGGGCATCATTTGAGTTAAAAACTACCGAAATCGGTGAGAAGTTCAGAATCAATAGAATTGTGATTTTCTCTAAGGAACTCTACAAGTCATATCCTGGTTCGTAACATGGCTTTTAGAAGACCGAGAAAACTACCTCAATTCGCTGATTTGAAGCCTATCTTAGCTCAGACTAAGGAGATAGATGAGGCATTATATCAGGTAATTGAGGAGATACTAGATAGACTCTCTAATTTTCAGTTTGAGACTGATACGCCCCCGCTATCTCCTACTGGTGGTGGAGGAGGTGGTGGAGGAGCTAATAGTGCTAATAAGTTCGCTACATACCACACTAAGCAGGATGAAACTACTGTACTACCTAATGCAGTTCAGTTACTAGCTGGTGCAGGTATAGTATTTGATGATTCAGTCGCTAATAAACGAACTATTAGTGGTAGTGGAGCAGGTGGTGCTCATGCGCCCACACATAGTCAGGGTGGAACAGATCCAGTCGATGTAAAGAATTTAGCCGGATACCCCGGAGGAACTACATCATTCCTTCGTGCTGATAAAACCTTCGCCGTACCTCCTGGTGGTGGTGCAGGTGGAATGAATCTGGACTATCTGGGGAACTATACTGCGGGACCTGTATATAACGATGGTGACATAGTAATTGGACCTGATAGTGTAGCGTATATGTGCGTGGTGGATGGTACTACTACACCACCAGAACCGTGGCCTGGAACTGGAATAATTAGTTCACAGGGTCCAGCAGGTCCACAGGGTCCACCAGGACCATCAGGAACAGGACCAATTGGAACCATAGTAATGTGGGGTGGAGGTGGTGCCCCATCTGGTTGGTTTTTATGTCAGGGTGGTGCAGTTCCTAGAGCATCATATCCTGAGTTATTTGCTGCTATTGGAACTAATTATGGAGCAGGAGATGGATTTAGCACATTCAATCTGCCCAATTTCATGCAACGATTTCCCCTTGGTTTATCACCCGGTGGAACTGGTGCAGCATTAGGTCAGGCGGGTGGTGTAATTGATCATGGTCACAATGTTGCGTCCCATGCTCATGGAGTCGGATCACTAACTGGTGCGGCACATACGCATGGAGTTACCGCATTAAGTATCGGATCACATAGCCACGATCAGGGTTCACTAACTGTAGCGTCACATACTCATGGACCGGGTTCGTTGCAAACTGAAGCACATAATCATGGTGGAAGTGCTGGATTCAGTGGATCAACTGATAGTACAGGTTCACATAGTCATGGAATGAACTTTACCAGTGACTACCCTGATTTGCAGATTACGATTCCAACATCAGGTGGTGGTAGTAACTACGTAGCATCGAGATCAGATCATCGACATACTATCAATGGAAGTACAGGTAGTACCGGAAATCATAGTCACGGATTCAGTGGGTCTGTATCGATTGGAAATGAATCACGTCTTCTGGTCACTGGTGGTGTTACATCAGCATCTAGTCCAGGACTAAGTGGATATACTGGTGCAGCATCAGCAGGAGTTGCTGGTGCAGTTGATGCAGCTGGTGTAGGTATTTCAGGTGCTACAGCGGCGGCTGGTGCAACTACAGATGCAAACAATCCGCCGTATTTAGTTGTGAACTTTATCATTCGAGCATTATAATGGCCGGTCCTCCAGATCCAGCAACAACAGAATGGGTTCCTATTTGGAATCCTATGGGCGCAGGTCCAGTTGGTCCTACGGGTCCAACAGGTCCGCAAGGTATACAGGGACCAATAGGAAATACAGGTCCACAAGGACCACAAGGTATACAAGGGCCACAAGGTATACAAGGTTTACCTGGTGAAAACTGGTATTCTGGTACTGGTGCTCCTCCAACTATACCAGGAAGTCTTGTAGGAGACTGGTACCTAAATACTACTACGGGTGACGTATACGAGCAAACAGGTGCGGGTGTATGGACACTAAGAGCTAACATTAAAGGACCAGTTGGACCACAGGGACCACAGGGTCCGCAAGGTGTAAAGGGTGATACGGGTGCGACAGGTAATCCTACTACACCACACCATGCAATGCACGAACCGGGCGGAACTGATTATTTAGTCAATTCAGTATGGTTGAATAAACAGAATGTATTCGCTACACGTCAAACTATTACGAATGATCCAGCAGATCCGAATTCGTTCTATCGGAACTGGGCAAACTTAGTTATCAAGGACAACGCTCAGCCAGTAGATAAAAAAGTATGGCGTCTTACTAATGCGGCCTCACAGATATTTCTTCAGTCACTAGATGATGCTGAAACAGGGGTGTCTGAAGGTAACATCAGTGTCACCCGCACGGGCACGCTGCTCGCGACAGAGGATGTAAAGGCCACAAGAGATGTATTAGCTACACGCGATGTGACCGCTACGCGGAATGTGCGTGCCGAACAAACCTTGTCCTGCGGTGGCGATTGTGGCGTGAGTGCCAACCTCTACGTCAATGCGAGCATTCAGGGATTTACCACCGCCACCATCACAAATTCGGTGACGGCTGAAAAGTTTATCTCTACAGCAGGTGGTAATAATCTCAAAGATTTAACGTGTGGGCCGACCAGTTTTCAGCAGGGGGTGAACGTCACAGGTGGCGGCATCGAATGTGTGCAGCACATTCGCGCTCAGGCATATCTCTACGATAAAGGCCGTGGATTCCCGATTGGTTATTGGACGGATTTCACACCTGCTATTGGTAATGGAACACTTACAATCAACTACAGCTGTAAGTGGATGGTTGTTGGTAATAGTCTATTTATCTTAATGTATATTCAAGTAGCAGTCGCTGCAACTCCGTGGTACTTCGCGCTCCCGAATGGGTTCGTGGCATCGAATTATTCTGGTACTCCGATTCTGTATCATAATGCTGTTGGATACTCATGTATGGCTCAATCATCACCGGGAGATGGCACGCTACGATTCTATGCTACTTCACCAGGCGGCTCATTTGATCCTGCTACTTACACGTTTGTTGGTACTGCAATAATTCCAATCAATTAACCATCATGGCTCAATACACCATCGTTACGACACCAGAACAAGAAGTAGGATTGGACTATGCCTTTGATAGTCGTATCAATAAGGAACAGACGAAAGATCAGTTCCTTCAGGATAAGATAAATCATGCAGTATTGAATCCTATGATTGTAGTACAACATGATGCTGTGACTGTAGCACTAGATAGGTCTATTAAGTCTATTCCTGCTGCAAATGAAGAAAAGGCAGCATTAGAAATTCAAGCTGTCATTGTATCTAATGGTGGAACACTGATACCAGTTGGTCCTCCGGCAGATCCACTTGCTTCAGTTTTTGTACCAACGATACCGACATGATTCGCACTCTGACTCCCGCTGATATGGCGGATATCGCTCAACTACACGAACTCTACTTCAAGACAGAGTTCGATATGCCGGATTTCATGGACTTCGTATGTGCATTCGTAGTTGAAGACGAAAAAGGCATCATAACGGCTGGTGGAGTACGTGATATAGCCGAGTGCATTCTAGTTACTGATCTTTCATTAGATCCTAGAGTTCGCATTAAGGCATTATACCAGATGTTAGATGCTTCAACCTTCGTCTGTAAGAAGTCGGGATACGAACAGATGTATGCTTGGAGTCAAAACTACAAGTATACCAAAAGATTGATGAAAAATGGGTTCAGACTACCCCAAGGACAATCGCTAATTCTGGATCTCTGAGGTAAACATGGGCGGAAACAATAAGAACAAGAACGTATCGACTTCTGCGGACTCAGGTAATGACCCGAGAGGTAGAGTGCAGAATGTAGCTGCTGAACAGACTCAGAGATACCAGAACCAGCAAGGACCACTAGCTAATGCTATGTCCTACAACTATGGTAGAGGCTCTGAGGCCAACTATGGCGACTACACAGATATCATGAATAACTATCGTGATATCGCATCTGGTGGAACATCAGGTGGTAGTGGTGGCGGCGGTGGAGGGGGCGGTGGTGGTCAGGACTATTCCGCCTTTACCGTCAATCCTCAGATGGCTGGAACCGAGAGAGCTAGTGTAAGAAGTCTCGGTCCACTTGAGCGAGTTAAAGCCAGTGATCCATTTGAATCCTATAAGGGATATCAAGAATTTGGTCAAACTGGTGGATATTCAGGTCAAGACATAGCTGATCTAAGAGCCAGAGGTACGGCTCCAATCAGAGCTGCCTATGGTAATGCTGAAAGGAATGTAAATCAGCAGCGTTCACTACAAGGTGGTTACAGTCCGAATGCTATCGCGGCACAAGTTAAGATGGCGCGAGAGCAAGGACAAGGTATGGCCGATGCTATGCAGAATGTTGATGCTGGTATCGTTCAGGCCCGTAATCAAGGCAGACTAGCAGGTTATGGTGGTATGGCCGGTATCGAAGGGCAGAGACTTGGTGCCCAAATGCAAGGTGATATCTTCAATGCTGGACAAGCTAATGAAGGTCAGAAATTCGATATCGGCAACGAGATGAATACTAGCCAGTTTAACGCTGGTCAAGGTAATCAGGTTGGTATGTTCAATGCTAATCTGGGATTTGAAGGTCAGAAGTATAATGCTGACGCGCAGACTAACGCACAAGCCAGAGCTAATGCAGCCGCTCAATCTGCATCAGCTAGTCGATACGCGGCAGATGCACAAGGAACACAGGACAGACTAGCCGCATTAAGAGGAATGACCTCACTCTACGGAACTACACCTGGAATGTCTGAAATGTTTGGTAATCAGGCTATTAACATCGTGGGTCAAGGTGGCACGATGGGTAATAACTATATTAACGCACAAGCTAACGCGCAGAAACTACCTGGTCAGTTCGATGAGACTCAGAAATACATCAATACTGGTGCTCAACTAGCATATCCGATAGTTGACTATTTCAGCAATAGGAATAACACCCAAACTCAGCAGCGTAGACAGCAGCAACAGTTTGGTGATCCGCAAGGTGGAAGTAGTCAAGAAGATATTTACGGATAACGAACATGACATTACGCCAAAAGACAATTTTCGATAATTTCGGCCTGTCGATGGACCCCTATCAGCAGGAAGAAGATCCATATCAACAACAGCAAGAAGATCCATTTTCTCAACAACAGCCATTTCAGCCACAAATGCCGCAGGACTATAGAAGTCCTCCGCAAGAACCTGTGGATTATGGTGGTAGTTCTAGTGCATCACGAGCTGCATTCAATTTTGCACCACAAACACCACCTAGACAGGCCACTCCACCACCTGTACCTGATGGTGTGACTCCTCGTGCTGATTGGCAGTCGATTTGGAACAGTTATACCCCTGAAACTAGAGCTAATGATAGGCTAAATAAACTGTTGGATGAGACTCCTGATAAAAACAACTATAGACCTGGAATTGCACGTAGTATCGTCGCAGCCGGTATGGGAATGGGTAAAGATGACGCGCAGAAGACGATGGAAAGCGTGATGTACGCACCATATATCCGCGATATGGCGTCATGGAAGGAAAAGACTACTCCATTCCAAGCAGCGGCGTCAGGTGAGACTACGGCTAATGTGAATGAGCGTAATGCGCGAGCTAATATGTCTACTGCCGCGTATAATGCAGACAGGTTGGCGTCTCAGGATGCAATTCAGAACGAAAAGAATCGAATCGCTGATGTTCGTGCAAAAGCGTATGCGTGGAAGCAAATGCACCCAACGTGGGATTGGGATACTACTGGTCCTACCTACGTCCTGAAGGGACCAAATGGTGAGATTCAGGATACTGGTATTAAAACTGGTCAAATGGGTGAAGAAGACCTACAACTGCTCAAGAATAAGGGTTCTGTCGATGCTGGTGCAGCTAGAGGTGCGGCTGCTGTACAGGCTGCTCAGGCTGGTGCTGTAGCAAACAACAGAGACTTGGTTGTAGTTGATGGTCAAACTTATCAGCGTAATCCTGATAGAACTCTTAGCCCTGTAGAGGGAGCACCATCAGGTCAACCAAGTAGAATCGGAACTCCCTCACAAAATAGACAGGGTAGTGGTGGAACGGGGGCTGGTGGATCTGCTCCGAATATGTTGGAATTCAACAGGCAAAAACAGGGTAGATTGGAACAGACATATCTATCCGATCCTGTTGGTAGACAATATGTTCAAAAGGGAAATAATGGCCTTTATGAGATGACAGCTCGACCTATTGTGGGAGAACATCACGGTATAGGTTCTCTGTGGGGTGGTGGAACTGTAACGACTCAGGCAGAAGTAGATGCGTGGGACGATTTGAGAGAATACATTGATCCTAACTATAAACGGCCTACTCCGGTAGAACCTCGAACTGGTGGTAGAGGTGGTGGTCCGGCTACTGGTTCACAACAACAGCCTCAAACTGTTGAAAGACCTGGTATTGGACCTTCTACTCAACCTGCTCCACCTAAGCCGACTAGAGAGGAAACACTATCTAAAGACTTGCAGAATCCGAACCTGAGTCCACAACAGAAACAGTCGTTGCAGCGTCAGTTGGATTCACTTAATGCAGACTCTCAGCGTAGATTGAATAGAGAAGTTGAAGTCAGAAAACTGCTAGAAACTACGCCACCTGGTCGTGCTCATGATATGTTGCAAAATGAGCTAGAAGGACTTAGACCAGGTAATAAGGATATTGAACAGAAACAGAGAGCTATTGACTTCTTGAAATCTCATAATAAGAATGTAACTGAAGCTGCTATACAAGGTGTAATTGATCAGGGTTGGGTGAAGTGATATGCCGCAACAGTATGATTGGTCATTGATACCGGATCAGCCTGAGTTTCAACCTGCACCTGCTAAGAAACAGCAGTCGCAACAGCAGGATCAATTCGACTGGTCACTCATACCTGATCAACCAGAGTATAATCCTACTAAACGGGCTACTCCACCACCAGAAGTGGATAAGCCGTGGTATGAGGATCTGTATGACCAATTTACTCTACCTAATGCAGTCAGATTCGGTGGATCTGCACTAAGCGATTTAGCTGGTGGTGCTATCGCACTTGGAACTGAAGGATTCGGTACACCTCTTGGTTTAGCTGTTGCAGGATTAGGTGGTGGAGCTAGTGAAGCACTTGCCCGGAAAATGGAGGGTCAACCCTTCGATATGGGCATTAACACCGTAGAAGGTGTATTTAATATGGTACCTGGTGCTCGTGGTGTACCAGGTAAAGGTGCAGCATTAAAAGAGGTAATGGACTACGCACTTAGGAGTGGTAAATCTAACGCAATTCAGGCCGCTGTTGGTGCATTTCCGCGTCATGAAGCAGCGGAAGGTAAACTGTTCAGTCCATCTGAATGGACTATGCCATCTGCTGGTGAAGTCGCAGGTCAGACTGTTGGTGGCTTTGGTATGGGCACCGTCATGGGGGCTGGATTTGGCCTACATGGTGCAAAATACGGTAAAACACCACATGAAACAGAGGCAATTCCAGGCACCAATACTGACGTAAACGCAGCCGCACCCCCACTACCACCCGAAGCAACTCCACCACCTCCGACTGGTGCAGCGGGACCAGTTACCGCATCAATGAGGGCTAGACTTCGTTCAATCGGCTTAAGTGATGCGGATATCGAACAACTGGATTACCGAGAGGCTGTACGAATTATCGGATTTGATCCTACTGCTGGTAGTCAGCCTCCTCCTACTGATACTGGTGGTGTTCCGCCTACTGGTCCTACTGTACCACCTACTAATGGTGGTGGTGGTAATCCATTTGTTTCACCGGATGAGCAAACTCTATTCTCAAGGGGATATTCAGAGTCAGATTTGATTGATTTGACACCTGAAGAAATTCAGCGAATGGCTAATGCAGCCAGAGCTGCTGAAACTGCTCCTCCTAATGCTGAGACTCCACCAACTGCACAAGCTAGACCATCTGCTCAGCAAGAACAGGCAATTAGACCTGGTACTGAGAGTGCAATTAACCCTGGTGAAGTAGCGTTTAATAATGATCAACCACGAGTTCCTACTGCAAATCTAGTCAGACCTGGATATATCGAGAATCTGCGTCGTGGCGGATTCATGGTCGATAAGATGGGTCCAGAGTTTACTACTCTCAAGCCCATTCCTCCTGAAGCGGCACGTCTTGGTGGTGAAGAACTAGGTGGCGGTAATGAACCTGATGTAGCATCATCTATTGGTGATGAGACTATTGGTGGTCCGATGGGCCGTGTGGCTCATTTCCCTTCTAGTGCTAAGAATCTGTATGAGATTACGCAGCAACTAAGACAACATGCGGGGACTGGAAATGTTGAAGGTATAATGAATCGTGCTCAAGAAATAATTGATAATTATACAAGGGTTGGTCAAGCCCAAACTGATCATATTGAAATAAGAAATTTGATTGATAACGCTAGAAATGCTGATGAAGCTGAATTACTACAGCATATAGCTGATTCTATTAAGGAAAAGGGTGATCAACTTAATGCTGCTGCGACGCAAGGAATGGGTACTATCCGTCCCATGAGTGAGCTTCGTCAAGAATTTGTACCTGATCAACCACCACCTGAAAATTTCAGTGCAGGTAGACCACCATCTACTGATCTGAGACTTCATCCGGTTGATGATAATGCAACAGGTCCGACAGGTATAGTTCCCCCACCTGATTTTACGTCAGAAATTGGTGAAATGAGGGGAAATCAGCAATTAGAGAATATTAGTAGTGCTCAGCCTGAATCTATCGATTTTGGTACTTCACCCAGAGCTGATGATATGTTCAGACCTACTGCTTCTGAGGCACGTAGTCCTGAACAGATAATGCAGACACTTCGACGTAAAGTAGCCACTAGAACTGCATCTAGACAGGAGATTCTGAGGGTCCAAATTGATGATGCGTATCGCGCTAATGATATGAAGACAGTTGTTGATCTGTCTCAGCAATTAGACCGAATCAACAATCCTATGGCGGGGGCTAAGGGTCCGAGTATGGGTGCGCGTACTCCTGAAGATAGATTTGCAGGATATAGTGGTAATAGGGGTACTGTAACTAGAGATACCAATGAGGTAATGAGGGAACGAGTTAAAGCAGCTAAGGATCAGATCGAACGGGGTAAAGCCCTCGGAGTTGATCGAACTAAATATCAAACTGAAGACGAGTTCATGCAGGCAATTCATGAGGCTCGTCAGAATGCCGAACCTGCTGGAATGAAACGTCCAGATACTCTAACTGCTCAACAGAGAGCAGATGCAGAACCATCTAAACTCGAAGTTAAGGAGACTACGACTAAAGGTCGATCTAATATTGCAATTGGACCTAAGATGGACGATACCCGTATATTGGATGTACTTGGTACAACCCTGTATACGAAGGACCGTCCAACTGTCGTAGTTACTGAACTATTGCAAAATGCCGCAGATGAGATGAAACTTTCTGGTAATAAAGGTCCAATCCGAATTGTCTTTAGATATGGTGGTAGTCTGCCTGGTGGAACTCCCACACAAACTATTGTAATGAAGGACTTCGGAAGGGGTCTGACTGCGGATCAACTATATACCATTTTCACTGATATCGGTAAGACAGGTAAGGGTAATGATCCAACTGCATCAGGTGGATTTGGATTCGCTAAAGCTGCTCCCATGCTTGGTGGTAAGTGGGTAAGTGTAGAATCTATTGTAGATGTAAATGGAAAGAAAGTAAGGTATTTCTTTCAAGGTGATCCAAAACAACTAAAGAATCAGCAAGTAGGAGTTCCCCTTGATCAGAGTATAGTAAGTGCTAATACACCTACTGGACTCAAGGTAGAGGTCCACTTTGAACAAAGGGCTAGTCTTTATCAGGCAGGACAATTATTAAAAAAGACCGTTAAGAATACTCCCGGACTAAAGGGAGTAGAATTCATGGAGGATTTCCATACTGCTAGACAACATTTAGATAATTTCTTGGAAAATGGAACTATGCTTCCTGGTTCCACACATAATACTCTTGAGACTCTTGACGGACAACCAGTTCCAACATACCGAACTTCTATCACTACTCCAGAAAATGTAGATATGGACTTTCACTATGATCTAGATAATAAAGAGCGGAGGAGTAGTACAGTTGCCGTATTAAATAATGGACTATTTGCACTAGAATTTCAAATTGGGCATGGTCAAATACCTATGCCCCATGTTCCTGAAAAGATTGTAATTAACCTTAAATCTCAGATAGAAGAAGGCGGGGAAGGCTATCCATTTGGTCTAAATAGACAGGCATTAGATGGTACGGCTGATGCACGAATCAGAAAATGGATTGATGACAATATAAGTACACCCGCTGAAACAATGAGAGTTGCGGAACTTCAGAAAATATATGATGACTTAGCACCTAATACTGCTGTAGGAAATAGTCACGTAATACATGACTCAGGTACTCGATATTTGCCAGATGAAAGGGCTAGATTAGAAAATAGTCCTCACCTGAATAAAGTTGCAGATATCATGTCCAATATGTTGGACAGACTGCATACTTTATTTCCAGTAGGTCCAGGTGGACAGTTGGGTACAACTGTTAAATATGGATGGTTACTAGCTGATCCTGGTTCTGGAGGAATTAACGTACCGGATCCTTCCTCGATGGGACAACCTGCTAGAAACTTCGCTGTAATGGTGAATCCATTCAGTGCAATACTAAAAGAGGCTAATCCATCCCTAATGGCAGCAAGACTAACTCATTACATTATTCATGAATTCAACCATAATCGAGTAAGAGGTGAAGGTAGTGGATTCACATGGGCATTCGCCGATACAGATACAAAGTTTGGATTACAGGAGAGAGCTAATGCTGCAACCGCTATTCGCCAATCTCTCACAGGACCAGATGGAAACTATGTTCCAGAGGTACGAGAACTCTTACAGGACTATCAAAGAGCGAGAGGGCGCGCAGACCTTACGGTCGATACTCTCAGTAGACAAAGAGCAAGCGAAATCTCTGGGAGAACAAGATCAAGCGGAGTTTCTGGCAATGATAAAACATCTGGAGGATCTGCTTCTGCCATAGGTGGTGGACCACCCCCTCCTGGTGGACCTACGGTAGCAGGTGGAGCAGGTGAACCGCCAAAAGGTAGGTGGCAGAAGTTAAAGGAAGCAACTGGATGGGGTCAAGGTGCCACTAGAATAGACAAGACGAAAGAGAAGGAATATAACTTCTTAACTGAGGCTCTATCGGTACCTACTGGTGCTACTACTATGTTGGACTTCTCTGCTCCAGGTAGGCAGGGACTTTCAATGATTCTAACTCCGCAGTTCTGGTCTGCGGCAGGTAAGATGTTCAAGGGTTTGAGTGCTGAATCCTTCAAACGTATGGACGCGGACCTGAAGTCGAAACCTCTGTTCCAGAAGCGGATTCTAGCTGACGGGACCGTGGATAAGTCGATGGCAGAGAAAATTGGTACGAAGATATTCGCACCAGCCAGCGAACTAGGTCCGAGAGCAGAAGGTGCAGCTAGTAGGTGGCTAGAGACGGGAGGTAGTATCCCCGGAATTTCCACTATCTACAAGCATACTGTGGGCTATCCGATTAGGGCTACTAATAGGGCGTATATCACCTTTCTGAATCATCTGAATGTGAATAGGACGGAGTATCTACTGAATAGAGCCAGAGATATGGCTATCAAAGGTATGGATACTGGTTCTGTCAGACCTGGATTCTTTGGTCAGAAAGTTACACAGTCACAGGCAGCGGAACTAAATCCGTATCACAACATTCAGCTAGCTAAGGAAATAGCTGATTTCGTCAATACAGCTACGGGTCATGGTCCACTGAAGACTCACATTCTTCCGTTCAAGCAGACGGAAGTTAGCCTGGAACATGCTTCGAAGACTCTGGGTAGAGTGTTGTTTTCACCGGGTCTACTGGCAAGTAGAATCAGGATGTTGAATCCTAACACTTACATTATGGCTAGTCCATATGTAAGGAAACAGTATCTCAAGGCGGCTGTAT